>Ga0075471_10002995_pt1 | contig 11033 bp, 14 predicted proteins | sample DEB19_08_DNA_2_FD_74787 | JGI IMG/M metagenome (GOLD analysis project Ga0075471, IMG submission 74787) | Aqueous microbial communities from the Delaware River and Bay under freshwater to marine salinity gradient to study organic matter... | ecosystem: Environmental > Aquatic > Marine > Coastal ... | reverse complement strand
TGCTGGTGTCGAGCAGCTCCAGCTCCAGGCCGCCCTCGCTGCCGAAGCCCCGCACGCTCGGGGCCACGCTGAGCTGCACGGTGGCATCGGGGATGCGCTGGCGCAGCTGCGCGTTGAGCCGCTGGGCCACCGCCTGGGTGCTGTTGCGGCCGCCGCCGCGCTCGCCGTAGGGCTTGAGCCGTAGGAAGAAGCTGCCCTTGTTGGCGCTGCTGTCGCCGAAGGAGCGGCCGGCGTAGAAGTTGCCGCTGGCCAGGGCCGGTTCGGCGGCGGCGATCGCCTGCACCCGCTCCATCACGGCCTGGGTGCGGGGCAGGGCCATGCCCTCCGGCAGGATCACCACCCCGCGCAGCTGGCCGTTGTCCTCCTGGGGCAGAAAGGCGGTGGGGCGCAGGCTGAGGCCGGCGGCGGTGAGCACCAGGCCGAGGGCCAGGGCCAGCAGCACCTGGCCGCGGCGGCGCAGGCTGGCATCGAGCCAGCGGCCGTAGGGGCCCTCCAGGCTCTCCAGCCAGCGGCGGCTGGGGTCGATCCAGCGGCGCAGCCAGGCCGGCTCCCGCTGCTCGGCATGCAGGATGCGGCTGGCGGCCACCGGCGTGAAGCTCAGGGCATTGACCGTGGACACCAGGATCGCCGAGCCGATGGTGAGGGCGATCGGGGCGTAGAGCCGTCCGAGGCTGCCCTCGAGGTTGAGCACCGGCAGGAACACCACCACCAGCACCAGCGAGGTGGCCACCACCGCCCCCCCCAGTTCCGCCATCGCCTGGCGGGCGGCCGGCAGCGGCGGCGTTCCGGCCTCGAGGCGGCGGCCGATGTCCTCGCTCACCACGATGGCGTCGTCCACCACCAGGCCTGAGGCCAGCACCATGCCGAACAGGCTGAGGGTGTTGAGCGAGGTGCCGCTGAGCTTGAGCAGGGTGATCGATCCCAGCAGCGACACCGGCACCGCCAGGGCGCTGATCAGGGCCAGGCGGCTGTTGCCCAGGCCCAGCAGCAGCACCACGAACACCAGCAGCACGGCATCGCGCAGGCTGCCCACCGCCTCGGCGATGCTCTCGCGCACCGTGTCGGCTTCGTTGACGATCCGCTGCAGGCTGATGCCCGGCGGGAAGGTCGGTTCGAGCTCGGCGATCGCCGCCTCCAGCTGGCGGTTCACCTCCAGGGCGTTGCTGCCATCGCGCTGGTACACCGCCAGCGCCACGCTCGGGCGGCCCGCGAGGTCGCGGGCGACCGTGTCGTAGGTCTCGCTGCCGAGGCTGACGCGGCCGATGTCGCGCAGCAGCACCACGCCGCCGTCGGGGCCGCGCCCCACCACCAGCTGCTCCAGCTCCGCCGGAGTGCGCAGGCGCCCCTCCATCTGCAGCGGCAGGCTGGTGGCCTGGTCCTGCGGCACGGGGGCTTCACCCGTCTGGCCGAGGGCGGCGAGCACGTTCTGCGCCTCGAGGGCCTGGCGCACGTCGTCGATCGTGAGCTGCCGTTCCAGCAGCGCCGTGGGATCGAGCCAGAGCCGGAAGGCCAGCGGGCTGCCGCCGAACAGGCTGACGCTGTCGACCCCCTCCACCCGCTGCAGCCGCTCCTTCACCACCTGGTTCACCCAGCCGCTGAGGAAGGTGTCGCTGTAGCGGTTGTCCTCGGCGCTGAAGCTGAGCACCAGCAGCAGATCGTCGGCGCTGCGCCGCACCTGCAGCCCCAGCCGCGACACCGCGGCCGGCAGCTGGCGCAGCACCTGGTTCACGTCGTTCTGGGCATTGATCTGGTGGATCTGGGGATCGCCGCCCGTGAAGCTGAGGCTGATCGTGCTGCCGTTGGCGCTGCTGCTGGAGCGGATGCTCTCCAGGCGCTCCAGGCCGTTGAGCTGTTTTTCCAGCAGAGCGGTGACCCCCTGTTCCACCACCTCGGGCCCGCCGCCGGGGTAGGTGCTGCGCACCGTGACCCGGGTGGGGGCGATCGGTGGCAGGTTCTCCACCTGCAGACCCGCCAGGCTGAGGGCGCCGAGCAGCAGCAGCAGCAGGCTCAGCACCAGGCTGAGCACCGGGCGCCGCAGGAACGGATCCGAGAGGGTGCGGCGCGGCTGCTGCCTGGAGCCTGGGCTGCTCATCGGCTGGTGCTGGCGGAGCCTGGCCCCGCCGCGGTGGTTGCGGCCGGGATGGAAAGACGCTGCTGGTTCAACCCCGATTGGCGCTGCAGCCATTGCAGCGTGGCGCGATCGCGGAGGCTGAGCTGCAGCACAGGCCTGGCTCCGGGATGCACCGCCAGCGCGTCGCCGGCCTGATCGCTGTGGCCCCAGAGGCCGAAGGCATGGCCCAGCTCATGCAGGGCGGTGGCCTGGATCGCGGGTTCCGCCTGGCCGGGGCTGATCAGCACGTCGACGCGGGGCTCCAGCTGCCAGGCGCCATCGCGCTGCACCGCCAGCAGCTGCAGCAGTGCGCGGCCGTGGCTGGCCCGGTTGTTGACCAGCGGCGGACGGCGCCGCTGCACCAGCACCTGCGCCTGGGCAGGATCGCTCACCGGTACGATCGTCAGCTCCTGCTGCCAGGTGCGCAGGGCGGCGCTCACCGCGCGCCACCAGCGCTCCTCCCAGATGGCCTGCGGCCCGCTGGTGCGCACCGGCTCCACCCACACGCACCACAGCGGGCGGATCGGCCAGCCCGCCGGGCTGGGCCGAAGCTGATGGCGGTAATCGCCCGGATCCGCTTCCGAGGCAGCCGCGGCAGGAGCGGCTGCGGAAACCGGCTGCGGCGGAGCCCAGGGGGTGACGGCCTGGGCCACCGGACAGGCCTGGGCCGCCGGCTGGACCTGCGGCAGCGGCGGGGGCAGCGGCGTGCTCAGGGGAGGCATCGCCGCAGTCTGCCGGTGGGATCGGTGTGCGGGTCAGGCCGCAGCCGGCAACCCCACGCCGCGCGCCATCAGGGTGGCCAGCAGGGGGATCAGGGCGAACCCGGCGAGCTCGATGTTCAGGATCCAGGCCAGGCGTTTGGCCAGGGCCTCGCTCACCTGAGGCAGTTCACCCTTGCGCAGGGGGATCGCCCAGAGGATGTAGGTGATCGTGGGGTAGAGCGAGAGGCCGCCCACCGCCAGGTAGATCCCCACCTTCCACCAGAACAGCGGGTTTTCGGTGTAGAAGGCGCTGCCCTGACCGAAATGCACCACCCGCAGGATGCCGCTCACCAGCAGGGCCAGGGCGGCCAGGCCGTACACCACATCGGTGATCACCATCAGCGTGGCGTCTTCGCGGCTGGGGTTCGGGCGGATCAGACGCCGCTCGAGCACCAGGGCTCCGAAGCAGAGCATGAAGCTCAGGTAGTGCACGTAGGCCACCCCGGCGCGGGGCAGCACATCGGCAGGCAGGGCCGCGAAGGCGGACATGTGCTGGGCATAGAGGAGCCGCGACCGTAGCGGGCAGGGCTGCGCCGATGCGGTATCGGTTGCTCGAAAGCGAAGACAAACTGCAATTCAGCTGTGAATCTGTAGTTGCAAAGCAAAGGCGAAGTTGCGAAGCAAGTTGGAAACCTGGAAGCCTTTCTGCTGCTTTCCTTGCTGAGCGAAAAAGCTTCTAGGTTCGAATCAGTGGAACTTGCGGATCATGGCCAGCTCGCTGAGCGCATTCCTGGGCGAAATCGGCAGGCATCAATTGCTCACGCCTGAGCAGGAGCTGATGCTGGGCCGCAAAGTTCAAGCGATGGTGGCCTTGCAGGAGCGCTGCACCAGATCTGGTGGTGTCGGTGAGGCCTGTGCCTACGACGATCTTGAGAAGCGCACGCTGCGTGTGGGCGAGCGGGCCAAGGCTCAGATGATCACCGCCAATCTGCGCCTCGTGGTCAATCTGGCCAAGCGCTATCAGGGCAAGGGGCTCGATCTGCTGGACCTGATCCAGGAGGGCACGCTCGGCCTCACCCGGGCCGTGGAGAAGTACGACCCCACCCGCGGGCACCGCTTCAGCACCTATGCCTACTGGTGGATCCGCCAGGGGCTGAACCGGGCCCTCTCCACCCAGAGCCGCACGATCCGGATCCCGGTGAATGTCAATGAAAAACTCACCCGCCTGCGGGCGGCCAAGGCGCGACTGCTGCAGCGCAATGGTCTGCTGCCCAGCCCCAGCCAGCTGGCGCAGTGCATGGAGCTGCCCCTCGAGGAGGTGGAGGATCTGCTGGGCTGCGAACTGCGCAGTGTCACGGTGAGCCTGCAGGGGGTGGTGAAGTCGAAATCCGACCCCACCGAGCTGGTGGATGTGCTGCCCAGCGAAGACATGCCGCCGATGGAGCGGTGTGAACTGGCGGAGCGCAATGCGGCGGTGTGGACCCTGCTGGATCAGTCCAATCTCACGCCGAAGGAGCGCACCGTGGTGATGCTGCGCTTCGGCCTCGATGGCAGCAATGAATGGCGCACCCTGGCGGAGGTGGCGCGCCTGCTCGGCTGCAGCCGCGAGTACTGCCGCCAGGTGGTGCAGCGGGCCCTGCGCAAGCTGCGCAAGGCGGGCATCCAGAGCGGCCTGGTGGACGTCGCCGCGGGGTGATCCCTGGGCAGCCCCGAGGGGCTGGAGGCCGGCAGGTTCGGTTGTCGCGCGGGGCTGGGCGGCAACCACGCCTCGGGCTGCCTGGAGTGCGCGTTGCGGCAACCCCACAATGGAGAGATCGTTGCGGATGGGGACGCCCATGGCCTCCGACCACGCCGGCGCCAGCTCCTCCGAACCGGTGGACGCCCAGGTTCTCGGCAGCACCGAGGTGGATGAGGGGGCTCTGCGCCGACTGCTGCGCCGCGCCGGCCGCACATTGGCCCGCCCGGCGATCGAGTGCCTCGAACTGCTGCTCGATGCCAACACGCCACCGCAGGTGCGGGTCACGATGCTGGCGGCCCTCACCTACCTGCTGGTGCCGGTGGATCTGATCCCCGATTTCATCCCCGCGGCCGGTTTCAGCGACGACCTGGTGGCGCTCACGGCCCTGCTGGGTCTGTGCACCTCCCACATGAGCGAGGAGATCCGCATCCGCGCTCAGCGCAAACTGGATCGCTGGTTCCCCCCCGGGCGCTGATGGCCACGCTCACCGCTGAGCAACTCGACGATCTGCAGACCTTCCTCAAGGACTGGCTGCGTCACAGCGGCCGCACCCAGGCCGATCTGCGCCGCGCCCTGCGCGCCAGCTCGATCCGCATGCCGGTGCTCCTCGAGGAGCTGGCAGCGATTCACGGGCGTGATGGCCTGGTGGGCCTGGCCGAACGTCTGTGTGCGATCGAAAGCCTCTGGCAGGGGGAAGATCAGGGCGACGAGGAGGCCGCTGCCCTGCCTGCCGATCTGGCGGACTCCCTCGGTCAGCTCGATCTGCTGCTGCAGGAGATCCGGCTGGATGCCGAAGGAGCCTGACGCCCACGGTTGGAACACGTCAGAGTGGGACCACGTTCCCTCGTCACCATGTCGATCCTTCGCCCCTGTGCTCCGGTGATCGCCCTGGCGCTGGCTGCCGGTGCCGGCTTCACCCTGCTGGCCCAGACACCCGCGCAGGCTCAGGTGGAGAGTTTCCTGTGGGGACCCGGCAGCAACGTGGGGCCCGCCACCAAGGTGGAGCCCAAGAACTGCCGCACCGCCGCCGATGGCAGCGTCACCTGCGACACCCAGCTGGTGAATCCCGAGGGTGATACCCCGGCCAAGCCGCAGTACAACCCGTTCAAGAACTGATGCGTCTGCTGAACGACCGATCGTTTCTGCGGGTTCTCACCGGTTTCGAGCGGTCTCTGGCCAAGGTGCTCTCCCTGGCCCTTGTGGTTGTGCTGATTGTGGCCACCGCCCAGCTGCTGATCTGGCTCGGCACCGACCTGCTTGATCTGCAGGTGAACTGGACCGGCGAGGGCTTGATCCGCCTGCTCGACGACATCCTGGTGATCCTGATCGCGCTGGAGGTGCTGCAGAACCTCACCGCCTATCTGCGTGAGCATGTGGTGCAGATCGAGCTGGTGCTGATCACGGCGCTGACGGCCGTGGCCCGCAAGGTGATCGTGATGCCCCCCGGCACGCAGAAGAGTCCCGGTGAGCTGATCGGTCTGGGGGTGGCGGTGCTGGCCCTGGCCACCGCCTACTGGCTCGTGCGCCAGACCCACATCAGTCGCCGGCCGACCAGAACAGAGCCAACCACAGGGTCCCGGGATCCGGGTCGGTTGCCAGCAGCCGATGGCGACGGTGGGGGGTGATCAGCAGGCTGTCGCCCACGCACAGATCCCGCTCCCCGCGTTCATCGGCGAACTGAAGTCGAGCACTGCCGCGCAGCACGAGCACCCACTCGAACTCCGGCTGGTCGTACCAGAACCCCTCCGGGCTGCTGGCCAGGCAGGAGTGAATGCGCTCCAGGCGCCACCGGGCTCCGGCGATCAACCGTTCCACCCGTTCGCTCCCCGCCGCTGGGCAGGGGCCGCTCAGCAGGTTGGCCTGATCGCTGATCCCCTCCAGGGGGGCTGGTGAAGCCGCCGCCGGCGTGGCCGCATCACCCCAGCGGCGGCCGATGTCGAAGCCGAAGCGTGCGGCCAGCTCCACCACTTCATGGTGCTGACTGCAGGCGCGCAGGGCCTCGCGCAGCTCCGGTTGCGCCTCGCTGAGGGCCACGAAGGCATTCAGCTGGCGGATCTTCTCGAGAAACTGCTGGAGCTGCGCTTCGGCCATCAGCTCAGTATCGGCTGGAGCGGTTTCTGCAGGCGGAAACGGCGAAACAGCACGCCGTTGATCATCAGTTCCTCCTGCCAGCTGCGCTGCCAACCCAGCCGCTCCAGCAGGGGTTGCGACACCAGACTGGCCTCTGTGCTCAGCCTCTGGCGTCCTTCCCTGCGAGCCTGCTCTTCCACCGCCTCGATCAGGGCCCGGCCGTGACCGCAGCGCTGCTGATCGGGCCGGCAATAGAGCAAGGCGAGGCGATCTGCGGGCTCGCGCACGGCGAAGGCGGCGATCCGGCCATCGCCCGCGCAGCTCACCAGGCCCTGGCCCCGTTGCAGACAGCTGAGCAGCTGCGGGCTGGGCGGAACGGTGAGGTTGTCATTGCCGGCCTGCAGAGCCCAGGCCAGACGCTGCTGGCTGCTGTATAGCTCCGCCGAGGAACTGAGCACCGCACGGCGATACACCTTCAGAGCCTCGGCGTGATCGCTGCTTCGCAGTACACGCAGCTGCTTCATCTGCGGATCGCTCTGCTGGATGCTGGTGATTCTCGCAGCGTTTGCCAGGGCACGCTGGCATGCATGCGTCTGATGTTGTAGGTTCAGCTCGTTGAAGTATTCACCCACCAGATCAATGCTCACCGGATCGGAACTGCTGGCCAAGGTCAAGGAGCTGGGCGATGTGGGGAAATCTGAGATCGTGCGCGCCTGCGGCTATGTGTCCACCAAAAAGGATGGTGGCGAGCGCCTGAATTTCACCGCGTTCTACGAAGCGCTGCTGGAGGCCAAGGGCGTTGAGCTCGGTGTCAGCAGCAAGGTGGGCAAGGGTGGCCGCAAACTCAGCTATGTGGCCACGGTGCAGGGCAACGGCAATCTGCTGATCGGCAAGGCTTACACGGCCCTGCTGGATCTCAAGCCCGGCGACGAGTTCGAGATCAAGCTCGGCCGCAAGCAGATCCGTCTGATCCCCGCCGGCTCCACGGAAGAAGACGAGGAGTGATCATCGCCCCTCGTCAGGGTTGCGTCTGATCGCTCGGGTGTGAGCACCTGAGCCTCTGCCCCTCGGAAGCTCCGGGGGGCTTTTGCTGGCCATGGGCGGTCAGACTGGCGGCTCCAGTTCGATGGCCGTGGCGGTTCCGATGTCTCAGCCCCAGGGGATCTGCCGTCAGCCCGCCCTGTGCCGCCGGGGGCCGCTGCAGGCGTTGATCCGCGTGATCGTGGTTCTGGGCTGTGTGCTGCTCGGCTGGGGTCCTGCGCCGGTGATGGCCGATGGGGCTCAGCTGTTCACGCAGCACTGCGCTGGCTGCCACGTGAATGGCGGCAACATCATCCGCCGCGGCAAGACGCTGAAGCTGGCGGCCCTGGAGCGCCAGGGCCTGGCCTCGAGCGAGGCGATCGCACGGATCGCGGCAGGCGGGGTCGGTCAGATGAGCGGCTACGGCGCGCAGCTGGGAGACCAGGGCGTGGAAGAGGTGGCCGCATGGGTCTGGCAGCAAGCGCAGCTGGGCTGGCCGAAGGCCGGCTGAACCAGGTCTGCGCGGCAGCTGGGCGCGGGACTTCGCCGCTGGGCTGGTCGGTCGGGCTGCTCAGAAGGCCTGAATCCAGGGGTACACCCTGAGCTCGGTCCAGATGCCGTTGCGCCAGTACACGTCGCTGTGGAGGAGCTCCTCCACCTGCTGCTGGCTCTCGGCTTCGTAGATCCCAAACACATGGGTGCTGCCCTCGGTGGGGCCGAGGGTGATCAGCACGCCGGCTTGCTTCTGCTGTTGCAGACCGGCCAGATGCTCCTCGCGATAAGGGGTCCGCTTCTCAAGAGCGTTGTCGCAGTAGGTGCCCCAGAGCACGAAGCGCATGGTGAGTCGCTCAGATGTCTGGGGACGTTACCGCTCCTCAGAACCAGCCGACGCCGATCGGGGAGGGCTCGGGCACATCCCAGGGGAGCAGGATCGGCTGATCCTTCGGCTTGAGGGTGGAGTCAAAACTCCAGCGCACCCGGCATCGGAAACGGGTGCCCGCGACGCCTCGCTGGGTGCTCACGGCAAAGCGATCAACCTTGGAATTCACGGGCATCAGGTACTGGGCCTGGTTGCACGCATCCACTTCCGAGATGTCGGATGTGTAGCTGATGGTGCTGCTCAGGGCTCCGGGCACAAAGCTGTCGAGAAAATTCTCGAGTGCACCCAGGCCTGGCAGGCCACCGGTAAAACCAAAGAACAGCGGCCCTCCGAGGATTTCCTGGTAGTTCAACGGGCTGAGGGCAATCAGGCGGGTGAGAGCACCGTCGATCGAGACTTTCGCCCGTTGGCCGGGGTTCACCACCAGCGGTGGCTTACCGGTGGGCTTGCCATCCTTCAGCGGTTCCACCTCCACGTTCCCCTCCAGCACCGCGATGTCGGTGCTGCCGTCGTCCTTCACCTCCATGATGTAGTTGGTGCCGCGCACACTCAGGCGGGCGGTGCGGGTGCAGCCGGCCTGCTTGCCGGAGATCAGCACCTGCCCCTTCTCCATCAGGAAGCAGCTGCTGCCCAGACGCATCACCGAGTTGCGGTTGATGCGGGCGGCGGCCCCGGTGTCGAAGGTGAGCTGGCCGCGGCTCTGGCGGGTGCTCACCACCTGCGGAGCCGCGGCGCGCTCTTTGACCACCGCCTGTTTCTGGTCGATGTAGAGCTGTTTGCCATCGAGGATCTGCATCACGATGGCGCTCTCGGCGGCCTTTGCCGGCAGAGATCCAGCTCCGATGAGCAGCAGAGCAGCAAGGCCTGTGGCTGGTTTCAGCGCCATGGCACTCACCTCAGATGGCGCGCGGAATATAGCGGATGGAAATGTGAGGAGCCACCTGGCGTTGCTGAAGCCAGCACTCGCCCTCCAGCCGCGGGATGCGCCGGGGCTGGCAAACAGGATCGGCCGTCCCGGTGCAACACCCTTGCTGTCATGGCTCCAGAACACGGGCACGTGAACAGGGGCTGTTGCTGTTGTGCGACATGCCGTAGCGGAACCCCTGCAGGACCGAGCCATCTGGGATCTGGGCCGACCAGCGCCAGCCAGGAGGAGCGGAGCGTGCCCATCCGCAACCGGAGTGCCATGCGAGAGCTGCCGCAACAAGCTGCCTGTGTCTGCTGCCGCTGGATCGTTTTGCGCCACCTCTGCAGAATTCTGAGGATGCGCGCCACCGTGGTGATGACGACCGACCCCTCGCCGACGGCCGCCGCCTGCGCCCAGCGGTTGCGCAGTCTCTGGCTCGGCTGGTTTCTCTGTCTGTTGTTCCACACCGATCTGGGCCTGATGCCGCTGTTTCACGGCCTCTCGCCGGAGATCGAGAGCCAGGTGGCAACGGAGCAGCTGCCGCTGGTGTTCTGGGCCATGTTGCTGTACTTCCTCGTCCCCCTGGCGGCGTTCCTCGCGATCGCCTACGCCGATGGCCAGAGCGCCAGGCCCTGGCGCCGCTGGCGCTGGTTTCACCTGGGCCTTGGCCTCGTCTACACCGTCACCAACATCGCTCACCTGGTGGTCGACATCCTGATCCCCGATTCCCGCAGCGATCAGGTGCTGCTGATGGCGGTGATGGCGTTGATCGGCCTGCTGATCAACCGCGAGAGCTGGCGCTGGTGCCGGGCCCGCTGAGCGGCGGCGGCAGCGGCATCGGCTCCGCCAGCTCCAGACCATTGCCGCGCAGGCCTTCGAGCAGCGCGAGGTTGATCCGCTGCTGAGCCGCCGCGGCCGCCACGCCATCCCGGGTGGAGAGGAAGTAGCAGAGTTCGAACACCAGGCCCGCGGGGCTGAGCTCCAGCAGGTGGCACCGCTCGAACCGGGCCTCGCTGCTGCCGGCCACGGCCTCGGCGCTGAGCCCCATCATCCGGGCGGCGGCATCGGCCGGGCTGTCACGGCGCAGCACCAGCCGCTGCAGCACCCGCCGCTCCTGCTGGTCGCCGAAGTTGCGAATGGTCTTGATCAGCAGTTCGCTGTTGGCCACGATCACCAGCTCGCCGTCGATGCTGCGCAGCTGCGTGGAGCGCAGCCCCACCTGCAGCACCCGGCCGGTCACATCCTCAAAGCGCAGCAGATCGCCGATGCGCCAGGGGCGATCGAGCAGGATTGTGAGGTAGGTGAAGAAATCGCGGGCGGGCCCCTGCAGGGCGAAGCCGATGCCCAGGCCGGCCCCGGCCAGGGCTCCCACCACGGCATTGAGCTGAAGGCCCAGGTTCTGCAGGAACACCAGAGTTCCCAGCAGCCAGATCAGGGTGCGCAGCATCGGCAGCAGCACCTGCACGCCGCTGAGTTCGCCCAGGGGCACCAGCCGCTGCAGGCTGGAGATCAGCACCCGCTCCAGCAGGGCATTGAGAAAGCGCACCGTGAGCACGGTGACCAGCAGACCGATGGCGCCGTAGGCCAGCCGGTCGGCCAGGCCGTTC
>Ga0075471_10002994_pt1 | contig 11034 bp, 12 predicted proteins | sample DEB19_08_DNA_2_FD_74787 | JGI IMG/M metagenome (GOLD analysis project Ga0075471, IMG submission 74787) | Aqueous microbial communities from the Delaware River and Bay under freshwater to marine salinity gradient to study organic matter... | ecosystem: Environmental > Aquatic > Marine > Coastal ... | reverse complement strand
CGGCTGTGATTCATGGCTACAGCGAGAACGACACCCCCAATTTTTCCTTCCGCGACGGCCCGTGCAGTTTCTACAGCGGCACCAAGGCGTTGGGCGAGGAGGCCATTGCCGGCATCGGGCAGAGCTACATCTGGCGGCTGCGGATTCCGTTTGATGAATACGATAGCTCGCGCAATTACCTCACCAAGGTGCAGCGCTATTCGAAGGTCTATGACAACGTGAACTCGATTTCGCACCGCGGCGACTACGTCCGCGCTTGCCTCGACCTCTGGGAACTCCGCGCCCCGTTCGGCATCTACAACGTGACCAATCCGGGCTTCGTCACCACGCGCGAGGTCGTCGGGTTTATCGAGCAAATCCTGAAGCCCGCCCGCAAGTTCGAGTTCTGGGCCAGCGACGCGGAGTTTTACCAGATTGGCGCGCAGACGCCGCGCTCCAATTGCGTCATGGACATCACCAAGCTCCTTGCCGCCGGCGTGAAAATCCGCGACGTGAAAACCGCGCTGGAAGACTCGTTGAGAAACTGGAAGCCGGAATCATGAACAACAAAGGAACAAAGGAACAAAGTTTCGGACTGGAATTTCCAGACTGGAAGCGAGTTCATGTTCCGGTTGATGTTGAACGTTTGGCGAAAACTGTCGTGGATGCCGCATTTACAGTTCACAATGAACTTGGTGCGGGCTTGCTGGAGAGCGCATACGAAGCTTGCTTGAGTCACGAACTCCGGTTGCGCGGTGTGAAGCATCAATTGCAGCTTCCGATTCCGTTAGACTACAAAGGTGTTCGCATTGAGGTCGGTTATCGTGCGGATGTGATCGTTGAGGAAAAACTCTTGGTCGAGCTCAAATCGGTGGATCAATTACTGCCAGTTCATACCGCACAAGTAATCACTTATCTGCGCCTCAAGAAATTTCCCCTCGGCCTGCTCATTAATTTCAACGAAATTCTCATCAAACACGGTATTCATCGCGTCTTGAATGTCCCTCGTTCGCCCAACGAGGTCTTAACTTAGTTCCTCTGTTACTTTGTTGTTCAATTTATGAATCTTCTCATCACCGGCGGCGCGGGCTTCATCGGCTCGAACCTCATCCAGCACGTCATCGGCGACCCGCGCGTCACGAAACTCGTCAACCTCGACTGCCTCACCTACGCCGGCCATCTGGCGAATCTGGAGAAAGTTTCGCAGCATCCGAAATATATCTTCGAAAAAGTCGACTTGCGCGACAAGGCGGCGACGTTGCGCGTCGTGGAGCAGCACGGCATCACGCACGTCATGCATCTTGCGGCGGAGTCCCATGTGGACCGCTCCATCACCGGCCCGGGCGATTTCATCCAGACGAACATCGTCGGCACGTTCAACCTGCTCGAAGCCTGCCGCGCGTTCTGGGGCGCAAACCTTGCCGGGAAACGCTTCCACCACGTCAGCACCGACGAAGTCTACGGTTCGCTCGGCGCGACCGGCCTGTTCACCGAGACCACGCCTTATGCGCCGAACTCCCCTTACTCCGCCAGCAAGGCCTCCAGCGATTTCCTCGTCCGCGCCTATCACCACACCTACGGCCTCGACACTGTTATCACCAATTGCTCGAACAACTACGGCCCGTTCCAGTTCCCGGAGAAACTCATTCCCGTCATCATACAAAACATTCTCGCCCGCAAGCCGCTGCCCGTCTATGGCGACGGCATGAACGTGCGCGACTGGCTCTACGTGCGCGACCACGCCGAGGCGTTGTGGACGGTCTTGAATCAGGGTCGGGCAGGGGAGACCTACAACATCGGCGGGCACAACGAGTGGGCGAACCTCAACATCGTGAAACTCATCTGCGACACGATTGATGAATTCAAGCCCGACCTTGGCGGCGATTCGCGCAAGCTCATCACGTTCGTCAAGGACCGCCCCGGCCACGACCGCCGTTACGCGATTGACGCCTCAAAGATTCAGCGCGAACTCGGCTGGACGCCCGCGCACAAGTTCGAACAGGGCATCCGCGAAACCATCCGCTGGTATCTCGACAACCAGGCGTGGGTGCAGACTGTCTTGAAAAAGTAGCTGCTATTTTTCCGCACTTGCGAGAATCGTCTGAAAATGCGGCGGCTGTTCCTCACGCGCGACGACGCTGATTTCAATCTTCTTGAAGCCGGCGGCTTCAAGCCAGCGGTGTAGGTCGCTTTCCGCAAAGCCCAGCCAGTGGTCGCCGTAAAGCTCGCGCGCCTTGTCGAAGTTGTGCTTCAGCAGGTCCAGAATCATCACGCTGCCGTGCGGCTTGAGCAGCTTGTAGGCGGTGGCGAGCGTCGCGGCGGGGTCGGCGGCGTGGTGCAACGCTTGGCTCAGGATCACGAGGTCCACGCTGCCGGGTTCGACGGGCGGGTTTTGCAGGTCGCCGAGGCGGAACTCGAGATTCTTCAGCCCGTTCTTCTTCGCCTTCGCCGCGCCGAACGCGACGATTTTGTCCGAGTTGTCCACGGCGATGACTTTCTTGCAGCGCCGTGCGAGCAGTTCGCTCAATAATCCTTCGCCCGCGCCGAGGTCGGCCACGACGATGGGCGGCAGCATCCGCAGCAGCAGATGCCCGAAGGCCTCCCACGACCGTCCCGGCCCATACACGCGGTCAAAGCGTCCCGCGACTTGGTTGAAGAACACCTGCGCCTGTTCGTTGCGGCGGCCAAGGATGCGCTTGAGGTTGATCTGGTCGCCGGAGTGCTCGGGCAGTTCCTTCGCGCCGCGCACGGCGAGCTGGATGAATTCGCCCGCCACCGCATCGGCATGCGGGTTGAGTTTGTAGAATGACCGTTTGCCCTCACGCCGGGCGCGCACCAGCGCGCAGTCTGCGAGCAATCCCAGATGTGTCGAGATGCGCGACTGCCCGAGCCGGGTGATTTCCTGGAGTTCGTTCACGGAGAGTTCGTCTTTCTCCAGCAGCGCGACGATGCGCAGCCGCGTGGGGTCGGAAAGGGCGCGGAGGGATTTAAGCGTGGAAGACATGGTTTTATTTTACAGAAGTTAACAAAGGAAACGAAGCCAATGAGCAATGCGCTTCTTTAGCCTTCGTTCCCTTCGTTTGCTTCTGTGATAAATTCATTGGTTTGCTCCGGGTAAAGTCATCCGGCAAATGCCGTCGGTGAGTTTGACTTCATGGAAATTGAAAATGAGGCCGATGCACTTCAATGGCGGCACCGATCGCCTCGCGGCTCAACGCGTCTGCTTTTTGGAACAACGGGTGCATAAACCGGGTGACTTCGTTTCCTTTGTTATCTTCTGTAAAATGATTTGACGCGTCTGAAATTAGTTATATCATCAAATCCTGATACGTCAATATGACATTGGCGACGACCAAAAACATTGCTGAAACATTATGAGCGAACGTTACATTTTTTCTTCCGAGTCCGTCGGCGAAGGCCATCCGGACAAAGTAGCCGATACAATTTCTGATGCCGTGCTGGACGCCTGCCTCGCGCAGGACAAGTTCAGCCGCGTCGCCTGCGAAACCTACGTGAAGTCCAACATCGCCATCGTCGGCGGTGAAATCACCACCAAGGCCAAGCTGGATTTCGTCGCCATCGCGCGCAAAGCCATCCGCGAAATCGGTTACGTCAACGACGACGACGTTTTCCACGCCGACAAGGTGTTCGTGAATGTCATCGTCACCCAGCAGTCCCCCGACATCGCGCAGGGCGTGGACGCGCGCAAGGCCAAGGGCAAGAAGACCGCGAAGCAGGGCGCGGGCGACCAGGGCCTCATGTTCGGTTACGCGTGCAACGAAACCCGCGAGCTGATGCCCGCGCCGATCATGTTCGCACATCGCCTCGGCCGCGAACTCACGCGCATCCGCAAGGCGGGTGGCGCGGCGTGGTTGCGCCCGGACGCGAAGTCGCAGGTCTCCGTCGTTTACGAGAGCGGCAAGCCTGTTGCGATTTCCAACGTCGTCATTTCAACCCAACACAGCGCGGACGTGGAACACGCCGAGATCGAAAAATTCTGCATCGAGAAGGTCATCAAGAAAGTTCTGCCCGCGAAGTTGCTCACGAAGAAGACCGAATTCCTCATCAACCCCACCGGCCGGTTCGTCGTCGGCGGGCCGCAGGGCGACACCGGTTTGACCGGCCGCAAGATCATCGTGGACACCTACGGCGGCATGGGCCGTCACGGCGGTGGTGCGTTCTCCGGCAAAGACCCGACGAAGGTGGACCGCAGCGCCGCCTACATGGGCCGTTGGGTCGCGAAGAACATCGTGGCTGCCGGTCTTGCCGCGCGTTGCGAACTTCAGTTTGCCTACGCCATCGGACATCCTGACCCGGTCAGCGTGCACGTCGAGACGTTCGGCACGAACACTGTTGCCAACAGCAAGATCATCCGCGCCGTGAATCGCGTGTTCAGCTTCCAGCCGTCCGACATCATCGAGCAGCTCAACTTGCGCCGCCCGATTTACAGCAAGACCACGAACTACGGCCACTTCGGCAAGAGCGACAAGGCGCTCACCTGGGAAGTGACCGACAAAGTCGCCGCGCTCAAGAAGGCGCTGTGACCCCGGCTATCAACCATCAACCAACAGTTATCAACTAATATGCCCACCAAAATCAAACTGTCCCCATCCCGCCGCACCGTTCTCAAACTGAACGGCGCCGGCCAAGCCGGCGCCGTCGTCGCTGAAGTCAGCGCGACCTTCGCCCAATACGCCGCGCAGACGCCCAAAGGCAAAGACTACATCGTCCGCGATATGTCGCTCGCCGAGTGGGGGCGCAAAGAACTCAACGTGGCTGAGCACGAAATGCCCGGCTTGATGGCCGTGCGCGAAAAATACGCCAAGCAAAAGCCGCTCAAAGGCGTGCGCATCACCGGCTCGTTGCACATGACGATTCAGACTGCCGTGCTCATCGAGACGCTCGTCGCCCTCGGCGCGAACGTGCGCTGGGCTTCGTGCAACATCTTCTCTACGCAGGACCATGCCGCCGCCGCCATCGCGGCGACCGGCACACCGGTGTTCGCGTGGAAGGGCGAGACGTTGGAGGAATATTGGGAGCTGACCCTCAAGGCGATTTTGTTCCCCGGCGACAAAGGCCCGGAACTCGTCGTGGACGACGGCGGCGACGTGACCCTGCTCATTCACAAAGGCTATGAACTCGAAAAGGGTTCGAAGTGGGCCTACGAATCCAAGGGCGACAGCCACGAAGTTTCCGTCGTAAAAGCGCTCCTGCGCCGTCTCGCGAAAGAAAAGCCCGGTCTGTGGACTAAGATTGTCAAAGATTGGCGCGGTGTTTCCGAAGAGACGACCACCGGCGTGCACCGCCTCTATCAGATGAAGGACGCGGGCAAGCTGCTCGTGCCGGCCATCAACGTGAACGACTCCGTCACCAAGTCGAAGTTCGACAACCTCTACGGCTGCCGCGAATCGTTGGCCGACGGCATCAAGCGCGCCACCGACGTCATGCTCGCGGGCAAAGTCGCCGTCGTCTGCGGCTACGGCGATGTCGGCAAAGGCAGTGCGGCCTCCCTCCGCGCCTATGGTTGCCGGGTGATTGTCACCGAGATTGACCCCATCAACGCGCTGCAAGCCGCGATGGAAGGATTCCAGGTCAACACCATCGAGAGCACGCTCGGCGTGGCCGACATCTACGTTACCACCACCGGCAACTGCGACATCATCACCGTGCAGCACCTGCTCGCGATGAAGGACCAGGCCATCGTCTGCAACATCGGTCACTTCGACAACGAAATCCAAGTGGACGGACTGAAGAAGGTCAAAGGTGTGCGCATCGAGAACATCAAGCCGCAATACGACCGTTACCACCTCCCCGGTAACAAGAGCATCTATATGCTCGCTGAAGGCCGCCTCGTGAACCTCGGTTGCGCCACCGGCCATCCGAGCTTCGTGATGAGCAACAGCTTCACGAACCAGACGCTCGCGCAGATCGACCTCTGGGCGAATAAGGAAAAATACGAGAAGACCGTCTATCGCCTGTCGAAGAAGCTCGACGAAGAAGTCGCCCGCCTGCACCTGGAAAAGATTGGCGTCGTGCTGACCAAGTTGACCAAAGCCCAGGCCGATTACCTCAACGTGCCGGTCGAAGGTCCGTATAAGCCGGAGCACTACCGCTACTAAGCGAATTCAAATCAAACCCAACAAAGGCGAACGGGTAACCGTTCGCCTTTTTTATTTAGCATCCGCTTGGGCCATTCCGGCAAGCTGGCCTTGACAATGTCTATTAAACTGGTAGACAAAAGAGCATCCGGCAGTCACGGATGTTCTGCCGCCTGCCGCCAACACCTTTTTTATGGCAACTGAAAAACCTTACCGCAGCTTGGTCAAAGCCATTTCCTGGCGCGTGACCGGCACTGTAGACACGATGCTGATCTCCTTTCTCATCACCAAGGAATGGAAGTTCGCCCTGTCCATCGGGTTCGTTGAATTGTTCACCAAGATCGCGCTTTACTATTGCCACGAGCGGGTGTGGGATCGCATCAAGCTGGGCCGGGAGGAATCCAAGAGTTACGAAATCTGACGCCATTGGGGCGAGCGAAACCATGCGACTTTCCAAACGCGGCGAATATGCCCTGCGCGCGCTCATCAACCTGGGCGTAGCGCAAGAGCTGGGTCGTCCCATGCTCCAGATTGGCGAACTCGCGCGGCTCGACAATTTGCCCGTGAAGTTTCTTGAATCCATTCTCGTCGCAATGAAGTCCCTCGGCTACCTCGGCAGCAAGCGCGGTCAGGCCGGCGGCTACTTCATCCGCCAACCGCTCGCCGCCATCAAGATTGGCACCGTCGTCCGCGAACTCGAAGGCCCGCTCGCGCCCATCGCCTGCGTGAGCGTCACCTGCTACCAACGCTGCTCCTGCCCGGACGAGGCTAATTGCGGGCTGCGGATGCTGATGCTTGATGTTCGCAACGCCATCGCCGATATTCTCGATAAGCACACGCTGGCCCAAGTCGTGGCGGTGACGCTTAAGAAATATCGGCGGGATAAAATCGTGCATCCGTTTGCGCCAGCAGCCGCCAAACGGCAAACGCACAAGGCAAAGAAATGAAACCCCGTTTGTTCCAACTTCTCGCAGGCGCGCTAACGTTGCTGCTGCTGCCGCCCTTTACCTTCGCGGCGCCGCCAGCGAAGACCGTTTTGCGCGTCGGGCATTTCCCGAACATCACGCACGCGCAGGCGGTCATCGCGCACGGGCTTTCGCGGTCGGGCAAAGGCTGGTTCGAGGCCCGCCTGGGGCCGGACGTGGAAGTGCAGTGGTTCATCTACAATGCCGGACCGAGCGTGATGGAAGCCATCTTCGCCCGCTCGCTCGACCTGACCTATGTGGGTCCGAATCCGGCGGTGAACGCCCATCTGAAATCCAGAGGCGATGAAATCCGTGTCGTGGCCGGCGCTTGCAGCGGCGGCGCGGCACTGGTGGTGGCCGGCGATGGACGCATCAAAACGGCGGCGGATTTCAAGGGCAAGAAAGTTGCCACGCCGCAGCTGGGCAACACGCAGGACGTGGCGGCACGGGCGTGGTTGCACGGTCAGGGCCATCGCGTCACGCTCACGGGCGGTGATGCGCAGGTGCTGCCCGTGGCGAACCCCGACCAGCTCACGATGTTCCAGCGCGGCACGGTGGACGCGGTGTGGACGGTGGAGCCGTGGGTCAGTCGGTTGGAGTTGGAAGCGCAGGGAAAAATCTTTCTGGATGAAAAAACTTTGTGGCCGCAGACTGGCGGCAAATACGTCACCACCCATCTCGTCAGCAGCGTGAAGTTCCTGAAGACGCAGCCGGAGTTGCTGAAAAAATGGATCGCCGCGCAGGTGGAGTTGACGGCGTGGATCCAGGCGCATCCTGCGGAGGCACAGAAAATCCTGAACGACGAACTCAAGGCGGAGACGACGCGTCCGCTCGCGCCGGCGGTGCTGGAGCGAGCGTGGGCGCGGCTGGAGTTGACGCACGATCCGATCCAGGATTCATTGTTGCATTCCGCGAAGGACGCGCATGAGATTGGATTCCTCCGGCAGCCGCCGGAACTGGGGCGGCTTTACGATCTGAAATTGTTGAACGAAGTTCTGGCGGAAAAGAAGCTGCCGCTTATTCCCTGATGAATGCCACCCCGCCAACGCCCGCGAGCGCACCGCCGAAGTTGACCGTGGAGAATGTGTCAAAGCGCTTCCAGACTGAACGGAGTCAGGTTCACGCGCTTGACCGCGTGAGCCTCGACGTCCGTGAGGGCGAGTTTGTCTGTCTCGTCGGGCCGAGCGGTTGCGGCAAATCCACCCTGCTAAACATCATCGCCGGGCTGGACCAGCCGGACATCGGGCGCGTGACGGCGGACGGCAAACCCATCAGCGGACCGGGCAGCGACCGCATGGTGATGTTCCAGGAATCCGCGCTCTACCCGTGGTTGGATGTGCTGGGCAACGTGATGTTCAGCCTGAAACTGAAGCCCGCGCTGACCAACGCTGAGCGGCGCGAGGTGGCGCGGTTTCACCTCAAGCTCGTGGGGCTGGAGAAATTTGAGGCCATGCACGTCCACGAACTTTCCGGCGGCATGAAGCAGCGCGTGGCGCTCGCCCGCGCCCTCGCGCCCAACCCGCGCGTGCTGCTCATGGACGAGCCGTTCGCCGCGCTGGACGCGCTCACCCGTGAGCAGCTCTACGGCGACATCCAGCGCATCCGGGCCGAACGCCGCAAGACCATCATCTTCGTCACCCACAACGTCCGCGAGGCTGTCTGCCTCGGCGACCGCGTGGTGCTCTTCTCCGCGAACCCGGGGCGCATCCGGGAGCAATTCGAGATCGGCCTCCCTCGCCCGCGCGACATCAACAGCGTCGCGCTCGCCGAGCATTCCACCAAGATCACCCGCGCGTTGAAGAGTCACTTGAGTTCTGAACTTGCTGAAGTCGCCGAATGAAACGCTCGCTGACAACGCTGCTCACGTTTCTGGTGCTGCTGGTGATCTGGCAGGAACTGGTGCATTACGGCATCTGGTCGCACGTGCTCGTTCCCGCGCCGCTGGATGTGGCAAAATATTTCTGGGATGTCCTGCGGGATGGCAGCCTCCTGAGCGCTACCGGCGTGACGCTGAAACGGCTCCTGCTCGGCTATTTCGCCGGGCTGGTGCTCGGGCTGCCGTTGGGGTTGCTCACGGCCCGGTTCAAGTTCGTGCACGACACGCTCGGCGTGCTCGCGCTCGGGTTGCAGACGCTGCCGAGTGTGTGCTGGGCGCCGCTGGCGTTGCTGTGGTTCGGGCAGACGGAGTCGGCGATGTTCTTCATTGTGGTCATGGGCTCGCTTTGGAGCGTGCTGCTGGCGACAGATGCCGGCGTGCGCAATGTGCCGCTACTGTACGTCCGGGCCGCGCAGACGATGGGATCGCGCGGCTTCCACACCTGGTTCAAAGTCATCCTGCCGGCGTCGCTGCCGTTCGTGGTGAGCGGGATGAAGCAGGGCTGGGCGTTCGCTTGGCGCTCACTGATGGCGGCGGAGATCTACATCACCATCCTCACCGGCTTCGGCCTCGGCAACCTGCTGCATTACGGCCGCGAGTTGAACGCCATGGATGCCGTGGTCGGCATCATGATCGTGATTGTGGGCATTGGTCTGCTCACGGATAAAATTCTGTTTTCACCGTTTGAACGGATGTTGCATCGTCGTTGGGGCACCGCCAAATAACGCCATGACCACCGCCAACAAAGTCACCATCCTGCGGATGCTGCTCATCCCGTTCTTCGTGGTGGAGGTGCTTTACTACGTCCGCACCGGCAACGAAGCTTATCGCTTTGCGGCGTTGTTGTGCTTCGCCGTGGCGGCCATCTGCGACGGCGTGGATGGCTACATCGCGCGGCGCTACAATCAATGGAGCGAACTCGGCACCTACCTGGATCCGCTCGCGGACAAGCTGCTGCTCGTATCGGGCATCGTGCTGTTAAGCTTCGACCACAGACCGCATCTGGAACAGCTTCCGTTGTGGCTCGGCGGCACCATCATCGGGCGCGACCTCATCATCCTGGCCGGTCTGGGGGTGATCCAGTTCACTGTCGGCAAAGTCAAGGTGCGCCCGCATCTCACCGGCAAAGTCGCCACGGTGTTGCAGATGACGACGGTGCTGTGGGCGTTGCTCAAATGGGACGCTTTGTGGCTGGAGGTCTGGACCTTTGGCGCGGCAGTCTTCACCGGCGTCTCGGGATTTTTCTACGTCTGGGACGGCGCGCGGCAATTGGGCGCGCACCCCGCCAGCCTGCCGACGGAAAAGAAATGATTTATGGCCAAAACACTCGAACTGAAACTGAAGGCAGGTGATGTCGCACCCGGCTTTACCGTGGCGACGAACGGCGGCGGGCGGATCTCGCTGGCGGACTATCGCGGCAAGAACGTCATCCTGTATTTTTATCCGAAGGATGACACGCCCGGTTGCACCAAGGAGGCGTGCGCGTTCCGCGACCACTTCGCCGATTTCAAAAAACGCGGCGCGGTGGTGCTCGGCGTCAGCCCGGACGCGGTGAAGTCCCACGACAAGTTCGTGGCAAAATTCAAACTGCCGTTCTTGTTGCTCGCCGACGACGCGAAGGAAATCGTCCAAGCCTACGGCGTGTGGGGTGAGAAGACTTTCATGGGTCGGAAATATCTGGGCGTGCACCGGGTGACGTTTCTCATCGGCGGCGACGGGCGGATCAAGAAAATCTGGCCCACCGTGAAGCCCGAGGAACACGCGGCGGAGGTGCTGGCGGCGCTGTAGTCGCCGGCGCGGCCAGTTGTTTCGCGCGGCTGCGCAACGATCGGCTCTCACCCGATGGCCGCACGCATGGCGGCGAACATATCTCTGCTCGAAGCGGGCGTGACGGGTTGCTTGGCTTTCTCCTCCGCGTCCTCGACGAGGTCGGGCGGGAGTTCGTTCAGGAAGGGCGAGGGATGGCAGGGCAGGGCCTGACCGTATTTTTTGCGCGTGGCGCAATGGCTGATGGTCAACGTCTGCATCGCGCGCGTGACGGCGACGTAGAACAGCCGCCGCTCCTCGTCCATCGTGCCTTCCACCTTGGAGCGCGAGTGCGGCAGCAAGCCATCTT
>Ga0075471_10002992_pt1 | contig 11038 bp, 9 predicted proteins | sample DEB19_08_DNA_2_FD_74787 | JGI IMG/M metagenome (GOLD analysis project Ga0075471, IMG submission 74787) | Aqueous microbial communities from the Delaware River and Bay under freshwater to marine salinity gradient to study organic matter... | ecosystem: Environmental > Aquatic > Marine > Coastal ... | reverse complement strand
TGCCCTGCGAGGGTGGCCTCGGCCACCGGCGTCACAGCCGAGGCTGCTGCAGCGCGCAGGGCTCTTGCGCGTCGCACATTGGCTTGCGCTTGGGCCAAGTCGGTATTGGCGTGCAAAGCCGATTCCACCAGACGCGACAGGGTCGCATCGCCCCAGGCCTGCCACCAGGCGTCCAGCTCGGGCGTGGCTGGGGTCGCTGAGGTGGCTGCGGTCGCCATCTCCGGCGTGTGTGCCGTCGCCTCGGCTGACCACGAGCGGGGCATCCAAGCCAGTTGAGGATCTCCCGCCAATGAGGATGACAGTGATGAAGTCTCGCACCCCCCCAGCAAGGCGGCCATGGCCGCGATACCGGCGAGCGACGCCGTGCAAGCCTGACTCCAGCCGGCTCTCAATGGCAGTTCTTGATCCACCGCCCCAGTGTGGGACGGCGACCCATTCAGACGATGGCGTCAGGTCAAATTTGCCGGCACTTGAGGCCCACCCACAGGGTGTACCCCCTAATCTGTCAGCGCGGCAAACCCAAACCTCGCTGTGCGATCAGGCTGCGCTGAATCTCATTGGTGCCGATGCTGATGACCCACATCAGCGAATGCCGCAAGCCTTGCTCATAGCGGCCGTTTCGCAAGGCACCGGGCGCTTCTTGGGACAGCAGGGCCTGCGGTCCCAGCACCTCCAGCGCAGTCTCCCCAAAGCGTTCAAACAGTTCACCCGAAAAGACTTTGCTGACCGCCCCCATTTCAGGTGGCGTGGTCCCTGACTCCGCCAGCATGGCGCAACGCATCATCAATTGTCGGCCGACTTCGATGTCAGCCGCCAACTGGCCGAGACGGTCACGCACCAGCAGATCCGCAGATTTTCCGGGCTGAGACCGAACGTCCTGGCACAGCAACTCAAACGCGTGGGCCACCTTGAGCACAATGCCACCACCCACGCTGCCGCGCTCATTGGCCAGCGCATCCATGAGCACCTTCCACCCACCGTTTTCGGGTCCGACCAGGGCATCTTCGGGCACCCACACGTCGTCGTAGAAGATGTTGGCAAAGGTGCCGTCGTACATGGTGGTGGACGGCTTGACGGTGATGCCCGGTGACGACATCGGCACAATGAACATGCTGATGCCCGCATGAGCCGGCTTGGCAGCGGGGTCGGTCCGCGCCGCCAGGAACATGTACTGCCCCCACCAGGTGGTGGTCCAGATCTTCTGGCCATTGATCACCCACCCGTCCCCTCGCTCGTCGTGCACCCTGACCGCCGACGTCTTGAGCGCTGCCAGGTCAGATCCGGCCTGGGGCTCGCTGTAGCCCATGCCGTGCATGGCTTCACCCCGCAAGATCTCGGGCAGGTACCTGGCACGTTGCGCTTCGGTGCCATACATCATCAAGGCATTGGCCTGCACCGAGGCCCCCACGCGCGGAGCCTCGGCCTTCTCCATCACCTCCATGAAGGCAATCTGTTCTCGAGGCGTTCGCGCCTGGCCCCCGTGCTCTTGCGGCCAGCCCAAACCGATCCACCCCGTCGCGCCCAAGTCCTTCGCAAATGCTGCATCAAACTCCCGGTCATGGAACGGCTGCGCATCAAAGGCCGCTTTGCGCTCGCCACTCCAGTGCGTGGCCAGCCAGACACGCACCTCTTGGCGAAATGCATTACCGGCCTCACCCAAGTCGTATTCAGGCAGTCGGTGGCCTTCGCCATCCAAAAGATGGCTGGCCAGGGCCGCGCGTGCGCTCGCCGGCCCACCAAAAGCCAAGGTGTCCAAATGCACCCGTCGAAAATGCCGAGGTGCCTCGTGCTCCTCGGCGTAGCCGATCGCACCAAACGCATGGTGAGTTTCCAGTGACACTTGACGCAGCGCGCTGCCTCCATAAGCAATGGCGGCCCAGGCCGCATAGGCAGAGTCAAAGGCACTCAAGTCGATCTGCGCACTGGCATGGTCCAGCGTGCGCTGCACCCCTTCCAAAGCCATCCAGGCATTGGCCAACTTGTGCTGAATGGCTTGGAAGCGTCCAATGGGCTGCCCAAACTGGCACCGCTCCTTGGCATAGTCCACCACCATCTCAAACGCTCGACGGGCGGCGCCGTGGGCACGGGCCAACAAGAGCAAGCGCGTGAGTCGCTGGGCTGCGGTCGCCTGCTCAGGCGTGGCATCAAGCACTTCAGCCCGAACAGCGTCACAAGTCACCTGATAACCACCATCCGCCCCCATCGCCCGCGAAGGAGTCACCGTCACCCCATGGCCCTGCAAAGACAGGCGAGCCAGGCGCTGGTCTGGCAACACCACCAACAGGTCTGTGGCAGCCGCCGCGGCCTCCACTCCATGCAAGACACCCTGCAAGGTCACCTCGGGTCCGTCACCCGGTGGGCGATGCCACGCAATGGCCTGAGGGTCAAGAGCGATGGCGAGCCGGCACTCGGCGTTGAGCCAGGGTGTGCTCGGCCTGGACGGCCCCCTCGAGGCGGTCAAGCGTCCATGGGCCCACAACTGGGTCACGGCAAGGCCATGAAAGGGGATAGGCACGGCCGCGCGACCCAGCTCCTCCATGACCACCACCATCTCACGAACCCCGCCCTCGGCGGGGTCCGCCCCCAAGGTCATGAGGCCTTGTTCAGCCAGGCCCTGCCAAAGACGGCCTGACACTTCAGGGTCCCACCACGCCTCGCGATGACTCTGCGACGGTCCATGGGCCTGAAGATATCCTCGGACCGATTGCCGCAACAAGTCTCGGTCTTCGTCGGTGGGCAGCACGGCAGCAAGGGTCGACAGGTCGTTCATAAATGTCAATGATAGGACCAATCAGAAAGAAGGCACGTCAAAAGCAGCTGTCATCCCCCAGAAACGCCCAGGCCTCCCAGTGAATCGCCAACAGGGTGACATTTCTGCCAGAGAAGGACTACAGTGGCGGGTTATTGATCGGGCCCGCAACCGGGCCCGCCACGGAGAAACACGATGTCCCCCGCTTCTGCGACCTTTCCCGCTGCCATGACCGTCCGAGAGGTCGGCCTGCGCGATGGTTTGCAAAGCATCGCCACTCTTGTGCCCACGGCACAGAAATGCGAATGGATTGCCGCGGCCGTGGCCGCTGGGCTGCGCGAAATCGAGGTCGGGTCCTTTGTCCCGCCCAAACTCTTGCCGCAGCTGGCGGACACCGCTGAGGTGTTGGCCTACGCCAAGTCGATTCCGGGTTTGCTCGCTTCGGTCTTGGTTCCCAATCTGCGTGGAGCCGAGCAAGCCTTGTCGTGCGAAGCAGACCTGATCTTGGTGCCCCTGTCGGCCAGCCACGCACACAGCCTGGCCAACGTTCGCAAAACGCCCGAGGACATGGTGTTGGAAGTGGGCCGCATGCGCGCCGCACGCGACTCGGCACGCAGCGCTGCGTTGATCGAAGTCACGATCAGCACGGCTTTTGGCTGCACGATGCAAGGAGAAGTCGAAGCATCCGACGTGTTGCGCTTGGTACAAAGTGTGTTGGACGCTGGCGCCGACCGCGTCGGTCTGGCCGACACGGTCGGATATGCCAACCCGGCGCAGGTCAGCCGCCTGTTTGAACAGACCCTGAAGGTGGCCGGCTCGGCGTTGTGTTGCGGTCACTTTCACGACACCCGTGGGTTGGCTTTGGCCAACGTCTTGGCCGCCATGGCACTGGGCATTCACCGGTTCGATGCCTCTTTGGCGGGCATTGGAGGCTGCCCCTTTGCCCCAGCGGCCAGCGGCAACGTGGCCACCGAAGATCTCACCTTTATGCTGGAAGCCATGGGACACCCGACGGGGATTCACCTTCAAGCGCTGCTGGCCTTGCGCGAACGGGTGGTGGGCTGGATGCCCAATGAAGTCACCCACGGATCGATTTGGCGTGCAGGTGTGCCGAAAACTTTTTCAACTGCAAGTCTGTAACCTCTCATACCACCATGGCCGACCTCTTTGACAACCCCATGGGCCTGATGGGCTTCGAATTCGTTGAATTTGCCTCGCCCACCGCCAACCTATTGGAGCCTCTCTTTGAGAAGATGGGCTTTCGCTTGGTGGCCCGCCACCGCAGCAAAGACGTGCTGCTGTATCGACAGGGCGATATCAATTTCATTGTGAACCGCGAGCCCAAGAGTCTGGCCGGCTACTTTGCGGCGGAGCATGGCCCCAGTGCCTGTGCCATGGCGTTTCGGGTCAAGGATTCGCACAAGGCCTACTCCAGAGCCCTCGAGCTGGGTGCCCAACCGCTGGAAGTGCCCACGGGGCCCATGGAGTTGCGACTGCCCGCCATCAAAGGCATCGGGGGTGCAGCCTTGTACCTCATTGACCGCTACGAAGATGGCAAGAGCATCTACGACATCGACTTTGAATGGCTGCCTGGCGTGCCGCGCCACCCAGTGGGCCACGGCCTGAAGATCATCGACCACCTCACTCACAACGTGTACCGGGGTCGCATGGCCTTTTGGGGCGGCTATTACGAAAAGCTCTTCAACTTTCGCGAGATTCGCTACTTTGATATCCAGGGCGAGTACACGGGGCTCACCTCGCGTGCCATGACCGCACCCGATGGACTCATTCGCATCCCGCTCAATGAGGAATCTGGCAAAGGCGGTACGGGGCAGATCGAAGAATTTCTGATGAAGTTCAATGGCGAGGGGATTCAGCACATCGCCTTGTTGACGGACAACCTCATCGACACGGTCGACGCCTTGCAGATGTCGGGGGTGCCGCTGATGACCGCACCCAATGACATTTATTACGCCATGCTCGAAGAGCGTTTGCCCGGCCACGGCGAACCCGTCAATGAACTGCAAACGCGTGGCATCTTGCTCGATGGCAACACCCGCAATGGCGACAAGCGTCTGCTGCTGCAGATTTTTTCTGAAACCCTCTTGGGCCCGGTGTTCTTTGAGTTCATTCAACGCAAGGATGACGAGGGCTTTGGTGAGGGCAACTTCAAAGCCCTTTTTGAAAGCCTCGAGCGTGACCAAATTCGTCGCGGCACACTGAAGGCAGACTAGACGACACAAGGCTCAGGAGACTGGCATGAAAATCCAACAGATCCACCATGTGGCTTACCGCTGCAAGAGCGCCAAGCAGACGGTGGAGTGGTACGGCAAGCATCTGAACATGGGCTTTGTACTGGCCATCGCAGAAAACCAGGTCCCCTCCACCAAAGCGCCGGACCCGTACATGCACATCTTCTTGGATGCCGGCAACGGCAATGTGCTGGCCTTCTTTGAGTTGCCCAATTCACCGGACATGGGTCGCGATGAAAACACGCCATCGTGGGTGCAGCACATTGCCTTCAAGGTGGACAGCGTCAAGACCCTTGAAGAAACCAAAGCACGTTTGGAGGCGGCCGGCATTGACGTGGTGGGCGTCACCGATCACACCATTTTCAAGAGCATTTATTTCTTTGACCCCAATGGGCACCGGCTTGAGTTGGCCGCCGACGTTGGCACATCAGAGATGCACCGCAAACTTGACGATGTGAAATGGGCGATGCTTGATGAGTGGGATCGCACCAAGCGAGCGCCTCAACACGCCGCTTGGATGCACCAACAAGAATTTACCGCGTGAGCGGACCCGATTGGACGTCATACTCGTCACCTTCGCTTCGTTCTTTGCAGGTCTGGTAGACGCCATCGTCGGAGGCGGCGGCCTCATCCTGGTGCCTGCACTGTTTGCCACCTACCCGCAGGTGGCCCCGGCCACCTTGTTGGGGTCGAACAAAAGCGCATCGGTCTGGGGCACCTCCTTTGCCGCCTGGCAATACAGCCGGCGGGTGACGCTGCAGTGGAACGTGTTGGGGCCTGCCATCGTCGCGGCCTTGCTCGGCGGATTTGCGGGCGCTTGGACCGTGGCCCGCTTGGACCCCAACTTCTTGCGCAAGTTGCTGCCATTGGTGCTGGTGGCCGTGCTGGCCTACACCTTGGTCAAAAAGAATCTGGGGCAGCACCACCAACCGCTCGCATCGCCGGCCCGCACCGCCGCACTGGCGTCATTGATCGGTTTCGTTCTGGGATGGTACGACGGCTTCTTTGGTCCCGGGACGGGCAGCTTCTTTATCTTTCTCTTCGTGCGTTTCTTGGGCTATGACTTCTTGAATGCCTCGGCCAGCGCCAAAGTCATCAACCTGGCCACCAATGCGGCTGCCTTTGTCACCTTTGCCCTCACAGGCCATGTCATGTGGGAGATCGCCGCCGCTTTGGCTGTGGCCAATATCGCGGGCGGGCTCCTGGGCTCCCGCTTGGCCCTCAAGCACGGATCCACCTTCGTGCGTCGCGTCTTCATCGTCGTGGTGAGCGCTCTGATCCTCAAAACCACTTACGACGCGTTCTGGCGATAAAGCGGGTCACAATCTGAGCTCCTGATTCCTTGGAGCCTTGCATGGAACCGTGCCCGTTGCCTCAATTGCCCTCGTTGCGCCCATTGGGCCGTTCAAAAAGGCAGGCCCACGTAGTTCTCTGCCAACGACCGCTGCGCAGCCTCGGAAGAAAACAAGTAGGCCATGTCCACATCGCGCAGCTTGTTGTCGTAGTCTGAATTGGCCGGGAAGGTGTGCAGCAAGGTGGTCATCCACCAGGAAAAACGCTGGGCCTTCCACACCCGCGCCAGGGCCTTGGACGAGTATTCCTCCAGACCTTGGCTGTCGCCTTGCTTGTAGTGGCGCACCAGGGCGTGATAGAGGTAGTAGATGTCTGAGCCTGCGCTGTTGAGACCCCGGGCGCCGGTGGGCGGCACGATGTGCGCAGCGTCGCCCGCCAAAAACAAATTGCCATAGCGCATGGGCTCGGCCACAAAGGACCGCAGCGGTGCGATGGACTTTTCAATGGACGGCCCGGTGACCATGCGGGCTGAGACTTCATCTGGCAAGCGCCGCTTGAGCTCCTCCCAAAACGCCTCGTCAGACCAGTCCTCCACCGTGTCGGTCAGCGGCACCTGGATGTAGTAGCGGCTGAGCACTTGCGAGCGCAATGAGCACAAGGCAAACCCGCGCTCGTGTTTGGCATAGATGAGCTCGGGCGACACCGGTTTGGTGCGAGACAACACCCCCAACCACCCAAAGGGATAGACCTTTTCATATTCACGCAGCACGGTCTTGGGGATGGACTTGCGGCTCACGCCGTGGAAACCGTCAGCGCCTATGACAAAGTCACAATCCACCCTCACCACCTCATCACCCTGTCGGTAGGTCACAAAGGGATGCGGTTGTGTGAGGTCGTGGGGCTGCACGTCCTCGGCGTTGTGGATGACCACACCTTTCATGCGGTCACGTGCGTCATACAGGTCGCGCGTGAGTTCGGTCTGCCCGTACACCACCACCGAATTGCCGCCACTGAAGCGATGCAAATCCACCCGTTTGAGCTCGCCTTGGTGGGCAATAAAAAAGCCCTCGTGAATTTCACCCTCGCGGTCCATGCGCTCGCCGCACTGCGCTTCGCGCATCAACTTCGCAAAACCGTGCTCCAGCACGCCGGCACGAATGCGGCTGAGCACGTATTCGCGGCTGTGCTTTTCAAGCACCACATTGTCAATGCCCTTGAGGTGCAGCAACTGAGACAACATCAGGCCGGAAGGGCCACCGCCAATGATGCAAACCTGGGTCTTCATGAAATCAAACTTGGATTGTGGGATGGGTGATCGCCCGGCAAGTGATGCACTTCAATGGTGGAGTGCACGATTTCTTCATGCACAGACAGCCGCTGGCGAACGTCTTCGGCCGTGATTGTGCGGTCTCGCGTCACCACTGTCATGGCGCAGGAATACACCTCTTTGCCCACCCGCCAAACGTGCAGGTCGGTGATGCGCACTGGGCCTTCCACGGCCTGGCGAATTTCCTCCACGACCGGGTGATCCATTTCGCGATCAAGCAACACCTTGGCAGTGTCCATGATGAGTCCCATGGCCCAGACCGCCACCAGCACCGCACCCACCAGTCCCATGACCGGATCGAGCCAAGACCATCCATAAAACCACCCACCCAGCAAGGCCACGATGGCCAAAACCGAGGTGGCCGCATCCGCCAACACATGCAAATAGGCAGATCTCAGGTTGAGATCGTGGTGATGGTGGCCATGATCGTGCCCATGCCCATCATGGTGGTGATGGTGATGGTCGTGGTGATGGTCGTGGTGATGGTCGTGGTGATGGTCATGGTGATGATGGTGATGGTGGTGATGGGCATGCCCTTCATGGTGGGCCCGCCCGAGAATCCACGCGCACAGCACATTGACGGCCAAGCCGATGAGGGCCACCACCACCGCTTCTTGGTAGGCAATGGTTTGGGGGGAGAGCAGCCGTTCGAGCGAACCGACCACCATCAAGGCGGCCACGCCCAACAAAAACACCGCACTGGCGAAGCCGCCCAGCACCTCGACCTTCCAGGTGCCGAAGGCGAAGCGGGGGTCTGAGGCATACCGGCGTGCCGTGGCGTAGGCCATGGCCGACAGGCCAATGGCCACGGCGTGGGAGCTCATGTGCCAGCCGTCGGCCAACAAGGCCATGGAGTTGAACCACCATCCCGCCAAAATCTCGGCCACCATCATGGCGGCCGTGATCCACATCACCCAGCGGGTGCCTCGTTCGGCTGCCTCGTGGCTGACATGAAAGACGTGGTCATGAACCCACTCAGAGAGGTTGTCTGGAAATCCGTGTGTGTGCATGGGGGCGAGTCCAAGCGGTGACCCCCATTGTCACACCCCACCCGGCAGAGTCAGAAAAATGACCACACGCGAAGCAACCACTCGGGCAGTCGCACGGTTTTGGGCTGGTAGTGATGTCTGATTTTGCTGGGCATGGGATGCTTTCGACCAAATATACTGTTGTTGTATACAGCTGATCATAACAACAGTATCACGTTTGTCAAGCCCCCCAACGGGTGATTGCCAGGTCCTCCCTAAAATGGGTTCGAACCTGGCCCTGGGGCTCAGGTCTTCAGAAAGGTCTCCATGAAAAAACTCCTCGCCGCCAACCACACCGCCCGCCACTTCCACTGGTCGGTACAGGGCAAGGTGGGTACCGTCACCCTGCACCGACCTGAGCGCAAAAACCCCCTCACCTTTGACTCCTACGGCGAACTGCGAGACTTTTTCATTGACCTGAAGTACGCCACCGACGTCAAAGTGGTGGTGATCACGGGCGCCGGAGGAAACTTTTGCTCGGGCGGAGACGTCCACGAAATCATTGGTCCGCTCGTGCAGATGCAAGAAAGTGGCGACATGCAGGGCCTGCTGGACTTCACCCGCATGACCGGTGACGCCGTCAAGGCGATGCGCCACTGTCCACAACCCATCGTGGCCGCTGTCGACGGCATTTGCGCCGGGGCGGGTGCCATCTTGGCCATGGCCAGCGATTTGCGGGTGGGCACTCCGCGCGCCAAAACTGCCTTTTTGTTCACACGGGTGGGGCTGGCCGGTGCCGACATGGGCGCTTGCAACATCCTGCCGCGCATCATTGGCTCGGGCCGCGCCGCCGAACTGCTCTACACCGGACGGGTGATGACAGCCGATGAAGGTGAGCGTTGGGGCTTCTTCAACCGCCTGGTCGACCCCGAGCAGGTGCTGCAAGAGGCCCAAACCTGGGCGGCCGAATTGGCCGACGGCCCCACCTTTGCGCACGGCATGACCAAAGCCTGCTTGCACCAAGAATGGAGCATGGGCATTGACGAGGCCATCGACAACGAGGCTCAAGCCCAAGCCATTTGCATGCAAACGCGCGACTATGGCCGCGCCTACCGAGCCTTTGTGGCCAAACAAAAGCCCGTGTTCGAAGGCAATTGACGAAGGAGTCGGCCCCATGCCCTTGCGCCTGAAATTCACTCGCCGCTGCAGTGCCCTTGCCGCAGTGGCAGGCCTCGCCACCTTTTCAGCCTTTGCCATGTTCACCGCCGCATGGGCCCAATCCAGTGGCGCCACAGGTGGCGCGGCCTACCCCTCCCGGCCCATCACCCTCATGGTGCCGTACGCCGCGGGCGGCAACGTCGATGCCGTGGCCCGTTGGGTGGCCCCCGAGCTGAGCAAGCGTTTGGGCCAATCAGTTGTCATTGACAATGTGGCAGGAGCCGGAGGCGCCATTGGCACCGAACGCGCCGCGCGAGCTTCTGCCGACGGCCACACCTTGCTGCTGTCGGTTGAAAGCGCCATGGTCATCGCCAAGCTGGTCTCACCCTCGGTGGTGAAGTACGACGGGCTCAAAGACTTTGCCCCTGTCACCTTGCTTTCCAGCTCGCCGTTGGTGCTGGTGGGTCGACCGGGTCTGCCCGCCAACAACCTGGACGAGCTGCTCAAGCTCATGCGCAAGGAGCCGGGCAAGCTCAATTACGCCACCTCCGGCATTGGCACCTCGCTGCACGTGGCCGGTGAGATGTTCAATCAGTTGGGCAAGGTGCAGATGGTGCACGTGCCTTACAAGATCGGCTCACAAATCGTCACCGACCTCATGGGCAATCAAATTGACCTGGCCATGTTGCCCATTCCGCTCACGAGCGAACAGGTCAAGGCAGGTCGCATCAAGGCCTTTGGGGTGACAGAAGCCGCACGGTCCCCGGGCCTGCCCGAGGTGCCCAGCATGGCCGAACACCCGCAGCTCAAGGGGCTGGAGGTCACCGTGTGGTTCGGCTTGTTTGCACCCGCCAAAACCGACCCGGCGGTGGTCGCCCGCTTGGCCAAAGAGTCGGCCGAGATGCTCAAAGACGAAGCCCTGAGACAAAAGTTGGCCGCCATCGGCATGCGCCCGTTGGGGCTGCCACCCGAGGCCTTCGCCAAGTTTCTTGACGCCGAACAGCGCAAGTTTGGCGACATTGTTCGGGTAGGCAACATCCGTGCTGAATAGCTGAATAGCCGAATAGCCGAGTAGCGAAATAATGAGACAGCCCGACATCCCCCACGAGGCCCTCCCATGAACGAAGCCATTTCCATGGACACTCGCCGTCGCGCCATCGACGCCGCGCAGGGTCAAGTGCCGTTTGACGTGCTGCTCACGGGAGCCACGGTGTTGGATGTGGCCACTTTGGAGCTGCGAGAAGCCGATGTGGGTATCGTGGGCGAGATGATTGCCAGCGTGCACGCTCGG
>Ga0075471_10002991_pt1 | contig 11040 bp, 10 predicted proteins | sample DEB19_08_DNA_2_FD_74787 | JGI IMG/M metagenome (GOLD analysis project Ga0075471, IMG submission 74787) | Aqueous microbial communities from the Delaware River and Bay under freshwater to marine salinity gradient to study organic matter... | ecosystem: Environmental > Aquatic > Marine > Coastal ... | reverse complement strand
ACAACATTAACAAGTAATGGTGCAACTACATTCACTGCCGGAACAGCAAGTACAACAACCGGAACTGGTACACTAGTAGTAACCGGTGGTGTTGGTGTAAGTGGAAATCTTAATGTGGGCGGCACCTTTAATGTCGGCAATTTAAGTTCACAAGACTTAACAGTCGCTGGAAATCTTACTGTTAATGGAACAACAACTACGATAAATTCAAATACTATAACCGTAAAAGATAAAAATATAGAACTGGCCCAAGTGCCTATTGTCACTACTACGTGCGAAATATCAGCAGCTGATAATGCTGTTATTAATATAGCTTCTGGAACAAATGTTTTAGCTGTAGGAATGCTTTTCGGCATAGATGGAGATTGCCAAGGACTAACGGAAAATGGTGATCTGTATATAGCTAGCATAGATAGCCCAACTCAAGTTACGCTTACTGGTGTTATAAGTGGATCTGGTACTTGTGCTTCAGCTAGTGTGAGTTTTACCGGTAATAATAATTTAATTGCTGATGGTGGCGGTATAACATTAAAAGGAAGTACAGACAAAACATTTAACTGGGTGAATGCCACAAATTCTTGGACCAGTAGTGAAAACATGAATCTTGCTAGTGGAAAAGTTTATAAGATAAATGGAACAAATGTATTAACTAGTAGTACTTTAGGTAGTGCAATAACATTTAATAGTAATACAGCAAGCACTGGCACATCTACAGGTACACTAGTAGTAACTGGTGGTGTTGGAATAAGCGGAAATGTTAATGTGGGTGGCAATTTAAATGTAAGCGGAACTTTTAATGCAACAAGTATCGGCAATTTGAATCCAGGATTAACATTAGCCAACACAGCTTCTGTTAGCCCTAAAATTAGTGTAAAAGTTCCTGTTGATTTTAAAGTTGTAGGTGAGACTAACATGTTTACTGTTCCATCAAATTCTATATTTTTAATAGATAGTATGGAAATAGTTACTACAGCCATAACTAGTGCCGGCACAGCACCCACAGTTAGACTTGGAAACACAAATACTGGTAATGCTTATTACGGACCCACCCAGGTAACTAGTAATAGCGTTGGGGCTAGACATATTATAGAAAATCCACAAGACGGAGTTTCAGCAGGAACTGTTGTAACTTGTGGTGTAACTATAGCTTCAACCGCTCTTGTACAACATATTGGTTATATTAAGGTTATTGGTGAATTAATAACTATATAATTTGGAGACTTAATTGAAAGTTTATATGAGTTTTTGGAGTTCTGGTGTAAAGGCTCCAAAACAAAATATGGATATTTGGAAGCTTTCTTTGGCCTTGGCAAAGAAACATTATAATCAAGTGTATTTAATAACTGATGATAATGGTTATGATGTTTTAAAAAATCTACCATTTGATGGTTTTATTAAAATATTAAATGATGTTCCTCAATTTCCTGATCTTTGGTGTCTTGGGAAAATATATGCATATTATTATGCGTGCCAAGAAGGTAATTTTTTACATCTTGATAATGATGTTTTCTTGTGGGAGAAACTACCAGAAGCCCTCACAGATTCTGATATTTTTGTTCAATCACAAGATTTTGAAATATACAAAAATGGTAGAGTTTGTTACAGCTATAATATAGAAGATATAAATAATATAATAAAAAGTCAACTGCCAAATGATTGGCAAGATATTATTGATAATAAAAAAAATATAATGACTTATAATATGGGAATATTTGGAGGGAAAAATAAAAATTTAATAAAAGAATATTGTGAGTATATTTTTAATATGGTAAATAATAAAGATTATGAAAAGTTTTGGAATACCTCTATTAAAAGACCAGTAACAACTGGTTCAAATAATATGCCTCATCTTATTAAAAGTTGCATGTTAGAACAAGGTAACTTAGGAATAATTTGTAAAAAAAATAATTTAATTCCTAGTATGCTAATTAATAACTTATGTGATGATCAATGTGAAACTTATAGAAAATATACACATTTGATGAATGCCAAAAAAAATATTAAAGTTGTTGAAAGATTAAGAGAAAGAGTGTCTAAAGAACCTTATGATTTAGAGCCTTTAAATTGTTCAAAACAAGAATGGAATAAACGGGGCACAGCTATCTCAGAAGATTTCAATTATAAGCCTTAGTTAAAGTTGCAATTATATCTTGTGCCGCTTCTTTTTGAGTATTTACAGCATTTTCAACAAATTCTTTTTCTTTATCTAACAAGTCACTTCTTACTGAATATCCCCAAGAACTTTCAAAATTGCAATTGTAACCATTTGGGTTATATTCTTTGTCTGTGTGTGGTGCATTATTATTTCGCCATTCTTTATTTAGATAAAAGAAACCAAGCTCAGAAAATGGCTCACAATGAGTTGGATCACCGTAATACCTAGTAGAACACCAATGCGGAAAAGCTATTTCTGCTTTAGCACCTTTTTTCAAAACTCTATACAATTCATTAAAAAAATGAACTCTTTCCCACTTATTATTAAAATTTGTAAGATGTTCCAAGAAGTTATAACAGTTCACCTCATCTACAGACTCATCATCCCAAGGCCAAACATCATTCCCCAAATCAACTATTATATCCACCCCTGGAAATTTATATTTGTCAACTCCTATAAAGCCTTCTTTTTTCATTTTTCCGCAGCCTAGGTCAAGTTTTATATTAGATTTTTTATCTTTTTCTTTTTTCTTTTTCATATTTTTATTTTAGTTAAAAAATTATTTTTTTATATTTTTTTTTTGAGGGATATATAATTGTAGACAAGGAAACAAAAGGAGTTAGTCATGCCAAGTTACTCATATGTAGAGCGTTACAAGGGAATTCTAAATGGTAACATCTCAAGCACTAGCACAAGCACTGGTACACTTGTAGTAACTGGTGGTGTTGGTACTAGTGGCCAGGTCACAGCAAATAATATCAGTGTCACAGCAGGCACAGCAAGTACAAGTACTGCTACTGGTGCTTTAATAGTTTCTGGGGGTGTAGGAATAAGTGGAAACCTTAATGTAGGTGGAACATTTAATGTAGGTAATCTAAGTTCACAAGATTTAACTGTAGAAGGAAATCTTACTGTTAATGGAACAACTACCACAATAAATAGCACTACAATTACTGTAGATGATAAAAATATAGAATTAGGGAGCGTAGCCAGCCCAACTGATACAACTGCTGATGGTGGTGGTATAACATTAAAAGGTGCAACGGATAAAACAATAACATGGATTAGTTCCACAAATGCATGGACTAGTAGCCATGATTTTAATTTAGTTTCTGGTAAAGTTTATGAAATAAATGGAACCCAAGTTCTTAGCAACAATCAACTAGGTAGTGCAATAACTTTTAATAGTAACACTGCAAGCACAACAACTGGAACTGGTACACTAGTAGTAACTGGTGGTGTTGGAGTTAGTGGAAACGTAATAGCTGGTGCAATTCAAGGGACACCAATAGGTAGTAGTTCGGCAAGCACTGGTGCATTCACAACATTAACAAGTAATGGTGCAACTACATTCACTGCCGGAACAGCAAGTACAACAACAGGAACTGGCACATTGGTAGTAACTGGTGGTGTTGGTGTAAGTGGTAATATTTATGTAGGTGGAGGAACAGCAAGTACAACAACTGCTACTGGCACATTAGTAGTAACTGGTGGTGTTGGTGTAAGTGGAAACGTATTCAGTGCAACACATGTATGCACTGGAACAACTGCAAGCACAACAACTGCTACTGGAACACTCATACTAAGTGGTGCTGCAGCTGGTGCAGGTATAGCTGGCAATATTAACGTCGGTGGTACAGTTAATAACTTTAGTGGAGGAACAGCAAGCACAACAACTGGAACTGGTACATTGGTAGTAACCGGTGGTGTTGGTGTAAGTGGTAATATTTATGTAGGTGGAGGAACAGCAAGCACAACAACTGCTACTGGTACACTAGTAGTAACTGGTGGTGTTGGTGTAAGTGGTAATATCAACGTAGGTAGTCAAGTTAATGCAGGAAGTGTAGCAATAACGGACCAGTTTAATACAGGTGTTACACTATCAACCAATAGCTGGAGCTCAGGTAGAATAAGTGTAAGGTCTGCACTGGTAAACTTAAAGACTCTTGCAACTACTAATATATTTACCGTTCCATCAGGCTATATGTTCTTGATAGATACAATGGAAATAGTAACAACTGCAATAACCGGAGCTAATGCTGCCCCATTTGTAAGTTTTGGTACAAGTGCAGGAACAACTACTGACTACTATGGTCCTACCCAAGTAACTAGTAATAGTGTTGGAGCAAGGCACATTATAGAAAATCCTCAGGATGGAGCAGCCGCAGCAACTGTTATCACATTTACCGTTGCAACTGCTTCAACTGCCACCACACACACTGGATGTGGAATAGTAACGGGATATTTGTTAAAAACTAGTTGATAATTAGTTTTATAAAAATAACATTAAACCCAGTTCTACCAAGGACTGGGTTTTTTTATTTTAACTATTATAAAATATGAGAACATTAGTATTGATGCCAGATAGTATTTCCAAGCCAACTGGAGGCTTAGGAGTTCAATTAAAACACATAATAAAACATTCAAATGGTATAGACTGGGATATAGTTGCCCAACCAGACGATAATCCCAATTTAGAAAATTATAAGTCAGTTTATAATCCTTTGCCAAATATTCAACATGCATCTTTAATTACAGCCATTTGTCAAATTGAATATTTTGCACAAGCTATCAAAAGACCAAAGCCAGATTTGGTTCACGCTTATGACTGGAGCACTTTTTTTGCTGGGTATTATACTGCAAAATACTTTAATGTTCCTCTTGTGGTAACAATGCAGTTATCAATAAATTTGTTAAATCAGGCGGGAATCACATATGCAAGTGACATCAATTCTTCAGATGGTTATTGGATAAATAAAGCTCATTGTGAAATGGAAATGTTTGGATTACACAATGCAGATAAAGTAATACATGTTTCTAATGGATATGCAAAAAGATTTATAGGAATAGATGAAAAAAGTTATTTGGTTCCCAATGGAATAGATGCTGATGATTGGCAAAAATTTAATAAAAAGAAGTTACCTGGTAAAGGTAAAATAAAATTAATTTATATTGGAAGAATGGCTTTAATGAAGAATGTACAAGCTTTAATAAATTCTAAAGTGCCAAAAAATATAGATTTAATATTTGTAGGAAATGATAAAGGTGGGGAAAGACAAGTTTTTGATGGCATGTTAAAGTTTGTAGAAGAAAATGATAATGTTCATTATTACGGAGAAAGCTTCGGTCAGGACAAAATAGATTTATTGAATAACGCAGATGCCATAATAGTACCCTCTGTTCACGAGCCATTTGGCATAGTTGCCTTGGAAGGCTTGGCTTCTAAATCAATTGTTTTGTCTAGCTGGGTTGATGGATTAGGTGATTTTTTAAATGAAGATAATTCTATTTATTGTGGCACAAGTGTAGAAGATATTGAAAATAGTTATAGTAAATTATTATCCTTATCAAATAAACAAAAAAATAATATAATTAATTCTGGATTAAATACACTTAAAAATTATAGTTGGGAAAGTGCTTCATTTAAAACTAAAAAAGTTTATCAAGATGCACTAGACAGTTTTAATTCTTCTTCTGTTAATCCTCTTCCTTGAAAATTATAATAACCAGCGTGACTTAAAACTATTGATGTTTCTGCCCATATTTCTCCGCCCATGCCTATCCATCTTTTGCAGAATGTGTAATCTTCACTCAGATAGTCATTTGTTTCAGGGTCTATCATTGTATCAAATAATGCATATGTGTATTTATCATATTGTTTTCCAAGACCTATTTCTGTTTCATATTTTAATTTTTTGTATTTTTTAAACATTTTTTCTATAACATTTCTTTTTATACACATGAAACCAGTACCTATATGCTTGACTTGTAATAAGCTATTTTCTCTTTTTGCATTATCTATTCCATTTACAACATAGCTTATAGGAAGCCCTTTTTTAGGATAAAGTCCACCCACTATATCTTTATCAGCTAATAATAATTTTATTATACTTGTTTCATCAAAACCTATATCCACATCAATAAAAATAAGGTGGGTAGGCATGGTTTCATTGGCCATCATTTTTGCGACTAAAGAATTTCTGCCTCTAGTTATTAAGCTTTCATTTGTCAATGTATCAATACATAAATTTAATCCTAATTTATTAAATAAACTTATTGTTTTTAAAATGGAAGTAAAAAATGATTCATATAATTGCCCCCCATAACAGGGTAGGGCAATATAAGGTGTGGAATTTTTTAAAAAATTAAGTTGTTCTTGTGTTATATTCATGTGAAGTCCAATTTATATCTAAAATGATATATTCCAACGTGTGATATTTGCTTGCTAAGTTCATTATCACAAAGAACTTTATATCCTTTATTTTTTGCCTTTTGACAAAAATATATGTCTTCTCCTATTTCTAATTTTTTCTTTTTATCATAATCCATAATATAATAAGGAGGTCCAATATTTTCATAAACATTTCTTTTAACTAAGCAACAACCCATGCCTATCACATCAACAAACTCAGTTGGCGGGCTATCGTCATTTAGTTCAACTGAAATTCCACCTTCGGTTACAACACCATCTTTTCTATCTGATCTGTGGGCTATGAAAGTTGGATTTGGAAATCTTCTTTTTCTATAATTACAACCTACTATATCGACATTATGACTCAATAATCTAGAGCAAGCATCGACAGGGAATGTATGATCATAATCTAGCCACCAAATATATTCATAATCTGTTTTTAGGAAAAATTCTACTAATTCTCTTCTATTTTTAGCTACATAACTGCTAATATTCAATACCACATTTATAGTGTGTCCCTCAGAAACTAAATAAGCTGTTGACATACTCAAACATTGTGCGAATTCTGCTACCACTTGTTCTGTACTAGGAATTGCTATAAATATTTTGCTCATGAAAATAATATAGTGAATATCATTAAATATTTGATCTATTAATTACTATTATATACTATGACAATTTTTGGTGGCCCAGATATAATTACTGATGGACTTGTCTTTAATATGGACTTTGCCAGTTTAAAATGTTATTCTGGTAGCGGCACAGCTGTTTACGACATTAGCACAAGTAATTTAACCGGAGAACTTGGTGTAGCTTCTGCAAATCTTTTTGCCCCGGTTTTTAATTCCTCAGGTAATAACAAATATTTTAGTTTTAATGGAACGACAAACACTAGGCTAATTAGAGCAACAAATAGCACACTACTTGATACTCAAACACCATCAGTAGAAGTTTGGATAAAAACTAATTCCACGGCTCAAAGCGGTTTTTGGTTTGAAAAAGGAGTTGTTAATTCACAATATAGTTTATTTCTAGAAGGAGGAAATATCCAATGGAGAATGGTTTTAAATGGATCTATGAATACTTTTAGTACAAATGCTGTTAATGCTGGCCTTGACACCTCAAGTTGGTTTCAGATTGTTGGCACATATGTTTCTGGAACTAGAATGTTGTACATAAATGGAATACTAAAAAATAGCGATAGTCAAACTGGAACTATTGCTACAAATAATGGGGGCATCAGCATAGGAGTTTATGGAGGATACAACGGTAGCAGAGGATATTATTATAATGGTGATATTGCTATAGTAAAAGTATATAATAAAGCACTGTCAGGTACTGAAATATTAATTAATTATAATGCTCTTAAGGGAAGGTTCGGACTATAATGGCTAGTAACTATGGAAATACTAAAGCTACATTTTATAGGGATTTTGTAACACAAAAAAGTTTAAATCCTAGCGATGGTGCAATAGGAGGACCCATCGTTTTCAGCAGATCTACTTCTGGCACGTATATTGGCAGCGATGGATACATCAAAACAGCAGCAGCTAATGAGGCAAGATTCACATACGAATATGACAGCAGTGGGGTGTTACAATATAGAGGATTATATATTGATGGTCAAAGAACATCATATAATTATTTTAATTATAGCGAAGATTTTTCTCAAGCAGTTTGGACCAAAACAAATTCTAGCATAAGTTCCACATCTACTTTGTCTCCTGATGGTGTTACAAATGGATCTAAAATAAGTTTGACTTCTTCTGGCGGAAACATTAATTACTCTTTAACATCCGCAGGTAATGCAAATACTGCTCTAATAAGACAATTGACGGTAAGCATTATGGCCAAGGCATCAGAATGTCAACACTTAAATATTAAAGTAGATAATGGAACTAATACTGTTGATTGTTATTATAATTTATCAACTGGAGCCTTAGGAAATAATACCAACGGCTTGGGAGCACATTATCCGTCTGGTGTCAATCAAAATGGATTGCAATTCTTATATAAACACATTTGTAATATGGGTAACGGGTGGTATAGATGTATTTTGAGTGTAGAAGATAAAATTACAGTAAACTCGGCTAGTTACACTATCAGTTTCACGCCCACATCTTCAGCATCTTCATTGACTCTAACTAATACTAATGATGGAATATTAATATGGGGAGCTATGGTTGATACCATATTAACAAGCTTTAATTACCATCAGTGTTTTGCTAATTATATAAAGACAACAGGAAGTTCTGCTTCTTGCGGCACAGAAACTTGTTATGTATCAAATAGTAACGCAACAGAAAATAACTTATTAGCAGGATATAGTGCAGATTTTTTTTCAATATATGCAGAATTTACAATGCCTTATTTTTTTATCGGAACAATAGTAGGCACTGTTGTTAGTCTTGGGGCAACATCAAAATACAGCACAAGTAATAGTGCTAGCATGAGAATTAATACTAATGCAAACACAACTGGTTATGTGACATACTTGTACAGACCTCCAGGAGCATCAGCATACGATTTTAACTCCACAGGACCAGTAGCTATTTCTTCGACTAATAATAAAATGATGATCACCAACAGACAGTATGCACCTGTAATGGCTGCTATGAATGGAACTACAGGAACATCGAGCACTAGCTTGGTTTCTCAAAAATTTAATACATTTTCTTTGGGTGGTGTGGTATGTTATAAAAAATTATTTTATATACCGGATTATCTTAACTCATCTCAATTAATATCTTTAACAACATTATGAAAAATTACGAAATACATTGCGTTATATTTGATAAAAAGAATCCTTCAGACAATGATGATATTGTAGAAGAATTGGAATTATTTACAAAAATAGTTGCTAATGACGAAGAAGATATATTAGATATAATACATAAAAATTTTAATATTAAACAAATTTTGGATATCAGGGAGTTATTATGAGTTATAGTAATGGGCCAAGAATAGTAACAGATGGATTGGTTTGTTGTATTGACGCTGCTAATACAAAAAGTTACTCGGGCACAGGAACAACTTGGACAGATCTTAGTAGCAATAATAATAATGTGACTTTAACTAATGGTCCGACTTTTAATTCATCTAATAATGGTAGTATAGTTTTTGATGGAGTTAATGATAGTGCTGTTTTGCCAACAAATTTTTTTTCATTTCCTGCTTTAACTACATTTACAATTAGTTTATGGTTCAAATCAACGCAATCAAATGGGGGAACAATATTTGGCCAACAGTCAAACTCTAGTAATCCGGCTAGTGCTGGTGGATGGGTCCCAGCAGTATACCTTCAATCAGATGGACTTATTAGAATAGAGCCTTTCTGGACTAGTAGCAGTACTAATTTTATTTTAAGTTCTTCTGCTTTAAATGATGGTAGTTGGTGTAATGTCACAACCACATTTGATAATGGAACCAATCAATTATATATTAATGGAGTCTACAATACACAACAAACTGGCAAAACTTTATCGGCATTCCCAGGATCTCCATCAAACTACTACTACATATTAGGAGCTGGACAAGCAGCAAGTAGAAGTTTGGGCACTAATTATTTTTCTGGCAATATATCTACTTTTAATTTTTACAACAAAGCATTGTCATCTAGTGAAATATCCCAAAACTATAATGCTCTAAAAGGAAGATATAATCTATAATTCTATTGCGTAAAAATTTTTTTTAATACAATACATATTGTATTATGGCAAAGTCAGTCACAGAAAATTTATCTGTAAATAATTTAGACTTTAAACAGTCTGTAAGAGCAGCAACAACGGCGAATATAACGCTTTCAGGCACTCAAACTATAGATGGTGTTGCCTTGGTTGCCGGTAATAGAGTGCTTGTTAAAAATCAAACCACCGCTAGCCAAAATGGAATATATTTAGTAAATGCCAGTACCTGGAACAGATCTTTAGATGCAAATGAGGAATCAGAGTTTACTGGAAATTTTGTTGTTTTTGTGGAAGAGGGAACATCATATAAAGATACTGGTTGGATTTTAATAACAAACAATCCAATAACAATAGGCACAACTTCTTTAACATTTACCTTATTATCTAGAGCTTCAGATAGTAGTGGAAATATGTTCTTAATACCAGACAGCACTGGTGATGTGGGAGTTTCTACACTTACTCCAAATGCAAGATTACATGTATATTCTTCAATTAGCGGAGATACTGTTTTTAACGTAGAAGGAACTAATGGTTCTCTGTTTAGTATAACTGATAATTTAACTGGTTCTTTGATGAGTGTAAATAATAATGCTGGTTTACCTGTTTTTGAAGTATTTTCTACTGATAAAGTGGTTGCTGGAAGATTTGGACAAAATGATTTAGTTGTTAATACTGATGGTAAAGTTGGATTGGGTACAGCATCACCTAGTGAAAAATTAGAAGTTAGCGGAAACGTTAAAATAACACAAGCAACAATTAGCACAACAACTGCTACTGGAACACTAATACTAAGTGGTGCTGCAGCTGGTGCAGGTATAGCTGGCAATATTAACGTCGGTGGTACAGTTAATAACTTCACTGGTGCTACAGCAAGCACAAGCACAGGAACTGGAACATTAGTAGTAACTGGTGGTGTTGGTGTAAGTGGAAACGTATTCAGTGCAACACATGTATGCACTGGAACAACTGCAAGCACAACAACTGCTACTGGAACACTAATACTAAGT
>Ga0075471_10002988_pt1 | contig 11041 bp, 7 predicted proteins | sample DEB19_08_DNA_2_FD_74787 | JGI IMG/M metagenome (GOLD analysis project Ga0075471, IMG submission 74787) | Aqueous microbial communities from the Delaware River and Bay under freshwater to marine salinity gradient to study organic matter... | ecosystem: Environmental > Aquatic > Marine > Coastal ... | reverse complement strand
TGATCAAGATCGCGCTGGCCGACAAGGAGCCCCGTGTTCGCTTCCAGGCGCTGCAGGCCTGGGGCCGCCATTTCCAGAAGACGTCGTGCGCACCGGTGATCGCGGCCGTGAAGGACGCCAACATCCACGTGCGGCTCCAGGCCATCGACCAGCTCGGCAACGCCTGCCCGGCGAGCGAATCGCCCGTTGCCCAGTTGCAGGCGATCGTCAGCACGCTTGGCCCGCAGGCTCGCACCTGGCATGCGCCCGCCCACGCCATCGTCGCGCTGGCAAAAATTCAGCCCGAGGCGGCTCGGGCGGCCATCGCTCCGTTTGTCGCTCACCAGACCTGGCAGGTTCGGATGTACGCTGCGCGCGCGCTTGGCGTCTTCGGGTCAGCCGGCGATCTCAACGCGCTCGTGGCCGACAAGGTTGATAACGTCGCCGAGGCGGCACTGTCGGCGCTGATCGACAAGAAAGCGCCCGAAGCGCAAGCCGCCGCAATCGCGCTGCTCGATCGCAACGACTACCAGGTGATCCTCACCGCCGCCCGGGCGCTCGAAAACTCCGCCACCGCGACCCGCGCCACCGCGCCGCTGCTGACGGCCCTCGGACGAATCACCAGGCAGAACAAGGACACCTCGCGCGACCCGCGCATGGCCATTCTGAATCGCCTGCAATCCTACGGAGACACGTCGCAGGCCGTAAATCTCGAAGGCTACTTGCGCGATTTCGATCCGGCAATCGCACAGAAGACCGCCGAAATCCTGACCGCGTGGACCGGCCGGGCGCGCACCGCAGCGCCGCAGCCGCTGACGCCGCCCGGCGTGACGATGGCGATGGTGGCGGCGCTACGGGGCAAGTCGCTGCGCTTTCACATGGCCGGCCGTGGCCACTTCGACATCGGGCTCGATGTCGATGCCGCGCCGCTCACCGCCATCCGCATCGCCCGCCGCGCTGGCGAGGGCTACTACAACGGCCTGACGTTCCATCGCATCGCCCCGAACTTCGTGATCCAGGGTGGCAGCCCTGGCGCCAACGAATACATGGGCGAGCCGCACTACATGCGCGATGAACCGGGCCTGCACCTGCGCGGCACCGTCGGCATCTCGACGCGTGGCCGCGATACCGGCGACGCGCAGATCTTCGTCAACCTGATCGACTCACCGCGCCTGGATCACATCTATACGGTGTTCGGCACGGTTGTCGCCGGCATGGATGTGGTTGACGACACGATCGAGGGCGACGTGATCGAGCGGGTCGAAGTCGTCAATCGATGATTTCGTCGCGTCTTCCGAAGAGCCTCGAGCCGAACGCCGTGGCACGCGCGCTTGCCGCGCGCCGCCACGGGCGGCCGATCATCGACCTCACCGCCACCAATCCAACCAGCGCCGGCTTTTCCTATCCGGCAGACCTGCTGCAGCCGCTTGCCGATCCGCGCGCGCTGGATTACGAACCTCAGGCCCTCGGGCTGTGGCCGGCCCGCGCGGCCGTGGCCGCCGACTTCCGACGCCGTGGCTGCATCATCTCCGCCGATCGTGTGGCGTTGACGTCAAGCACCAGCGAAGCCTACGCGCTGCTCTTCAAGCTGTTGTGCGATGCCGGCGATGCCGTCCTGGTGCCGCAGCCGAGCTATCCGCTGTTCGAACACCTGACGCAACTCGAGTGCGTGACCGCGATTCCGTACTTGCTCGAGTACCACGGCAGTTGGCGAATCGACATCGATTCGATCGCGCGGGCCGCGACCGACCGCGTGAAGGCCATCCTCGTGGTATCGCCGAACAATCCGACGGGGTCGTTCCTCCATCGCGATGACCTCGCGGCCATTGCCACACTTGCGGCCGAGCGGGGCTGGGCGATCATCGGCGACGAAGTGTTTGCGGACTACCCGCTCGATGCCGCGCCCGATGCGGTTTCGGTGCTGCCGGGTGCGGAGGTGTTGACCTTCAGCCTCGGCGGCCTGTCAAAGTCGTCTGGCCTTCCGCAACTGAAACTCGGATGGATCGGCGTGGGCGGTCCGGACGACGTCGTCGATCGCGCGCTGGCTGCCTACGAAGTGGTGGCCGATACGTATCTGTCGGTGTCGACGGCGGTGCAAACCGCCGCCGCCGAGCTGATCGAGGCCGGTGCCGGGATTCGCGCGCAGATCCTCGCGCGCGCGCGTCGCAATCTCGATCGGTTGCGCACGGCGGCCGCAGCCCATCCCGCAATCGACGTACTGCGCGTGGAAGGCGGGTGGTCGGCCGTGATCCAGGTGCCGCAGATTCGATCCGAAGAGGCGCTCGTGCTCGAGCTGCTCGACCAAGACGACGTGCTGGTGCATCCCGGCTACTTTTTTGACTTCTCCCGTGAGGCATTCGTCGTCGTCAGCCTCCTCGTCGAGCCGGTGGCGTTCGACACCGCGGTTGCGCGACTGCTGAAGCGAGCGTCGGCATGACATCGCGCGCGAGCGGCATCAGCGTGCCGCTGTTCTCGCTGGCCTCGAGACACGGCTGGGGCATCGGCGAGTTTGGCGATGTGCCGGCGTTTGCGCGCTGGCTGCTGGAGGCGGGGCAGTCGATCGTCCAGATCCTGCCGATTCACGAAATGCCGCCGATCGAGACCTCGCCGTACTCGGCCATGACGGCGATGGCGCTTGATCCGATCTACATCACGCTCACCAATGTCCCCGACTACACCGGCCAGGGCGGCGACCTGGCACTCGATGGCGCCGAAGTGTCGGAGATTGCGAGACTACGGCAATTGCCGAGTGTGGACTACGCGTCGATCCGACGGCTGAAGGACCGGTGGCTTCGCCGGTCGTACGATCGGTTCCTCAAGCTCGAAGTCGCGCGCGGCTCACCGCGCGCGATCAGGTTTGACGGCTTCGTCCGCGAGCAGCGCTGGTGGCTCGACGACTACGCGTTGTTCCGCGCGCTGCACGCGCTGCACGAAGAGTTGCCCTGGACGAAGTGGCCTGATCTGCTGGCGCAGGCCGATCCGAAAACGCTGTCCCAGGCACGCGGCGCATTGCACGTCGAACTCACGTATCGCCAGTATCTGCAGTGGCTGGCCGCTGAGCAGTGGGCCGACGCAAAGCGGCTGTCGTGGCCGATCCGCATTTACGGCGACCTGCCGTTCATGATCTCGTCCGATAGCCCAGACGTGTGGGCACGGCAGCACGAGTTCCGGTTCGATGCCACGATCGGCGTTCCGCCGGATGCGTTCAGCGAGACCGGGCAGGACTGGGGTTTGCCGCCGTGGCGCGCAAGCGTGATGGCGCAAACCGACTACGCGTGGATGCGCGCTCGCGCCCGGCGCTACGCCGATCTCTACGACGGCTATCGCATCGATCATCTCGTTGGCCTGTACCGCACCTACGTGAGGCCCATCGACAAGTCGGTCCCGGCGTTCTTTGACCCAGCCGACGAAGCCGATCAACGCCGGCTCGGCGAAACGCTCGTTACGATCTTCACCAGCGCGGCGTCGAAGCCGGGCGTGATCGCGGAAGACCTCGGCTCCGTCCCGCCATTCGTGCGCGAGTCGATGGCACAGCTCGATCTTCCTGGGCTGAAGGTGTTGCGCTGGGAGCGGCACTGGGATCAGCCCGGGCGGCCGTCCATCGACCCTGCAACCTTCCCGGCTCGCTCCGTCGCCACGACCGGCACGCACGACATCGAACCGCTTGCCGCGACGCCGGAAGGCGACACCGAGGCCAAGCGGCAGGGCATCGTGCAATCGCTGCTGGCGTCCGGATCATTCCTGACGCTGATGCCGGTGCAGGACGTGTTTGGGTGGACCGATCGCATCAACACGCCGGCAGTGGTTGGCGAGATCAACTGGACGTGGCGCCTGCCATGGCCGGTGGACACGTGGCTCGATCGCGAGGACACCGTGGCTCATGCCGACCAACTAAAGGCCTGGACAAGGGCTGCCGGCCGATGACCACGCGCGCGATGGTCGCCGCCGCGATCGCCCTGCTGGCCACGCTCGAGGGCGGCGCCCAGCTGGCGGGATCGTCGCAAGCGAAGCCGGGTGAAACGACCCTGATCGTGTCGCTGATCAACCGGCTGGTGGGCAGAGAGACGTTCACCGAAACACGCGACGGCGACTCGACGGTCTACTCGGGCGCACTCGATCTCACGGAGCGAGGCGGACGTTTGCAGGTGGCGTCTTCCCTCAAGCTGGCAGACGACCTGACGCCGCTGTCGTTCGACGTCAAGGGGAAGTCGTACCGGTTCGTGAATGTCGACGCGACCGTACGCGTGAGCGGTGGCATGGCCACGGTCACGAACCTTGGCGAGACGCGAACCTTTGAAGCACCGCGGCGATTCTTCACGGCCGAGAGCTATTCACCGCTGTCGGCGCGAGCATTGCTGGTTCGTTACTGGGAACGTCATGGCCGTCCTGCCGTCATTCCAGTACTGCCAGGGCCTCGTGATGTCCGTATCACCTTCCGCGGCAGCGACCCGGTCATCGTGCGCGGCGTGCCGCTCACGTTCCGCCGTTTCGACGTCGATGGTGTCGTGTGGGGCCGTGAGACGGTGTGGCTCGACGAAGAAGATCGTCTGGCCGCGATCGTGTCGCGGATTCACATCCTGCCGCTCGAAGCGGTCCGCGAGGATCTCGTCGGCCAGTTGCCGGTCTTGCAGTCGCACGCCACTGCCGATCGCGTTGCTGATCTCGCGCAGCAGTTGAAGGACATCCCTGCCGTAGCCGATCGATCGTACGCGCTGGCGGGCGCGCGGCTGATAGATGGCACGGGTCGAGCCGCCGTCGACGATGCGGTGATCGTGGTGCGCGACCGGCGCATCGAGGCAGCCGGCCCGCGATCGACCGTGAAGATCCCGCCGGGTCTCCGGGTGATTGACGTGAGGGGCGCGACCATCGCGCCCGGGCTGTGGGACATGCACGCCCACGCGGCCCAGATCGAATGGCTGCCAGCCTATCTCGCCTCCGGCGTCACGACATTCCGCGACATGGGCGGTGAGCAACCGTTCCTCGTCGCGATTCGCGATGCGGTGGCCAGTGGGAAAGGCCTCGGCCCGCGCGTGCTTCTCGCCGGCCTGGTCGATGGTGATGCTGACGGAGCCTTCGGAGCGGTGGTGGCATCCACGCCGGACCAGGGCCGGGCGATCGTGGAGCGCTACCGGGCGGCCGGCTTCGATCAGATGAAGCTGTACTCGCTACTGCAGCCGGACGTGGTGCAGGCGATCACTGGGCGCGCGCACGAGTTGGGCATGTCGGTGACTGGTCACGTGCCCACGTCGCTTGGCCTGCGCCGGGCCGTTGAGGCTGGGATGGATCACATCGCGCACATGCCCGTGAACGGCGATCCCGCCTCGCCCGAGACCAAAGCGATGATCGGGTTCCTGGCGAGCCGCAAGACAGTGTTCGATCCGACGATGCCCTGGAACGAGATTCTTGGCCGTGCGCCCCAGATCGCTCTCGAGAGCCTTGAGCCCGGTTTTGCGCATGCGCCTCCGGCCATGCGTGCCAACTACCAATCCGTGTCGAACACGACCGATCCCGCTACGGCGAGACGGCGGATCGTCGATTCCGGCCGGACCATGAAGGCCCTCTTCGATGCCGGGGTCCCGATTGTCGCCGGCACCGACGGCGGTCTGCCCGGCTACAGCCTGCTGCGTTCAATCGAGATGTATGTTGATGCCGGCATGTCACCGATGCAGGCGATTCAATCAGCGACGAGCGTGCCGGCCGGCGCCATGGGCCTGTCGAAAGACACCGGCACGATCGAAGCCGGCAAGCGTGCCGACCTGATCGTCCTCAACGCCGACCCCCTGGCCGACATTCGCAACATCCGCAAACTGCGTTGGGTCGTGGCCAATGGCCGGGTGATGGAGCCCGCCGGCTTGTGGCGCGCGGCTGGATTCCAATGAAGAGGATGTCGCGGCGCTTCGTGCTTGCGCTTGCGTTGCTGGCGGCAACGGCCGCGTGCCGCGTACCGGCGCAGCAGGCGGCGACGGCCGCGCAACCGATCCTGATCCTGGTTTCCATCGATGGTTTTCGGTGGGACTATCTCGATCGCTACCGGCCGGCCAACCTGCTCAGACTTGCAAACGCTGGTGTGCGTGCCGAGGGCCTGATTCCGCAGTTTCCGTCCAAGACGTTCCCCAATCACTACACCATCGTGACCGGCCTGACGCTTGCGCATCACGGCATCGTTTCGAACAACATGAAGGCGCCGGACATTCCAGGGGGGTTCACGCTCTCCAATCGCGAAGTCCAGAGCGACCCGCGATGGTGGGGTGGAGAGCCGATCTGGAACACGGCCGAACGCCAGGGGCTGAAGTCGGCGGCAATGTTCTGGCCGGGTTCCGAGTTCCTGATCGGCGGGCGTCGCGGCACCTACTGGACGCCGTATGAAGACGGCATGCCGCACCAAGAGCGGCTGAATCGCATTCTCGGTTGGCTGCAGTTGTCGGAAGGCGAGCGACCGTCATTCCTCACGCTCTATTTCAGCGACGTCGACAACTCCGGGCATCGTTACGGCCCCGAAGCCGAGGAGACGCGAGCCGCGATTGCCAAGGTCGATCAGTCGATGGGGGAGCTGGTGGCCGGAGTCGAACGGCTCGGCCTCACCGATCGCGTCAACTACGTGATCGTCAGCGATCACGGGATGTCGGCGGTGAGTACCGAGCGAACGATCGTGCTGGATGACTACATCGATGTCTCGAAGGTCGACGTGATCGACTGGTCGCCGATGCTCGGCATCAACGCGCTCGACGGCGACAACGAGAAGCTGTACCTGGCCCTCAAGGACAAGCATCCGTCACTGACCGTCTATCGCCGCAGCGAAATCCCGGCGCGCTATGGCCTGGCAAATCATCCGCGTGTGCCGGCCGTGTTTGGTGTCGCCAGGGATGGATGGCAGATTGCGTCGAAGGTCGACGTGGGCCGCTGGCAGCAGCATGATCGCCGTCCTCCCGGTGGTGCGCATGGCTACGAGATCACCGATCAATCAATGCAAGGGCTGTTCATCGCAACAGGCCCCCGCCTCAAGGCGGGGATCAGCGTGAAGCCGTTCGACAACCTGCACATCTACGAGTTGATGTGCGCAATTCTTCGATTGCAGCCGGCCAAGAACGACGGCGATCCGGCCGCAACCCGCGATATGCTGCGCTAACCCATGACTTCTTCGGACCGCATTACCGCTGCCGGCTGGAAAATTGTCCTGCTCGCCAGCCTGGGTGGCACCCTCGAGTTTTACGACTTCGTGATCTTCGGCGTGTTCGCCCGGGACATCGCGCAAGCCGTGTTCCCCACGACCGATCCACTGGTCTCGTTGATCTTGTCGTTTGCGACGTTTGCGGTCGGCTACCTCGCCCGCCCGATCGGCGGCATTGTGCTGGCGCACTACGGTGATCGCTACGGCCGCCGCGCGGTGTTCCTCTGGTCGGTGTTCATCATGTCGGCGGCCACCCTGGGGATGGGCCTGGTCCCTGATTACGCAACGATTGGCGTCGCGGCCGCGCTGCTGATGGTCACGCTGCGCCTGATCCAGGGTTTTTGTCTGGGTGGAGAACTCCCCGGCGCCCTCACCTACGTCGTCGAAACCGCTCCGAAGATCGCGCCGTTTGTCTGCGGCGTGGTGTTCTCGTGCGTGACCATGGGTGTCGCCGTGGCGACCGGCGTCAGCCTGTCCGTGCGCACCTTCATGGATCCGGCGATGGTGCCGGCCTACGGCTGGCGCATCGCGTTCGTGCTCGGCGGTCTCGGCGGTGTGCTCAGCTTCGTGCTGCGCCGCTCGCTCGAGGAGTCGCCCGAGTTCGAACGCATGAAGAGCCTGGCGGCGCGCCAGCCCTTCAAGGAACTGTTGAAAGCGAATCCGAAGCACGTGCTGGTGGGGTGCTTGATCCTCGCCGGCACCGGCTGCTTCAACGGGCTGTTTTTCTCGCACCTGCCGGCGTACCTCTCCGGCGTGCTGCAATATGACCCGCGCCAGGCGGTGTTGTCGCAAACCGTCGGTGTGATCGCGTCGGCGATCGGCATCCTCGTGACGGGCTGGCTCGGCGATCGCATTCCGCCGCGCTACCTGCTGCGCGCTGGCGTCGCGATGCTACTGGCGTTTGCGTTCCCGTTCTACGGAGCGCTCGAATCGCGATCGATGGATCTGACGCTGATCTGCGTGCTGGCCGGCCTGGCCGCGGGGCTGACGAACGGCTCGTTCGCGGTGCTGCTGACCGATTTGTTCCCGACGCGCGTGCGCTTCACCGGCGTGGCGCTGGTCTTCAATGTCAGTTTCACGCTGTTCAGCGGTACCGCGCCGCTGATCGCAACCACGCTGATCAGGGACACGGGCATGAATACGTCACCCGCCTACATGATGATGGGCAGCGCGGCGCTGGCGTTGATCGGCAGCATCTGGATCCACCAGTTTGGCGGCAACGTCATCAAGCGCGCCTGAACGGGGCGGGGTCGGGCCGCGGCACCACTGCGCCCGAGCGCTCGTTGACTCGCTGCGGCTGACAGCTCATTTCATGCGGTGCAGGTCGGCTTCGGCGGCAATGAACCCGAATGCATTCCACCCACTACCAGAAACGATGGTCTCCAACACTTTTCGTGCCTGGGCAATGTTGCCGGTGACGAAGTAGTAGTTCGCCACGCCGTAACCTTGCGTGGCAAGCTGCGTCGGATCCGGCGTGGCCGTGTTCAGCAGGGCGTCCGGCTTTTCGAGGCCCTTGTACATCAGCAACCGGCGGTGATACGCGGTGTTCTCGAGGATGTCCATCTTCGGCGTGATCGGCTCCAGCACTTTCGCCGCTTCGGCCTTGCGGTTGAGGTGCATCAATGACATCCACATCCAGTCGCTGTTTGCCACCCTGGAGTCGTCGTTGGTCGAGACCTTCATGCACTCCACCCACGCGTCGTAGGCCTTCGCGTAATTGCCTTGCAGGTAGTGCGACAGCGCCAGGTGGTACCAGATGTTGAACTGCAGTGTGCTGCGGGGCACACCTGCCGGGTTCGGCGCGCCGTCTGGCTCGATTTCATCCGGCTTGTCTTTGATCAACGTCACGGCTTTTTCGAAATCCGCCTGTGCCTTCGCGAACTGCCGGATGCTTAAATACCGATGGCCGCGATGGCGGTAGAACTTCGGGTTGTCGGGATACAGCTCGATGCCTTTCGTGAAGGTCGCGATCGCATCGTTGAAGCGCCACAGGTAGCCGTAGCGGCGTCCGACCCAGATGATGGCTTCGGCATCCTTCGGATTGGCCGCCAGCGTCTTCTGCGCCTGTGCGAGGTCGCCCTCCAGCTTCTGCTGATTCGGGATCGTCGCCGGAATCATCAGCGGCTTGCCGGAAAGGGACGTGGCTTCGGGCCTCTGTGCCATCGCGACCGCTGCGGTCGAAACGATCAGCGCGGCGGCCAGTGCAAGTCGGGTCATGGGCGATCTCCTGAACGGGTGTCCTTGCCCTGCGCGTAGTCGAAGGGCGTCTCTGCGTCGTCCTGGCCGTCGAGCAAGCCGCGCTGCTGCGGCACATCGAGCTTGCGCGCGACGGTCTCGAGTGGATCGATGATGGGAATTTCCTTGGCGCTGCCGGCGCCAAGGTCGCGGAACCGGCGCGCCTTCACCAGCACGTTGTTTTCGAACGAGCCGATCACCTTGTTGAAGGTCGAGAAGGTGCCGTCCATACGGCGGCGCAGGTCTTCAAGGTGTTCAGCGAGCGTGCCGACGCTCTCGTGCAGCGAGCGGCCAAGCCGGCTGATCTCCTCGGCATTGAGCGTCAGCCGCTCCTGGCGCCAGCCAAACGAGGCGGCCCTGAGCAGCGCAATCAAGGTCAGCGGGCTGGCAATCAGCACGTTCTGCTTGACGCCGTAGTCGATCAGCGACGCGTCGCGCTCGAGCGCGGCCATGTAAATCGCCTCCGCCGGCAGGAACAGGACGACCAGTTCCGGTGATGATGGCAGCGCGTCCCAGTAGGACTTGGCGCCCAGCTTGGTGACGTGATCTTTCACCTGCCGCACGTGATCCGCCAGCTTGCCGCTGCGGATGCCGTCCTCCGTGGTTCCCTGTGCGTCGAGGAACGCCTCGAGCGGCGCCTTTGCATCGACCACGATCGTGCGGCCACCCGGAAGGTTGATCGTCATGTCCGGGCGGAGACGACCGCCCTCCGTGAAGATCGTCGGCTGTTGATCGAAGTCGCAGTGCTCGAGCATGCCGGCCAGCTCGACCACCTTGCGAAGCTGCACTTCGCCCCATTGGCCGCGCACGCCTGGGGAGCGCAAGGCGCGGACCAGGTTCTGGGTTTCGTGCTGCAGTTGTTGTTGCGTGTGACCGACCAGGTTGAGCAGCGACTTCATGCTCGCGCTGTCGTCGATGCGCGTGCGCTCGACTTCCTTCAGCTTCGCGTCGACCTGCACGAGCGTGTCCTTGATCGGCGTGACCAGCGTGCCGAGTTCCTGCTGCCGGCGCGTCAGGTCAATGGCCGCCTCGCGATGCACGTTGCCGATTTTCTGGTCGGCGAGCTTGAGAAACTCGTCAGTGCTGGCTTTGAGCGTGGTGGCGGCGAGCGCCTGGAAGGCGTTGCGGAGCTGGTCGTCCTGCGAAGCGCGATTACGCGACGCGAGCAGCCATCCGGCGGTAAAGCCAGCGATCAGCGAGACGACGGCTGCAACAGCAAGTTCCAATAGCGTGATAGTAGCAGGGATTGAACCCGGCACAGGCGCTGTGAGAGTCTTCGCGGATGCCAAATCACGCTCGCCGTCACGCGTTGCTCGGTGTGTTGCTGGTGGTGCTGGCCACGACGTCGATCTCGACGCAAATACCGGTCGCGCCGCCGCTCGCCGAGCCCGGCATCTCACCGGATGGGCGAGAGGTCGCATTCGTGTCCGGCGGCGACATCTGGACGGCGCCGCTTGGCGCGAGTCCGGCGGTGGCGCGCCTGTTGGTGTCGCATCCGGCGACCGAGTCCCGCCCGCTCTATTCGCCACGCGGTGACGCCCTGGCGTTTGTCTCGACGCGCACCGGCAATGGAGATATCTACGTGCTGCGGTTCACGGATGCGTCGCTGACCCGCATCACCTTCGACGACGCCGCGGAAGCGCTGGACGGATGGTCACG
>Ga0075471_10002986_pt1 | contig 11043 bp, 6 predicted proteins | sample DEB19_08_DNA_2_FD_74787 | JGI IMG/M metagenome (GOLD analysis project Ga0075471, IMG submission 74787) | Aqueous microbial communities from the Delaware River and Bay under freshwater to marine salinity gradient to study organic matter... | ecosystem: Environmental > Aquatic > Marine > Coastal ... | reverse complement strand
TCCGGCGCGCTCTACCGCAAGAAGAAGCCGGTGTACTGGTGCGCGTCCTGCGAGACGGCGCTCGCCGAGGCGGAGGTCGAGTACGAGGAGAAGACCTCGCGCAGCGTGTTCGTGCGCTTCCCGCTGCCGGGCGGCGCGGCGGCGCTCGACGGGGCCGTGGTCGACGGCGATGCCTCGGGTCACGGCCGCACGGCGCTGGTGGCGTGGACGACCACGCCCTGGACGCTGCCCGCGAACCTCGCGCTCTCGCTCAACCCCGAGCTCGCCTACGTCGGGATCGTCCTCGACGACGGCGAACTGGCGATCGTCGCCGAAGGTCTCGCGGACGCCTTCCTCGCCGCGACCGGGCGCGCGGAGGCGCCGGGCTCGCGCCGGCTGAAGATCGACCCGCGTCGCCTCGAGCGACGGGCCTTCCGCCACCCGTGGATCGACCGCGAGGTGCCGGTCGTGCTGGGCGACCACGTCACGCTCGAGAGCGGCACGGGCGTCGTCCACACCGCGCCGGGGCACGGGCAGGAGGACTACCTGGTCGGGCTGCGCTACGGCCTCGACGTCTACTCGCCGGTCGACGGCCGCGGCCGCTTCACCGACGAGGTGCCGGAGCTCGCGGGCCAGCGGGTCTTCGACGCCGACGCGCGCGTCGTCGAGATCCTGCGCGAGGCCGGCGCGCTGGTCGCCGAGGCGCCGATCCGGCACTCCTACCCGCACTGCTGGCGCTGCAAGAAGCCGCTCCTGTTCCGCGGCACCGAGCAGTGGTTCGTCTCGATGGAGGAGACCGGGCTCCGCGCCCGCTCGCTCGATGCGATCGACCGCGTGCAGTGGGTCCCGCCCTGGGGGCGCGACCGCATCCGGGGGATGATCTCGACGCGACCCGACTGGTGCATCTCCCGCCAGCGCCTGTGGGGCGTGCCGATCACGGCCGTCTACTGCGAGGCCTGCGGCGAGGCGCACCTGACGCCGGAGATCGCCGACCACGTGGCCGCGATCGTCGAGCGCGAGGGCTCCGACGCGTGGTTCGCGCGCCCGGCCGCCGAGCTCCTGCCGCCGGGGCTCCGCTGCGGCTGCGGCGGGACGAGCTTCCGCAAGGAGCGCGACATCCTCGACGTGTGGTTCGACTCGGGCGTGAGCCACGCCGCGGTCCTCGAGCGCCGGCCGGGGCTGCGCTCGCCCGCGGACCTCTACCTCGAGGGCTCCGACCAGCACCGCGGCTGGTTCCACACCTCGCTGCTCACCGCGGTGGCGACGCGGGGCGACGCGCCCTACCGCGCCTGCCTGACGCACGGGTTCATCCTCGACGGGCAGGGCCGCAAGATGTCGAAGTCGCTCGGCAACGTGGTGGCGCCCGACTCGATCCTGAAGGACTCGGGCGCCGACGTGCTGCGGCTCTGGGTCGCGGCCGAGGACTACCGGGGCGACGTCCGCATCTCGAAGGAGATTCTCGGCCACCAGGTCGAGGCCTACCGCCGGCTGCGCAACACCGCGCGCTTCCTGCTCGGCAACCTGGGCGACTTCGACCCGGCGCGCGACGCGGTCGCGCACGCGGAGATGGGCGAGCTCGACCGCTGGGCGCTCGACCGGCTCTCGCGGGTGATCGAGCGCGCGCGCGCGGCCTACGACGCCTACGAGTTCCACGCCGTCTACCACCTGCTGAACAACTGGTGCGCGGTCGACCTGTCGGCGCTCTACCTCGACGTCACCAAGGACCGGCTCTACTGCAGCGCGCCCGACGACCCGGCGCGACGCGGGGCGCAGACGGTGATGCACGAGATGGTGCGGGCGCTCGCCGGGATGCTCGCCCCGATCCTGTCCTTTCTCGCCGAGGACGTCTGGTCGGCGCTTCCGGCGGCCGGCCGCCCGGAGAGCGTCTTCCTCTCCGACTTCCCCTCGGCGCCCGCGTCGTGGCGCGACGACGCCGTCGCCGCGCGCGTCGAGACGCTGCTCTCGGTCCGACAGGCGGTGACCAAGGCGCTCGAGGGCGAGCGGCAGGCGGGCGGCATCGGCCACAGCCTCGAAGCGCGCGTCACGCTCGAGCCGCGGGGCGATCTCGCGGCGCTGCTCGCCGAGCGCGCCGCCTGGCTGCCGGAGTGGTTCATCGTCTCGCAGGTGGCGCTCGACGGCCGCGGTCTCGCGGAGAGCCCGCTCCATCCCGGGCTCGGCATCGCGATCGACCGGGCTCCCGGCGAGAAGTGCGCGCGCTGCTGGATGGTCCTGACCGACGTCGGCGCGTCCGCCGCCTACCCGGGCGCCTGCAGCCGCTGCGCCGACGTGCTCGCGCGCATCGGTCACGAGGCCGGCGCTTGACCGGCCGGGAGCACGGTCCGGGCGCCGGCGTCGGCGAAGGCGACGGGCCGGGCAAGTACCTGCTCGTCGCCGGCGTCGCGGCGGCGATCGTCGCGCTCGACCAGTGGACGAAGATCACGGTCGCCGGGTCGATGCGCCTCCACGAGACGCGCCCGATCCTGCCGGGGTTCTTCGACCTCACCTACGTGCGCAACACCGGCGCCGCCTTCAGCATGCTCGCCGGCCGCTCGGCCGCGTTCCGCATCCCCTTCTTCACGGCGATCTCGCTGCTCGCGGGGATCGCGATCCTCTCCTTCGTGCGCAGGACCCCGGCCTCCCGTCGCGTCGTGCTGCTGTCGTGCGCCGCGGTCCTCGGCGGGGCGATCGGCAACCTGGTCGACCGCCTCGTGTACGGCGAGGTGATCGACTTCCTCTCGCTGCACTGGAACGGCTTCTACTGGCCCGCGTTCAACGTGGCCGACTCGTTCATCACGGTCGGGGTGGTCGTGCTGCTCGGCCGCGCACTGCTGGGCCACGACGACATGGCCTGAGCGGGTGGCGCGGGGCGACCGGGCCCGTCCGGCCGAGCCCCTCGACGGCCGGGTGCTGCGGGTGACGCGCCGCGTCCCGGCGGACCGGAAAGACAGGCGCGGGGCAGCCGGCGCCCGTGCTAGGAATGCGCAGCCCGTCGGCGCCCGCCTCGTGCGTCGCGGCGGGGGAGAGGGACCGACATGGCCACGACGATCCGGACCCAGCCACGGATGCGCGCCGCGCTCGCGACGACGCTCCTCCTGCTCGCCGCGTGCGGCGGCGGGGGCGGGGGCCCGGCGGCCCCGGTCGCGCCGACCTGCGAGAAGGGCCAGAGCTTCGCCTCCACCTTCGAGGGGATCCAGGCGACGATCTTCGAGAAGCACGGCTGCACGCAGGACCTCTGCCACGGCAGCGCGACGCAGGGCGGCCTCGACCTGCGCGTGGGTGCCTCGTGGGAGAACCTGGTCGAGGCGCCGTCGCGGCTGAGCCCGCTCGCGCGCGTGTGGCCCGGCGCGAAGGAGCGCAGCTTCCTGTGGCAGAAGCTGCTCGCGAAGTCGGACCCGTCGGTGGAGATCGCGGGATCGCCGATGCCGAGCGGACGGCCCGCGCTGTCGGCCGACGAGCTCGAGCTCGTGCGCCTGTGGATCTACGCGGGCGCGCCGAAGGAGGGCACGGTCATGGGCACCGAGAAGCTGCTCGACGCCTGCCTGCCGGATCCCGAGCCGATCACGATCGCGCCGCTGCCGCCTCCCCCGGCCGGCAAGGGCCTGCAGCTCGTCATGCCCGAGTGGACGCTGCCCGCCTCGAGCGAGCACGAGGTGTGCTTCGCGTCGTGGTTCGACGTGACCGACCAGGTTCCCGAGGAGTTCCGCGACTCGACCGGGGAGTTCTTCCTGTTCTCGTCGCAGGAGGTCCGACAGGACCCGCAGAGCCACCACCTGATCGTGAGCTACTCGCCGTCGGGTCCCGAAGTGCTCGACGACCCGTCGTTCGGCGCGTGGACCTGCAAGGGAGGCTCGCGGGCCGGCGAGGCCTGCGACCCGCTCGCGAAGGGAGCCTGCGACGACGGGCTCTGCGGCAGCACCCCGCGCGACGGCTTCGCCTGCATCGGCTACGGCCCGCCGGGCCAGTCCTTCAACCGCTACCAGGTCGGCGGCGCGCAGCAGGCGCAGGCCGAGTCGACCTTCTACCCGGGCGTGTACGCGCTGATGCCGATGAAGGGCCTGCTCTACTGGAACTCGCACGCCTTCAACATGACGGCGAGCGACCACGTCATGCACGCTCGCCAGAACTACTCGTTCTCGAACGACCGGCGGGCGCCGGTGAACCAGATCTTCGACGTGAGCCGCATCTTCGCGGCGAGCGCGGCGCCGTTCACGACCGAGACCGTCTGCTCGGACCTCGAGCTGCCCCGCGGAGCCCGGCTCTTCAACCTGAGTTCGCACACCCATCGCCACGGCCAGCACTTCACCGTCGACCTGCCCGACGGCAGCCGCGTCTACGAGAGCCGGATCTACAACGACCCGGTCGACCGGAAGTACGACCCGCCGCTGGAGTTCGACTCGCCCGACCCGGCCGAGCGTCGCCTGCACTACTGCTCGTTCTTCAACAACGGTCTCGCGGCGGACGGCTCGTTCGACGTCGACCTGGTGACGCGCGCCTCGCGCGTCCCGGTGAGCGCGCAGCAGACGATCGGGACGTGCCGTCCGCGGGCCTGCGTGGCGGGCCGGGTCGGAGCCGCCTGCGACGGGGCGGGCGACGACGCGACCTGCGACTCGTCCCCCGGCGCGGGCGACGGCGACTGCGACGCGTGCGCGATCACCGCCGGCGAGAGCACGGAGAACGAGATGTTCATCCTGCTCGGCCAGTTCTACGTGGTCGACGTGCCCGCGTCGGCATCCGCCGCGCAGGCGGGCGCTGCCCCGGCCGCGGCCGACGGTCGCGCGGGCTGAGGCCCGCCTGGACGAATCTTCGGGCAGGACCGGGGAGGGAGAGGTGCCGGGCAGGGAGCGCTCGTCACCTCGCGCACCGGTCGCGGCGCCGCGACGCGTGCTGCTCGTGCGGCTCTCCGCCGTCGGCGACGTCGTGAACGTCCTGCCGTCGGTCGGCCTCGTGCGCGCGGCGCTGCCCGGGGCCCACCTCGCCTTCGCGGTCGAGGACCGGGCCGCCGACCTCGTCCGCGGCCACCCGCTGCTCGACGAGGCGATCGTGTTCCCGCGCCGGCGCTGGCGGGAGATGCTCGCGTCGGGACGTCCCGCACGCTTGCGCGAGGCGGCGTCGGAGATCGCCGAGTACCGGCGCGAGTTGCGCCGACGCCGGTTCGACGTGTCGCTCGACTTCCAGGGCAACCTGAAGGGCGCGATGCACGCGTGGGCGAGCGGCGCGCCGCGCCGGATCGGCTTCGCCCGCGGGCACGACCGCGAACTGTCGTGGGCGTTCGCGACCGAGCACGTCGTGCCGCCGGCCGATCGCCCTCACCGCGTGGAGAAGTTCGCCGCGCTCGCGGCCGCCCTGGGAACTCCCGCCGCACCGCTCGAGTTCAGGCTGCCCGAGAGCGCGGACGCGCGTCGCCGCGTCGACCAGGCGCTCGCCGCGGCGGGAGTCGCGCCCGGTTTCCTCTGCCTGCACCCGGGCACGAGCGGGCGCGGCGAGGCCAAGCGCTGGCCCGCGGCCCGCTTCGGCGAGCTCGCCGCGCGACTCCGCGCGCTCGGCGGCGTGGACGCGCTCGTCACCTGGGGGCCCGGCGAGGAGCCCCTCGCGCGCGAGGTCGAACGGGCTTCCGGCGGAGCCGCGCGCCTCGCTCCCGCGACCGCTTCGCTGCTCGACCTCGCCGAGATCCTGCGGCGTGCCCGCCTGTTCGTCTCCGGCGACACCGGCCCGATGCACCTCGCGGCCGCGTGCGGCACCCGCTGCATCGCTCTCTTCGGCCCCAAGGACCCCGCCGTCTACCGGCCCTGGGGAAGCGGCCACGTGGTGCTGCGGGGCCCGGGGCGACCGGGCGAGCTACCCTCGATGGAGCAGATCGACGTCGCGTCGGTGGTCGAGGCGGCTTCGTCCGCCCTGGACGCGCCCCGGGACGCGGATTGAAACACGGCCCCCCAACCGCCAACCTCACCCGACGGACGCTCCCCATGCCCCCACGCACCGCCATCGTGATCGGCGCCGGACCGGCCGGCCTCACGGCCGCCTACGAGCTGCTGGAGAAGACCGACGTGCGCCCGATCGTGTTCGAGGCGGGCGACGACGTCGGCGGCCTCTCGCGCACGATCGAGTACAAGGGCAACCGCATCGACATCGGGGGCCACCGCTTCTTCTCGCGCTCGGACCGCGTCATGAACTGGTGGCAGTCGATCCTGCCGCTGCAGGAGGGCGCCGAGCGCGGCGTCGAGGTGTCCTACCAGAACAAGACCCGGACGGTGTCGCAGGAGGGGCCGGCGGCGAACCCGGAGCGCGACGAGCGGGTCATGCTCGTGCGCGAGCGCGTCTCGCGGATCTTCTTCCTGCGCAAGTTCTTCGCCTACCCGGTGTCGCTGAGCCTCGAGACGCTCTCGAACCTGGGCCCGGTCCGAACGGTCAAGATCGGTCTCAGCTACCTCGGCATCCGGATCCGGCCTCGCCCGCAGGAGCAGTCGCTCGAGGACTTCTTCGTGAACCGCTTCGGCAACGAACTCTACCGAACCTTCTTCAAGGACTACACGGAGAAGGTCTGGGGCGTGCCCTGCGACGAGATCAAGCCGGAGTGGGGCTCGCAGCGGGTGAAGGGGCTCTCGGTCACCAAGGCGATCGTCCACGCGATCCGCTCGCGCTTCTCGCGCGACGAGTCGATCGGGCAGAAGCGCTCGGAGACGAGCCTGATCGAGCGCTTCCTCTACCCGAAGTACGGGCCGGGGCAGATGTGGCGGGAGGTCGCGCGGCTGGTCCGCGAGCGCGGCGGCGAGATCCGGATGGGGCGCACGGCGGTCGCGATCCGCACCGACGGGGACCGCGTCGTCGGCGTCGACTTCCGCAACGAGGCGACCGGCGAGATCGAGCGCGTCGACGGCGACTTCGTCTTCTCGACGATGCCGATGCAGGACCTGGTGCGGGGCATGAAGGACGTGCCCGAGCGCGTCCGCCGCGTCGCCGAGGGGCTCGTGTACCGCGACTTCATCACCTGCGGGCTCCTCCTGCGGAAGCTCGCGATCCGCGGCGAGGGCCGCCCCGACGCGCCGGCCGGGCTCGTGCCCGACAACTGGATCTACGTCCAGGAGCGCGACGTCCGGATCGGCCGCCTGCAGATCTTCAACAACTGGAGCCCCTGGCTCGTGCGCGACCCCGGCACCGTGTGGCTCGGCCTCGAGTACTTCTGCAACGAGGGCGACGACCTCTGGCGGATGTCCGACGAGGAGTTCAGGAAGTTCGCCACGGCCGAGCTCGCGAAGATCGACGTGATCGACCCCGCCGACGTGCTCGACGGCGTCGTCATCCGGGTGCCGAAGACCTACCCGGCCTACTTCGGCAGCTACGACGACTTCGGGGTCCTGCGCGAGTGGATCGACCGCTTCGGCAACCTCTACCTGGTCGGGCGCAACGGCATGCACCGCTACAACAACCAGGACCACTCGATGCTGACGGCGATGACGGCGGTGGAGAACCTCCGCGACGGCGTGTCCTCCAAGGACAACATCTGGGCCGTGAACACCGAGGAGGACTACCACGAGGAGAAGTGAGGCCGGGTCCCCCGGACCCGCCTCGCGTCGCGGGACCGTGCCCCCCATGCTCCTCCGACCCGCCCGCCGCGCGGGGCGGCCCCTCTCGGCGGCGCCGGAACGGGAGCGGGTCCGGTCGCTTTTTCCTTGTCGGGGCGCGACGGGCCGTGCTAGGGCCCTTCGAGTGTCGAGGCGGCCCCGGTCCCGGGGCCGCGCTCTTTCGAGGGAGAGGAGAAGGGAAAGTCTGTGTCGAGGACGGCGTTCGTCGGTAATCTGAGCTTTTCGGCCACCGAGGAGGAGCTCAAGCAGCTGTTTTCGGAAGCGGGTCCGGTGGTGAAGGCCCGCATCGGGATGGATCGCGAGACCGGCAAGTCGCGCGGGTTCGCGTTCGTCGAGTTCGCGACCGACGAGGCCTGTGCCGCGGCGATCGAGAAACTGAACGGCCACGACATGGGCGGGCGACGTCTCCGCGTGAACGACGCGGACGACAAGCCGCCGCCGCGTGCGGCGGGCGGCCCCCCGGGCGGAGGCTTCCGATCGGGCGGCTTCGCTCCCCGCGGCCCGGGCGGGCCCGGCGCCGGACCGGGCCCCGGCTTCGCGCCGCGGCCGTGGGCCCCGCCGATGGAGCCCCCGCCGCCGGCCTTCGATCGTCGCGACGACTTCGGCGGCGGCGGTGGTGGTGCCGGCGGAGACTTCCGTCGCAAGACCAACGTGAAGGGCAGCCGCCGCGGCCTGCGCGGCCGCAAGCGCTCCCTCTGGAGCTGACGACCGATCCCGCGCCGGCGGCGGCCCGGGCCGCGTCGGCGAGCGACCTCGGCGAGCGCCTGATCTTCCTGGTCGGCGCTCCGCGGTCGGGGACCACGCTGCTGGCGCGGATCCTCGCCGCCCACAGTCTCGTCTACGGGCGGGCGGAACCGCACCTGGTCACGCCGCTCGCGCACCTCGGCTACTACGCGCGCGTCGACAAGGCCTCCTACGACCCGTTCAACGCGGAGCAGGCCGTACGCGACTTCGTCGCCGACCTGCCCCGCGGCGAGGAGGACTACCTCGACGCGCTGCGGGCCTATGCCGACACGATGTACGGCCGCATGCTCGCGACACGGCCCGGCAAGGTCTTCTTCCTCGACAAGACGCCCGCCTACGCGCTCGTGCTTCCCTTCCTCGCGAAGCTCTACCCGCGGGCGAAGTACGTCGTGCTGGTGCGCAACCCGGTCGCGGTGCTGACCTCCTACGCGACCTCGTTCTTCGACGGCGACTACGAGGTGGCGCTCGCCCACAACCCGGTCCTCGCGCGCTACGTGCCCGCGCTCGCGGGGTTCCTGCGCACGCGTCCGGTGCCGCTCCACCGCGTGCGCTACGAGGAATTCGTGCGCGATCCCGAGCGAGGCTTCCGCGAGCTCTGCCAGGCGATCGGGCTGCCGTTCGAGGCCGCGGCGATCGAGTACGGCCGCTCGGGCGAGGGCTTCGAGGGGCTCGGCGACCCCACCGGGGTCGCGCGCCACGACCGTCCGGTCACCTCGTCGGTCGCCCGGTGGGCGGCCGAGGTCGCCTCCGTGCCGGCCACCGACGCGCTCGTGCGGCGGGTGATCGACGAGCTCGACCCGGCCGACCTCGCCGAGCTCGGCTACCCGCGCGACTCGATCCTGGCCGCCCTCGACGCGGCGAAGGGTGCGCCTGCGCCGGAGCGTCGCCGCATTCCCGTTCGCTACGCGATCGAGCGCAAGCTGCTGGTCGCGTTGCGCCGCGACATCCACTCGAACGCGCTCGGCCGCGCGCTGAAGAAGCTGCGCTTCGCGCTCGACGTGGTCCTGCGCGAGTAGCCGCCGCCGGCGCCGCCGTCCGGGCCGGACCCGGTCGCGCCGGGTGCTCCCGGGCGGCCCCCGGCGACGCGGCCCGTCGAATCGCCCCGGGGCCTCTGCTAGCGTCCGACGCCATGACCGGAGCCGAGATCCGCCGCAGCTTCCTCGAGTTCTTCCGCGAGCGCGGACACCTGATCGTGCCGAGCGACCGCATCGTTCCCGAGAGCGACCCGTCGCTGCTGTTCACGAACGCGGGCATGGTGCCCTTCAAGAATTCCTTCCTCGGAGCCGAGAAGCCGCGCTCTCCCCGCATCGCGGATTCGCAGAAGTGCCTGCGCATCTCCGGCAAGCACAACGACCTCGACGACGTCGGCCGCGACGTCTACCACCACACCTTCTTCGAGATGCTCGGCAACTGGTCGTTCGGCGACTACTACAAGGCGGAGGCGATCGAGTGGGCCTGGGACCTGCTCACGCGGGTCTGGAAGCTGCCGAAGGACCGCCTCTACGCGACGGTCTACGAGACCGACGACGAGGCGGCGGCGCTCTGGCCGAAGGTGACCGACCTGCCGGCCGAGCGCGTGCTGCGCTTCGGCGCGAAGGACAACTTCTGGGAGATGGGCGAGACGGGACCCTGCGGCCCGTGCTCGGAGATCCACATCGACCGCGGCGAGGGCACCTGCGACAAGCCGCCGGGGCACGCCTGCGGCGTGAACTCCGGCTGCGCCCGCTACATGGAGATCTGGAACCTCGTCTTCATCCAGAACAACCGCGAGCCCGACGGCCGCCTCTCCGACCTGCCCGCACGCCACGTCGACACCGGCATGGGGCTCGAGCGCGTCACCTCGATCATCCAGGGCGTCGACGGCACCTACGACACCGATCTCCTGCGCCCGATGATCTCGGTCGCCGAGCGCCGCTCCGGCCGCCGCTACGGCGCCACGATGAGCGAGCAGGACGTCGCCTTCCGCGTGATCGCGGACCATGGACGCGCGGTCGCGGTGATGATCGGCGACGGGCTGCTCCCGTCCAACGAGGGGCGCGGCTACGTGCTGCGCCGGCTCCTGCGCCGCGCGGCGCGCCAGGGGCGCGTGCTCGGGCTGGTCGAGCCCTTTCTCGGCGAGGTGACCGACGCGGTCTGCGAAGTGCTCGGCTCGGGCTACCCCGATCTCGCCGCCGCGCGCGAGCGGATCCGCGCCGCGGTGACCGCGGAGGAGGAGCGCTTCGGCGAGACGCTCGAGAAGGGGCTCGGGCTGCTCGAGGAGGAAGTCGCCCGCCTGCGCGCCGGCGGCGGCGCGACGCTCCCCGGCGCGGTCGCCTTCAAGCTCTACGACACCTACGGCTTCCCGTTCGACCTGACCGAGGACATCCTGCGCGACCGCGGCCTCGCGGTGGAGCAGGCCGGCTTCGACGCGGCGATGGAAGCCCAGCGCAAGCGCGCCCGCGAGGGCGCGCGCTTCGCGACGGCGACGGCCGGGGCCTTCGCCGAGGCCGCCTCGCGCTTCGCGGGCGACCGCGTCGGGCGGCTCGAGTCCGAGATCGTGGCGCTCGCCGTCGACGGCGAGGAGCGCGAGATCGCGAACGAGGGCCAGGAGGTCGAGATCGTGACCGCCGAGACGCCCTTCTACGGCGAGTCGGGCGGACAGGTCGGCGACCGCGGTCGCATCACGCTCGCCGACGGGACCCTGGTCGAGGTGGTGGACACGCAGCGGCCGCGCGCGGGGCTCGTCGTCCACCGCGGTCGC
>Ga0075471_10002983_pt1 | contig 11049 bp, 7 predicted proteins | sample DEB19_08_DNA_2_FD_74787 | JGI IMG/M metagenome (GOLD analysis project Ga0075471, IMG submission 74787) | Aqueous microbial communities from the Delaware River and Bay under freshwater to marine salinity gradient to study organic matter... | ecosystem: Environmental > Aquatic > Marine > Coastal ... | reverse complement strand
CGACTCGTCATACGCCAACGGCGCCGCCCCTGCGGTCCATTCTCCACTCTCGATTCTCCGCTCCCGCATCGCGCCCCGCGCCTTGGCGCGGGGCTGCTTCGTAACAGAGCAGGACCAAACGACTCGGCACACGCCAACGGCGTCGCCCCTGCGGTCCATTCTCCACTCTCGATTCTCCGCTCCCGCATCGCGGCGCGAACTTCGACCCAATCGATTCTCGAGCGTCCTTCCTCCAACTTCGCACGCGGCGAATGCCGCGTGCTAGTCGCTGGTCGTCTGGCACTCCGTCGTGAACCCGCTCAGATGCGGTCCCTCGATCGCCCGGCCGGCGAATCCAAGCCGCTCATTCCATGTGTTCATCCTGCGCGCGATTGCACCAGGCAGCACCAGCGGCATGCGGACCCTGCGGTTCGAGATCCGCAAGCTCTCTCCCGCGCGCTTCATCCAGTCCCCCTCCGGCACGCCCAGGAACCCCGCGATGCCCGCAAGACTCTCCTCCGGCCGCGCGAGCAGATCGGCGTGATTCACCCGATACAGCCGGTCCCCGAGCTGCGCAGCCGCCCGCTCCACCGACTTCAGGCTCGCGATCCACTCGATCGCGGCGCGCGTCGCGAACTCCGCCTCGGGCACGAGGTACTCAGGCTCGATCTCGAGGTCGCCGACCTCGCGCGACAGCGTGCGCCACTTGCAGTCGTCGGCGCCCCACCAGCGGTTCGCGCGACCGCGCCCGAGGATGTTGTAGTCGTTCTTCCGCGAGAGCTGCACGATCGAGCGCACGACATCGACGCCGTCGCGGCGGATCTCGATGTACCGCGTGCGGGAATCGATGGCCTCGAGGAACGCGATGCGGAACGCGTTGATCGGCGTCTTCTCGAGCATCTGCCCGTCGTCAGCCAGCGCATGGCGGAAGACGCGGCGGAAGCGCACGCGCACCGATTCGTCGACGTCACCGCTTCCGAGCACGCAATGGCCCGCGCGCAGGTCGAACACCCCGCCGTAGTCGGTGGCGGGAGAGATCGCATACCAGCGGTCCACGGGCTCGAAGTAATAGTTCAGGCGCGGCGAGAACCCGAGCGCGCGCCCAAGCGCCGTCGTGCCCGAGCGGCCTGAACCGACGATGAACGCGGGCCCGCGCGCGCTTGCCCGCGCGTCGAGCTCGGACGGCATGGACGCCAGCAATTCGCTGCGCGCCTTCGCGGCGCGCCAGCGCATCGTGCGCGCCGCGGTGAGCGCGGGCAACGGCAGCAACTCGGTGATGGCGGTCCGAATGGACATTCTTCTCCCTACTGTGGGCTGGTTGCATCGGCGGCACAGGTAGTGCGCTTCCCCGAAAGGACAGATTCAGCATGCCCGACGACGCGGGCGATGCAAGCCGCGCGGGTCCTGACGATCGCAAGGCGGTTGATCTGTGCGGCCTGTCGCGGCTATTCGGACGATCCGATCAGTTCGGACGGTGTCCGTTCGCGGACCTGTGCACCGAGAGCGCGCTGAGGCACGGACACGAGCGCGAATCGAGGATCTCGACCCTGAGGAAACTTGCCTTGGTCTCGGGCACGCGCACGATGCGCTTGTGGCCGACGGTGGTGCCTTCGGCAAGCGTCGTCCAGTCGCGATGGTTGTTGCTCGGTTCGGCGGGCACCGAGATGCGCCACGACTTCACGCGCTGCCCGAGCCATGTGGGCTCTGCGAGCACGACGCGGTCGAACGGCCTTGAGGAATCGAGCTCGACCTCGATCATCGCGGCGGTCGCGCCGTCCTCCGTCGCCCAGTAGGTCCTCGGATCGCCATCGACCGCCTTGTCGGAGCCGAACTCGAGCGCCTTCGGCCTCTCGTTCGCGCCGACAGGCGTGAACCCGCGCATGTTGTCGCTCGCGGTCGGCCGGCCCAGCGCGAGATCGGTGCCCGTGCCATAGGTCGCGTCGATAAGCGCGCGCAGGCCGAGCACGGCCTTCGCGTCGTTTTCATGGATGAGCCCGCGGCGATCGACGGGGAAGTTCAGGTGGAAGTTCGCGTTGTGGCCGACGCTGCGCTCCCAGAGGTCGAAGAGCTGCGCGGGCGTCTTGACCTTGTCGTCCTCGTGCGCGTGGTAGAACCAGCCCGGGCGGATCGACACGTCGCATTCGGCGGGAATCCACGACTCGCCGTCGATGTCGCCCTCGTTGAGCGACTTCGTGGCGGGCGGATTGTCGTTGCCGATGCCGTGGCCCGCGGCCTTCAGCATCGACCAGCAGGTGTCGCCCGCCCAGCCCTGCTCGTTGCCGACCCAGCGGATGTCGGGGCCGACATCGCTGAACATCACGGCATCGGGCTGCAGCTCGCGCACGACGGCGCGGAAGCTGGGGAAGTCGTAGACCTGCCGCTTGCCGTTCGGGCCTTCGCCGCACGCGCCGTCGAACCACACCTCGAAGATCGAGCCGTACCTGGTGAGCACCTCGCGCAGCTGCCGGCGGAAGTACTCGTTGTACTCCTCGCCCGTGCCGTACTTCGGGTTGTTGCGGTCCCACGGCGAGAGATAGACTCCGAACTTCAGGCCGCCCGCGCGGCACGCGTCGCTGAGCTCCTTCAGCACATCGCCCTTGCCGTCCTTCCACGGGCTCGAAGCGACCGAGTGCGCGCTCAGCGCCGTGGGCCAGTTGCAGTAGCCGTCGTGGTGCTTCGCGGTGATGACGACGCCCTTCATCCCGGCGTCCTTCATGACCTTCACCCACTGCGCGCAGTCGAGCGCGGCGGGGTTGAAGACCTCGGCAGGCTCGTCACCATGGCCCCATTCCCGGTCGGTGAAGGTGTTGGGACCGAAGTGGATGAAGCCCGTGAACTCGAGGTCCTTCCACGCGAGTTGGCGCGCATGGGGAAGCGGCGCGATGGGTGCGGGCGGCGGAACCGGAGTAGGTGCTGCGTTCATCATCGAGGCGAGGAGCATGAGGATGGCTGTGGTCATCGTGGTCGTGGCCGGAGGTGCGCGGATGCGCGGATGGGTCGGTCGATAGTGTCGCCGATCGTGTCTGCGCGTGGCGCGATTCTCCTCTGAAGACGCGGAGACACAGGGAGTTTTCTTCTCCATGGCCACGGAATCGACTTTGTCGTGCGCGCTGAGTTGCGTTCACACGATCGCGCGCCATGATCGAAGCGTCGTCAGCAAGGAGGCCGAGCGCCTCCTCGCCTTCCCGGGTCGTCCGGGCAGGGCGTCAACATCGCTCACTTCCGCCTCTGGGCCTGCGCCAGGCCTGGCAGGATGTTCCGCGGGTTCTGCCGCAGAGGTGCCCATGCGTCGCGCGTCTCACGCGTTCGGCCATTCCGTGTCCCGCCGAAGCTTCGTCAAGGGCTCGGCTCTCGCGACCGGCGCGTTCTTCATCAACTCGCGCAACTCGCTCGCGGTGCTGCGCGAGGATCCGACGAGCCCGTTTACCACGCCGTGGATGCAGCCGCTGCGCTTCCCGAACTACGCGACGCCGCTCCCTTCGTGGCAGCCGCTCGACGGCCCGCCCGTCGACCCGCAGGCGCACCAGCACTTCGAGCAGTTCCAGCCCGAGTACCTCTACGACTACACGCTGTGCGCCGCGTACGCGCGGCCGCACCCGCAGCTTGGGTTCTCACTGCTGAGCACCTTCTGCGGCTGCATGCCCGGCCCGACCTTCATGATGCGCTACGGCAAGCCCGCGCTCGTGCGCATGAAGAACTGCATGCCGAACAGCATCCCGAACTTCGGCAGCCCCGAGACGACGACGCATGTCCACAACGGGCACCATGGGTCCGAATCGGACGGCACGCCCTTCTACCAGCTCCAGCCGGGGAGCTTTCGCGACATGCACTATGTGAACGCGATGGCCGGCTTCACCATGACCGCGGGTGGCGACCCGCTCGAGGCGAAGCACACGCTGTGGTACCACGACCACTGCCTCGACTTCACGAGCCAGAATGTCTACCGCGGACTCGCGGGCTTCTTCCTGCTGTTCGACGACAAGGACAGCGGCAACGAAAACGACCCGAACCCCGACGCGTTCCGCCTGCCGAGCGGCGTGCCCGATGGCAAGCGCGTGAAGAACCGCTTCGACATCCCGCTGATGCTCATCGACATGCGCTTCGACCAGAACGGCGTGCAGACGATGGACACCTCGAACATGGACGGCCATCTGGGCGACAAGTACACCGTGAACGGCCTCGTGCAGCCGTACTTCGAGGTCGAGCGCCGCAAGTACCGCTTCCGAATCCTCGACGCGGGGCCGTCGCGTTTCTACGACATCTGGCTCTCGAACGGCATGGAGTTCCAGCACATCGGGAACGACGGCAACCTGCTTCCTGCGCCGATCACCACGAACCATGTGAAGCTCGGCGTGGCGGAGCGCGCCGACATCGTGGTCGACTTCAGCCAGCTGCCCGCTTCGACCACGGAGATCTACCTGGTGAACCGCGCCGAGCAGACCAACGGCCGCGGCCCGACCGGAAACACGCTGCCGATGGACACCGCGCCGAAGCTGATGAAGATCATCGTGCGCAAGGGATCGGTGCAGGACAACAGCCGCGTGCCCGAGACACTCATGCCGCTACCGGCGCGCGACCTTCCCGTGGCGCAGGAGCGCAACTGGCACTTCGGGCGCTCGAACGGCATGTGGGTCGTGAACGGCAACGTCGTCGACATCAACCGCTGCGACGCTGCGATCCAGCGCAACACCGCGGAGATCTGGAACATCAGCACCGCGGGTGGATGGGCGCACCCCGTGCACATCCACCTCGAGGAGTACCAGATCCTCTCGTACAACGGGCAGCCCGTGACCGGCACCTCGCTCGGCGGACGCAAGGACGTGTTCGCTCTCTACCCGGGCGACCAGATGCGGATCTACATGAAGATCCGCGACTGGGTCGGCCGCTACGTGATGCACTGCCACAACGTCGTGCACGAGGACCACGCGATGATGATCCGCTGGGACATCGTGCCCTGAGCGGACGATGCGACCCAGACGCCGCGCACCGCGGCGAAGAAAGGTGTTCCCATGTCGCCAGAACCTGAACAGCCACTCTCGCGCCGGTCCACCATCGCCGGCGCGGTCGTGCCCGCGGCGCTGCTCCTGCTGGGAGGCTGCGCCGGCGCTCTCCGTCGCGAGACGCGCAGCGCAGAGCCCGAGATCCCCGCGCGTCGCGGCGGATCCGCGATCCGCTCCGACGGCACCCGCGTGTTCCGCAACCACAGGCTCGTCGACCAGGACGGACGCACCGTGCGGTTTCAGGAGGATCTCGTCGAGGGCCGCGTGTTCGCGGCGACCTTCCAGTACGCCAAGTGCAACGGCATCTGCCGCGACATGACCGAGAAAATGCGCGCGGCTTCGGAGCTGCTCGGCGGCTCGATGGGCAACCCGATCCGCTTCTACATGTTCTCGCTGGCCGAGGATTCGCCCGAGGACATGAAGGCGTACATGCAGGCGCACGGGCTCTACGGCAAGCCGGGCTGGCGGTTCGTCTCGGGGCCGCGCGACGCGATCACCGACATCCGCTGGGCGTTCGGCTTCGGCGAGCCCGACGAGGAGCTCGACCAGAAGCTCTCTGCGCACACGGGCATGGTGCGCTACTGCCATCACGCGACCGACAAGTGGGCCGCATGCCCGGCGCTCGGCGATCCGCGCTCGATCGCGCTGCTCATGCTGCGCTGCTTCCCGTGCGACCAGCGTCCGCGCATCGAGGCGCTCGAGGGCGCGTTTGCGCAGGGCGGCACGCCGATGCCCGGGTACAAGCCAATCGCCCCTGTCGCGCCGCCGAGCGACGCATGATCGCGTGCTGCGCATGCAGCTTCGCGCGGCAGCGCAGGCAGGGTCGATAGTCCCGAGAGCGGCGCGGTTGCCCCTGCGCCGTTCTCGGGCACATCTTTGGCAACGACACCAAATTGGTGGAAATCGCGCGGTCGCCGCTTGCGTTCGAGCAATCGGAGCGCAGAGTCGCTTCGACGAGTCACGAGGAAGCGCGAGCTTCCACGCCGTCGCGGGGCGTTCCCGCGAGGGCGCATGACGGTTCCTCTCCAGGAACGACATCCGGGGAAGCAGATCAGCGCCATCCGCGCGAGGCTGTGCCTTGGGTGAAATCCGAAATCCGCGGTTTCCTTCCGCCGCGGGAGAAGAGATCACGCAACGCGGCCATGCCGCGGAGGCGTACGGTGCGCACGCCCAAGATCGGACGATCAAACAGCCGACGCGACTTCCTGAAGGGCTCCGCCCTCGCGACCGGCGCGTTTTTCATCAACACCAGGTTCTCGCTGCAGATGCTGCGTGACGAGCCGACGAGCCCATTCACGATTCCGTGGCTGCAGCCGCTGCGCTTCCCGAACTACGCGATCCCGCTCCCGTCATGGCAGCCGCTCGATCCGCTCGTCGACCCTGCCGCACACCAGCGCTACGAGGAGTTCGCGCCCCGCTATCTCTACGAGCACGAGATCTGCGAGACGCAGCACCGCGCGCATCCGCAGCTCGCCTTCTCGACGCTGAGCTCGTTCTGCGACTCGTTCCCCGCGCCGACCTTCATGATGCGCTATGGACAGCCCGCGATCGTGCGCATGCGGAACCACCTGCCGGCGACGGTGCAGGGCTTCGGCCACTGCGATGTGATCGCCCATGTGCACAACGGGCACCACGCGTCGGAGTCGGACGGCTTCCCAGGCGACCACTTCAGCCCTGGCACCTTCCGCGACCACCACTACGCCAACACCTACGCGGGCGGCGATCCGCTCGAGGCGAAGTCGACGCTCTGGTACCACGACCACTGCCTCGACTTCACGAGCCAGAATGTGTACCGCGGGCTCGCGGGCTTCTACCTGCTGTTCGACGACAAGGACAGCGGCGACGAGAACGACCCGAATCCCGACGCGCTGCGCCTTCCGAGCGGCGTGCCCGATGGCAAGCGCGTGAAGCACCGCTACGACATCCCGCTGGTCCTGTTCGATCCCCGCTTCGACCCGCAGGGCAAGCAGGTGATGGATGTGATGAACATGGACGGCCACCTCGGCGACAAGTACACGGTGAACGGGCTCGTGCAGCCGTACTTCGAGGTCGAGCGCCGCAAGTACCGCTTCCGCATCCTCGACGGAGGGCCATCGCGCTTCTACGAGCTGTGGTTCTCGAACTCGATGGAGTTCCAGCACATCGGCAACGACGGCAACCTGCTGCCCGCGCCGATTACGGCGAACTTCGTGAAGCTCGGCGTGGCCGAGCGCGCCGACATCGTGGTCGACTTCAGCCAGCTTCCCTCGACGACGACCGAGGTGTACCTGGTGAACCGCGCCGAGCAGATCGACGGCCGCGGCCCGACCGGCAACCGCATCCCGATGGCTTCGGCGCCGAAGCTGCTGAAGCTGGTGATCCGGCCGAAGTCGGGCAATGCGCTCGATCCGAGCCGCGTGCCCTCGGTGCTGAAGCCGCTGCCCGCGATGGACCTGCCCGCGATCGCGACGCGCACCTGGCACTTCGACCGCACCAACGGCATGTGGAGCGTGAACGGCCAGCTGGCCGACCTCTCAGCGCCGCAGGCGATCGTGAAGCAAGGCACCGCGGAGATCTGGGAGATCAGCACCTCGGGCGGCTGGGCGCACCCCGTGCACATGCATCTCGAGGAATACCGCGTGCTCACGCTGAACGACCAGCCCGTCACGGGCACCGTGCTCGGCGGACGCAAGGACGTGTTCCCGCTGTACGCAGGCGACCGCATGCGGATCTACATGAAGTTCCGCGACTGGGTCGGCAGGTACGTGATGCACTGCCACAACACCGTGCACGAGGACCACTCGATGATGGTCCGATGGGATGTGGTGCCATGACCTCCGACAACGCCATGCCGCACGACCGACCGCAGGAGACGGCGCGCCGCGCCGCGCTTCTCGGGCTGCTCTTCCCCGCCGCTGCGCTCCTGTCCGGCTGCGCGTCACGCGCGGCCAGCGCGCGCGCCGAGCGGCCCGAGATCCGCGGCGGCCCGGGCGCGTTCGCGATGAACGCCGACGGCACGCGGTCGTTCCGCGACCATGAGCTCGTCGACCAGGACGGCAAGCGCGTGCGCTTCCAGACCGACCTCGTCGAGGGGCGCGTGTTCGCCGCGACCTTCATGTATGTGAAGTGCAATGGCATCTGCCGCGACCTCGTGTCGCGCATGCGCGAGGCGCACGCGCTGCTTGCGCCGGTGATGGGCGATCCCGTGCAGTTCTACTCGTTCTCGCTGGCGGAGGATTCGCCCGAGGACATGAAGCGCTACATGGCCGAGCACGGCCTCGACCGGCTGCGCGGCTGGCGCATGCTGAGCGGGCCGAGCGAGGCGATCCGCGACATCCGCTGGGCGTTCGGCTTCTTCGAGCCGAACGAGGAGCTCGACCGCAACATCGGCAAGCACACGGGCATGGCGCGCTTCGGCAACCATCGCACCGACAAGTGGAGCGCGTGCCCCGCGCTGGGCGCTCCCGAGGGCATCGCCCGCGGCGTGATCGGCGTGCTTCCTCGCGAGGATTGCGCGCGCATCGAGTGGTACGCGCGGCAGCACCGGCAGAATGGACGCCCGATCCCAGGGTGGCGGGCGTCGTAAGGATTCCGAAAGAGAGATCCAACCGAAACTTCGATCCGCAGCGCGCTCCCAAGACGACCTGGGGCGCGCTGCGATTTTTCTCGGGCTTTCCGTTTGTGCGCTCGTCTGCAGAATCGATGCCAATTGTTCCGCGATCACTTGCAGCGGCGTGAACGAAGGCTACCTTCGCGGTGCTCGCCACGACATGCCTGAGGATTCCCGTCGTCAGCGGAATCTTCCGGCCACTCCCCCCCCGTCGTCCGCTGGTGGAGGTCCGGTCGAGCACACGGCATCCTGGTCCGGGCACGCGCAAACCACTCGCGCGGGCAAGGCTGTTCCATGGCCACGCGCGCATGGACGACCGGATTCAAGTCCCGTGAACGAGGTGCATTCGTGGCAGTCCCACGGAGGTATGGCGTGCACTCGGAGAATCGTGGCGTGATCCCCCATCGCCGGAGCTTCCTCAAGCACTCTGCGCTTGCCGCAGGTGCGTTCTTCATCAACACGCGCACGCGCGCGGGCTTCGCGGCCGACCCGCCGACGAGCCCTGTGACGGTGCCGTTCATCCAGCCGCTGCGGTTCCCGCGCTACGCGGTGCCGCTGCCGTCGTTCCAGCCGCTCGACCCGATCCTCGATCCTGCGAAGTTCCAGCGCTATGACGAGTTTCCCGCGCAGGCGATGTACGACCTGACCGTGTCCGAGGCGCACGCATGCCCGCATCCGCAGCTGGCGTTCTCGCCCGCGAGCACCTTCGGCGGCGGTTGTCCCGGCCTCACGCTGATGATGCGCTACGGCGTGCCCGCGGTCGTGCGCATGCGCAACTGCCTGCCGAGCGTGATGACGGGCTTCGGCTCGTGCGAGATCTCGACGCATGTCCACAACGGGCATCACGCGTCGGAGAGCGACGGCTTCCCCGGCAACATCTACGAACCCGGTCAGTTCTGGGATTTCCACTACCCGAACATCTACGCCGGCGGCGATCCGCTCGAGGCGAAGTCGACGCTGTGGTACCACGACCACACCGACCACTACACCGCGCAGAACGTGCACCGCGGCCTCGCAGGCTTCTTCCTGCTGTTCAACGACAAGGACAGCGGCGACGAGCGCGACCCGAACCCCGATGCATACCGGCTGCCGAGCGGCGTGCCCGACGGGCGCCGCGTGCGCGGGCGCTACGACATCCCGCTCATGATCTCCGACGCGCGCTACGACACCAACGGCGTGCATGTGATGGATGTCATGAACATGGACGGGCACATCGGCGACAAGTTCCTCGTGAACGGCGGCGTGCAGCCGTATTTCGAGGTCGAGCGCCGCAAGTACCGCTTCCGCATCCTCGACGCGAGCGTGTCGCGCTTCTACGACCTGTGGTTCTCGAACTCGATGGAGTTCCAGCACATCGGGAACGATGGCAACCTGCTTCCGGCGCCGATCACCGCGAACCGCGTGCGCCTGGCGCCCGCCGAGCGCGCCGACATCGTGGTCGACTTCAGCCAGCTGCCGGCGGGAACGACGGAGATCTACCTCGTCAACCGCGCCGAGCATCGCGACGGCCGCGGTCCGCAGGGCGACCTGCTGCCGCTCGCAGGCGCGCCGAAGATCCTGAAGTTCATCGTGCGCCGCGAGACGGGCGTGCCCGACGCGAGCCGGGTGCCGTCGACGCTGAAGCCGCTGCCTGCGATGGACATTCCCGTGGCGCAGGAGCGCTTCTGGCACTTCGACCGCACGAACGGGCTGTGGACCGTGAACGGCCAGCTCGCCGACATCCACCGCGTCGACGCGACGGTGAAGCGCGGCACCGCCGAGATCTGGAACATCAGCACCTCGGGCGGCTGGGCGCATCCGATCCACATGCATCTCGAGGAATACCGCATCCTGTCGTACAACGACCAGCCCGTCGCGGGCACCGTGCTCGGCGGCGTGAAGGATGTGTTTGCGCTCTACCCGAGCGACGAGATGCGCATCTACATGAAGTTCCGCGACTGGGTCGGTCAGTACGTGATGCACTGCCACAACACCGTGCATGAGGACCACGCGATGATGGTGCGCTGGGACGTGGTGCCGTGACGCCCAGCCCCGGGTGAATCAACGGACCGGCGCGCCCTCGCACTGCGCGACCAGCTCGCGGTACCGCGCGAGGCTGGGGTCTTCCGCGCGAAGCACGCGCTCGGCCATCGCGAATGCCTGCCTCGCGAGCTCGAGGGTCGAGTTCTCATGGGCGGGGTCGCGTTGGCCAAGCGCGAGGCGAGCCGTCCTTCGGCGGCATCGCAGGCACGAGGGGCCTCCCAGTGGGAAGCGTAGATAACCGCGGAAAACATGGGTGGCCGCGCAGCAGTCGCGGCGGCGTGGCGTTGTTGCTAGACTCTCCGTCCCTTCAGCGGGCTGTAGCGCAGCTTGGTTAGCGCGTTTGACTGGGGGTCAAAAGGTCGTGGGTTCGAATCCCGCCAGCCCGATCTAGAAACTGCGAAACGGAAGGCGCTGCCTTCCGTTTCGCAGTTTTACGATCGGTCTGAGCCCTGCGGCCGC
>Ga0075471_10002981_pt1 | contig 11051 bp, 11 predicted proteins | sample DEB19_08_DNA_2_FD_74787 | JGI IMG/M metagenome (GOLD analysis project Ga0075471, IMG submission 74787) | Aqueous microbial communities from the Delaware River and Bay under freshwater to marine salinity gradient to study organic matter... | ecosystem: Environmental > Aquatic > Marine > Coastal ... | reverse complement strand
GGGCGCACCCGCGAGATCTGGCCGACCAAGGACGGCTTCGTGTCGTTCGGCCTGCGCGGCGGCAAGGCGCGCGTGCCCACACTCGAGCTCATGGCCGAACGGTCCGGGCTCAACGCGCAAGCGTCGCCCGTCTGCGACTGGCCCAACTACGACTGGAACGACTTCAGCCCCAACACCGCGACCGACGAGCAGCTCCGCGAGATCGAGGCGGCGGTCGCGGCCTGGTTCGCGCGCCACACCACCCAGGAGCTCTACGAGCTCGCGTGTGAGACCAACCTCATGCTCGCCCCGATCAACTCGCCGCGCGAGATCTACGCGTCGGCGCAGCTCGCGGCGCGCGCATTCTTCGGGCCGGTCGACGGCGTCGAACGGTTCCCCCGCGCGTTCGTCACGATCCGCTCGGCCGACGGTGAAGCCGCGCCGGCCGGGCCCGCAACCGACGCCGCGCCCGGCGCGCCCCTCCGCCGCGCCGCCGGCGCCCCAACTGCGGGAGCTCCGGGGCAACCCGCGTGGGCGGGCCTGCGCATCCTCGAGTTCGGGTCGGGCGCGGCCGGGCCCATCGCCACCCGCTACTTCGCCGAGCACGGCGCCACCGTGCTGCGCATCGAGTCGAAGTCGCGCCCCGACTTCCTGCGCGTCTACGCCCTCGGCCCGAAGAACCCGCACGGCCTCGAGGGGGCTCCTCTGTACGACGGCCTCAACGTCGGCAAGCGCAACCTCACCCTCAACCTGAAGAAGCCCGAAGCGGTCGCGCTCGTGACCCGGCTGATCACCGAATGGGCCGATGCCGTCGCCGAGAACTTCGCGCCGCGGGCGATGAAGGGCTTCGGGCTCGACTACGACGCGCTCGCGCAGCTCCGGCCCGACCTGGTGATGATCAGCGCCTGCCTCAACGGCCAGACCGGCCCGCACAAGGACTACCCGGGTTTCGGCAGCCAGGGCTCCGCGCTCGGCGGCTACAACGCGCTCACCGGTTGGCCCGACCGCGAGCCGGTCGGGCCGCACGGCACGATCACCGACTCGCTCGCCCCCCGTTACGTCGCCACCGCCCTCGCCGCGGGTCTGCACTACCGGCGCCGCACCGGCCGCGGCGTGTACCTCGACATCTCGCAGGTCGAGACCGCGATCTGGTCGCTCACGCCGTGGCTGCTCGACCACGAGATCGACGGCACGATCCGGCTGCGCGACGGCAACGCCCACCCGGCGGCCGCGCTGCACGGCGCGTTCGCGTGCGCCGACGCCGACGGTGTCGGCGACCGTTGGGTCGCGATCGCGGCGTGGGACGACGACGAGCTCGCCCGCCTGCACGCGATCACGGGGCCCGACGTCGAGGCCTGGGCCCGGGCCCGCACCCCGCTCGCGGCGGCCGAGGCACTGCAGGCCGCGGGCATCGAGGCCGTTCCCGTACAGGACTTCGGCGACGTGTGCGGCGACCCGCAGCTCGCGCACCGCGGGCACTTCGAACCGCACACCCACCCGTTCATGGGCGCCGGGCTCTACGAACGCAACGGGTTCCGCCTCGCAGCGTGCCCGGGCGGCTACACCGGCGCGGGCCCGACGCTCGGCCAGGACAACGACTGGGCGCTCACCGAGGTGCTCGGCCTCTCGCATGCGGAGATCGAGGCGTTGCAGGAGTCCGGCGCGGTCGAGTGACCACCCGACGATCGGCACTTGCGCCCGGTCCCGCACGCCTGTTGCATTGACACCGTGAGGGTCAGGCGGGTGGAGCCCGACGACCGCGAATGGATCGCGCAGGTCATCACCGATGCCTTCGGTTCGACGCGGCTCGTGTCGCGCGGGCGGCAGCACGACGACGCGCACACCAGCGACGGCTACGTCGCCGAGCTCGACGGCCGACCGATCGGATGTGGCCTGTGGCGCGAGATCGACGGCGACGCCGAACTCATCGCACTCGTCACCACCTACCGAGGCGCGGGCGCCGGCAGCGCGATCCTCGAAGAGGTCGTCGCGCACGCGCGTGAGGCGCAGTGGCGCCGACTGTGGCTGATCACCACGAACGACAACACCGACTCCATGCGGCTCTACCAGCGGATGGGGTGGGAGTGGGTGTCCTTCCACCCCGACGCGGTCACCGCGTTCCGCCACCTGAAGCCCGAACTTCCCGCCACCGGGTACCACGGGATCGCGATCCGCCACGAGATCGAGTTCGCGTTCCCGCTCTGAGCCGACCGCCGCACCGGCGCCGGACCGGCCCCGACGCGAAGCCCGCGGTAGTTTCGGGCCGCCGTGGACCTGCACCTCACCCCCGAGCTCGAGCGCTTCCGGGCCGACGCCCGCGCCTGGCTCGACGATCGCCTCGGCGGCGCGTTCGCGCCGGTGCGCGGGCGCGGCGGTCCCGGCGACGAGCACGAACTGTTCGACGAGCGCTGGGAGTGGGAGCAGGAGCTCGGCCGCCACCACTGGATCGGGCTCGGCTGGCCCGCCGAGTACGGCGGGCGCGGCGCCACGCTGCTCGAGCAGGTGGTGTTCTACGAGGAGTACGCGCGCGCCGGCGGTCCCGGCCGCGTCGGCATCGTCGGGGAGGGGCTCCTCGGCCCGACGATCGTGCACTTCGGCACCGACGAACAGAAGCGCCGGTTCCTGCCCGGCGTCCTCTCGGGCACGGACATCTGGTGCCAGGGCTACTCGGAACCGAACGCGGGCTCGGACCTCGCGAACGTGCAGACACGCGCCGAGCTCGACGGCGACGAGTGGGTCATCACCGGCCAGAAGGTGTGGACGTCGCTCGCGACGTGGGCCCAGTGGGTGTTCGTCGTCGCCCGCACCGACCGCACGGCGCAGCGCCACAAGGGCCTCTCGTACCTGCTGGTGCCGATGGGCCAACCCGGCATCGAGATCCGGCCGATCGTGCAGATCACGGGCCACAGCGAGTTCAACGAGACGTTCTTCGACGGCGCCCGCACGCACGTGAGCAACGTCGTCGGCGACGTCGGCGACGGCTGGCGCGTCGCGATGGGGACGCTCGCGTTCGAACGGGGGGCGTCGACCCTGGGCCAGCAGCTGTCGTTCGAGAACGAACTGCGCGAGGTCACCGACCTCGCCCGCACGACAGGCCTCGCCGCCGACCCGGTGTACCGGCAGCGGCTCGCCGACGCATGGATCACACTGCGGGTGATGCGCTACCACGCGCTCCGCACGCTGCCGATGCTCGAGGCGGGCGTCATCGACCCGGCCACCTCGATCCACAAGTTGTTCTGGGCGAGCTTCCACCGCAACCTCGGCGAGCTCGCCGCCGACGCCCTCGGCGTCGCCGGCACCGCCGACGCCGACAACCGCCTCATCCGACTCTTCCTCTACTCGCGTGCCGACACGATCTACGGCGGGTCGAACCAGATCCAGCGCAACGTGATCGGCGAACGGGCACTCGGACTCCCGAAGGAACCCAAATGAGCCATCAACTCCTCGCAGGAAAGACGGTGCTCGTGACCGCGGCCGCCGGCACGGGCATCGGGTTCGCCACCGCGCGCCGCGCCCAGGAGGAAGGCGCGCGGGTCGTGATCAGCGATGCGCACGAGCGTCGCCTGCGCGAGTCGGCCGAGCAACTCGGCGTGCCCGGGATCCGCTGCGACGTCACGGCCGAGGACGACGTGCAGCGGCTCGTCGCCGAGACCATCGACGCGGTCGGGCCCGTCGACGTGCTCGTGAACAACGCCGGGCTCGGCGGCACCGCGGCGCTCGTCGAGATGACCGACGAGCAATGGTCGAGGGTGCTCGACGTGACCCTCACGGGAACGATGCGCATGACCCGCGCCATGCTGCGCCACATGTACGAGCGCGGCCGGGGCGCGATCGTCAACAACAGCTCGGTCGTCGGTTGGCGGGCGCAGGAGGGCCAGTGCCACTACGCGGCCGCGAAGGCCGGCGTGATGGCGCTCACGCGATGCGCAGCCATCGAAGCCGCCCCCCACGGCGTGCGCGTCAACTGCGTGGCGCCGTCGCTCGCGATGCACGCCAACCTCGCCAAGGTCACGACCGACGAACTGCTCGACGAGCTCACGCAGCGCGAGGCGTTCGCGCGGGCGGCCACACCCGACGAGGTGGCGAACGTGATCCTGTTCCTCGCCAGCGACCTGGCGTCGTACATGACGGGCGAGGTCGTGGCGGTGAGCAGCCAACACCCGTAGGCCCGAGGCCGTCAGGCCGGAGTCGTCCCCTCGGCGGCGTCCATGTAGGCCGGGCGTTCCCCGCCGCCGTGTACGAGCACCTCGGCGCCGTTGACGTAGCGCGCCAAGGGCGACGCGAGGAACAGGCAGACGTCGGCGATGTCGGCCGGGTCGGCCATCCGTCCCAGCGGCACCGTCGCGCCGACCGCCGCGATCCCGGCGTCGTCGCCGTAGAAGAGGTGTGCCTGCTCGGTGACGACGAGTCCGACGACGACGGCGTTCACCCGTACCTTCGGCGCGAACTCGACCGCCATCGTCTTGGTGGCGTTGAGCAGCCCCGCCTTCGCCGCGCCGTAGGCGAGCGTGTTCGGCGTGGCGCGCACGCCGCTGACGCTCGCGACGTTGACGATCGTCCCACCGTCGGCCTGACCCTGCATCACCGCGTTCGCCGCCTGCGCGCACACGATCGCCGCCGTCAGGTTCAACGCGATGATCCCCGCCGTGAACCGCGGCGATGCGGTCGCGCTGTCGGCGGGCGGCGAACCGCCGGCGTTGTTGACGAGCACGTCGAGCCGGCCGAACCGCTCCGTGGTGCGGGCGATCACCGTGTCGACCTGGTCGGGCTCGCGGATGTCGGCGGCGACGAACAGCCACCCGTCGGGGAGGTCGTCGGGCTCGTTGCGGCAGCAGATCGCGATCCGCGCGCCCGCCGCGGCGAACCGCTGCGCGATCCCCCGCCCGATGCCCCGGCAGCCGCCGGTCACGAGCACCACCCGGCCGTCGAAGTCGAGAGCGTCCACGGCGGGGATTCTGGCACGGCGCGTGACCTACGATCCGACCCACCACCGTGCCGGTGCCCCCGCAGACCGCGGCCGGCCCCAACCGCACAAGCCCGACCCAACAAGCCCGACCGAACAAGCCCGACCGAAGAGGGAGGCCCGTGGCGCCCGACAAACGCATCTCGATCGACGATGCCGTGGCCGAGGTGCGCGACGGCATGACCGTCGGCATCGGGGGCTGGGGTTCGCGGCGCAAGCCGATGGCGATCGTGCGGGCGCTCGCCCGCTCGTCGGTGCGCGACCTGCGTGTCGTCTCCTACGGCGGGCCCGACGTCGGGATCCTGTGCCGCACCGGCAAGGTGCGCGAGGTCGTGTACGCCTTCGTCTCGCTGGATTCGATCGCGCTCGAGCCGCACTTCCGCAATGCCCGGCAGTCGGGCGCGGTCACCACGATGGAACTCGACGAGGGCATGTTCCTCCTCGGCCTGCAGGCCGCCGCGTGGCGCGTGCCGTTCCTGCCCACCCGTGTCGGGCTCGGGTCCGACGTCATGCGCTGCAACCCCGGGCTGCGCACGGTGCGATCGCCGTACGGCGACGACGAGCTCGTCGCGATGCCGGCACTCGAGCTCGACGTCGCGTTCGTGCACATGCACCGCGGCGACCGGGGCGGCAACGGCCAGTACCTCAACGTCGACCCGTACTTCGACGACCTGTTCTGCATGGCGGCGGCACGCCGGTTCATGAGCGTCGAGCGCATCGTCGACACCGGCGACTTCGCGAAGGAGGGCCCGGTGCAGTCACTGCGCATCAACCGCCTGATGACCGACGGGGTGATCGAGACGCCGCACGGCGGCCATTTCACGGAATGCGTGCCCGACTACGGCCGCGACGAGGCGTTCCAGAAGGAATACGCGGCGTCGGCGAAGTCGGACGAGGCGTGGGAGGCGTTCCGCGCCCGCTACGTCGACGTCACCGAGGCCGAGTACCAGCAGGCGGTGTCCCGATGACCCGCGACGGTGCCCCCACCCGCGCCGAGGTGTGCGCGGTCGCGATCGCCGAGTGCTTCCGCGGCGACGGCGAGATCCTCGCCAACCCGATCGGCACCATCCCGATGATCGGCGGGCGGCTCGCGAAGGCGACGTTCGGTCCCGAACTCGTGATGACCGACGGCGAGGCCCTCCTCGTCGAGAACATCGTGCCCGTCGGCGTCGCGCAGCCGGACAAGGTCGTGGCGGGCTGGAACCCGTACCGCGCGATGTTCGACGTCGTGTGGTCGGGCCGGCGCCACGTGATCATGGGGGCGAGCCAGCTCGACCCGTTCGGCAACCAGAACTTCGCGTTCATCGGCGACCCGGCGTCACCGAAGACGCAGTTGCTCGGGATGCGCGGCGCGCCCGGCAACACGATCAACGACAAGACGTCGTACTGGATCCCCGCCCACTCGCCCCGGGTGTTCGTGCCCGAGGTGTCGGTGGTGAGCGGCGTCGGTCACGACCGCGCCGCGGCGCTCGGCGACGGGGGCCGGTTCCACCGGCTCGTGCACGTCGTCACGAACCTGTGCGTCCTCGACTTCGCCCCGCCCGACCACCGGATGCGCCTCGTCTCGGTGCACCCGGGCGTCACGGTCGACGAGGTCGTGGCGGCGACCGGGTTCGAGCTCGTGATCGGCGACGTCGGCGAGAGCCGCGTGCCGACCGACGAGGAACTGCGGCTGATCCGCGAGGTCATCGACCCGAACGGTCTCGGCGAGCAGGAAGTGCCGTCGTGAACGCGGCCACCGGGTGGCTGTCGTGAGGACGCCGATGACCGACTTGTTCGGCACCGACGTGCCACTCATGCAGACGGGCATGGGTTGGGTGGCGGGCGCCCGATTGGTGTCGGCGACGGCGAACGCGGGCGCGCTCGGCGTGCTCGCGTCGGCGACGATGACCTACGAACAGCTCGAGCGCGCGGTCCGAGAGGTGAAGGAGCGCACCGACCGGCCGTTCGGGGTGAACCTGCGCGCCGATGCCGAGGACGCCGAACGGCGGGTCGCGCTGTTGGTGCGCGAGGGAGTGAAGGTCGCGTCGTTCGCGCTCGCACCGAACGAGCGCCAGATCAAGACGCTGAAGGACGCGGGCGTGTGCGTGGTGCCGTCGATCGGCGCGCGTCGCCACGCCGAGAAGGTTGCGGCCTGGGGCGTCGACGCCGTCGTGGTACAGGGTGGGGAGGGCGGCGGCCACACCGGCGCGGTGGCCACCACGCTGTTGTTGCCGCAGGTGTGCGACGCGGTCGACCTCCCCGTGATCGGCGCCGGCGGGTTCTTCGACGGGCGCGGGCTCGTGGCCGCGCTCGCCTACGGCGCGGCCGGCATCGCGATGGGCACCCGGTTCCTCCTCACGCAGGAGAGCACCGTCCCCGACTCGGTGAAGCAGTACTACCTGCAGCGGACCGTCGCCGACACCGTGGTGACGGACCGCATCGACGGCATGCCGCACCGGGTGCTGCGCACCGATTTCGTGGAGCAGCTGCAACACACGAACGCGGTGACCGCTCTGCCGCGCGCGTTGCGCAACACGTTGCGGTTCAAGAAGATGTCGGGCGTGTCGTGGCGCGGGATGGTCGACGAGGGCCTCGCGATGAAGAAGGAGGCCGACCTGCGGTGGACGCAACTCGCGCTCGCCGCGAACACGCCGATGCTGTTGAGCGCCGGCCTCGTCGACGGTGATCTCGGGGCCGGGGTGTTGTCGAGCGGTCAGGCGGTGGGCGTGATCGACGACCTGCCGACGGTCGCCGAGCTGGTGGACCGGATCATGGGCGAGGCGCACGCGACATTGAAACGCCTGGGGGACATCAAGTGAACGAGAAATCCGTGAGCGCAGCGGAGCGGCGCGAACTCGCCGGAGCGGCGGACGAACGCGAGGCGGGTGCCCCGCCGAGCAGTGAGCCGCGGCAGGGCAAGACGCGCGTCCCGGCGGCGGAGGGCTGGTTCTCGATGGACGAAGCGGCGCCGGTGCTGCTGGGCGAGCGGGGCACGGAGTCCGGGTCGTACTTCTGGCCGACCGCGGTGGCGACGTCGGGCAACCCGCACGCCTTCGGCGAGGAGCGCGCGCCCGCCGAGTTGTCGCGCACGGGGCGCCTCTGGTCGTGGACGACCAACCATTACCCGCCGCCCGAGCCGTACGTCGCGCCCGACCCGTTCGTGCCGTACACCGTGTGCGCGGTCGAGCTCGACGCCGAGCGCATGGTGGTGCTCGGCGGTCTGGCCACCGGCGCCGATGCCGGGCAGCTCGAGGCGGGCATGGAGATGGAACTGGTCCTCGGCACGCTGTTCGAGGACGACGAGCACGAGTACGTCGTGTGGCAGTGGGCGCCGCTGCGGAGGCCGTCATGAGCAACGACCGCGACATCGCGATCCTCGGTGCGGCGATGCACCCGTGGGGCAAGTGGGGCCGCAACTTCGTCGAGTACGGCGTGGTCGCGGCGCAGGGCGCGCTCGCCGACGCCGGCGTCGGGTGGGACGACATCCAGTTCGTCTCGGGTGCCGACACGATGCGCAACGGCTACCCCGGGTACGTCTCGGGTGCGACGTTCGCGCAGGCGCTCGGGTGGAACGGCGCCCAGGTGGCGTCGTCGTACGCGGCGTGCGCGTCGGGAGTGACGGCCCTGTCGACGGCACGGGCCCAGATCCTCGCCGGGTTCTGCGACGTCGCGCTCGTGGTCGGCGCCGACACGACGCCGAAGGGGTTCCTCGCCCCGAACAAGGGTGAACGCGGCGACGATCCCGACTGGCTCCGCTTCCGCCTGCTGGGCGCGACCAACCCCACGTACTTCGGCCTGTACGCGCGGCGGCGCATGGAGATGTTCGGCGCGACGCGTGAGGATTTCGCCCGCGTGAAGGTGAAGAACGCGCGGCACGGCCTCGGCAACCCGTACGCGCGGTACCGCAAGGAGGTGTCGGTCGACGACGTGCTGCACGCGCCGATCGTCTCCGACCCGCTCGGCCTGCTCGACATCTGCGCGACGAGCGACGGGGCGGCCGCCCTGGTGGTGTGCTCGCTCGACTACGCCCGCAGCCGCGGCGTCACCGACCCGGTGCGCGTGCGCGCGATCTCGACGGTGACACCGAGTTACCCGCAGACGACGATCGAGCTGCCGAACTTCGCTACCGACAGTGCCGCGGGTGCGGGCGGCGTGCCGGCCCATGGGTTCAAGGAGTCGATCGCGGTGCGCGCCTACGCGGAGGCGGGCATCGGCCCCGACGACCTCGACTGCGCCGAGGTGTACGACCTGTCGACCGCGATGGAACTCGACTGGTACGAACAGATCGGGCTCTGCGCGCCGGGTGACGCCGAGAAGTTGCTGCGCGACGGTGCGACTGCGCTCGGGGGGCGGGTGCCGGTGAACGCGAGCGGCGGCCTCGCCAGCTTCGGGGAGGCGGTGCCGGCGCAGGCGATCGCCCAGGTCTGCGAGCTCACGTGGCAGGTGCAGGGCCGGGCCGAGGGCCGTCAGGTGGAGGGCGCGCGGGTGGGGCTCTCGATCAACCAAGGATTGTTCGGGCACGGCTCGGCCGTGATCGTGAGCGCGTAGGCAGCAGCGAACAACTCGGGGAGGAACCAACGTGAGCGCCAAGCACACCGCCGCCGACATCGGCATGAAGACGATGAACCTGTTGCACCGCGGCATCCTGAAGGTGTCGGGGGGACGGTGGCTCAAGGCGCCGCTGGGCATGCCGACCGTGGAACTGCACACCACCGGCCGCAAGAGCGGCGTGCGCCGCAGCGTGCTGCTGACCGCGCCCGTCGCCGACGCGGGAAGGTACGTGCTCGTCGCGTCGAAGGGCGGCGACGACCGCGATCCCGAGTGGTACAAGAACCTCGTCGCCGATCCCGACATCGAACTCACCGTCGGGGGCGCGACACTCCCCTACCGGGCGCGCACCGCGTCGGCCGACGAGAAGGCCGACCTCTGGCCGCAGATCACCGCGAAGTACAAGGGCTACGCGAACTACCAGAAGCGCACCACGCGCGATATCCCCGTGGTGATCTGCGAGCTGCGTTAGCCCGCGAGCAGCGCGCGCAGGAGTTCCGCGAGCGCCTCGGGGTAGATCTGCTCGTCGGCCGCCTCGATCTCGGCGGCCGACCACCAGCGGTGCCCGAGCATCGACCGGCGCTCGATCTCGTTCCACCCGTCGGAGACGGGCTCGAACCGCGCCACCCGCACGGCGAAGAAGTGCTCGGTCTGGCGGATCGGCTGCCCTTCGAAGGTGAACGTGGTGTGCCGTTCGTGCACCACGGGCCCGAGCCCGCCGACGCGCAGGCCCGTCTCCTCGTGCAGCTCGCGGCGCGCCGCCTCCTCGACGCCCTCGCCGGCGTCGGCGCCACCGCCCGGGGTGAACCACCAGGCGGGCAGGTCGGGCCGGGTGCTGTCGCGGCCGCGGAACAGCAGCACACAGCCGTGCTCGTCGATCACGAGCACCCGGCCCGCGACACGGTCGAGCGGTTCGGGTGCGGGGCCCGGCGTCATCCGACCACCATGGCACACCGCAACTAGCATCCGCGACCGCTCATGGATCTGTCGTTCACACCCGGAGAAGAAGCGTTCCGCAACGAGGTGCGCTCGTGGCTCGAGGCCAACGTGCCGCGGCCGGCACTGCCCTCCGGCGACACGCGCGAGGGCTTCGCCGCGCACCTCGCATGGGAACGCGCCCTGTTCGACGCCCGCTTCGCCGTCGTGTCGTGGCCGCACGAGTTCGGCGGGCGCGACGCGAGCCTCTGGGAATGGCTGATCTTCGAGGAGGAGTACTACCGGGCCGGCGCGCCGCAGCGGGTCACCCAGAACGGCATCTTCCTCCTCGCCCCGACGCTGTTCGAGTTCGGCACCGACGACCAGTTGGCCCGCTACCTCACCAACATGGCGTCGGGCGCGCAGACCTGGTGCCAGGGCTGGTCGGAGCCCAACGCCGGCAGCGACCTCGCCGGCATCCAGTCGAAGGCGGTGCGCGACGACGCCGCCGGCGGGTGGCGGCTCTCCGGGCAGAAGACGTGGACCACGCGCGGCGCCTTCTGCTCGCACCTGTTCGGCTTGTTCCGCAGCGACCCCGCGGCCGAGCGCCACCGTGGCCTCACCTATTTCCTCGTCGACCTGGCGGCGCCGGGCGTCACGGTCC
>Ga0075471_10002978_pt1 | contig 11058 bp, 16 predicted proteins | sample DEB19_08_DNA_2_FD_74787 | JGI IMG/M metagenome (GOLD analysis project Ga0075471, IMG submission 74787) | Aqueous microbial communities from the Delaware River and Bay under freshwater to marine salinity gradient to study organic matter... | ecosystem: Environmental > Aquatic > Marine > Coastal ... | reverse complement strand
CGTATGTGCTGTAGTTGTAGATGGTCCATAACTATTTTGTATTAATGTATCATCAACTAAACCTCTTACACCAAATGTATTGCCAAGTTTTTTTGTAGAATCATATGTTGGCATATTAGAAAGAGTTGATTGAGTTAAATGTAAATTTGATGTAGGAGCATAAATTGGATCCCACCTACTTACAACATTTGCGGAACCACTTGTTATTGTAGTAATTGAGCTAGGACTTGCCGTTGTAAAGATTTGGGCGTTTGTATTACCAAGCGCCGAAAGTATTGCATTGGTTAGTGTTGAATAACTGTCAATGAAATTTTTCTTTCCAGTGGATACAGATGATAATTTGTTAAAACCACCAAATCCACTTCTCATATTAGCCTACTCCCGATGAGCCAGACCAGTTGGTACCAGAGGATGCGCCAAGTGCAGGAATGTTACCTCTTGGAATAAGAGTTAAGCCAGCTATAACTGAGGCTGAAGTTTGTGATGTTGAATTAGAAATTAAATAAATATCTTCAACTCTCCATTCGCCTGTGTATGATTCGCCGTTATCTAAAACAAGGAAATTTGTTCCAGAACCAGATACGCCGAGAACGGAAAAGCCCACTCTCATTTGTACGTTTGTGCCAGTATTCTCATTTGAGACTGTCACAAATTTAGTGACATATGGGAATTGAATTTTTAATGGAGCAGCAGAATTAATTGGCACAGTTATGCTCGATGAAGCAAATGGTACTGCGGCTACTTGATATGAAGCAACATCACCAAGCCCCGGTGTTTGCCATTCTAAATTTGAATATACTCCCATTTTTGTTTACCTCTTATTAGTGTTTAAACTTTCTTGCTGCATTCTGAGTTTTTTATAAACGTTCTTTCTACGCTTTCTTTTTCTAGCATTAATAACTGAGGGTTTTTCAAAAAATTCATTTTCGCGGTATTCCTCAATTATTCTTTCGTTCTTCACTTTTTTCATGAAGCGTTTTATCATATGTTCTTGAGTTTCATTTCTTCTTAAATGTACTTGAACATTTACTGGTCTTCGTCTTGACATATTACCTCTTTTTATCTGTTACTAATGTTTTCCATATGCTCATACCGGGAATCGCCGTTATGTCAACACCCGGATCTGAAGGATCACGACCACTTAATGGATCGTGGGCAGGCGCTGTTGATTGCCCTGCTTCATAATTAGATAGCGGTTCAATATTTTCAAAAATGTGTGAGTAGTTTTCTGAGCCTAACGCGGCATATATTTTTCTTTTTGCTTCATCTATCTTGACTTTATTGTCAACTTTTTGTCTTGAAACCTGTTGTATTACCGCCTCTGTAGTAACTGCGTTGCTAGATGGAATCTTTGCTTTATGCACTTCAGAGATCATGCTAGATAAAACACCCTCTTCAAGAATGAGTTCTTTAATACATTCTTTAATAATAGGTTTGAACAAAATTTTTAGTTGATCTTTTTTTGCGTTCATGTTAATCTCTAAATATGTCGTTTAATACTCTATTGATTCTATCTGCTCTCGTAAATATGTTTGATGTACGACTTTTACCTTCTGCAATCATAAATGCACCCACTGTTGAAGGATCTGATACAAAGTCAAAGCAAATAAGTTGGAAATCTTCTTGTACTAGATTTCTACCACCGTTTGATTTGACGGAACCTAGACCTCTAGAAGAAATACCAAGCTTTACACCGCCACGTATAAGATCTTTTAAGATTCTACCCGCTGGTGTATCTAACACCTTTACTTTACCAATTACATCTTTACCGCGCATTTCTATCTCAGTGACAATGTGTGAAGCGTTTTTAAGTTCTACTACTGATGAGTCGGGATGATCTAATTCACCTAATGCTCTATTTTCACCAACTATTTTTTTATAGTTTTGCACTTCTCTTCTTAAAATATCTTCTGGATATACACGACCATTGCCATTCTCGGCATCTGCTCTTTGCATAACGCCAGCCATGATAACTTCACCTTCATTGATGCGCTTTTTATCAGCCTCAGTTAATAATGAATCGTCAGACGACATTTCAAAAAACTCTCTTAATAATACTTTATCGTTCATAGTCAGCTACCCTTGCAACAATGTGTTGGTGGACGCAACATCCAGTGAATCATAGTGTATGGATTAAAATCTATTCTATTCATTTTAATCTTAAGCCCTCATCATCTATCAGTTTGTCTAAAATATAACTAGTTCCAGAACTTAGACATGCCATAAAAAACATATCTATTGCATTAAACTCAAAGATAAATAGTTTGCTAAAACAGGAAAGTAGATATACAAATCCGCCAACATGAAAGCCCATACACATTGAACAGTGAAATAATAATCCAATGCCATTATACCATTCTTTGGAAGGTCTTATGTCGTCAAATATTTTACCATAACAAAGAATCTGCGTTAAACCATAGCAGATTAGAATAAATTGAAGTAGTTGCATTATATCCTGAATAACAAGCCAAAGGCTTTTTGTTTTGGATCTATCGAGCCTTTTCTTACGCGGTGAGTTGACATAGCAGTTTCATAGTCTGTATATTCACCCTCTTCTGGATCTGTCAAACTATTTTCAAAGGCTTCTTCGTAATCTCTTTCAATTTTGCTATATTGTTGATGTTGTTGCAATAATTTATAGATACCGACTAATAAAGCTGATAATGAATCTACTTTATCGTTTTGTGGATACGTTGCTTCAAGAGCGCCGTATAGAGTACCGCCTTGAACAGAATCATAAGTAATTAAACCAAACTTTCTTAACAAATCATATAGCTCTTTTTGAGCACTATATGTATCTCTATATTTGTCATCTTTTGGTATTGTAATGATTTTATTATTCGCAGGAACAATCATTATATCAATCAATGGGTGATCTTTAATCAAGATATTACCATCTAAAGTCTTTTTAATATTTATGGGCAAAACAACTTTAGCGGGTTCCGGCTTGTTAACCACGATTTTTGTTTTTTCTTCTGGTTCAACAAGTTTAACTTTGATTGGTAAAGGCTCTGATGGGGATTCAGGAACCTCCATCGCTTGTTCTTCTTGATCGTATAATGGTTTTATTTTAATCATTATTTTTGTAACTCGCTAACCAATAACTGGACTTTCATTAGATTAGAAACTCTTTCTTCAGTTAAGGCTGAATCATTTTTAAAGGAGTCTAATATCTCATAAACTCTTTCGTATTTTATTTTCATCTCTTTATCTTGAGCAATATCTTTATCTTCACGATGTTTATCAAGGGAGATTTTTAATCTTTTTACTTCTTCATTAATATAAAATTTAAATTCAGTTGCATCTTCAACAGAATAGATAAACTTTCTTAAAAGAACTTTTTGTTCTTCTAATAGATCAGAATATTTTTCATTAAAGATTTTTACGAATGAGTTAACAACTGAAGTACGGAGCTTAACATTGCCGACATTATTTGGCTCTTCGGCTGGATGGACCATCTCTTGAACCAAATGTTGTTCTAATAATACTTTTTTTGGTAAAGCAGTTTGTGTATCAAAGATCTGATATATCGTTGCTAGGCTTTTATAACTTGGAACAAAATAGTTATAAACATCTTTTGAAAGATTCTTATTTATATGAGAGATCAATCTACTTTGTTCATTAAATATTTTTGTTTCATCTAGCTTTTCATATTCTTCTTTTGTTCTTCTGACAAGCTCCGTGGCGGCTCTTTCGTTTAAGTTCTTAGATTCAGAAAGATATTTATAAAGTTTTAGCTCTTTGCTAAGAATAGTGCCATTCGCAAAGAACATTTTTAAGGTTTCTAAAATAACCTTTTGTTGTTCTTTGTCTTTTCTTAATATTTGTTTTGTAAGCTCTTTTGATAGAACTTCAAAAAGAAAAGCGGTATTTCTTTTCTTATTATGCTTCATCTTCATTCTTTTTCTCCAAGCTCCTGATTAGGTTATTAATCTCTCGATTATTTTCAAAAAGTTTCTTTTCAGTCTCGTCAATATAACTAGTTTCTTTATTTTCCATTAAGCCATGAGAAATCATTGATAAATGTTTATGACCCGGCATTACATCTGTTTTTGGCTTACCTATTGAAAGATAATTTTTTGCTCTTCCCGCAGTTTCTCTTCTGTCATGATTTACTGGCGTATATGCTTTACCTTTTGAACCTTTAGTCTCATATGAACCATCTTCATATTGAACATAAACTACATTAGCCCATTTTGAATCTCTTTTTGCGGGCGCTTCTGGGGCACCGGCTTCAACTCCCGGAGGAGCTGCTAATAATACGTTTTCACCACCTCCGGCAGGTGCTTCAGCAGGAGCAGCTTCAGGTGCAGCTTCGGGCGCTTCACCGCCTTCAGGGGGAGCTTCTTCACCTCCTAAACCGCCGCCTAATCCACCTAATCCACCACCACCTACCGCAGCTTCTGGCGCAGGAGCGCCTTGAGCGGCAGCTTCAAGCGCGGCAGCTATTTTCTTATCATAGAATATTTCTTCCTGATTTCTTTTAAACTCATCTTCAGAAATACTAAATAAATTTGTCGCAACCCATCTTTTACTAAAGAAGCCTTCAGTTGCTTGACTTGCAACTTCAAACTTCGCTTTCCATTGTTCAAGTTCTTGAAGTTCCGCAATCTTTGATGGATTATTTAGAGTTAAATCGAAAGATAATAAATCTGAACCTTTATATCCTAGTGTATATAAGTGGACCACCGCTATTTTTTCTAGTTGCTCTAGCATCGCTCTTTGTAATCTTTGAATTGTTCTGGCAAAGCGAATATCTTTTTGAGCCAATGTAGTTTTATCTTCGGTGGAATCCTTACCTCTAGCTAAATAAGATCTTGGTACTTTTATAGCTGAGAAGAGTTTATCTCTCAAATATTCAACGTCGTCGATATCGCCAGTAAATTGACCACCGGGTAATGATTCAACTTTTGTGCTTTGACCGCCACGCACTGGAATATAATAGTCTTCGTCGATACTCATTGGATTATAGCGAAGATCTACACGACCTGAATCTGGATCTACTACTTTATGACGCTTCATTTGCGTCATTACTTTTTCCATATATTGTTCAACATCAACAGGATCAATACCGCCTACATCGACATAAAAGATTCTTCTTTCTGGAGAGCGGACGATTCTGTACGCCATCATTGCGTCTTCTAGAAGCGTTAACTGACGCCAGATTCTTCTAGCTGCTTCTAATACGGAAGAACCATATGGAGAGTATTTGTCATTGCCTAAAATGCGAAAGTGAGCTACTTGCCAGTTTTCTAAAGTTAAACCAGCAGCATTCCATTGAAATTGAATATAGTTGGGGTTTGTTTTATCTTCACCTTCAAGACGCTCAACTTCAGAGGTGGGTAGGGCAATAACACTTTTAATACCTAATGTATCATCAATATCTAGATATAAAAAGGCATCACCATATTTACACATATTGCGTGCCCAACCAAACATATTTGATTCAATATTAAGTACATCATAAAATAGAGTTCTTAGTATCTCTTTTATCTCATCATTGTGACAAGTTATTCTTAGTATATTACGAAACTCATTTGATGTTGTAATCTCATCGGCATAAATATCCAAAGCAGAAGCAAGCTCTGGTGTATATTCCATCTGATCAAAATCTAAATATCTTTCGTTTCTTCTGGCGTTGGCAACTGCCATAGCTTGAAGATTATTGAATGGATCGTATGTCTGTTTCTTAAACTGTTGACCTGAAGCTGATTTAAACGCTGCTTTATCAGCATCAATAAACTGATCGATTCTGCCATATTTTGGTTTTTGAGTTTGAAAATTAACAATGGGACCAGATAATAAACGAGTAAGTCTGCGATATAGTGCAGACTCGGGATTATAAGGATTATTTTTTTTATTTTTCCAGTTATTTGCCATTGTTATCCCTTAAATATCATGACTGGCATGACATTTTTATTTTTATTAGATAAATAGTATTCTTTGCCTATTATATTATTTCCGAACTGATCAACTTTCGCCATATTAATCATTCCGGGTATTTGTGTTGTAAAGTTATTTGATGATTTTTTAATACTTCCTAATATCGCTTTTCTATATTCTACATTTAATTTGTCTGCTGTTAAGGCATTGTCGCGAATATAACAAGCAATAGCTGCTGCCATTACCAAATCGTCGTTTTTGCCCTTAGAAGCTTGAGCTTTACCATGATTCCAAATAAATGATTTAAACTCTTGATATGATCTAGAAGAATAACAAATAAGTATTTTGTTTCTAATATATTCTTCTAACTTTGCTACTGCTAGTGGTCGAGTATTAACAGTTGTACTAAAACCTGCGATTGCGTTTGTTGCGTTCTCAGCCTTATATTGATCAACATATTCATGCGAGCTTTTCATTGAATAATATAGGTTTGGATGACGCATTTCTTTTAACTTTTCAAGAACAGCAAAACCAACGGTATTATTCTCAACCGCAGTTAAACAAAAACCATATTCTTTGCTTACATCAAATATAAGCTTGGCATATACATCAACTGGAACTTTGCCTTGGTATTCGGCAACTTGTTCCATTGTATCGTTCCTAAATATATGAAATACTGAATAGTCGGCACCGTCGCCTCTAGCAACGTCTGCAACCATAAAGTATTTATTCTGCGAATCATATGTTTCCCATATCCATAGATTATGGTCAATAGAACTTTTGTATTTTGGCTCTTTAATCAGCGATTCTATAAATAATAAATCTTCAGTGGACAGGAGAGTATCGCCCGACATATTAAAATTGCACTCAAGTTCTTGTGCAATTTGTTTAGGAGGCATGTTTCTGGTTTCTTTCTTAAACCATTGTATGTCTCTTTCTGGATGGACAGTCCAAGGAAGTTTTATTGGATTAAAGTCATTCTCTTGGCTTTCAGCTTTAATATATGTATCGTAAAACCAGTTACCAATACCATATGGAGTTGATAGCGCAATACAACGACCACCAGTAGACAGAGTAGGATAAAGACCAGCCCACATTTCTCCAACATTTTCAATGTGTGCAGCTTCGTCAATAACAAGTAAGGATAGTGCCTCAGAACGACCAGCATCTCCTGACGTTGATGAAGCCTTTACCCATGAACCATTATCTAACTCAAATGAGTTTTTATTGTCAGTTGTGATCTTTGAGATGGTTAACCACTCTGGAAGATTCTTGATGATCGATTTGACTTTCTTAACTAAGTTAGCAGCAGTACCAAGCTTGGTTGCAACAACCAAAATACTTTTATCTTTATGAAAAAGCATAAGCCAAGCGACATAAGCTGCTGCGGTTGTGGACAAACCAAGCTGACGTGCTTTAACGACGATATTAAAACGGTAATCAACAAACTGCTTTATGCAATCTTCTTGAAATGGATAAAGTTTAAATGGAACTGGACCATGTATCGGATGTGTGATACGCGCAAAGTTATTTATAAAATAAGCTGGATTCTTTCCGCACTTAACGATTTCTTGGATGATTTCTTGTTTTGAAAGTTGATAGTTCATTAATCATCTTGTTTTTCTTTGGGACGGGTATCATTAGAAGGTCTTTTAGCCTCTTTGGCATTCTTTAGCCAATTTTTGATTGCGTCATCAACAGAAGGTTTATGGCTTAGGTCCTCATCTGAGCCAACACCGCCACCAACTTTATATTCAACCATTGTGTTAAGATAGCAACTTACTTTTGATATATATTGAATATTGATTGGTGTTTTCTTTTGCTCTGAAAGCGATATACTCTTGCCGCTTATTCTCTTGTATTCTTTCTGTAAATGACCTTTAATGGCATCAACTACTGCATATGTGTCATCTTCAAAATCTTTATTTTCATGGACTTCTTGGAGCCTGCATTGGCTAGTATATTTGATTCTTATAATATCAGGCATGGCAGATGATACGGAAAAAGCATCTATTTTTCTTCTATGATATTCATCTAGATCTTCTCTCATCATGCCTATTTTGAGAGGCTTGCCATCAAAAGTTAAAGCGCCATCATAAGATGCAGCTTGGATTTGACGTAGTACTTTCATTACTTCTGCTAAGGTAGTGTCAGCCATTTATTTCTTCCCTTCAATGTGTTTTACGTAACAAGTATAACAGCAATCAAACTTATTTAAATATAAGTCATCAAACATTTTTGTGGAATAAATACCACATTTAGAGCATTTCTTATTTTGCTCCTTAGTAAATAGTTTACCCCGCACATAAAATCCATTATGTTCTTTTTCTTCATCTTCTTCTTTTAAAACTTGCTTCTTTGAAAGTTCTTTTAGTTGCTCAAGATATTCTTTTTCTTTTTCTTGATTCCAAAAGTAAGCAGGATTTTGTACTGCGAGATCGCCATATTTTTGAGATATTGCTTTTTCTATGGCTGCGATCTCATTAAGATCTAGCTCTTTTTTCATGTTAACCTATTTCAAATGTACTTGCGCCAGTATTGATTCTATCTGCTGTGGGATTATTTTTATTACATACCTTGCAGCCACAGTTTGGTCTATGATAATGTGTACTGTTGAGGTATCTTTGAGTATCTAAAATATTGTCAGCATTATATATTTTTTTATCTGTGTATCTACGCATTTTAAGAGCATCTAACACTTCTGGTCTTTTTTGGTACGATTCAATACTTTCAACGTAATCGTCAATACTTACTTTACCATCGCCGTCAATATCAAAATGTGCATATAAATCATCTGGCGTTATAAAAGCCACAGCATTACCGGGTGGTTCATCATTAAAGATATTTTCTTCATCATGAGATGAACTTCTTTCTTCAAAACCATCCTGATCTTCAAGAAGTCTTGTTAGCTCTTCTTTTATTATCTGCTTTAACTGTGGTTTTGTTAACTTCATTTTTATTTAACCTTTTTTCTTTTTTTGAGCCATTTTTGTAGCTGTTGCGTACATTACATCTTTGCCACGACCGGGATATCTTTTTTCAAAATCTTTAGCCATACCTTTCATGCCTTTGACAAGCTTTTCGCGTTTTTTCATTTGAGGTTTGGTCATTTTCTTTTCTTCTAGACCTTCTTCCTCTTCTTCGTAACGTTCACCTTTTCTAGCGGCTATAACATCAGCTTGAGTAACTTTATCTTTTGGTTCTGCTAGGGCGGCTAACTTCTTTTGTTTTGCGGTTAGTTTTTTTGCTTCTTGAAGAACTTTTTGTATTTCTTCCATTATTATTTGTTTTAGTTCACTTGCTTTCATCTTTTGGCTCCTTTGATTTGACTGGAACTGGTTCTGGCATCTTTACTTCAACAGCGTCTTGTGCTGGAGAAACTACTAGAGTATCAGATTTTGGAGAACCGGGAGGGTCATCCTCTTCGTCAATCTTTTGGAGCATTATTTGATCTCTTTGCGAGTTATTAAACCAGAAATCAATAACTCTGTTATATGAGCCAATGAAAGCACCAAGGATGAGCAATAATATTTCTTTCCACTCTTGTTCCATTGTGGCTTTAAGCATAATAGAAAGAACGATACCGCATAAAATAGCTAATAATGTAATCATTGTGATAAATGTGATATACCATCTAACACTCATCATCTTTTGGAAAATTATATTAAATCTATTTGCTTTATCTTGTGGAATATCCACTTTGCCTTCTTCTTTTAATGCACTTGTTATTACTTCTTTCATGCCCATCCCATTGAACTCCTCTAAAGCTTCTTTACTAAATAGACTGTAGTTAAACTAACTGCTATACCAGCCGCAGCACCAAGACCAATCCATAGACCTTTGTTTGGTGGTGCCATATCACCAATAACTTTATTTAATCTTGCTATCTCGTCATCCTTGCCTTTGACAATAACAGCATTTGATTTCTCTATTGTTTCTTTTTCATTTATACAAGTTTTATTTAAGAACTCTTTTTCTGCCGTGCATTTTTCAGTAAGAAGTTTCTTTTCTAGCTCATATTTTTCAATTAGAGTTTGTTTATCTGCTTCTATTTTAGCAAAAGCGGTAGGATCAAATAAAAAGCCTGTAAATGGAGCCTTTTGTGTTTCTTTGATAGAAGCTATCTTGCCATCAGCAAAAGCTGAAAATGGCAACAGAAAACACATTATAAATGCTACTATTTTCATAAATCACCTTCAGGAACAACTATTATTTCAAGACCAAATTTATGAGCAAGATCTTCAACAGCTACTTCTGGATCATCTGTAAATTGTTTTGTTAGATCTCTTACTTTTGTTTTTCTTAAATCTTCAAGTTCCAATAGTTTTTCATCGTATTGAACTTGGAGATCTTCTAAAGTTTTTTGGTATTGAAGAGCTATCTCATTTTGCTTTGCTAGCGCTTGCTTATTAATCTCGCTTAACTCTTTTATTTGAGCATCGTGGGATTTTTGTTGAGCTTGCATTTGTTCGGCATATTGATGCTTAACTTCTTCTATTGATGCCTCGTCAAACTTATTTTTTAGCCATAAGGCTGCAAATAAAACTACGGCAAATACAAGAAGAGTAGCCCAGTTATTTTTTAACCAATCTTTCATATTAACTCCTTAAAACCAGCTTACACCATAAACGTTGTCTTTTACTTCGTTCCAATAAACGAATTTTTGAGCCTCATTTAATGAATAAACTTTTAGAAGTTCTTCACCGAATTTACTTTGACCTTTTGTAAGAGCCTTATTATATTGGAAGTGCCACCATTCAGCGCCACCATAAGCCCCGCCCTCAAAGAACGACTTACGGGCTGAGATGCTCTCAAAACCATGTTTTTCGGCAACTTCTGTAAAATTAAAGGCTTTTACGGTCATTGACTTTGTTGTTAAAACTGTTTTGCCTTTTACAGTTGAGCAGGTTACAGCATCAAGAGTTACTTCTGGTGCCTTGTCTGATTTACACCAAACAGTCCATTTTCTTGTGCCGGGAACTCTCACACAAAGGAAAGGATCTCTTTCTATGCTTTGCATACCAGTTGCCAAAGACATATCAAAGGCTAAACCAGTATAATGCATTGAGGTTTTTGATCTTGCTGGACCAGCGCCTGAACTTAGGGCACGACGACCACCAGCAGATGTTACAACACCACCAAGAGCATTTACTTCTGCTTTTAATTCTTTATATG
>Ga0075471_10002977_pt1 | contig 11059 bp, 6 predicted proteins | sample DEB19_08_DNA_2_FD_74787 | JGI IMG/M metagenome (GOLD analysis project Ga0075471, IMG submission 74787) | Aqueous microbial communities from the Delaware River and Bay under freshwater to marine salinity gradient to study organic matter... | ecosystem: Environmental > Aquatic > Marine > Coastal ... | reverse complement strand
GGGTGAGTATCCCGAGGCTATCCAGCGCATCGAAGACGGCAGCATTCAGGTAGAGCCACTCCTCAGCGCCACTGCGCCGCTCGCCGAGGGTGCAGGCTGGTTCCAGCGTCTTTACGACAACAAGGAAGGCCTGCTCAAAGTGGTGCTGAAGCCGGATTGACCGCAACTACGCAGCGGCTTCCTCCACGCTCATGCATGAGCAGATAAGGTGGCGGTCGCCGTGGACGTTGTCGATGCGGGAGACAGGAGGCCAGTATTTGGAGTCTTTGACCCACGCGAGCGGGAAGGCAGCGTGCTCCCGAGTGTAGGCGTGAGCCCAATCGCTGGTTACGACAGCCTCCGCGGTGTGCGGCGCATGCTTCAAAGCATTGTCGGCGGCATCAAAACGGCCATCTTCGATGGCGGCGATCTCGGCGTGGATAGATTCGAGGGCTTCGCAGAAGCGATCGAGCTCGGCTTGGCTCTCACTTTCTGTTGGCTCGATCATGAGTGTGCCACCGACGGGCCAGCTCATGGTGGGAGCATGGTAACCAAAGTCCATCAAACGCTTCGCCACGTCCTCGACAGTGACTTTTTTGAAGTGGCGGAGATCGATGATGCACTCGTGTGCGACGAATCCTTCGCGGCCTTTGTAAAGCGTAGGAAAGCTCGACTCGAGCTTTTTGGCCATGTAGTTCGCATGGAGAATGGCGGCCTTTGTGGCCTCGACAACACGAGGACCCATCATGGCGAGGTACATCCACGAGATGGTGCAGATGCTGGCGCTACCCCAAGGCGCGGAACAGACGGCACCCTTTGAGAATTCGGCCCAGCTGTGATGACCGGGCAAATGTGGACGCAGATGCGCTCCGACCCCGATGGGACCCACGCCGGGGCCGCCACCCCCATGCGGGATGCAGAAGGTTTTGTGCAGATTCAGATGGCAGACATCGGCTCCGATACGGCCGGGCGAGGTAAGCCCCACTTGGGCATTCATGTTGGCTCCATCCATGTAAACCTGGCCGCCCGCATCGTGTGTGAGGCGGCTAATTTCGATGATGGACTCCTCAAATACGCCGTGCGTGGATGGATAGGTCACCATCAAAGCAGCTACCTTGCCTTCATTCGCAGCGATTTTCGTCTTCAGATCTTCCACCGAGATGTTTCCGTGGTCGTCACAGGCTACCGCGACGACCTTGAATCCACACATGACGGCGCTGGCTGGGTTTGTGCCGTGCGCAGAGGTGGGGATAAGACAAACGTCACGGTGATGATCGCCATGCGCCTCATGGAAGCGCTTGATGGCGAGCAGGCCGGCGTATTCGCCTTGTGAGCCAGCATTTGGCTGGAGTGAGACGGTGTCGAAGCCAGTGCATTCGGCCAGCCAAGCCTCGAGCTCGGCAAACATCGTGCGGTAGCCTTCGGTCTGATCTGCGGGGGCATAGGGATGGAGGTTGTTCACCTCTGGCCAGCTCAGCGGCATCATTTCAGCGGCAGCATTGAGCTTCATCGTGCAGGAGCCGAGCGGTATCATGCTGCGATTGAGCGCCACATCCTTGGCTTCAAGGCGGTGCAAGTAGCGCATCATCTCGGTCTCGGAGTGATACGAGTTGAAAACAGCATGCGTGAGAATGGCTCCAGCACGGTGGTGCAACGCGGAACACTTCAGCACATGCTGATCGTCGAGCACCGGAGCCTGCTTAGGCTTCGAAATCCCGAAGGCAGTGAGAATATGGAGCAGTTCCTCTTCACACACACGCTCATCGAGAGCCACGCCGACGGTGCTAGCATCGATCTTGCGCAAGTTGATACCGGAAAGCAGGGCACTGTTCAGCACCTGATCAGCGCTGCTGACGCGCACGGAGACGGTGTCGAAGAAGTTATCGCTCAAGACATCACAGGCGCCTTGCCTGAGTTCGTCAGCGAGCCATACGGCGGCGCCATGCACCCGCTGCGCAATCTTCTTGAGCCCTTCGGGACCATGATAAACCGCATACATCGAAGCCATGACAGCGAGAAGCACCTGAGCAGTGCAGATGTTGCTGGTGGCCTTTTCACGGCGGATATGCTGCTCGCGAGTTTGAAGGCTCAAACGATAAGCTGGGCGCCCAGAGGCATCTTTGGACACGCCGACCAGCCTGCCGGGCATTTTGCGCTTGAGAGCATCTTTGACGGCCATGAAGGCCGCGTGGGGTCCACCAAAGCCAAGTGGCACGCCAAAACGCTGACTGTTCCCCACGCAGATATCGGCACCGAACTCGCCCGGCGGGCGCAGTACGGTCAGTGCTAGCAAATCGGCACTGACAACGAACAACGCGCCGGCCTCGTGGCTCTCGCGAGCGAGATCAACATAGTCGTAGAGCACGCCGGTGGTATCTGGATACTGTGCGAGAACGGCAGCGAGGCCTTTCGTGCCATCGTGCTTCCACGCGAGCACATCGGCAACCTCGACGCAGATGCCGAGCGCCTCCATGCGGGTCTTCACGACCTCAATGGCATGCGGGTGGCATTTATCCGACACAATCACACGCGATGCTCCAGCCACATGCGCAACGGCCATGCCGAGCGCTTCGGCACAGGCGGTACCCTCATCAAGCAGTGAGGCATTGGCCACGTCAAGCCCAGTCAGGTCACAGATCATCGTCTGGAAGTTCAGCAAGGCTTCTAGGCGGCCCTGAGCGATCTCCGCCTGATACGGCGTGTAGGCGGTGTACCAGCCTGGGTTCTCGAAGATGTTCCGCTGGATGACCGGCGGCGTGAAGGTGTCGTGAAATCCAAGACCGATGAAGCTTCGCACGATTTTGTTGCGACCCATGACCAGCTTCAGGCGACGCAGGGCCTGCTCCTCGCTAAGTGGCCCGGGCAGGTTCAATGCCTCACGGCTGCGGATGCTCTCCGGCACCACTTTTCCGATCAGCTCATCGAGCGAGGCGCATCCAAGCGTTTGCAACATGGCCTGCGTTTCCGCAGATGATGGACCGATGTGACGACGGGCAAAATTCGTGGGCATTGGCAACTTATGAGTTCGTTCTTCCTTCGAGGGTTGCGATTTTCTTTTCGAGCTCGCGTACGCGTTCGATGAGATCGGGTATCTTGGCGGGTAGTGCGAGCATCCGACGTCCTTCGAGCAACGGTTTAGCCGGATAGCCGGTGTAGGCTCCCGGCTCAGTGAGATTCTTCGTAACGCCCGATTTTGCCAGCAGCATCACTTGACTCGCGATTTCCAAATGACCTGCAACGCCTACCTGGCCGCCCATGGTGACATAATCGCCCAGACGCGTGCTGCCGGAGATGCCCGTCTGCGAGACGATGATGCAATGCTTTCCAGTGACGCAGTTGTGGCCGATCTGCACGAGGTTATCGATCTTCGTGCCCTCGCCGATCCAAGTGCGGCCAAAGCGAGCTCGGTCGATGGTGGTGCAGGCTCCCACTTCGACATCATCGTCGAGCTGCACGATGCCCACCTGCTCGATCTTTTGATGACGGCCTTTGACAAGCTCGTAGCCAAACCCATCGGCACCGATCACACAACCGCTGTGCAGAATGACGCGGTTTCCCAGCACGCAGCGCTCGCGCACGGTGGCGTTCGGATGCAGGACACAGTTTCCACCGATCTGAACACCATGACCCACAAAAGCTCCGGCATGAATGATGGTGCCATCTCCGATTTTGACATCTCCTTCAATTACAGCGCAGGGTCCGATACGAACTTTCTGTGGGTCAAAAACGGCCTTGGAGGACACGGAGGCTAAGGCATCCACACCAGGATCAAACTCACGCTGAGGAGGTCCGAAGTGCCGGATCACACTGGAAAATGCCAACGTAGGGTTTTCCACCCGAATGAGCGCAAGGGAATCTGGGATCTCAGAAAGGGCACCAAAGTCCGTCGCGATAAGCGCAGCGGACGCCTTGGTAGTCTTAAGTGCTGGCAAATAACGTGGATTGCCTAGGAAAGTGATCTCGCCAAGCTGCGCCTCGTTGATGGAGTTCAAGCCTGTCACCGCCAGCTGAGGCTCTCCGCGAACGATTTGTCCGCTGACAAGGTCGCTGAGGTGCTGAAGAGTGGTGCTCATGGTGATGATTGGGAGAATTCGAGAAGCTAAAAAGCATGAGGCACGCCGCAGGATGTGCAGGCGTGCCTCGGAAACGACGCCCGTAAGCCGGGCAGAGGTCTATTTCTTTGCATCGCCCGCAGTCGGCGCGGTGTCAGCAGGTTTTACCGCTGGGGCTGCTCCAGGAGCCGGAGCGTTCTTATTGAGCTCGACAAGGACTTGGCTGGTAATGTCCGTGGCGGCAGTCTCTTTGACAAAAATAAGAATTGGTACGGTAGAGAGCGAGACGCCTGTCTTGTCAAAGACCATGTCATAGCCGCTCTTCAAGGCGTAGTCACGAACCACGGTTGAGATTTCCTCATAAAGCGTCTGTCGAATCTTCATATCCTCTTGTTTAAGTTGGCCAATACGACGCTCGGCGAACTCCTGCATTTCGGCCTCCAGCGCGCGCGCCTCCTTCATCTTTTCATTGAGCTCAGCGATAGCCTTCTGGCGTTGGTCGGGTGTGAGAATGGCATCACGCGCCTTTTTATCGAGCTGTTGCATGTCTGCCGTCAGCTTTTTGTAGGAGTCTTGGCGCTCGCGCATCTCGCCGGCAGCCTTGTTGTAGTTACCCTTGTAGGTTTCCGCCGCCGCTTGTGTTTTATGGAAGTCTTCGAAGGACTTCTTCATGTCTATGACTGCAAGCTTCAGATCAGCGGCAGAAGAAAACGCCGTAGAAACAGCTAGGAAAAGAGCGGCGAGAGTGCGACGGTTCATGAGGGTGATGAGAAAGAATCGAAGTGGGGGAAAGGCGATAAACTGGCAAGCAAAAGCTTCGTAATGGACAAACAGGCGTTTTAGAACTTGTAGCCCATGTTGAACTGGAAGCGGCCGGAGTCACCGGTGAACTGGTCACCCTGCTGAGGAATGGCATAGTCAATACGGATGGGCCCCATGGGCAGGAAGAGGCGGAAGCCGATACCATAATCGGAATAGACATCGCCTCCGACATCAAAGGCACCTGTTCCGATTGAACCCACATCGTAGAAAGCCGCGACTCGGAATTTTTCGATCACCGGCACACTCACTTCAGCCGTGCCGTAGATCGAGGTGCTGCCGCCAAGAGGCTCACCTGTGTTGTCCTTTGGACCTGCCTGACGGAAGTTGAAACCACGCAGATTGTTCGCGCCACCGAGGAAGAGGCGCTCAAAAATCGGCACGCGAGAACCGCCCCAGTTTTCAACTGTAGAAAAGGCCCCCTCAAAGGAGAGGATCGTATCTCCGGGGAGATTGAAATACTGCTGTCCAGCAGCGTTGAGCCCCCAGACTTGAGCATCGCCGCCAAGACCGGAGATCAAACCTCCAGCCTCAATCTTGTGCCCGGAGCGCGTGATGTAAATGCTGTCACGCGTGTCACGAACCCATCGGCCATCGATCTTGCTCTGAATATAGTCGCCAGCTTCCTGCCTAATGAGATTAGAGGCAGCATTGTCCATATTGTCGATGGAGACCATCTGGAGCGTGTAGGTTCCTTCCCAGTAAGCAAATTCACCAATACGCTTGCGGAGACCGACCGAAGCCCCCGCGTTGGTTTGGTCGAAACGATCCGAGATGAAGAACATATTGCGGTAGAACAAATCAACGGTGAGAGCCAGCGGCTGATCACGGAACCAAGGCTCGGTCCAAGTGACGTTGAAATCCCGGCGCAAGAGACCCAAACGCGCATTGGCATTGAAGCGTTGGCCAGCACCTCGGAAATCACTCCAGTCCCGGATGTCGAAATTCGTCTGGGTGACACCTACGAAAGCAGAGAGGCTGTCGATGGAGCTGAAGCCAGCACCGAAGTTCACTGTGCCAGTGGATTGCTCAACCACATTGATGTCGATGTCCTTGCGATCAGGTGAAAGGGTGTTGTTGGTGCGAACATCCACCGAGCTGAAGTAGTTCAACTGCTCCAATCGTGTGCGGCTTGTATTGAGTTTAACCGTGTTGAGCTCTTCACCGGGTGCGACAATGATTTCGCGGCGGATGACCTTGTCCTCGGTGGCATTGTTGCCTGAGATGTTGATGCGATTGACGTAGAATTTTGTGCCTTCAGTTACGCCATAGATGATTTTCACCCGACCAGGCCCCGCATTGAGGATGGTGGTGTCCACTCGCGCATCCGCGTAGCCGCGGGAGCCATAATACTCTTGGATCATCTTCTCATCAGCGCGCACATCGGTGCCAGAGTAGGGAAAATTCGCCTCGGCACTGATTCCAGGAGTGAGCTCCTCCGTGGTGAAGACCGAATTGCCCTGCACCTGAACTTCTGCCACATCAAATTTTTCGCCCTCAACACACACAAACACGATATCCAGCGCCTTGCTGCTCACTGGGTCACGACGCACTTCAACGACCTTTGCGTAAACATAGCCGTGATCCTGCATCGCCTGCTCGACGGTTCTCATGTCTTCCTGCAGATCCTGGTTGTTGAGCTTGCCCGCTTTGCCCCAAATGCGCCAAAAAGTCTTTTCCTTAGATTTGAGCTTGGATTTGAGCGTGCGCGCCTTCACGCAAGTGAGGCCTTCAAAGCGAATGTCATGAATGAGGCCGCGGGCACCCTCATCCACCTTGAAGATAACTGATGTGAAGCCTTCTCGGGTGGAAGGCGCCGTTTCATAAGCCACGGCAACATCCGCATAGCCTTTTTTCTCATACATCTCACGAATGTCATTTTGAGCTGCGGAAAGCTTGATCTCGTCCACAGGGTCCCCAACACGGGGCTTGATCTCGTCGCGGAGTTTGTCAGCACCGAAAACGGTGTTTCCCATGAAATGGATGTCACCAATGGCTCCGCGACCCGTGATCGTCACGACAACGCGCACACCGCCGGTCACCTGTTGGGCCTGAATGTCGAGATTCTCGACCGCCCCAGTGCCATAAAGAGAACGGATGTCACGCTCGACAGTTTCATCGAGGAAAGGCTGGCCTACACGGGTAGCCATCTGGCTCTTCACCCGAGCCTCGTCTATGGTTGCAGCCCCTTTGAAAACCACCTGAACTTCTCTCACGATGGGAGCATTGGTCGGATTTTGGCGAATGCCGATGTCTTGAGCGGATACTTGTGAAGGAACTTCAGCAACAAGAGCTGTGAGCAAGCCGAGCACCAACAGAACACGAGGGCGGCGAAAGAGCGAATTCAACATAGCAGAAGGAAATGAAACCAACAAAAATTGGCTCGGATAAGCCGAAGCCAAAAGCCAGAATGGCTTCACATTACTGCTTTCCCGCCCCCCCTGCGTCAAGATGTAAGTTCGCCGTCAGAAATTCCTTCATCATGCCAAGAACAAATGCTCGCGAACATGTCCCCGCCGCCTAAATCCCTTACCGAGGTCGTTCGTAATGCTTCATTAATAACCGACCGAACAACGGATGCGTTTCATTGCCCCCCAATTTCTGCATCTAGCCTGGCTAGCGCTCATCCCGTTGGCACTTTGGCTCTATCGTAGGCATGCCAAACGTCTTCCTGTCTCCACACTGTTGTTCTTCAAATCGCTCGCCCGAGAGCATCAAGAGTCCGCATGGCTTCGCCGGGTCAAAAAGTGGCTCTCGCTGGCTTTAACGCTTCTTGCCTTACTGCTGGCTGTTTTGGCCCTAGCCCGGCCGACCTATGAAGGCGCAGCCCATGCGCCGAAGGCAGTGGTTTTGATCCTCGACTGCTCTGCCTCTATGGCCGCCATCGATGCCTCCGGGAAAACGCGACTCACGGAAGCCACCATGGAGCTTCAGCAAGTCGTGCGCAGCCTTCCCGACCAAGCCGTGATCACGTTGATCACCTTCGACACCAAGGCCGAAGTAGTCCTCTCACGCAGCCGTAACCGTCGCGAGTGCCTTCGATTGCTGAGTGAACTCAAACCGTTGCCCATCGCCGGAGATGCCACCGAGGCACTCGCCACCGCACGTCGACTCGCCGAACTCGATGCGGATGCCACCATCTGGCTTGCCAGTGACACAAAGGCAGATGGCGACATCAGATTCATCGACTGCGCCCTGCCTGAAGTCGTGAACGTGGGGATCACGGGCTTTCAGATCCGACCCAGCCCGCTCTCCGGCGGCCAGCATGAGGTGTTTGTGAAAGTCAGCGCCGCTTCCGCCAACCGGGCCAAAGTCACGTCCATCCTAGAGGTGACCCTCGCCGGCCGCCCTGTGCAGATACGAGAGATCGAACTCGAGCCCGGTGGAAGCTCCACGCTCATCCTGCCAGTCGAATCCGCTCGGGGCCAGCGATTGGAACTCCAACTCAAAACCCCCGGTGACACCTTTGGATGGGATGATGCGCTGACCGCGCCCTTGCCAAAGAATCAACCTCTGAACGTTGCCTGGATCACTGACAAGCCCGATCCCTTCACCGAAATTGCCCTCGCTTCGCTCATCGAGTCACGCCGCATTGAAATGGCCCGCTACGCATCAGATGCCTGGCCGCCCAAGGAGAAGCCTGATGTGTATGTGTTTGAGCACTGGCTTCCCAAAACTTGGCCCAACGATCGGCCGGTCATTGTTTTGAACCCGACATCAAGCTGTGGCCCCATCAGCGTCAAAGCCCTTCCCGGCAATGGTCTGCCACATGACAACCTGCGCAGTGTTCTGCCCGACCATCCCTTGCTTTTCCGCGTCGCCAGCAACCGCGTGGCAGTCACGCAGACCTCCGTCCTCGCCTTGCCAGCTTCGCTCGAGCCACTGTGGATTGCTGGAACGGAGCCAGTGCTGGCCGCGGGCGAACACGCCGGACAGCGCATCGTCGTCAGCGCCTTTTCTCCTGCAACATCGGAGCAACTGGCCCTGCTACCCGCTTTTCCACTAGTGCTTGGCAATGCCCTTTATTGGTGCGCCGAGTCGAACGAAGCCCTCGCCAGCCGGCGGTCGATGCGCACAGGTGAACTTGTATCCGCCTCAGGACTCGTGAATTGGCATGTGTGGAACGGTTTGCAATTCACAGACCTCTCCACGCAGGCCACCAGCGGCTTACTTCCACTCATTCACATCGGCTCCTGGGAAACGGCGGATGGCAAAACAGGCTTCAGCATCCTCTCGTCCACCAAGGAGACAAATCTGCCGAGACGCTCGGCAGAAGCAACGGCCAAGCTGGAGATGCGTGAGCCTGCCATCATGACTTCCGCCTCCTTCAACACTTGGCCGCAAAAGTTGCTTTGGCTGCTTGTCACACTGCTGCTGATAGAGAGCTTTCTCTTCCACCGCAGAGCGGTGTATTGAGAGGAGCTCACAGCATCGCTTGGAGCTGGTCGAGTGTCTGCTTGGTTCGCTTGATGCCTTCGATCTCGCTGTGTTTATCCCCTTCGTATTCGATGCCAATGTATCCCGTATAGCCGGCGGTGAATACAATCTTGATCAAGCGTTCATAGTCGAGCGTCATCTCGCGACCTTCGCGGCGATCTTCCGTGTAGAATTTACCTGCGCCAGTATCCCAGTCGTAAGCCTTGGCACTCATGCTTTTCTTCACCCAAGGCATAAACTCACGCAAGCCCAGATAGGGATTGTAGAGCTCGCCCTTGTTTCGGTCGGTGTAAAAGTTGCCGAAGTCCGGTAAAATGCCCACACGGGCGTGATCGGCGGCCTTCATTACAGCGGTGAGCCATTTGCCATGGCTGGAGAGGCCACCGTGATTCTCGACGACGACAAAAAGACCGCGCTTGTCACCTTCCACGCAGAGGCGATGCAATCCATCAGCAGCGAGCTTGAGCTGCTCGTCCCAAGAAAGCTTCGGATCGCTGGCAGCATTCACGCGGATGCTGTGGCAGCCGAGTGTGGCCGCGGCGTCGAGCCACTTGAGATGGTTTTCGATGGCCTTGGAGCGCTTTGCATCATCGGGATCGCCGAGATTGCCCTCGCGATCGCACATGATGAGCAGACCGGCCACGCCCTCACCGTCCTGGCGCTTTTTCATCTCACCGAGGTAGGCAGCATCGGCTGCCTTGTCGAAGAACATCTGGTTCACATACTCCACGCCATCAATGTCGAGGCTGCGGGCGATTTTGCAGAAGTCGAGGTGATCCATTTTCCCACCGTCCTTGGCAAACATGCCTTTGTGCAGCGACCATTCGGCCACAGAGATTTTGAAAGGCTCCTTCTTCTCGCCAGCGGCAGGAAGAACAGGCGAAGCAGCCGCAGCGGCGGCCATGGCGAAGAAATGACGACGAGAAGTACTGCTCATGAGATAGAGAGTTCGATGAATGATGACGAAAAGGTAGATCAGCCGACGATGATGCCTTTCGCCTTACGTTCTTTCTCACGCTCGAGGAGCGGGACCTTCTCGGCGGTTTCGAGCACTTGAGTGCCAAGATCGCCGATTTTAGAGAAGGTGAGACCATTGAGGGCGGGGACTTCGGCGGCGAGACGCTTGAAGACATCCTCGATGGTATGGATGCCGTTGCTGCCACCGAGGGCGACGATGAGATCACGAAGAATTTCCCATGTGTCGCGGGCATTGCCGGGTGCCTTCACCGCTTTGTTCAGGCGTTGAAGGCGGCCAGTGGCATTGATCATGCTGCCACGCTTCTCGGCATAGGCAGCTCCCGGTAGCACCACATGGCTAAGCTCGGCACTCGCATTCGCCAAAACATGCAATGTGGCAATGAAGGGCACTTTTTCGAGGTCTCGCTGCTGGAAGCCAACTTTGAGCAAGTTCTCTCCAAGTGCCAAAACGCCGCGCATCAGGCCGCGGGACATTTTTTCCTGAATATCGGCCAGTTTGGAGCCAGGCTCGATGCCAAGGATAAGCTTGGCTCCATGGGTGTTCGGATTCAGATCGTCAGCGCGCAGATAGCCGTCCGCTCCGCCGTGTCGCGGAATGATGTCGATGTTTGCCGTGCCGAGTTGGGCAGCGAGGTGCTTCACGAAAAAAAGCTCCTCATTGGTCATGCGGGCGCTGGCGATGATGGCGATCTCCTCGCCCTTTTTGCCTGCGAGAGCGGTGGCAATGCTATTGAGTGCGGTTTTCCAACTCGCGACCTCATGTTTGCCACCGATTTTTACCATGGGGTCGGTGA
>Ga0075471_10002976_pt1 | contig 11060 bp, 11 predicted proteins | sample DEB19_08_DNA_2_FD_74787 | JGI IMG/M metagenome (GOLD analysis project Ga0075471, IMG submission 74787) | Aqueous microbial communities from the Delaware River and Bay under freshwater to marine salinity gradient to study organic matter... | ecosystem: Environmental > Aquatic > Marine > Coastal ... | reverse complement strand
GGCCGGTTTCGCGGCCTCGGTGCGTTGGGCGTTCGATGCGATGGCGATGCTGGTGCTCCCGGTGACGGCCGCGATGGTCGCGCTGGCCGAGCCGGGCATGCGGGCGGTCGCCTTCGGGAACGCCGCATCGCCCCGAGGTGTGCACCTGCTCGCGGTCGCGGTGGCGACGCTCGCCGTCGGCCTGCTGCCCTACGCCGCGTTCTTCCTGTTCGCCCGATCCTTCTACGCGCTCCATGAGAGCCGACTGCCCGCGACCCTCGCCCTCGGGGCCGCGGTGCTCACCGGGGCCGTGATGCTGCTCGTCGCGCCCCACACCTCTGGCGCCGGACGTGTCGCGGTGCTCGGTATCGGCAACACCGTCGCCTCCCTCGTGTCGGCGACGGCCCTCGGCATCGCGCTCCGCCGTCGGCTCGGGCACCCCATCCTGCCGCTGAGCGCGTGCCGCAGCCTCGTGGTGGCGGTCGTCGTGGGTCTCGCCGTGTGGGGGGCCGCCCGTCTCCTCGATCCGGTGGGTCGCGTGGCGAGCCTGGTGGTGGTCGCCGTCCTCGCCGCCGCGGGCGGCGCCGTCTACCTGCTCGGGATCCGCCTGCTCGGGGCCCGGGTGCGACTGCGCCCCCGTCCTCCCACCGGTCCGCGCCCCGAGCCCGAGGGCGCGTGAGGATGGAGCGCGCGTGACCGTCATCCTCGCCCTCGTCCTCGGGTTCCTCGCCGCCCGCCTCATCGCGGTGACCGCTCCGGAACTGCGGGAGTCGCCGGTGCTCGCGCGCAGGAACTACCGCGGGGTGCGCCTGGCCACCGCCTCCGGCCTGCTCATCGTCGCCGGGGTCCTCGTCGTCGAGGCCGGCCGGTCGGTCCTCGGTGCGTTCGGGTTCGGTGACGACCCCGGGGTGAACCCGGCCCGCACCCTCGTGCTCTTCGCGGTGTTCGGCTTCGCGCTCCTCGGGTTCATCGACGATGTGCTCGGCGGGGAGGACCGGGGATTCCGCGGGCACCTCCGGGCCCTGCGCGACGGCCGGATCACGACCGGCATGCTCAAGCTCGCCGGCGGCGCGGCCATCGCCTTCGTGCTCGCGGCCCAGCCCGGGTTCGTCACCGGCAAGCGACTGCTCGCCGACGCGGTGCTCATCGCGCTCGCGGCCAACCTCGGCAACCTCCTCGACCGGGCGCCCGGGCGGGTCCTGAAGTGCGCGCTGCTCGCCTACGTACCGCTCGCGTGGATCGCCGGCACCGGCCCGGTGGGGGTCGCGGTGGCCCCGGTGATGGGCGCCGCGGCCGGGGTGCTGCCCGAGGACCTGCGGGCGCGCTCCATGCTCGGCGACACGGGGGCGAACCTCCTCGGCGGCGTGCTCGGACTCATGGTCGTGTTCACCCTCGGGCGGGGTGCTCGCACCGGCGTCCTCATCGCGCTCGTCGCGGCCAACCTGGCCTCGGAGTTCGTGTCCTTCAGCCGCGTCATCGAGCGTGTCCCGCCGCTGCGGTGGCTCGACGGACTGGGTCGGCGCGCCTGACCGTCCGGTGTTCTCAGCGGGCGGAGCGACAGGGCCGCCGGTAGACGCCGAGGGTGCCGGGCCCGAGCGGGGCGACCTTGCGGTACCCGTCCTCGGCGAGACGCGCCGGGAGATCGGCGAAGGACCCCCACCGGACCGGTGAGGTGATGAGGACCAGGCACACCCGGGGTCGGGCGGCGACCCGGGCGATCGACGCGCTGGTGATGCGGATCGAGTCGACGGGGGTCTCGATGCGCAGGATCGATGGATCGACGTACCAGGGCGCGGTGGCCCGCCCGGCCCGCCAGACGTATCCGCCGGTGTCCGTGAGGGCCCAGGCCGACGCGGGGATGGCGCGTGCCGCGTCGCGGGCCACCGCCTCCGCGCCACGGTAGGGCTCGGGCCGGTACAGGGCGCGCAGCGACACCATCTGCAGGGGAACGGTCACCACGAGGACGACGGCCACGACCCGCCAGGACGGGCGATGGCAGGCGATGAGGAGCGCGAGGGGCGGGGCGAGGATGTTGACGTGGTTGCGCCACATCGCCGGATCGACGGCCAGGGTCACGAACCCGAGGAGCAGCCACCACCAGAGGAAGCGGTCGCCGCCGAACCATCGGTCCAGCAGCGCAGCGTCCTCGGCGCCGGCCGTGCGGTCCCGCCGCAGCCACGCGACCAGCCCACCGCCGGCGGCCACGGCCGCCAGCACCAGCATCGTGAGGTCCCGGCGCCCGAGCGTCGACATCGCCTTGTGCCAGTTCGCGAGCACGTCGTGTCGCCCCTCGACCGTGCTGTGGTAGGCGATCGACTGCTCGTAGACCGCCCGGACGCCCCAGGGGACGGCGGTCGCCACGGCGAACGCGGCGGCCACGATCGGCACGACGACGGTGTCCCGCCACCGGCGGCTCGAGGCCACGATGATCCAGGCGACGAGGATCGCCGGGCCGGACAGCAGGCTCTTGGTCCCCACGGCGGCGCCGATGATGAGCGCCACGACGACGGCCCGGTGGGTGGCCGGCCGGGACCGGTGGTTGAGGGCCTCGGCCACCGCGAACACCGCGAACGTGAGGGCCACCCCGTCCGAGGTGATCGGCGCCGTCGTCCACATCACCACCCCGCTGGCCGCCGCGAGGGCCCCGGCGAGGAGGGCGCCGCCCCGGTCGGTCAGCATGGATGCGATCCGGTAGACGCCGATCGCGATGGCCGCCCCGGCGAGCACGGGCAGCAGGCGCGGGGAGTCCATCCGCTCGAACCCGAGGACGTCGAACAGGTGGAGGAGGGGCAGGAACACGGGGCCCTGGGAGGAGTACACGGAGACGAAGGGGGCGTTGCCGGTGCGCATCGCCACCGCGGAGAGCCCGTAGGTGCCGTCGTCGAAGTGGAGGGCGGTGTCGGCGAGGAAGGCGGGGATGCGCAGGGCGATCGCCAGCAGCCCGAGCAGCACGGCATCGACGGCCTGGGTGCGTCCCCATGCCCCGGTGCGGGTGCTCGGTGTGGTGCTCACGGCGTCGTCCTCGATCGAAGGTCGCAGCATCCCGTGGGGTGCGTGGTGGTGGAGTGGGACCGGCCGGTGGATCGCGGGCACGGTGTGCATCGACCCGCCCACCCAAGCGCGATCCCCGGGTCCGCAGATGGTACCGTCGACATCCCGAGGGCCCCGGGCGGTGCTCATCGGAATCCGAACGGATCTCCCGGTGCGCGACGCACGAGGCCGAGGCGGATTCGGGTTCTGGAGGGTTCTGGGTTGGCGAAGCACATCTTCGTGACCGGCGGTGTCGCATCGAGTCTCGGCAAGGGGCTCACCGCCTCGTCGCTCGGACGGCTCCTCAAGGCGCGCGGCCTGCGCGTGACCATGCAGAAGCTCGATCCGTACATCAACGTCGACCCCGGAACGATGAACCCGTTCCAGCACGGCGAGGTGTTCGTCACCGACGACGGTGGCGAGACCGACCTTGACCTCGGGCACTACGAGCGGTTCATCGACGAGCCGCTGAACCGGCGCTCGAACGCCACCACCGGTTCGATCTACCAGTCGGTGCTGGCCAAGGAGCGCCGGGGTGAGTACCTGGGCCAGACGGTGCAGGTGATCCCGCACATCACCGACGAGATCAAGGAACGGATCCTCAGCCTCGCCACCGACGACGTCGACGTGGTGATCTCCGAGGTCGGCGGCACGGTCGGCGACATCGAGATCCTGCCGTTCCTCGAGGCGATCCGGCAGTTCCGCAAGGACGTCGGCCGCGACAACGTCTTCTACATCCACGTGACGCTCGTGCCCTTCATCGGGCCGTCGGCCGAGCAGAAGACCAAGCCCACGCAGCACTCGGTCACCGAGCTCCGGAGCCGTGGCATCCAACCCGATGCCATCGTGTGCCGATCCGACCGGCCGATCTCCTCCCACCTCAAGGAGAAGATCTCGCAACTCTGCGACGTGCACGAGCGGGGCATCGTCTCGGCCGTCGACGCCGACACGCTCTACGAGATCCCGATCGTGCTCCACGACGAGGGCCTCGATGACTACGTCATCGACATGCTCCGCATCGACGCGCCCGAGCCCGACCTCACGGAGTGGCAGGGCCTCGTGCACCGCGTGCGTTCCCTCGACACCGACGTGCACATCGGCCTCGTCGGCAAGTACGTGAACCTGCCCGACGCGTACCTCTCGGTCGTCGAGGCGCTCCGGCACGGCGGCTACGCGTGCGGGGCCAAGGTGCACATCGACTGGATCGCGTCCGACGACACCGAGGGGCTGCTGGCCGAGGGTCGCCTGCGCGACCTCGACGGCATCGTGATCCCCGGCGGCTTCGGCTTCCGCGGCATCGAGGGCAAGATCGCGGCGGCCGGGTTCGCCCGCATGCAGCAGGTCCCGTTCCTCGGGCTGTGCCTCGGCATGCAGTGCGCGGTGATCGAGTACGCGCGCGACGTCTGCGGACTCGCCGGCGCGAACTCGAGCGAGTTCGACCCGCACACCCCGCACGCCGTGATCGACCTCATGGAGCACCAGCGCGACGTCACCGACCTCGGCGGCACGATGCGGCTCGGTGCGTACCCGGCCAAGCTCAAGCCGGGCACCATCGTGCAGCGGGCCTACGGCGGCGAGGTCATCTACGAGCGCCACCGGCACCGCTACGAGGTCTCGGACCGGTATCGCCGCCGGCTCGAGGAATCCGGGCTCATCTTCTCGGGCACCTCGCCCGACGACCGGCTCGTTGAGTTCATCGAGCTCGACGAGCGGGTGCACCCGTTCTACGCGGCGACCCAGGCACACCCCGAGTTCAAGAGCCGTCCCGACCGTCCGCACCCGTTGTTCGCCGCGTTCATCCGGGCCGCCCGGGACCGGGCCGAGGGGCGCAACCCGCACCTCCCGCTGCCGGAGATCGAGATCGACGTCGCCGAGGTGGCGGACCGCTCGTGATCGGCCCGTCGGTCCGGTGAACGGGGGACCGGACTTCCGCATCGTCGGGTCCCGCGAGGTCGGCCGAGCCGGGTTCCTCGCGATCACCGAGGAGACCGTCGAGGCCCCGGACGCGACCCGCGTCGCGCGGACCGTCGTGCGCCATCCGGGTGCGGTGGTCGTCGTCCCGGTCGTCGGTGGGACCCACGCCGTCCTCGTGCACCAGTACCGTGCCGCGGTCGACGGCTGGCTGCTCGAGGTGCCGGCCGGCAAACGGGACGTCGCCGGAGAACCGCCGGCGACCACCGCGGCACGTGAGCTGCTGGAGGAGACCGGGTACACGGCCGGTCGCATCGTCGAACTCGCGCAGTTCTTCAACACTCCGGGGTTCTGCGACGAGTACACGTACCTGTACGCGGCGTTCGATCTCGACGAGGGGGGAGCGCGGGATCCGGTCGGCGTCGAGGAGCGCGCGATGACGATCGAGCACGTCGCGTTCGCCGACGTCGACCGTCTCATCGCGACCGGAGGGATCCGCGACGCGAAGACGATCGTCGGGCTCCTCCTCGCCCGGGCCCACGTCGCCGGGGAGTCCGGCGGCCGATCGTGACCGTCCCGGCGGGTGGACCGGATCCGCTCGCCCGCCAGCTCGACGAGTACCTGACCTGGCTCCGGGTCGAGCGCGGGTTGGCGGCCAACACCTCGGCGGCGTACCGCCGCGACCTCCGGCGGTACACGACGTGGTTGCGCGCCCGAGACGTCCACGATCTGACCGCGGTCGGGGAGTCCGAGGTCGTGGCCTACGTCGATGCGCTCAAGTCCGCCCGCGACGAGGACGGACGGGCCCGGTACGCGCCGTCCTCGGTGGCCCGTGCCCTCGTCGCGGTGCGCTCGTTCCACCGGTTCTGTGTGGACGAGGGCCTCACGGAGATCGACCCGAGCGGGGACGTCGGCGCGCCGAGGGTGCCCCAGGGCATCCCGAAGGCGCTCTCGGAGTCCGAGGTCGACGCCCTCCTCGGTGCGGTGGAGGGCGACGGCGCGAGCGCCCTGCGCGACCGGGCCATCCTCGAGACGCTGTACGGCACCGGGGTGCGGATCTCGGAACTGGTCGGGCTCGATCGCATGGATCTCGACCTCGAGGACCGGCTCGTGCGGGTCCTCGGGAAGGGGAGCAAGGAGCGCGTGGTGCCGATCGGTGGCGGTGCCCACCGGGCCCTGCTCGCCTACCTGCGGGAGGGTCGCCCGGCGCTCGAGCGACCCGCGACCCGGCGGGTCCCCGGTGATCCGTTGCTGCTCAACGCACGGGGCGGGCGTCTGACGCGGCAGTCGTGCTGGCGGATCGTGACCGCGGCGGGGGACCGCGTGGGTCTCACCGGTCGACTCTCGCCCCACGTGTTGCGCCACTCGTGCGCGACCCACATGCTCGATCACGGTGCCGACATCCGGGTGGTGCAGGAACTGCTCGGGCACGCCAGCCTGTCGACGACGCAGGTGTACACGAAGGTGAGTCCCGAGCGGCTGCGCGCGGTCTACGAACTCGCACACCCGAGGGCCGGCCACCTCGGTGGACGGCACTAGGTTCGGTCCCGTGTCCGAGGTGTCCGCGATCTCCCGCCCGGTGGGCGCTCGTGCGTGGCACCTCGTGCGCCGATTCGTCGGTGCACTGTCGCCGGCGGCGCCGGCCGAGGCCGACGCGCGGTGGGCCGATGCGTGCCTCACCGGACCGGAGCGGGTCGTGTTCGCCTCGATGGCGAACCACGACCGCCGTCACGCCATCGGGGTCGCGAGGCGTGCCCTCACCACGCTCGGGACTGGTGCGCCGGAGGATGTCGCCGCCGCCGCGCTCCTCCACGACGCGGGGAAGGTCCACGCCCACCTCGGGCCGGTCGGGCGGGCGTTCGCGACCATCGCGATCGCGCTCGAGGGACGGGCCCGGGTCCGGGCCCGGGTCGCCCGCGGGGAACGGGCGCGGCGCCGGGCCATCTACGCCGACCACGCGGCCCTCGGCGCCGCCGACCTGCGGGCCCGCGGCGCCCGGGCGCGCGTCGCCGGGTGGGCGGCGGTGCACCATGACCCGTCCCGGTGGTCCGAGAGCGGGTTCGACCCGGTCGTCACCGCCGCGCTGCACGCGGCCGACGACGACTAGCGCGTGCGGGGGAGCAGGCCGGTCGCCGTGCGCACGCGCTCGAGCACGGGCGCCGCGATGGCCTCGGCCGCCTCGGCGCCACGCTCGAGGATGCGCGCGACCTCGCCCGGATCCCGTTCGAGTTCGGCGAGCCGGGCCTGGAGCGGCTCGATGAGCGCGACGACCGCGTCGGCGGCCGCAGTCTTGAGCGCGCCGTACCCCTGGCCGGCGAACTCGGCGGCGACCGTGGCGACGTCCCGGTCGGAGGCGGCCGCAAGGATCTCGAGCAGGTTCGACACGCCCGGCTGGCCGGTGGGGTCGTAGTGGATCTCGCCCACCGAATCCGTCACCGCGCTCTTGATCTTCTTGGCGATCCGCTTCGGGTCGTCGACGAGGAGGATGGAGCCCGCATCCGATTCCGCCGACTTCGACATCTTGGCCGTCGGGTTCTGGAGGTCCTTGACCCGCGCCGCCACGCTCGGGAACGTCGGGTCCGGCACGACGAGCGTGGGGCCGAACCGGTGGTTGAACCGGATCGCGATGTCCCGGGTCAGTTCGAGGTGCTGCCGCTGGTCGTCGCCGATCGGGACGTGGGTGGTGTCGTAGGCGAGGATGTCGGCGGCCATGAGGACGGGGTAGTCGAGGAGTCCGACCGAGACGCTCTCCTGACCCTTTCCCTTGTCCTTGAACTGGGTCATGCGTCGCAGTTCGCCGTAGGTGGCGATGCAGTTGAGGACCCAGGTGAGTTCGGCGTGGGCGCCGACGTGGCTCTGGACGAAGAGGATGCACCGGTCCGGGTCGAGTCCGGCGGCGAGGAGCAGCATCGCGGTGCGGCGGGTCCGCTCGGCGAAGGCCTGCGGGTCGTAGGCGACCGTCATGGCGTGCAGATCCACCACGCAGTAGAGGGCGTCGGCCCGGTGGGCGGGGTCGGCGGGGGCCTCGGCGACCCAGCGACGGACCGCTCCGAGGTAGTTGCCGAGGTGCATCTCGCCGGTCGGCTGGATGCCGGAGAACACGCGGGTCATGGGCCCGGAGGCTACCCGCAGGGGTCCGCGGGTCCCGGCGGACGTGCCGGTAGATTCGTGGCCACCATGGCGTACGAGGTCCGAACCGCGGTCTACGAGGGCCCCTTCGATCTCCTGCTGCACCTCATCCTGCAGGAGGAGGTCGACCTGTGGGAGGTCTCGCTCACCGACCTCGTCGACGCGTTCCTCGCCGAGGTCGAGGCGATCGGTTCGCTCGACCTCGACGTCGCCACGCAGTTCCTGCTCGTGGCCGCCACCCTCATCGAGCTCAAGGCCCGTCGCCTCCTCCCGGGAATGGCCGACGCCGAACTCGACGAGGAGCTGCTGCGGTTCGAGGAGCGCGACCTGCTCCTGGCCCGCCTCCTCGAGTGCAAGACGTTCAAGGACGTCGCGGCGATGGTCGAGTCGCGGCTCCGCCTCAACGCCCGCTCGGTCGCCCGCAGCGCCGGGCCGGAGGAGCCGTTCCGATCCCTCGCACCGGATCCCCTCGAGCGCACGTCCCTCGAGCAGCTCCGAGCCGCCGCCCTGCGCGCCTTCGCGCCCAAGGAGGAGCCGGTCCGCGAGGTCGACCTCTTCCACGTGCAGCCGATCCGCACGAGTGTGCGCGAGGCGATCGACGCGGTGCTGGTGGTGCTGCCGCGGTCCGGGGCGATGTCGTTCCGGGCGATCGTCGCCGGGATCGACGACCGCATGGAGATCATCGTGCGCTTCCTCGCGGTCCTCGAGCTCTTCAAGCAGGGTCAGGTCGACCTCACCCAGGTCGAGACCTTCGGCGACCTCACGGTCCGACGCCTCGACGACGGCGAGCGCGCGCTGGACCTGTCGAGCATCGACGACTGGGAGGACACCGTTCCCGAGGTCGTGGTGGAGGCCTCGGCCGACGAGCGGATCGCCGAGGTGGAGGTCGCCCACGACCTCGAGGACGCCACCGACCCGGCGCCGGGCGTCGAGGTCGGGATCACCCGGGCATGACCGACGCCGGCCCGTCGACCGAGGTCCGCGCCGCCATCGAGGCGGTGCTGCTCGCCGCAGTCGAACCCGTCGAACCCCAGTTGCTCGCCCAGCTGCTCGAACTCCCGGTCACCGACATCGAGGCCGCGTGCGACGCGATGGCGGACGCGTACGCGACCGAGGGGCGCGGCTTCACGGTCGCACGGGTCGCCGGTGGCTACCGGTTCCAGACCCACCCGGACCAGGTCGCCTACGTCGAGCGGTTCGTCCTCGAGGGCCAGAGCGCGCGCCTGTCGCCGTCGGCGCTCGAGACCCTGGCGATCGTCGCCTACAAGCAACCCGTCTCCCGGGCCCAGATCTCGGCGATCCGCGGCGTGAACGTCGAATCGACGATGTCGACCCTCGAGGCACGCGGCTACGTCGCCGCGGTCGGCACCGACACCGGCCCGGGGCAGGCGATCCTCTACGGCACGACGCGCCTGTTCCTCGAGCGCATGGGCCTCGACTCGCTCGCCGATCTCCCGTCGCTGTCGGCCTTCGTGCCCGAGGCCGAGGTCGTCGAGGCGCTCGAACGGGGTCTGCGGGTGCGGGCCGATGCGCACGTGACGGCCCCGGCCGAGGACGTCCCGCCCGCCGGCGAGGCCGCACCGGCCGACGCCTGAGCCCCGTGCCCGAGGCGCAGGGGGAGCGGCTCCAGAAGGTGCTGGCACGCGCCGGTCTCGGTTCGCGCCGGGTGTGCGAGGAGTTCATCGCCGCCGGTCGGATCCGGGTCGACGGCGAGGTGGCGGTTCTGGGGCGACGGGTCGATCCGACCACCGCCCGCGTGACCTTCGACGACGTCCCGGTCGTCACCCGCACCGACCTCGTGCACTACCTCCTCAACAAGCCGCGCGGCGTGGTGACCACCGCGAGCGATCCGCAGGGGCGGCCGACGGTCATGGATCTCGTCCCCCGAGACCCTCGGGTGTTCCCGGTGGGTCGACTCGACCTCGACACCGAGGGGCTGCTCGTCGTCACGAACGACGGCGAACTCGCCCAGTCGCTCACGCACCCGAGCCTCGGGGTCGAGAAGGAGTACCTCGCCGAGGTCCGTGGGGTGCCGTCGCCGGCCGAGCTCCGACGGCTGCGCGAGGGGGTCGATCTCGACGACGGCCCGACGGCGCCGGCCCAGGTGGTCCTCGCCGACGAGCACGACGGCAACGCGGCGATCAGCATCGCCATCCACGAGGGCCGCAACCGACAGGTGCGTCGGATGTGCGAGGCGATCGGGCACCCGGTCCGACGCCTCGTGCGGGTCCGGATCGGTCCGGTGCGGGATCCCGGGCTCCAACCCGGGACCTGGCGCGCGCTCACCCCGGCCGAGGTCCGAGCGCTGCACGCGGCCACCGGAACTCGTCCGGGTCCCGGCGCGGGGCGGGGCTAGCGTTGCGACCCGTGCGAGTCATGGCCGTGCGCGGCGCGATCACCTGTGATGCCGACACGCCGGCCGAGATCGACCGTCGGACGCAACAGGTCGTGCGCGAGATGCTCGAGCGCAACGCGGTCGCCCACGACGACATCATCAGCATCTTCTTCACCGCGACCGAGGACCTGACCAGCCAGTTCCCGGCCACCGGCGCCCGGGCCATGGGGCTCGGCGACGTCCCCCTGATCTGTGCCCGGGAGATCCCGGTGCCCGGCAGCCTCCCGCTGGTGGTGCGGGTGCTCATGCACGTCCACACCGACCTGCCACGCGACCGCATCGCCCACGTCTACCTCGAGGGTGCGCGGGTGCTGCGCGACGACCTCCCCGGGTGATCCGGTGCACGTCGCACTGATCGGCACCGGACTGATCGGCGGATCCCTCGGGCTCGCGCTGCGGTCCCGCGGGCACCACGTGGTCGCGTTCGACCTGGATCCGGCACGCCTCGCCCGGGCGATGGAGATCGGTGTCGCCGACATCGGTGCCGCCGACCCGGTGGCGGCGGTGCTCGGGTGCGACCTCGCGGTGGTGGCGACGCCCGTCGGACGGGTCGGCACCGCAGTGCTGGCTGCGCTCGACGCCGGTGCGCCGGTCGTCACCGACGTCGGCTCGGTGA
>Ga0075471_10002975_pt1 | contig 11061 bp, 6 predicted proteins | sample DEB19_08_DNA_2_FD_74787 | JGI IMG/M metagenome (GOLD analysis project Ga0075471, IMG submission 74787) | Aqueous microbial communities from the Delaware River and Bay under freshwater to marine salinity gradient to study organic matter... | ecosystem: Environmental > Aquatic > Marine > Coastal ... | reverse complement strand
CGAGCGGTCGCTCAACGACGGCCTCCAAGTGGCCTTCCGCTCGGGCGCGGTGATGGGGCTCACGGTCGTCGGGCTCGGCCTGCTCGACATCATGCTCTGGTTTGCGATCCTCTACTGGCTCGTGCCGATGTTCGGCTTCACGCCGCTCTCACTCGAGGAGATCACGGTCACGATGCTCTGCTTCGGCATGGGCGCCAGCTCCCAGGCCCTCTTCGCCCGCGTGGGTGGCGGCATTTTCACGAAGGCGGCCGACGTCGGTGCCGACCTCGTCGGCAAGGTGGAGCATGGCATCCCCGAGGACGACGCCCGCAATCCCGCCACGATCGCCGACAACGTGGGTGACAATGTGGGCGACGTCGCCGGCATGGGCGCCGACCTCTACGAGAGCTACTGCGGCTCGATTCTGGCCACTGCGGCCCTCGGTGTGGCCGCCTTCCCGGGTGACTACCGGATGCAGATGGCGGCTCTCTTCCTGCCGATGGCGATCGCCTCGGTCGGCACGCTGCTCTCGATCTGGGGCATCTGGCAGGTGCGGACGAAGGAGGATTCCTCGCAGAAGGCCCTCCTCGCCGCGCTCGCGCGGGGCATCAACCTTTCCACGATGGCCATCATCGCTGCCACGTTCGTGATCGCCTTCCTGCTCATGGGCTGGAGCCATCTCGGCGTCGCCCTGTCGGTGATCGTCGGCCTCGTGGCGGGCTGGCTGATCGGCAAGTGGACGGAATACTCGACGAGCAATGAATACGCTCCCACGAAGGAACTCGCCGACCAGGCGCTCACGGGACCCGCCACGATCATCATCGGCGGCATCGCCGAGGGCATGCTCTCGACGTGGGCCCCGGTGCTGATCACGGGCGTGGCCACGCTCCTCGCCTTCGGCTTCGCCAACGGCTTCGACTTCGCCAACCCGAACGCGTTCGCCCTCGGCCTCTACGGCGTGGGCATCGCCGCCGTCGGCATGCTCTCCACGCTCGGGATCACGCTGGCGACCGACGCGTATGGCCCGATCGCCGACAACGCCGGTGGCAACGCCCAGATGGCCGGCCTCGCCGAAGTGGTCCGCGAGCGGACCGACGCGCTCGATGCGCTCGGCAACACGACCGCCGCCACCGGCAAGGGCTTCGCGATCGGCTCGGCGGCCCTTACGGCACTCGCCCTCCTCGCGGCCTACATCGAAGAAGTGCGCATCGGTTTCGAGCGCTGGGGCCAGGCAGTGGCCGAAAACATCGAGGGCACTCCCGACCAGTATCTCACGATCGGCGGCAAGCGGACGCAGCTCACCGCCGGCCAGTGGGTGAAGCTCGCCGACGGCATCGCCGTGCAGCTCGGCACCGAGCCGGCAAAGAACGCCACGTGGATGGTGCTCGACGACAAGGCGATCCCCGACTTCGACAAGCTCGGCGCCAAGATGCTCGTGGAAAACGCCCCGTCGGCGGCGGTCCTCGACGAGCTCGAGAAGTCGAACCGCATCGTGGCCGTGAAGAAGGCCCGGATGGCCGACTACATGCGGCACTACGACGTCACGCTCATGAACCCCAAGACGCTCGTTGGCCTGTTCATCGGTGCCATGAGCACGTTCGTGTTCTGTGCGCTCACGATGAAGGCCGTGGGCCGGGCCGCGAAGGGCATGGTGGAGGAGGTCCGCCGCCAGTTCCGCGAGAAGCCGGGCATCATGCAGGGTGCCGACATGCCCGACTACGCCGCTCCGGTGGCCATCAGCACGAAGGCCGCTCAGAAGGAGATGGTGCTCCCGTCGATGCTCGCGCTTCTCGTGCCGATCGTCACCGGCCTCCTGCTCGGCGTCGGCGGCGTGATGGGGCTGCTCGTGGGCGGCCTCACGACGGGCTTCTGTGTGGCCGTGTTCATGGCCAATGCGGGCGGCGCCTGGGACAACGCCAAGAAGCACATCGAAAGCGGCGTGCACGGCGGCAAGGGCACCGAGGCCCACAAGGCCGCGGTCGTGGGCGACACGGTGGGCGATCCCTTCAAGGACACGAGCGGCCCGAGCCTCAACATCCTCGTGAAGCTCATGAGCATGGTGAGCGTTGTGGTCGCCGGCCTCGTCGTCCGCTACTCGCTCGAGGCGCTGGGGATCTTCTGAGTCGCCGCGAGTTTGAGCGGCATGCAGGCAGGGTTTGGAATCACGATCGAGGCGACGGACGGTGCGGCGCGGGCCGGCACGCTCACGACGTGGCATGGCAGCGTGCCGACGCCGCTCTTCATGCCGGTGGCCACGCTCGCGAGCGTGAAGGGCGTGGACATCGGCCGCGTTGCCGAGACCGGCGCGGGGATGATCCTCGCCAACACGTATCATCTCCACCTGCGGCCCGGCGAGGCGATCGTGGAGCAGGGGGGCGGGCTCGCACGCTTCATGGGCTGGAGCGGGCCCACGCTCACCGACTCCGGCGGGTTTCAGGTGTTCAGCCTCGCCAAGCAGGTGAAGGTGACGGAGGAGGGGGCCTTCTTCCGCTCGCACCTCGACGGCTCGGCCATCGACCTCACGCCGGAACGCGCCATCCACATACAGGAGCGGCTCGGGTCCGACGTGGCGATGCAGCTCGACGAAGTCGTGGCGCTGCCCGCCGATCGCAAACGTGTCGACGCGGCGATGCGGCGGTCGCTCCGCTGGGCCGAGCGCTGCCTGGCCGCCCGCACGCGGCGCGACCAGGCCATGTTCGGCATCGTGCAGGGCGGGCTCGAGAGCGACCTCCGGCAGGAGAGCGCCGAGGCTCTGCGGCAGTTGCCGTTCGAAGGCTTTGCCGTGGGCGGGCTCTCGGTCGGCGAGGGGCCCGAGGCGATGGGCACGGCACTCCGGGCGACGACGCCCCATCTCCCGGCCGATAAGCCACGGTATCTCATGGGCGTCGGCCAGCCGCAGGACATTGTCAACGCCGTGGCCGCAGGGATCGACATGTTCGACTGCGTGCTCCCCACCCGTTGTGGCCGCAATTCGCTCGTCTACACGTTCGCCGGGCAGGTCCGGCTGCGGAACGCCTGCCATGCGCACGATCAGCGGCCACTCGAGGAGGGTTGCCCCTGCCTCGCCTGTCGCCACAGCCGCAGCTACCTCCGCCACCTGTTCATGGCCGGCGAAATGCTCGGCCCGGTGCTGGCGTCGATCCATAACCTCACCTTCTACCAACGGCTCGTCGCGCGGCTGCGGGCGGCGATCGTGGCAGGCACGTTTGCCGCCGTCGCAGCCGACCTCCTGCCACGGTTCACCACGGTCGGCGAGTGACCGTGTGTGCCATGGCCTGACGCCGGCATGGTCCCACGGCCTCGCGCCGGCCTGCCCTTGTCCGTGGCGCGCGGTGGCCGATACATTTGCGGCTTCGTCCATCCACGAAGCCCGTGGCGTCGCCATGCAACAGCAGCCCAACCCCCTCGAACTCCTCGTCTCCTACCTGCCGTTCGTGCTGGTGATGGCGGCTGCCTGGTTTCTGCTCTACAAGCCCGAGCGGGAGCGGATGAAGAAGCAGCAGGACCTGCTCGCCGGCCTCAAGAAAAACGACCGGGTGCTGACGACCTCGGGTATCTACGGCACCGTGGCCAACGTGGACCGCGCGGCCGACAAGGTCTCGCTCAAGGTGGACGAGTCGGAGAATGTGCGGCTCACCGTGACGCTGGCGAGCATCTCGAAGGTGCTCTCCGACACGGAGGGGGCTTCTGCGCCGGCAGGCTAGGGCCGCTCGGGCAGGCCCCACGACAACGCTTTCGAACAGGACGAACATCGCCATGAATAGCAACGCATTCACGAGTTTTCTTTTCGCGCAGGCCGACGCAGTCGCCGCAGCGACGGGTACGGCCGCGGCCGCGGCGGGCCCCGTGACCGCGTTGCCCCCGTGGTGGCGCGAAGGCTGGTTCCTGTGGCTGCTCACGCTCGCCGTGATCGCGGTGCCGACGCTCGTCGCGTGGCTTCTGGCGAAGCAACTCCGGGCGAGCGACATGTGGGGCCGGATGGCGGCCGTGCTCGTAGCGCTCACGGCCGGCGTCGCCGTGACGGTGCTCGGGTGGCCGCCGCGGCTGGGGATCGACCTCAAGGGAGGCGTGATCCTCGTCTACGAGATCGACGCGGCCAAGCAGGCCCAGAAGGCGGCCGGTGCGGAGGGTGAAAGTGCCGGTGCCGCCGCGATTGACATGGACAAACTCGTGGCCGCCGTCAGCCGGCGCGTGAATCCGGGCGGACAGAAGGAAGTCACGGTGCGCCGCTACGGCCTCGACCAGCTCGAGGTCATCGTGCCCGACGTCGACCAGGCTGAGGTCGATCTCATCAAGCGGATCGTATCGAGCGCGGGCGTGCTCGAGTTTCGGATTACGGCCAATCCGGAGGATCCCCGGCACAAGCGCGTGATCGAACTCGGCAGCAACGCCTCGGGCACCACCGTGCTCGACGGTGGCTCTGCGATCGGTCGCTGGGTGCAGCTCGATACGGCGAAGATGAATCCTGCCGAGGATCGCGGCCTCGTGACGCGATCGATGCCCGACGGCCGCGTGGAAGTGCTCGTCGTGCTCGATCGCTTCAACGTCACCGGCGGCTATCTCTCGCGGGCCGCCTCGAGTTACGACAACAACCTGCAGCCCTGCGTCAACTTCTCGTTCAACTCGTCCGGTGCGGCCCTGTTCGGCACCCTCACGGGCCAGAACCTGCCCGACCCGGCGAATCGGCTCACGAGCCGCCTCGGCATCCTCCTCGACGACACCCTCCTCTCGGCTCCCACGATCCGCAGCGCCATCTCGGGCGACGGGCAGATCACGGGGAGCTTCAAGCAGGCCGACGTCGACTTCCTCGTGGGCGTGCTCAACGCCGGCAGCCTCCCGGCGGCCCTCCAGAGCGAGCCGATCAGCGAGCAGAAGATCAGCCCCCAGCTCGGCGCCGACACGATCCGCTCGGGTGCCCGTGCGATGCTGCTGGCCACGATCGTCGTGCTCACGTTCATGCTTGCCTACTACCGGTTCTCCGGGCTCGTTGCCGATCTCGCGGTGCTCCTCAACATCGTGCTCGTGCTCGCCCTCATGATCTCGATCAAGGCCGCGTTCACGCTCGCCGGCCTCGCCGGCCTGGTGCTCTCTGTAGGCATGGCGGTCGATGCCAACGTGCTCATCTACGAGCGCATGCGCGAGGAGATGGACCGCGGCGCGGGCGTGCGCACCGCGATCCGAAACGGCTTCCAGCGGGCCTTCTCCACGATCGTCGACTCGAATCTCACGACCCTCATCACGGGCATCGTGTTGTTCGCCATCGGCACCGACCAGCTCAAGGGCTTCGCCGTCACGCTCGTGCTCGGCCTGACGCTCAATCTGTTCACCGCGGTGTTCTGCTCGCGGGTCGTCTTCGATCTCGCCGAGCGGAACCGCTGGATCACGACCCTCTCGATGGCGCGGCTGTTCGGTCAGCCCAACTTCCAGTTCGTGAAGTGGATGGTGCCAGCGATGATCGGCTCGACCGTGTTTATTCTCCTCGGGCTTGCGGCGGCCCAGCGTCGCGGCCAGGGGCTGTTCGACATCGACTTCACCGGCGGTACGAGCGTGCAGGTGGCATTCAAGCCCGACCAGGCACTCGACATCGCCGGCGTGCGCACGGCTGTCTCGGCCCTGCCCGATGCCGCCGTGAGCGCGGTGACGGCCGCCGACGTCGCCCCCGGCCTCCGCTACAAGATCGACACGTCGCTGCGGGACGACGCGGCGGTTGAGCAGGCGCTGCGTGACGCGTTTCCGGGCCGCCTGCAGACCTACTCGATGGGCTTCGGTGAGGTGTCGTCGACCGCGAAGGCGGAGAAGCCGGCCGATGGAGGCCTGACGACGGCTGCACCGCTCGACTTTCCCGAGAAGATCAACCTGCTCACGCTCCGCTCGACGATCCAGGCGGCGCTGGAGGCCGAGGGGCATGCCGATGCCCCGTTCGAACTCGAGGCCGAGGGGATGACGAGCCGCTTGAAGCCCTACCGCAACTGGGCGATCTCCACGTCGCTCGACCCCGATGCGACGCGCAAGGTGCTCCAGCGGGTGGCGAACAAGCTCAACGACACCCCGGTGTATCTGTCGGCGAATTCGATCGGCGGAAAGGTGGCGGGCAACACGAAGGTGACCGCCGTCTACGCGCTGCTCGCGAGCCTGCTCATGATCGTGCTCTACGTGTGGCTGCGGTTTCAGAACGTCGCCTTCGGGTTGGCCGCCGTGGTGGCGCTCGCGCACGACGTGCTCGTGACGGTGGCCTGCCTCGCCCTCAGCAAGTTCGTGGCCCCGTTCATGGGGTGGGCCCTCGTCGACGACTTCAAGATCAGTCTCGACGTGGTGGCCGCTCTGCTCACGATCGTCGGCTTCTCGATCAACGACACGATCGTGATCTTCGACCGTCTCCGTGAACTGCGCGGCAAGGCGCGCTATGTGACTGCGGCGATGATCGACAAGGCGGTGAATCAAACGCTGAGCCGCACGATCCTGACGTCTGGCACCGCCTTCCTGGCGACCTTGATCCTCTACGCCTTCGGCGGCCAAGGCATCCACGCCTTCGCCTTCGCGATGCTCGTGGGCATCATCACCGGCAGTTACAGCACCATCTACATCGCCTCGCCGATCGTGCTCTGGCTGCAGCACCGCTTCGGGCTCGGGGAGCCCTCTCCGGCCGCGGCCCGGGCGGCCTGAGTCGGCCCACCAGCAGCCGGGCGGTCAGCCGGTCGTGGCAAACTCTGCGGGCTGTACGCAGCCTGACGGCCTCGGGGCCGCGCCGAGCATGGTTGAGCGGGGTCGGTCGCGGGCGCGGCGGCCGGATCGGGGGCATAGTTGAGCGTGGCCCGGCTTCGGGAAGGACGCTCATGTCGAAGGTGGTGCAAACGGTCCGGTTCGTGGTCGGCCTGGCGATGCTCGTCGCCGGCGTGATCGTGGCGGGGCCGTACGCCGCCGATCTCGTCGCCGCCCATGGGCGGCGCGGTGCCCTGGCCCCGCCGCCGCAGACGGTGGCATGGGTGCAGCAGGCGGCCCAGCCCGGGGTGTCCCAGGCCCCCGTCTTGCCAACGCCTGCAACGCACATGATGCCCGCCAACGCGCCGCCCGCGTTTCCCGAGCCGTTGTCGCAGGAGATGCAGGCCGCGCCCTCGGCGCCGTTCGTGCCGCGGGGCGACTATCGGCCACCCGCGCCGCCGGGCGCGCTTCCGCCGGTGGCCATGGATCTCGCCCGGCCGGCGCCCCCGATCGACGCGGCCTACCGATCCACACTCGACGTGCCTCCGCCGCCGCTGCTCGATGCCGACACGCCGCCGCCCCTGGCGGTGGCATGGTCTGCCAACGCGGCAATGGCCCGCGGCACGGCGAGCATGCCACAGGGGGAGACTTCGACCTACGTCGTCCGTGACGGCGACGATCTCACGAGCATCGCGATCCGGCTGTATGGCCACGCGGGCGGCGCCCAGGCGATCTGGTCGGTAAACCGCGATCGGCTCTCCGACCCGAACGTGCTGCCGATCGGCCTCGAGTTGCGGATTCCCCCGGCGTGGAGCGTGCCGGCCGTGCAGCAGAATACGCAGGCCGGGCAGGTGATCGAACCGGGCCGCCGGCCTGGGAAGGTGCGGGTCGGCCAGGGTGAAACACTCGAAAGCCTCGCGCAGCGATTCTACGGCGACCGGGCGATGGCTCCCCGGCTGTTCGAGGCCAATCGGGACGTCCTCCGCAACCCGCACCTCCTGGTGGCGGGCATGGAACTGCGGCTGCCCTGACCTGCATTCAGCCCCGCAGTCAGCGGCTGTCGTCGCCTCCGAGCACGAGTGAGAGAAACGTCTTGATGCGGGCGGCTGCGTCGGCTTCAGTCGCCAGTTTTTCCGCCGTGAGCGGTGAGTCGAGCTGCATCAGGAACAGCGTCGCCTCGCCGGCCTTCTTGATGTCCTTGGCCTTCGTGAATTCCGCACCAGCCCGCTGGTCGAACCACTCCTTGGGCCGCTGCCGTTTGAGCTGCTCGAAGAGCCGGATCGCGTCGCGGTCGGTTGTGCCGGCGAGCATCATCACGGGGACCTCGCGCTTGATCGCGTCGCTGCCGAGTGCGGGCTGAAGCGAGACGCCCTTCGCGGTCCACGACGGACTCACGAGCACGAGCGCGCGCACATGCTGCCCCTGCGGGCCGCTGGCCAGCGGTGGCCAGGCCCAGTCGGACGCCGTCCACAGCGTGGCCAGCGTGGCCCCGGCGCCGCACCCCACCACCACGAGCCGGTCTGGTGCCGATCCGGTACGGGAGGCGAGGAACGCATAGACCGTCTCGAGATCACCGCGTATCGCCGACTGCTCGCGGAGCCTCCCGCCGGAGCCGGCCGCGATCAACTCGAGGTCGGCTTTGCGCATCTGGTGGATGTCGAGCTTGTCGTCGCGGCCTCCCGCCTGCGTGCGGGCGATGCTCGCGCCATGCCCGCGAAGGTCGGGCACGGCGACCGCACAGCCTGCATCCCGCAGGGCGAGTGCGAGGGGCTCGATCGACCCGTGGGACCCTTCGAAGTCGTGAACCAGGATCACGGTGGCAAGGGGCTTCGCGTCCTCGGGCGGCTCGTACAACCACGTCGCCAGCGTCACCCCGTCGGAGGTCTCGAGGTCGAAACGCTTGCCCTCGGCTGCGGCATGCACGGAGGGCGGGGAGACGAGGCGGGCTGCCAGCAGGCAGGCCAGCGCCGCCAGCACGGCGGGCCGGGGCGCCCGGAGAGGAGTGGCTTGTTGAACTGGCCGCATGAGGCATTCCTGGGGGCAAAAGAGCCTGATTCCGCGGTCGATCGCGGTCGATCAACCCGGGAATAGAGTACACTTCTGTACGCGAATATATGCTCGGGGTTCGACGGGCGGGAATGGCTCCCGACGGTTGGACCACCGCGTCCTTCCCCCTTCTTTCGTGCGCATGAACGTCGTTGAACGAGCGCGGGCATGGTGGAGCGATCTCTTCGCTGACGACGAGGGGCCCCTCGACGGCGATACTCCGGCCTGGGCGATGAGCCTCGCCATCCACGTGGTCGTGCTCCTGGGGCTGGCACTCGCCGGCCTTGGTGAGCCGCCCAAGCCGGTTCGCAACGTGACGGTGATCGAAGCGCCCCTCGCCGTCGAGGAGGACGTGCAACTCGTGCCGCAGGAGATCGCCGTCTCCGACGATCCGCAGGAGACCGAGGGGGCCGAGAGCGACCAGAGCGATGCCGTAGCCCAGTCGCTCGCGCCGACGTTGTCGGAAATCTCGGTGGTGCCGGTCGAAGCCGAGCCCGATCTCGCGAGCGATCTGACGCTGCAGGTGGTCGACGCCCTGCCCACGGCCCAGACGATCGACGCCGCGGTCGTCGTCAAGGGTTCCGTGGGCGTCGGCACGACAGGGGCGGCCGGCGCCGTCGATCACCTCACCGCGGAAATCGCCGCCTCACTCGCCCAGCGTCCGACCGTCGTGTGCTGGGTGTTCGACCAGTCGGTGAGCCTGTCGGCCCAGCGGCAGCAGATCGCCGACCGTCTCGACCGGGTGTTCGATGAACTCGGCGCCAACCGGTCGTCGGCCCGCCGACCCGACCTCACGAACATGGTGGTGGCTTTTGGGGAGAGCGTGTCGCTCGTCACCCCGAAGCCGACCGACGAGGTCGAGGCAGTGGTGAAGGCGATCGAATCGATCCCGGTCGACCCCAGCGGCTCCGAAAACACCTTCACGGCGATCCGGCGTACGGCCGAGGCGGCCCGCATCTTCCGCACGTCGGCTCCGAAGAAGAACGTGATGATCGTCGTGTTCACCGACGAGGTTGGCAACGATCAGGACAAGGCAGACGACACCACGAAGTACTGCGTGACGCTCGGCATTCCCGTGTATGTCGTCGGCGTGCCGGCGCCCTTTGGCCTCGCCGAGGTGCGGATGAAGTACGTGGAGTTCGACCCCAAGTACGAGCAGGAAGAACAGTGGGTGGTGATCGAGCAGGGCCCCGAGACGCTCTATCCAGAGGTCGTGCGGGTGCGGTCCGGCCGCTATGCCGACGAGGCGATCGATTCGGGCTTCGGCCCCTTCAGCCTCTCGAAGATCTGCGCCGACACCGGCGGCATCTACTTCCGCGTGCACGCCAACAGCGGAGCCCGGGGCCGCGTGACCAACGAGCAGGTCGCGCCGATGGCTTCGCAACTGCGCTATTTCTTCGATCCCGATGTGATGCGCGCCTATCAGCCCGACTATGTCTCGCAGGCCAAGCTGAAGCAGGAACTGGCCGACAACCGTGCCAAGCAGGTGCTCGTGGAGGCGGCCCGCAAGACCGTCGTCGAGCCGATGGAATCGCCAGAGATGACGTTTCCGAAGAAGGACGAGGGCTCGTTCAAGAACGTCCTTGGCGAAGCCCAGAAGACCGCCGCGCGGATCCAGCCCAAGATCGACGCGATCTACGAGCTCCTCAAGGGCGGCCTGTCGGACCGCGAGCGGATTCGCGAGAAGCGCTGGCAGGCGGGCTACGATCTCGCCCTCGGCCGGGTGCTCGCCGTCAAGGTGCGAACTGACGCCTACAACCTGATGCTCGCCCAGGCTTCGCTCGGCATGAACTTCAAGAACCCCAAGAGCGATACCTGGAAACTCGTGCCGAGCGACACCGTGAAGGTCGGCTCGGCCACGGAGAAACAGGCCAAGCAGGCCAACGAGTTGCTCATGCGCGTGGTGAACGACCACCCGGGCACGCCATGGGCCCTGATCGCAGCGGAGGAACTGCGAACGCCGCTCGGCTACGAATGGACGGAGACGTTCACAGACGTCAACGGTGCGAAGGGCATGCAGGGCAACAACAACCCGAACATGCCGAACGCCCGGGCCGACGACAAGAAAAAGATGCTCGGCCCCCCGAAGCTGAAGCGCGACCCGAAGCGGCTGTAACCGCGTCACCAGACGTCGGACCCCGCAGATCCCGTCGCTGGACGCGGACTCAGTCGACGACAGCGGATAGGGAATCCGACCTCGACTCGCCCAATCCGGCTTCGGGCTCCCCATATCCCGTCGCCGGACGTTCGCCTTCGCCCTCCAGGCTCCGGCTCACTCGGATTTGCCTGCGCTGCGCCTGGCGTCTGTCGCGCCGTCGCCGCCGTCCCGGCGTCGGC
>Ga0075471_10002974_pt1 | contig 11061 bp, 9 predicted proteins | sample DEB19_08_DNA_2_FD_74787 | JGI IMG/M metagenome (GOLD analysis project Ga0075471, IMG submission 74787) | Aqueous microbial communities from the Delaware River and Bay under freshwater to marine salinity gradient to study organic matter... | ecosystem: Environmental > Aquatic > Marine > Coastal ... | reverse complement strand
AGCCCGTGGGTGCGTACCCGCTGGCTGCGCGTCCGCCGGACCGACGCGAGCGAGGTCATCGCCTCGTCGAGCACCGCGATCATCAGTCCCTTCACCCCACGCATGGGTTCCCGTCTCCTGGCAGGGCGCGTCGGTCGTCGCGGCCCAGGCCTTCCAGATGCTGCCCCCGTTGCCTTGTGCTGCTCCCTTCTCCCTCCAACACGGTCGTCGTCCCGTGGCGCGGGCGGCACCATCGGGAGAGTGCGGCGTTCGCCATCAGGAAATTCCCGATGGCTCCGGATTCGCGCGACGCGCCCGACCGGGTCGCTTCACGAGGCTCGCCGCGCGCGAAGGCCCGAGGTCGTCGCGAAGGCCGGCGCAGGCACGGGACTCCATGCCTGACGAAGCCCGCTCGCGGCCCTGTGCACGGCGAAGAGCCGGCGCATGCGCCGCGACTCCGGGGACGCGGGCCGCAGGAAAAGGGATTTCCGAAGGGGCTGCAGGAACTGGCGAATCGTGTTCATCACGCTCTCCTTTCAGAGCGTGAGAATCGCCGGCGGCAGCGCCCTCCACCATCCGGAGATGTCCCCGATCGGACTCGGGAAGTTCCCGAGTCCCGGGTGCGGCGAGCTGGTCGAGCCGGCGGCGGTCAGCCGAGCAGGGGGCCGCGGCTGCCGGGATCCTCGCCGCGCAGCTTGTACTTCTCCACGCGTTGCGTCGGCGTGCGCGGGAGCGAGTCGCGGAACTCCCACTGCGACGGCACCTGGAACTTGGCGAGACGTTCGGCGGCGAAAGCCCGGAGATCCTCCGCCGTGACCTCCGTGCGCGGGACGACGAAGGCCTTCACCTCCTGTCCCAGCACCGGGTGGCGGATCCCGACGACGGCGACGTCGGCGACCGCCGGATGCTCGCGGATGGTCTTCTCCACCAGCACCGACGAGATGTTCTCGCCGCCGCGGCGAATCACGTCGCGTTTGCGGTCGACGAAGTAGAGCCAGCCGTCCTCGTCGAGCCAACCCAGGTCGCCGGTCAGGAAACGGCCGTCGCGGAGCGCCGCGGCGGTCTGCTCGGGATCGCGGAAGTAGGCTTCCATCCGGAAGGGCGACTCGACGGCGATTTCGCCGACCTCTCGCGCGGGAAGTTCGCGCCCTTCTTCGTCGAGGACGTGGATGCGCACGCCGGGGATCGCGGGGCCCGCCGAGCCGGGGCGCGGGCGCTGGCCGAGGGGCTCGAGTGTCACGACGCCGGCGTCGGTCGAGCCGAAGCACTCGACGACGTGCCCGAAGCCGAATCGCTCGCGCAGCCGGTCGCGGATGGGTGCGCTCCCGAGCCCGAGCACGACCCGGATGCGATTGCGCTTCTCCTCGGCGCTCGGCTCCTGCGCGAGCAGGATCGCGAGGAGCGTCCCCAGGGTGAAGAGCACGGTCGCGCCGGTGCGCTCCGCGAGCGGCCAGAAGTCCGACGCGCTGAAGGCCTTCGGGAAGGCGGCGGTGCAACCGGCTTGCTGCGCCACCGCCACGGCCGACCAGGCGTTGCCGTGAAACAGCGGACCCACGGTCAGGATCACGTCGTCGCGGGTGATGCCCATCCCGGGGATGAAGAACGAGCCGCTGCCCCCGGTGCGCGAGTGGGTGAACAGGACGCCCTTGGGATTCCCGGTCGTGCCCGAGGTGTAGAGGAGGGTCGAGCCGTCGCCCGGCTCGAGACGAACGCCGACGGGGTCGTCGGACTGCGATGCGAGCAGCGGCAGGAGGTCGACCGCGTCCGCGAGCGGTCCGAAGGAGGCGAGCCGCGATCCGGCCGGCCGGCGGCTTCCCGGACCGAGCAGGTTCCGGGAAGAGACCTCGTCGGTCACGACGACGCGGGGCTCGGCATGACCGAGGACGTAGGCGAGCTCCGACGAGCCGAGCGCGGGGTTCACCGGGTTCAGGATGCCTCCGGCCTTCAGGGCCCCGAAGGCCGCGGTCACCCACTCGACCGAGTTCCCGAGCGCGACGGTGACCCGGTCCCCTTTTTCGACGCCCAGGTCGCGGAGAGCCCGGGCGAAGCGATTCGTCGACCGGTCGAACTCCTCGAAGGTCACCCTTCGGCCCTCGTGGAGGAGGTAGGGATGGTCGGGCCGCTCGCGGCGGTTCCGCTCGAGGTTGTCGAGAAAGAGCATCGGGGTCTCCGGGGCGGCGTCGCCGGGGGTGGGGAAGCGGTGGCTTTACGGCAGGGCGAGGCGGCAAGTCCAGCCGTCCGGCCCGGTTGCCCGATCGTCCGGATGGCCGTAGGAAAGGGGCCAATCGCCCCGGCGGCGGCGCACCGCGCGCCGGGGGCAAGCAGCGGAAAGGGAGTCGCGATGGAATTCGGATTGTTCGTCCAGGCCCACGTGCCCCGCAAGGAGATGGATGCCGACCCGGTCGCGGCCGAGCACAAGCGTCTCCTGGCCGAGGCCGAGCTCGCCGTCCACGTCGACCGGATGCGGTGGAAGTACATCTGGGCGGTCGAGCATCACTTCCTCGAGGAGTATTCCCACATCTCGGCGTCGGAGACGTTTCTCGGCTACCTCGCCGCCAAGACGAACTATGCCCACGTCGGCTCGGCGATCTACAACATCACGCCGCCGGTCAACCACCCGGCCCGCATGGCGGAGCGAGTGGCGATGATCGACCACCTGAGCGAGGGGCGCTTCGAGTTCGGCACCGGCCGCGGCTCGTCCACGACCGAGTTCAAGGGCTTCGGCATCCCCGACGGCGACACCACCCGCGCGATGTACGACGAGGCCCTGCCGCAGATCCTCCGGATGTGGAGGGAGGATCGCTATTCCTACGAGGGCAAGTACTTCTCGATGCCGGAGCGCAACGTGCTCCCCAAGCCCTGGTCGAAGCCCCACCCGCCGATCTGGGTGGCCTGCGGCAGCCCGTCGACCTTCGAGAAGGCCGGCCGTCTCGGGCTCGGCGCCCTCTGCTTCACGCTCGGCTCGCCCCGCGACTTCGAGAAGCTGATCAAGGTCTACAAGGACGCGATCCGCAACGCCGAGCCGGTCGGAGACTACGTGAACGACAACGTCGCCTGCGTCTCGACGCTCGTCTGCCACGAGGACCGCAACGTCGCGCGCCACATGTGCCTGAACATGGGCGGCGCCTACCAGAACAGCCTCGTCTTCCGGTACCTCGACACCTTCCCGCGTCCGCCGCAGGTTCCCGCGTGGCCGAACCTGATCCCCGAGCCCACGCCGGAGGAGCTCGAGAAGCGCATCGAGGAAGGCATCCGGATCGTCGGCGACCCCGAAGACTGCCGCAAGGGCGTCCAGAAGTACGTCGACGTCGGCTGCGACCAGCTCATCTTCGGCGTGCTCGCGTCGACCCAGCCGATGGACTTCGCCAAGCAGTCGACCGCGCTGTTCGCGAAGGAGGTCATGCCGCACTTCGACAAGGACCCCGTCCACCGGACGACGCGGCACCGCGAGGCGGCGCTCGCCCGGAGCGCCGCGGCTTGACGCCCACGGGCGACGCCGGGGCGGTGCAGGTCGTGCCGCCCGGGCGGCTCGCCTGGGGCATGCAGCTTCCGGTCCAGGCGCAGAGCGCGGTGTTCGCCGCGCCCTGGGAACTCGAGGCAGGCCCCGAGGATCTCCTCGAGGTCGCTCGCGCCTGCGATCGCAACGCTTTCTTCTACGTCGCGGTATGCGACCACGTCTGCGTGCCTCGCGACCGCGCCGAGACGATGCGCACGACGTGGTACGACACCGTCGCGACGCTGGGGTGGCTCGCGGCGGCGACCACTCGCGTGCGGCTCCTCTCGCACGTGTACGTGCTCGCGTATCGAAATCCGCTCGTCGCCGCGAAGTCCTTCGCGACGCTCGACGCGCTGTCGGGCGGGCGCGTGATCCTGGGTGTCGGCGCCGGCCACCTCGAGGCCGAGTTCGAGGCGCTGGGCGTCGATTTCGCGCGCAGGGGGCGTCTGCTCGACGAGGGAATCGAGACGGTGCGCGCGGCCTTCCTGGGCGAGTTCGTCACGCGAGAAGGGCAGGGCTGGGTCGCTCGCGACGTCGGGATCCGGCCGCGGCCGGTCCAGCAGCCGCGTCCGCCGATCTGGATCGGCGGCTCCACCCCGGCGGCGCTGCGGCGCGCGGCGGAGCGCGGTGACGGCTGGCTGCCGCAGGGCACGCCCCGCGCGGAGATCCCGGCGGCGATCGAGTCGATCCGGGCGCACCGGCGCGCGACGATCGGCGACCGGCCGATCGAGATCGGCACCATCAGCGAGTGGATGTACGTCGGCAAGCCGGCGTTCGAGGTGCCGGCGAACACGAAGACCGGCTCGGCCGAGGAGTTGGCCGAGCACCTGCGCGGGCTGAAGGCGCTCGGCGTCCACCACTGCGGGGTGCGGTTTCGCGCGCGCTCCCGCGCCGAGCTCGTCGAACAGATCGACCTGTTCGGAAGCCGGGTCGGGCCGCTCGTCGACGGCTGAAGGGGGGGCTCCATGCTGCTCGAGGACCGCACCGCGATCGTGTCCGGGATCGGCCCGGGAATGGGCCGCGACATCTCGCTGGCGTTTGCCCGCGAGGGCGCGAACCTGGTGCTCGCGGCCCGCACCGCCGGGTCCCTCGAGTCGCTCGTGGCGGAGGTCCGCGCGACCGGGCGGCGGGCGATCGGGGTGGTGACCGACATCGCCCGCGACGGCGACGCCGAGCGCCTCGTCGAGGCGGCCGTGGCGGAGTTCGGTCGCGTCGACGTCCTGGTGAACAACGCCTTCAAGGGACCCTCGTTCAAGCGCTTCGAGGACGACGCGCTTTCGTCGTGGCGGGCGGTGTTCGACGTGAACGTGTTCGGGGCGCTGCGACTCACGCAGGTGGTCGTGCCGCACATGAAGGAGCGCGGTGGCTCGATCGTCTTCATCAACACGATGTCGACGCGGATCATCGAGGAAGGAGCCGGGAGCTATGCCGCGTCGAAGGGGGCGCTCCTCACCGCGGCCCAGACGCTCGCCCGCGAACTCGGCCGCTACCGGATCCGGGTGAACTCGGTCGTCCCCGGCTACATCTGGGGCAAGCCGGTGGAGGGGTATTTCCGGATGCTCGCCGCCCAGCGGGGCACGACGCCCGAGGCGGTCCGCGCGGAGATCGCCGGACAGACGGCGCTGAACCACATTCCGACCTCGGCCGAGATCGCGGACGCCGTCTTGTTCTTCGCGTCCGACCTCTCCCGCGTCGTGACGGGCCAGGCGCTCGACGTGAACGGGGGCCATTTCTTCCATTGAGCGGCCTACGGCCCACCGCACGCCCGCGGGAGAAGACGTCGCCGCCGTTTGATCGCGCGGCCGGCTCGACCTAGGAGGCGCTCGTGAACACGGGCGTGGAAGGGCGAGGCGGAGCCGCCGTCGCGGGGGGGGGGCCTCTCGGCGAGAGCTGGCGGGCGTGGGTCGCACTCGCCGTGGGCGTGCTCGCCGTGAGCGCGCACTCCGCGCTCGCCTACGGGATGTCGCCTCTGCTCAAGCCGATCACCGACGAGCTCGGCTGGAGTCGCAGCCAGTACGCCGCCGCGATGAACTTTCGGATGGTTCTCCTGATGGCCGTGGCCCCGTCTGCGGGGCGCCTCGTCGATCGTTTCGGCGCTCGCTCGGTGCTCGCCGTGGGGGCTCTCCTCATGGGGATCGGAACGCTCGGCCTGTCCCGGATGGAGTCGCTCGGGCCGCTCTACGGATGGAGCCTGCTGATCGGTCCGGGCCAGGCCTGCGTCGGCTCGGTCGCGGGTTCCGCGCTCGTGCTCAGGCTCTTTCGCCGCTGGCGCGGGCTCGCGATCGGGATCCTGAACGGCGGCGACAACTTCGTCACGAGCGGCGTGCACATGGCGTCCGCGGCACTCCTCGCCCGCAGCGGCTGGCGGGGCGCGATCGGCACGCTGGGGCTCGCCTACCTGGCACTCGCCGTCCTCGTGTTCCTGGTCCTGCGCGCAGGCGAGGGCAGTTCGCGGGCCGACCATGCGCCCGGCGACGGCGCGCCCGCTCGTGCTTCCGGCGCCGAAGGCGCCGACACCCGCGAGACGCACTCGGCGCCCGGCGCGCCGTGGGGCGACCCGGGCCTCTGGCTGCTGCTCGCGTCCTACGTCCCGATCTACGCCTTCATCACCTCGGTCGGAATCCACTTCCCGGCGTTCCAGCGCGACCTCGGTCGTTCCGCGGAGGCGGCATCCTACATCTACGGCCTGACGACCGTCGTCGGTGCCTTCGGCTCCGTCGCCTGGGGCTGGGCCTGCGAGCGATTCTCCTCGCGCGGGGCGCTGCTCCTCGTGGTGGCGGGACTTGCCGTCACCTCCCTGGGCCTGTGGCTGCCCCTCTCCGACGCCGGCTGGTACGCCTGGGCGTTCGCCTTCGGCGTCGTCAACGCGGGGGCGGTGGCGCTTCTCGCGCTCGTGCTGAACGAGTTGTTCGGCTCCGCCTCGATCGGCCGCCTGATGGGCGTCGCGATGGTCTTCTGCATGGCCGGCACGATCGCCGGGAATTTCCTCTCGGCCGGGGTGTTCGACCGGACGGGGAGCTACCTGCCCGTGTGGCGGCTCTACAGCGGCCTCATGGCCACGACGCTCGTTCCCGCCGTTCTCCTCTGGCGTCGCCCGGCGCGCGTGGCGAGGCGCCTTCCCGTCGCCTGATCCATCGCCCGTGCCACCGGCCCGGGTTGCGCCCCCGGCCTTCCGTGGGCAAGAGAGGCCCATGGGGGACGGGAAGGACATCGCCGTGTCGCTCGACGACGCGTTGTTCGACGAGGTGAGGGCCGAGCGCATCGACGCGCTCCAGGGCCCCGACAGCCCGGAGGGCCGCGAGATCGGCCGCGCGGTCGGAGCGAACGTGGCGCGCCACCATCGGGCGAGTGGCCTCTCGCTCGCGGAGCTCGAGCGCCGCAGCGGGATCCGCGCGGACCTGCTCGAGGCGCTCGAGGCGGGGCAGGCCGTGCCGAGCCTGCGCGCCGTGTGGCACCTCGCGACCGCGCTGGAGGTCCCGTTCGGGCAGCTGATCGCCAACACGATGCTGTCGCCGTCGAGCGATCCGGACTTCCGCGTCCAGAGGGCGAGCAGCGGTCGCGTGCTTGCGTCGGCCGACGGCGCGTTCCGCTCGAGGGTGCTGTTCCTCGAAGGCGACCTTCGCTCCCCCGAGGTCTACGAGCTCACGCTCGCGCCGGGCTGCATCGAGGAGGCGCATCCGCACGCGACCGACACCTTCGAGCACCTCGTCGTCGTGCGCGGCGAGATCGAGCTCACCGCCGGGGAGGCGAGGGCTCGCCTGGCCTCCGGGGACGCGATCTTCTTCCGCGCCGACGTGCCCCACGCCTACGCCAACCACGGTCCGGAGCCGGCCGTGGCCCACCTCGTCCTGAGCTACGCCGCGCGGCACTGACCCGGGAGACCCCATGGACCTTTCGACCGTCGACCACCTCCTCACGACGACCCGCTCGGTGCGCAAGCGGCTCGACTTCGCGGCCCCGGTCGACCCGGCCGTCGTCGAGCGCTGCATCGAGATCGCGATCCAGGCGCCGACCGGCTCGAACCAGCAGGGGTGGCACTTCATGGTGGTGACCGATGCGGAGAAGCGCCGCGCCCTTGCGGACCTCTACCGCCGCGGCTGGGACATGTACGCCTCGGCGCGGGTGACGCTCGACGCGTCGGATCCGCGCGCCGCGCAGATGCCCCGCATCGTGGAGTCGGCGGAGTACCTCGCGAAGCACTTCCACGAAGCTCCCCTGATGATCGTCCCGTGCATCGACGGTCGAGTGGAGCAGGCACCGCAATTCGCGCAAGCCTCGGTCTACGGGTCGATCCTGCCCGCCGTGTGGTCGCTCATGATCGCTCTGCGCGCGCGCGGGCTCGGCTCGGCCTGGACGACCATCCACCTGATGTTCGAGCAGGAGGCGGCCGCGGTGCTGGGCATCCCGGAGCACGTCACGCAGGCGGCGCTCCTCCCGGTGGCCCGGTTCACGGGCACGGACTTCAAGCCCGCCCACCGGATCCCCGCGCGCGAGCGGACCTACTGGAACGCCTGGGGCTCGCGCCGCTAGGCGGGCCCGGGGCGAGCCCGACGCGTCGGTCGGGCGGGGCGGGCGCACCCCGCGGTGCCGTCCGCGCGTTCCAGGGCAGCCAGCAGGATCTCCTCGATCCTCCGCAACGACCTGCCCGAGACGGCGACCTGGACCCATTCGGCCATGGCCGCTCGTCCGTAGGGCCGGAAGCGCACCGCTCGTCCGCGCGCGACGAGGTCCGCGGCGAGCGATGCCGGGACGCGGATGGCGAGGCTCCGCTCCCAGACGCACGCGACCAGCCTCCGGTCGAGATAGACCGCCGGGCAGCCGAACATGGTCCCCCGGCGGCAGCGGACGTCGAGCTTCGAGACCGCCTCCCAGAGCGCGTCGGCGAGGCGCGGGTCGTGGGCGAGGCCGACGGCCTTCGGGGGGGGCGCCCCGGCCGCGTCGCGAGGTGATCCGAAGCCGCCACGCGACGCGGTCGGGGCGGGCTTCGAGCCTCGCCCCGAGCGTCGCTGGGCCGCCAAATCAGAACCCGGCGTTGGGGTCGACGACCACGTCCTTGTGGGCGCGCGGCTTGATCCACTTCCCGGTGATCATGTCCTTGTAGCCCATGCCGGGACCGATCATCGGGTAGACGTGCGCGCTCTGGTCCACGACGACTTCGAGGAACGCCGGTCCCTCGTAGCCGACGAACGCCTCGAGTGCGCCTCGCAGTTCGGCTCTCGTCGTCACGCGGCGCGAGAAACCGAACCCGTCGGCCTCGCAAGCGCGCACGAAGTCCTTCTTGTGCAGCGACTTGTCGGAGCCCGAGTAGCGGCTCGTGTAGAAAAGGTCCTGCCACTGGCGGACCATCCCGTCGCCATAGTTGTTCAAGAGGAGGACCTTCACGGGGATGTCGTAGGTCGTGAGCGTCTCGAGCTCGCCGAGGTTCATGCGAATCGAGCCGTCTCCGTCGATGTCCACGACGAGCTTGCCGGGGTTCGCGAGCTGTGCGCCGATCGCCGCGGGCAGCCCGAAGCCCATCGTGCCCATGCTGCCCGAGGTGAGGAAGGAGCGGGGCTTCACGAAATCGAGGTACTGCGCGGCCCACATCTGGTGCTGGCCGACGCCGGTCGTGACGATCGCCTCGCCGCGGGTGATCTCGTTCAGGACCGCGATCGTCTCCTCGGGCTGCACGAGGTCGGAGCCCCGGTTGAAGTCGAGCGGGTGGGCGCGTCGCAGGTCGGAAACGTGCTTCTGCCAGCGCGAGAAGTCGCGGCGGAAGGATTTGCCGGCGCGCGACAGCTGGGCGAGCCCCCGCTTCGCGTCTCCCACCCAGGCCCAGTCGACGCCCTTCACCTTGCCGATCTCGGAGGCGTCGACGTCGAGGTGGGCGATCTTCGCGCCCGGCGCGAACTCCTTCACCTTGCCGGCAACCCGGTCGTCGAAGCGCGATCCGACCGCGAAGAGGAAGTCGCAGTCCTCGACGGCGTAGTTGGCGAACGCGGTACCGTGCATGCCGAGCATGTGGAGCGACAGGTCGTTCGTCGTGTCCATCGCGCCGATGCCGAGCAACGTGGTGACGACCGGGATGCCGAAGCGCTGGGCGAAGGCACGCAGTTCGGTCGCGGCGTCGCCGTTGATCACGCCGCCGCCGGCGTAGACGAGCGGACGCTCGCTCGCGCCGAGCATCTGGAAGAACGCCTTGGCGGTCTCCTCCGGGATCACGCTTCGGCCGAGCGCCTCGAGACGCTCGTCGTAGCCGCGCAGGTGGAGCGTCCCGTGGCCCTTGAAGACGCCCTGGCTGAGCTGCACGTCGCGCGGGATGTCGATCACGACCGGGCCGGGACGACCGCTGCGGGCCAGCTCGAACGCGGTGCGCACCGTCTCCTCGATCTTGCTCTCGTCGGTGACGAGGAACACGTGCTTGCAGCAGGCCGACATGATGTTGAAGACCGGCGCCTCCTGGAAGGCGTCCGTGCCCATCGCCGGGCGCGGCACCTGTCCGCAGATCAGGACGACCGGGATCGAGTCGGCGTGGCAGTCGCGGATCGGGGTGACGCAGTTGGTCGCGCCGGGGCCCGAGGTGACGACGAACACGCCGACGCGTCCGCTCGAGCGCGCGTAACCCGCCGCCATGAAGCCGGCGCCCTGCTCGGTCGCGGGAACGACCAGGCGGAGTTCCTCGGTCTTCGGACGCGCCGCGTTGTGGCGAAAGATCGCGTCGAACGTCGGCAGGATCGCGCCGCCGCTGTAACCGAAGACCGTGTCGACGCCCTCGTCGGCGAGGACCTGGACCATCATGTCGGCCCCGTTCATCGCGGTCCCGGCGAGCGGGTGCTTGGTCGTGCGCTTGGTCTCGGGCAGGCTGGACATCCCGTCAGGTCCCCTTTCGGCTTCGAAATACGCGTTTTTCCTAGCAGTCCACCGAAAACCGCGCTACACCCGCCGCGGTCCGGGGGAGGGACGGCCGACCAGCCATGGGCGACGCGGAGGAGATCACCGATCGAGCATGGATGGCGGTCGCGCTCGACGAGGCGCGACGCGCCGTCGCGGCAGGGGAGGTCCCGGTGGGCGCAGTCGTCGTGGCGGACGGGCGGGAGGTGGGCCGTGCACACAACGCGCCGATCGCGACCTGCGACCCGACGGCGCACGCCGAAGTGCTCGCCTTGCGGCGGGCGGCGATCGCGACCGGTGCTTATCGACTCTCCGGTGCGACCCTCTACGTCACGCTCGAGCCTTGCCCGATGTGCGCGGGTGCGGCGCTCTCGGCCCGGGTGAACCGCATCGTCTTCGGCGCGGCCGATCCGAAGGCGGGCGCTCTCGGTTCGCTCGTCGACCTGGGCGCGGTGCGCGGCTTCAACCACCGGTTCGACGTCGCCGGAGGGGTTCGCGGGGACGAGTCCGCGCGACTGCTCCGGGAGTTTTTCCAGGCGCGGCGGGCGGGTCGCTCCGCCGACTGAGCGACGTGCGCCCGCCGGTTGCGGGCCGGAGAGAGGGTCGGTAGACACCCGGTCGTCCGGGAGAGGTGGCCGAGCCCGGTTGAAGGCGCACGACTCGAAATCGTGTGTGCCCTAAAAAGGCACCGTGGGTTCGAATCCCACCCTCTCCGT
>Ga0075471_10002973_pt1 | contig 11062 bp, 11 predicted proteins | sample DEB19_08_DNA_2_FD_74787 | JGI IMG/M metagenome (GOLD analysis project Ga0075471, IMG submission 74787) | Aqueous microbial communities from the Delaware River and Bay under freshwater to marine salinity gradient to study organic matter... | ecosystem: Environmental > Aquatic > Marine > Coastal ... | reverse complement strand
CAAGCCGTTGTTGCCGCTGATCCCCCAGACCGCGATCAGCAGGCGCGACACCGGGTCTAAGCTGCCCCACGGCGGCGGCGATTGCGGATTGTAATTCGGATCGGCCATCCATCATCCCCTCGCGATGATAAATCCAACGGCCGCGATCACGACCACGCCGGCCACGATAATCACGGGCGCGCGCTGGCCCAGCATATCGCGCGCTGCAATCGTCAGGATACAGGCCCCAATCACGATGGCCGCAATCGAACAAATCGCCGGGAACCATGGCGCATCTGCCATCCGCGCCGACACTTGCGGCTCGACGAGGTAGCGGACATTCCAGTAGGTTTGCCTCAAGGCCCACGTTGCAAGAAACAACCCGAACAGCGCCGTCATCACAGGCGATGGGGTGTCAATCATCCCGCGTGCGATCATCCGAGACCGATAGAGCAAAGCCACTGCCAGCACCCACAGCATCACGCCGACGACGTACTGAGTCGCTTGATGTAGATCGACGACGGTCAACGGCGCCTCCTATGACGATTTAGGGCAAACGGCGGCATAAGCCTTGTTGTGCCCGACGATCTGCCGGCGCGTCGGTTCGGTGTCTTGCTTGGACATGCTGATGGGCCGGAAGCTGTCGCAAGCTGAATCAGCAATCCCGGCAATGTTTGTCGAACACCCGGCCAGCAGGCAGCCTGTCAGCATCACGCCTAGCAGCTTCAGCCTTGCGCGCATTGGTTTTGCTCCGTTCCTCGACTGCCGCACGCTCCTGCTGGCGGCCTTTGTTAACGCGAGAACTGTCCCACGCGAGAAACGCAACAACGACGCCCAGACTCATGGCAATGCGAACGCCGAAACGAGCGATGATGTCGGTGATGAATGCGGAGATCATTTATCTATTCCTGACAATCTGGCGATCTTCTGGAACGTCGTAATCGAGCCACGGCGGCCGTGCCTTACGTTGCTCTCGCGTCATGTTGAGGCGCTTCTCAGCAGCTCGCGCTTCGACTTCTCCAGACGTGGCTTCGTACTTTCGTATGGAAGACATGGGCACCCATGAAAACGGCGTCCCAGAGAACCCCCACACGCCAAACTCTAGCGGATTTGACCCGCGCCCGAACCCTTCAACATCCTGCACATGATGCTGTAATTCATGGGCGGCCATTTTGCGGCGAAACCCGTCTGTTGGGCCTGCCACAATTAGAGACGGGGCAATCTCTTGAGCATGAGGCGGCGACGGTATGTAACCGCCTCCTGGCATCAAAGACCTGCTGACCTCAGTCAACGGCATGCGCGGCTTTTGATGCTCTCCATACGCGGCCTGCAATTCAGGATGCGACAACTTCCCAGCGCCAACACCGGCCTTTAATCCAGTATCATCGATTTCCCACCGCCATTTCCCATCGACGCCCTTAAACCATCCTGTGTCTTTCCAAATCTGTTCGCGTGGCGCACCTGCTGCCGCCAATTCTTCGGCACGCTTCAGCGCAACGCGGTTTGCAGTTCTAGCCATTGGTCCGGCAAATATTCCGAGCATTGGCAATTCAGCGCCGGCAAGTGCGTCACGTCCAAACATCTGCGCCGCGTCCTGCTGCGCTGATGCGGAGGCGGCCTTGGCGTTGTCCATGCCGACAAACGGATTGAGACCGGCAAGCGATGACAGGAGCCCGCCCGTGTAATAGTCAGCGGTCCCGGCCGCAGCGTTCGCGCCGCGATAGCCAGCTAGCAGAACGTCGAGCAGCTTGTTGCGCAGATTTGGTGCATCCGCCGTGTTTTGCGGGTCTGGTTCCTGGCCTGCTAGCACGTCGATCAGGCGGTTGCGGGCGGTCATCCTGCCTTGCCCTCCTGCTTGGCTTTGACGCGCCTGGAAATCACCACGCCGACGCACATCACCAACAGGCCGAGGCTCACCGCCTTCACGTTGGCCCCTACGCTGGCAAGCAGCCCTTGGGCTGGGCCTAGCTCAGTAAGCGCCGCGCCGGCCTGCACCAGCGTTTGGAAGGCTTGCTCGAAGTACATACCGACGCCCGCAAAGGCCGCGCCGATGGAGCCCCATATCGTGCCGGATTTCTTCAGCTCCCCAGCGGGAGCCAGAGCCGGAGAAGGAGCGGCCGGCTCTGGCTCTGGCGCTGCTGCCGTAGCGGGAGCAACGGCCGCGCCGACTGGATGCGTTTTCCAGGGCAGTTGGAAATGGGGCATGTCGACGAATTTCTTCCAGTCCCCGCCCCACTCAATTGGTACGCCAAGCTCGGCTGCCGCCTGCTTCATCTTGGCGGCGATTGCCCTCAAATCGGCTTCATCCCATGACACATCTTTAGGGCCATGAGACGCGCACAAATCCACCGCATGTCCCGTCAGGTGCCGCGAGCGCATCGTCTTGCTTTTGCCCGCCCGCACCAGCTCGCGTTGCCGCTGCGTGGTCCTGATGCCGTCAGTCACGATGAAGTCCATTCCGTCCGCCTCGCACAAAGCGTGCGCGCGAACGACGACCCGGACCAGATCCGGGTGGATGCCTTGCAGAGCCTTCTGAGATCGCGGGTTTAGCGTCATGCCGCCTTTACCCCTTTGGTGTCGTGGTAGTGCGCCATCGGCGCCAGGTTGAACTCGTGCGGCGCTTTCAGAATGGCGTCGAGCTTTGCCACCAGCGCCGCCACGTCCTGGCGTGCGGCGTGGTAATCCGCTTCGATCTTGTTGACCTTCTCGGCTGCCGCTCGCGCAAACTCTTCCAGGGCTTCAATCCGCGCCAGAATTTCAGGCGGAACGTCTTTGACTTCTCTGGTGTGCCGTTCGACTGTGCGGTGTTCTGCAATCCTATCGCGCCAGGACCGGCCTACACTGTCCATGCGATTGCCCCGTATGCTGCCCGCGCCCCGGCAGCATCGGACGCATCACTGATTGCCTTCTTGCCCAGCAGGCGGGTCCGCTCGATAACGCCCGCAATGTCCGCGAACGCCTCATATCGCGCGATCACCAATCCGGCGCACGCCCATAATGTGCTGGCCTCAATACCGACCGACACCGCCAGCACCGGAAACTGATCTTGCCGTTCAGCTTCGGTCAATGCGTTGGCGCCAGCTTCACCAAGCGCCAGCACCGCGCGGGCTTGTGCGTGTTTCTCGCTGTATGTCATCGCCATTCCAGCGCCGGGCGTGACATAGCGCAGCCGCGCCGCTTCGGCGTCGTCGTCCACCTTGCGTTTCAGCGCCGTCTTCACCGCATCCAGCGTCTTGTCGACGCACTGATACACGGCACGCTGCGCCGGTCGTGTGCCTTCGTCGGTTTCAACGGTCGTGTCCTCCCACGTCCGCACGACGTCCTGCAACATCGGATTGTGCGCTGGTGCGCCGTTGTCGATCTTGATCATCGTCGTCACCATGTCGCGATTGCTACCCGTTTCCATGTGTTCGTTGCAACGCACACATATAGATAATCGCTATCCCAGCAGATTTCGCCCTGGTTTCCTGTCGCCGCCGCGCTGGCCGGCGTCTGCGATGTCCTGACCCGCACGCTATCGTCATTCACGTCGAGCACGTGAAGCGGCGCGTTCGTTGCCATTCCGATGAAACCGGCGCTAGTGATGCGCATTCGTTCGGTGACAGCGGCCGCGCCGTCTGCCGTTGTTTGAAACCGTATAAGGCCCGGCATGTCGTTTGTGCCGGGCGTTCCGTCAACTTGAAACGAGATATTGGCGGCGGGAATGTAGCCGGTTCCGTCAGCCCCGCGCGCTATGATCTGGCCGAGCACGTCGGTTGAACCAACAATGGTATTTGTATTGACCGCAGCGCCGCGCGATTTCACGAATTGAATGGTTGCGGCAGACGTGTCCGCCGACCACCGCCACAGGCTGTTTGCGGCCTTTGCGTCAGTCGCGTGCGATTGAATGCCGGCCGTTGATCCTGACGCATGAGCCAGCGCAGACGTGTGCCCCTTCACAAAATAAGCAGCATCCGGCAGGAACACAGACCCGTCGTCATCCATCGTCGCGGACGACCCCTGCACTTTCTTCGTGTCCGTGCCGTCTGTGCGGACCAAGCGGTTATCGGTCGAGCCGAGGCCGCTTGTATAGACGCTTTCATTCAAGGCCGTTTCAACGTCATCGACCAGCGCGTTGAAGTCGGTTTCATCAATAACCGTGCCTTCAACGGCAGGGTTAACGCTAGACGACGGCGCGGTGTAGGTGCCGGAGCTGCGTGGCATTGGTAAACCTCAGAGCTTGATGATCCATGTGCCAAGAAACGCGGGCGGCATGTTGGAATGGGCGCTGGTCGAACCCGTCGAACCAGACGTGTTGTTTGACGGCGTGCCGGACGTGGCGCTGAACGAGTGCGTGTGGCTGGCGGTGTCGGTTGCCGACGTTCCAGAAATGGTGTGTGTGTGCGTTGAAACGGCGTCGGTCGTGCCGGAAACTGCGTGCGTGTGGCTCGCGCTTTGCGTAGCCGTCGCGCCGCTGATGGTGTGGCTGTGGTCGCCGTTGGAACTGGTCGTCCCGCCTGTTGACGCCTCAATTACTGACGCGCCACCATCACCACCTACGCCCGAAGCGGGCGCGGTATATGAGTGAGTATGCGCGCCTGTCGTATTCGTCGCCAGCGTGCCGACGCCGTGCGTGTGGTCCGCCGACTGCGTTCCCGTCGTGCTCGAATACGTGTGCGAGTGACCACCTTCGGCGCTGTTGGCATACGTGCCAACGCCGTGCGAGTGATCCGTTGCCGCGCTGCCTGACGTGCCGCTGACGCTGTGCGTGTGACTTGACAGATCGTGAGTATGCGCCGGCATTTCCGACGACGACAGCGTGACGGTTTCCGTGCCGCCCGTCGTGCCGTTGGTCGTCGGCGTTGTAAGAACCGTGCCGATCCGGGCGGCCGGTGTGTTGCCCATGTCGTCAAGGCCGAAAAACCCTCGGCCTCGCAGGTCGGGCAATGTGATGGTTTTGTTTGCGGCGTAGTCGATAGCAGCCGTCGCGCCGCGTCCGGTCGAAACGGCACAAACTGAATCGCTGTAGTTGTTCCACAGGAACGCATAAAGCGTTTCGGTGTCGGCGTTGGCGCGTTCGCTGGCCGAGGAAGCCGCGTTGCCGATGGTTCGCCCGTTGGCCCTGACCCATCCTGTCGGCGCCGTGGTCGCGCCATAGGGCAGGATCACGCCGGCCGGAATGAACGACGTTCCCTTAGATGAGAACTCACCAACCTCGGTTCCGCCAACAGCAACGCCGATGGTGTCGGAACTCTTGCGGTAAAACCCGGTGTCAGTATCAGACCCAAACGTCAGGCCGGGCGCGGCAGCCGTTCCCGACGACGCCTTGAGCGGCCCTGTCATGGCAGCCTGGCCGTCACGCGGTAGGCTGTTGGTGATTTCCGCGCCTACGTCGGAGAAATTGGCATTCATCGCGGACGCCGATATAGTGGCGCCGCTTGAGAATGAGTTGGTTATGCTAAACGTGCCGGAGCCGTTGCGAGCCATTGGGGAGGTCTCATGAAGACGCTAGCACTGATTTTGATGCTGTCCGGGTCGTCGGCTCAGCTACCCGTCACAAAAGTCAACGCATGTGGACTGACGCCGTTGCCGCCCAACGGGTGCCGGGTCGGCCCGTGTCAGTGCGACCAGTCAGGGCGGAACTGTCAGTACGTGATGATCTGCCGTTAGCTATTCGGCCATCATTGCCCGCGCCAGGGCATCTCGGAAGCTGCTGCCGCCTTGGCTGGTTTTGTTCTGTTCTAAAAGCTGAGCAAGGGCCATGAGATCGTTGACGCTGGCGGCTTGCGCATCACCGCCGCCTGACATGGCGCCAAGCGCACCGGCACCAGTAGCGGCGGCGGGGATGGCAAGGGTGTGGTCTCTGCCGGTTGAAGCGTTCAACACCGGACCGCGAGCGGCTGGAGCTGTTACAGACCCTCGCCCGGTTGACCTTAGCACTTCATCCAAAGCGCGCAGTTCGTCGGTTGTGCCCCGTGCTCGTTGCAAAACACTGGCGGGATCAGCTTGTGGAAGGCCCTGCAAAGCGTGTCGCGCTTGCGCCGCCTCTGCCAATCTTTGGGCAAACTCTGGCGATAGGTTCGGACTTCTGGTACGTTCGGCCTGCGTCAACATATCATCGAGGAGCTGCCGCGATGCTTGCCCATGAGTTGCAGGGTCATAGTCAACAAACGTCCCAGGCACCTGATCCCCACGCCCACGGGAAGGCGGTTGTGGCGGCAGAGAACTTGGCCCGATACCTGAAGCAGCTTCCGCCTGAGAAGCAGCGCGAGGTGATGGAGAAGCTTCGGCGCTCGCTGCTCGAATAGCCGCCGCCTCACGTGCTTCGATCTCAGCCAATCGCTGCTTGTAGCTGTTCTCGAATGCGGCCCTCTTGGCTGGATAAGGGTTAAGCTCTGCCCGCTCAGCGTCCGTCAATCCCCGCGTCGGGATTGGTTTCTTGGGCAGCGGTGTCGCCTTTGGCGCCTTTGGCCCTAACAACCCGAACAGGATTGCCGTTCGCGGGTCGTTCATCACTTCTGACGGAACCTGCTCAATCGGTCCCATGATCGCGCGCAACACATCTTCGTTGACGCGCTGGTCTGGCCTTTGCCGCATCAGTCTGAGCAGCATGTTCACGTCGTCAGCCATTGCCGAATCCTATCCGGTGTGGTGTTGTAGATGCGGGGCGCGGACCTGATGGACCGAGCCGGTAGCGATACCCGGTCTGACGCCTGACGGAGTATCGACCGCGCCCTATTCTCTTTCGACTGATGCTTGACCGTACAGGCCGCCACGCGGGACCGCCGCAGAACGCCGTTGCCTGATGGCTTCAAGCGCTTGTTGCTGGCGCCTCATTCGCGCGACGTGCATCGAGACGCGCGCCGTGTCCGTCATTGGCGTCGACAACACACTAGCCAACGGCTGGTTGCGCCGCTCTGTTAGAATTTGCGTGGCCCGCTCAAGTAGCCAATTGCGGACGCCACGCGCGTTGACCTGATCGACAGCCGCCGCCAAGCCCGTCTCCGCATCGCGCTGCTTTTGCGCCTGCCCGCGCCGATGCGTGGCGCTGTTTCGCATCATGTTTTGCGTATTCTCAGCAATGCGCTGGTCGCGAATTGCACGGGTGAAAGTCACGGCGGCCTCATCGCCAAACAGCAACCGAATGGCATTGCGGCTGTGATCGTTGGCAAACATCTTTGAAACGGAGTTTGTGTCGCCAAGGTTGTCGAGCTTGTCGTACAGTTTTTGCAAGAAATGAACGCGGACAATATTTTGCGCTTCTGGCGCTAACGATTGAAGTTCCCGCAATTGCTGCCTGAACTGTGGCCCCGCCTTTGTCGCAAAGGCATCCCCAAGCTCCGAACCCATGCGCTGGAACTCCATATCAGCCCACCGCGCATTCGCTCTTGCCCACTGCGGACTCATCTGCCGCATGATCCGTGTTGCGTGGTCATAAACCGGCTGAACGGCGCGGACCAGATCATCCCGACCGGCCCGCCTATATTCCGTAATCTGACCACGCAACACGCCGCGTGCGTCCTGCAATTGCTGCAAGTGCATCATGGCAAGCCGCCCGTTAGGCGTGTTCGTGTAGAATTGATCCGTCGCGCGTCTGATTGCGGCTTCGATTTCGCCAGCTCGGCCCGCTGCCCGCCGTTCATGCCATGCCAACATGCGCGGCAACCAGTACAACGCAACCTGATTATTGTGCGGCGTTGAATATGCCTGCCGATACTCGGCCGACGCCATGCGAGCCGCGTCATCAATCATTTGCTCGGTGTCAACGATTGTCGCCGGCCTGGTCGAACGCGGGCCCGTCTGCACTTGCGGGCCGATTGCCTCCAGCGTCTCCCGCATCGCGGGGCCAAGTTCCTCTTGCCGCTGCGCTACGGTATTCCTGATCTGTGAGGCCGACGCTGCGTTTCCGTTGTTGCCAACATAGTCGAAGGTGCCCTGGACCGGGCTTTCACGCACGCGACCTAACTCGTCAAGGTCTACATTCTGCGGCGCTCGCAACCGTTCCGCAGCGTCGGACCTTGCTGCCCCCGGATATTCGCCAAGCATCAGCCGACTATTTTCATGCACAGCCGACAGACGCCGCACGCGATCAGTCGCCGTTGCCGGTGATATTCCATCTTCTGCGGCAAGCCGCGCAATGGTCGCAGCCTGCGCCTGCTGCACATTGCCATTCGCGCGAACCATTTCATCGCCTAGCACGTCCAACGTTCGCCGGGCCTGCGCTTGGTTGATCTGCGTTGCTCCCACCGCAACGTCATCCGCAAACTGGTCTAGGTTGCCAATATCGCGCGCGACAACCCCATAAGCGCCGGCTTCACCTTGATTTGCGATAGCCTGCCGGATGGGCTGCGTAACGCCTCTTGTTGCGGCCATCAAAGCAGCGGGCGCAAACCCGCCAACCATGGCGGCCATTCCTTGCGTAGCAGGGCCGTATCCCGCATCAGCAGCGCCTTGTTGCGCAACGCCCGCCGATGCCGACGACGCACCGGCCATGCCCAACGACGCGCCAGGATTGGCCGCCGTTGTTCGTGCCACGGTCTGCACCATGTTGGGGACAGCTACGTTAGCAGACCGTGCGGCAATGCCGGGGGCTGCCGCCATGATGCCGGCCTCTGGAATGGCAGCCGAACCCAGCGCTTGACCAACAGCATCCGCATATCGTCCAGCCGTTGTCTGCGGCTGACGGTTCGGGCTGGTCATGAACTCGGAGATTGCATTATTCCAGCGGAACGGCTTTCCGTCGAAACCAAGCAAGTCGGCAGCCCCGCCAACGACTTCGCCCGGCAGAGCAACAATCGCATTCAGACCGCGATTGAAGCCCCGCACAAGCTGTTCTGGCGCATCAAGTACAGGTTCCGTTCGTTCGTATTTCTTCCATGGCCCGTCTGCTTGCTGGTAGCGCTCCCATGGTCCAGACATTTAGCGCACGCGCTCCCAGCTTTGAGGATTCGCCGGATCACCGCCCCTGAAACGATACCCATCCTGAACAGTGCCGACGCTTGGCGCCTTTGTTCCGGCCGCGTTCGACTGCTGATCGCGCAACCGCTGGCCCATTTCAGCATCGAAGCTCGGAAACATCCGCTCGAATGCCGGGCCGGATGATGCGCGCAACCCGCGCGCCGTCTGGATGCGTCGTTCCATCTTCTGACGCTGCACTTCTGCGCTGTCACCCGGCTGCGCAAAGTACGTTGGGAAGTACAAATCCCATTCCGATTGGGTTACCGCTGCGCCTGTATCCTTGCGCAACAGGGCCGCGATCCATTCGCGCGCGCCGCCTTGGTATGTGCGCCACTTTTCACTGTTGAAAATGCTGTCGTCGGGCCAGAACTTGTTTGTTAGCTGGCCGGGATTGTAGGTTGGCGCGTCAGGTGTCCCGATGTTGCCCCGCAACGTTATTTCGGCACGCGCCATGCGTTCGGCCCATGATGCGTCTTTGGTCTGGTACTCTTTAGGGTCTTCGTCTTTGTTGAGTATTTTTTGCGCACCCTTCACATCCCCAAGCACCATGGCCTGCGCCGCGCGGCGTCTCCGATCCGCCTCAACTTCGGCAGCCGGGCGAGGGGGCTGCACTAATTGACCATAAACATCAGCCAGCGGCGCCGCTGGCTGATGCACCGGGCCAACATCCGGCGCAACTTGTGGTGCTTCTGCTGCTGCCCTGGCGCCGCCGGCAGGAGTGGACGGCATTGGCCCCGCTGGTGCGGGTTCGTCGACTGGCAGCCCCAACGCGCGAGCCCGGCGCTTGAGGCTTTCCACTTCCATCTCGTCTTTCGCCCGTGCCAACGCCAATTGATATTGGTTCTGGAGGCCCAGCATCCGTTCCTGCTGTGCGGATTGAGCGCGGAACATTCTTTCCTGTTGGGCGCGCGATGCTGCGGCTTGCTGTTGCGATGCCATCATCTGGCCAAGCTGCATTCCCTGCTGCCCGACCCATGGATTGCTGACGCCGGCTTGCGCGACCTTCATCGGGTCGTTGCCCATCATGGCAGCCGCCAGCGTCTCCCGCGCGCTGTCACGGCCGAGCTTTTCGCCTTCGGCCGCTTGGCTTTGATACATCGAGCCGACGCCGCCTTGCAGGACGCGCGCAAGCGCCTGCGTCCAATGCCCTACCGGAGAAGCATCAGTGCCAAGCTGGCTATAGCGGCCGCCCTGGCGCCGGTATTGTTCAACGTCGTCGGGGCTCATCAAATATTGGGCCATCAGTTGATCCCGAATAAATTACGCGCACCGATGCCGCCCAACGACAACCCGCCGCCCATCGGTATCCCAAGCAGCGTTCCGCCAATCGCACCAAGCCCACCCAACATCTCGTTGCGCTGCTGCATTTGCGCGTTGTAGTTGTTCATCTGCTGCTGGTACTGCTGGCCGTACAGCTGGCCCATGTCGACGTTGCCGACATTGACGCCGTTATACCCTGACACACCCGGCTGAATGACCGGGTCGATCATTCCCGAGCGGCCCAGGTTGCCAAGCGCGCTTGCAGCCTGCGTATTGAGACCGAACGCATTCAAGTCTCGACCCTGCGATGCCTCGTTGAGATTGGCTGCGAGCTGCGTGCCGGCAAGCTCGCCCTGCTGCTGCCGGTTCGTGGCGTTCTCGCCAAGGCTCGCCGCCAGGTTCGTCGCCTGCAGGCCGCGATTGAGTGCGTTTTCTCCGAGCCCCGCAATGGTCTGGTCCTGGCCGAACAATTGCCCGGCGCGATTGGACCCCAGCCCATACATGCCTTGTGCTTCGTTGAAGCCCTGCTGCCGGCCGGCCATGCCCTGGCTGAACAGTTGCCCTTGAAGCTGCGTCGTCAGATTGTTGCGCGCTTCGTTCTGCTGCAAAGCAAGGTCGTTCATCTGCGACTTGTAGGCTTCCGACGTTGGGTCGAGCCCTTGGTTGCGGAGCTTGTTTTCCATTGCATCGCGGGCGCGATCCATGCGCGGCTCGATGTTGGCCGTGGCCGTCCGGTATGCCTGATCAAACGCGCCCTGCGATGTCGGCATGGAATTGGCGCCATACTCGCCCAATCGGCTTGCGCCTGACGCTAGCAGCCCCTCCGGGTCTGAACTGACGCGCTGCAATGGCGTCTGCTGGTTGTTCAGGAACCCTTGCAGGCTGG
>Ga0075471_10002972_pt1 | contig 11063 bp, 8 predicted proteins | sample DEB19_08_DNA_2_FD_74787 | JGI IMG/M metagenome (GOLD analysis project Ga0075471, IMG submission 74787) | Aqueous microbial communities from the Delaware River and Bay under freshwater to marine salinity gradient to study organic matter... | ecosystem: Environmental > Aquatic > Marine > Coastal ... | reverse complement strand
TTTTGAGCCGCTGGAATCAAATGATGATGATCATGGATTTCGTTTTTTGTATTCAGCACTGCAAAATCTGCACTTGGAATTTCATGCTGCTGATAAAAGGATTTTTGGTGGATTTTATTCTTGATAATTTTCAATGCATGTGGACGAGGAATCACATGTACACCTTGGCGCTCCAATGATTCAAGTGCTTCAATGTTTACATTTTCTATTTCAATAGTGATGACATCCAGATGCTTCCCAAAATTGATCACGTCATCATAATTAGTTATATCACCCTTGATAAAATGATTGCAAAGATGAGCAGCAGGACAATTAGGGTCATTTTCCATCACACTTACTTCCGCGGGATAATCAGCCGCCTCCTGCAAAAGCATCCTGCCCAACTGACCGCCTCCTAATATGCCTACTCTTTTCATGTTGCCTAATACGTTTATTCAAGTTGACAGTTGACGGTTGACTGTTAACCGTTAACTGTCAACCGTCAACTGTTGACAAAATTAACCAAACCCCGCCTCAAATCCATTAATTTTACGAAATCATAGGTTTTGGATATGTCAGCTCAAATTAAATCGGTTCTGTTGTTATTTTCATGGATGATCATCACTGATCTTGCCCATGCACAAAACTCCTTTGTTGATTATCAAAAGTCCTTCAGCAGAGTAGCCAAGGCGTTTAATAATTGTGAGGATCACTTAAAATCAGTTTACAGAAAAAGGATTGGAATGGCCTGTAAAACAGCTGTATATCAGGTCGTTTAAGTACAACAGTGAATTGCAGGTTTGGGTGAAGAATAGCAATTCAGATACATTTAGTCATTTCAAAAGCTATAAAATTTGTGCGTTAGCAGGAACCATGGGACCAAAAAGGATGGAGGGAGATTATCAGGTTCCGGAAGGTTTTTATTATATCAATGAATTTAATGCAAACAGTACCTATCATTTATCATTGGGATTGAATTATCCCAATCCATCAGATAAATTATTATCAGATGCGATGCGTCCGGGAGGTGAAATTTATATTCATGGAAGCTGTGTAACAGTAGGGTGCATTCCGTTAACAGATCCGATGATTGAAGAGTTGTATGTGCTCTCCACATTTGCTAAAGCAGCTGGACAACATTTTATTCCAGTACATATATTTTCTGTAAAGTATGATGATAAAAAAAGCATTGAATATTTAGAACCATTGCTTGAAAAGGATGAATCTTTCAAAGAATTTGAACATAAGCTGAAAAAAGTATACGATTTCTTTAATCACAATAAAAAGCTTCCAGTCGTTGCAGTTCTACCCAACGGCGAGTATACTTTCTATTAACTTATAACTTACAACTTATAACTTACAACTTCTAATGATTAAAGTCTCCGACCTCAAAAAAAGTTACAACTCCTTCCAAGCAGTCAAAGGCATCAGCTTTCATGTACATGAAGGAGAGATCTTTGGATTGCTTGGCCCAAATGGTGCGGGCAAGTCGACTACACTCGAAATCATGGAAACACTGCGGGAAAAGACTTCTGGAGAGATTACGATAGGTGGATTTAATTTGGATAAAGAGCCCAATGAAATTAAGAAGATCATCGGAGTGCAGTTGCAGACATCCGGCTTTTATCCTGGATTGAAATTAGTAGAGTTGATTGAATTGTTCAATGGATTGTACAACAAAAAAGTTGATCCACTTGAATTATTGAAAAAAGTAAACCTAGAGGACAAAGCAAAGTCTTTGTATAAATCATTAAGTGGAGGACAAAAACAGCGCTTCTCCATTGCAACAACTTTAATTAACGATCCAAAGATTATTTTTTTGGATGAGCCTACAACTGGGTTGGATCCACAGGCCAGAAGAAATTTATGGGATTTGATAAAAAATATTCGATCGCAAGGCACTACCGTCATAATTACTACTCATTACATGGATGAAGCAGAGTATTTATGTGACAGAGTTGCAATCATGGATGAAGGTCGAATCATCGCGCTTGATAAACCTGATAAATTGATCGACGAACTCCTTGCAACTGGATTTGAAAAACAAAAAGAAACCAAAGGTGCAAACTTGGAGGATGTATTCATCAACCTCACCGGGCATGGACTCAGAGGGGAATAACAGCAGTTAACGGTTGACAGTTGGCTGTTAACTGTTAACCGTCAACTGTCAAATTCAACTGAAGTTTTTTACATCAAATGCCCCCATCCTTGTTGGTTTTTTAAACTTATCTGTCTCCCTATCTGGCGTTAGCAGTATCGAATTAATTAATACATCTCTTCTTGATATATTTTTTCAACCTCTCCGTCTGCTCACTGCCTTTGGCAGTTCACATCCACCTCTCCTATCCATTCGCCTTCGGCTCATGGCAGGAGAGGAAACTTGGTTTGATTAATTGAAAAAGCTTATATATTATGATTATTTTGAATTGATTTAAAATAACTAGCACTCTTCAAAACTCCCCTCCTGGATCAGGAGGGGTGGATCCAGACATCCCGACAGAGTCGGGATTGTCTGGAGACGGGGTGGTAGAGTAATAAAATTTTAAAATCATTTCAATTATATAATTCAAATCCTCAAAAACCAATCTATTTTCAAATCTCAGAACTTGAATATTTTTTGATTTTAAATAAGCAGTTTTTCTTTCATCTCTTTTCATTCCTTGCTCCCAATAATGATCTTGACCGTCTAGCTCTATGCAAAGCTTAATAGCTGGGCAATAAAAGTCAAGTATAAAATTGCCAACACTGTGTTGTCTCCTGAATTTTAATCCTGCAACTTTTTTATTACATAAACTTTTCCATAAAGTTGCTTCAGCAGAAGTGCCAAATGTTCTCAATCTCTTCCTTCTCTCTTCAAAATATTTTTTGTTATGAAAATGCATGATGCATTTTATTTAAAAAAGGTAGTTGGCTAATGTTTATTTGCACAGTTATAAATGTTTATTTCTACCACCCCGGCCTCTCCGCCAAGGCGGATCGGCCACCCCTCCTGATCCAGGAGGGGAATTGTTATTTGTGCGGAGAGGTTGAAAAACTATCCAGGAGGGGAGTTTTTGGAGCTAAAACTTTATCTTTACTCTATGAAAAAAATTACATTTTTAGCACTTGTTTTGGCCAATGTTTTATTGACAAACGCACAAAATAAACCAGCAGCAAAGCCTGTTGGTAAGCCTACCACAAATCCGCCAGTGGCAGCAGCTAAAACTGCTCCGGTTTTGAAAAACTCACTTGATTCCATGAGCTATGCCATCGGATTGTTGGATGGAAATTTTTTCAAATCTCAGGGCATTAAAAATGTGAATCCATCTGTTTTGGCCAAAGGGTTTAATGATGCACTTGGAGGAACCCCGTTGATGACTCCTGAGCAAGCTGATCAATGCGTAAGAAAAGAAATGCAAAAACAAGCTCAAGAGAAAATTAAACCAACTATACTCGAAGGAGAAAAATTCTTATTGGCCAATGCAAATAAGGCTGGTGTAAAAACAACTGCAAGTGGGTTGCAATACGAAGTACTTCAGGAAGGAACTGGCGCAAAACCCAAAGACACCAATACGGTGAAAGTACATTATGAGGGATACTTATTGAATGGTAAAAAATTTGATAGCTCTAAAGATCGTGGACAACCCGCTGAATTTCCATTGAATCAAGTGATTCGCGGCTGGACAGAAGGAGTGCAATTGATGAGTGTTGGCTCAAAGTATAAGTTTTACATCCCTTATCAATTGGGGTATGGTGAAATGGGATCAGGCGAAGCCATCCCCGGCGGATCGGTGTTGATTTTTGAAGTAGAGCTTCTTGATATCGTAAAATAGATGTAACTGGTTATAAGTTCTAAGTTGTAGGTTGTAAGTTAAATACAGATTACCTACAACTTAAAATTTATAACTTGCAACTTATAACTTACAACAATTACAACCCTCATGACAGATATCAAATACCCCATCGGAAGAGTAGAAATCGTAGCATACAGTGAAAAAGTAAAGGACGATAGCATGGCAGATATTCTTTTCCTGCCACGCATGCTAGAATATGCTGTGCTTAATTTAAATGAAGATCAATTGCATACACCTTATAGAGAAGGTGGATGGTCGTCCAATCAGATCATTCATCACCTAGCAGATTCTCATATGAATGCATTTATTCGATTTAAATTAGGACTCACAGAAGATCATCCCACCATCAAGCCATACGATCAAAACAAATGGGCAGAAACAGTAGATGTAAAAAATACTGCGGTGAATATTTCAATAACCCTCTTGCACTCATTGCACCACCGCTGGTATGAATTGCTGAAAACCCTTACAGAAGCTGATTTCAAGAGAACTGTTTATCATCCAGAACAAGAACGTGATATTCCATTGTGGAATTTCTTGTTGATCTATGCATGGCATGGTAAACATCATGCAACGCAGATCACTCAGTTGAGGGAGAGGATGGGATGGTAAAGAAGTAAAAGTTTTGAATTTTGAGTTATGGGTTTCGGGTTAACTGTTAACAGTTAACGGTTAACAGGAAGACAAGATGATCATAGAGAACAATATTTCACTTAAGCATTTGAATACATTTGGTATCGAAGTTTATGCCAAGGAATTTGTTGTAATCAAAACCCACCAAGATTTACTCGATCTAATTTCTCAACGCGATCTCACCAAAGAAAAGTTTTTGATGCTTGGAGGTGGGAGTAATATTCTTTTTACAAAAGATTTCGATGGACTGATCATTAAAAATGAAATCAATGGAATTGAGCTGATCAATGAAGATGATCAATATGTTTGGGTCAAAACGGGTGCTGGAGTTGTTTGGCATGATTTTGTTTTACATACTATTGATAAAGGTTGGAGTGGATTGGAAAATCTTTCACTCATTCTAGGCACAGTTGGTGCTTCACCGATACAAAATATTGGGGCATATGGAGTCGAAGTAAAAGATGTAATTGAAGAAGTAATGGGTGTTGACATCTCAACAAAAAAAGTAAATACAATAAAAGCAGCAGACTGTCATTTTGAATACAGATCCAGCATATTCAAGACAACGCTTAAAAACAAATTTCTCATTACAGATGTTGTTTTCCGATTGCGGAAACATCCTGAATTGCACACTGAATATGGTGCGATTAAGGATGAACTTAACAAGGAGAATATTGGACATCCAACCACAAAGGATGTTTCAAATGCAGTAATCAATATCCGTCGTTCTAAACTACCTGATCCTGCTATTATCGGAAACGCCGGCAGTTTTTTTAAAAATCCTGTTGTAAGTCAAATCAAATTATCTGAGTTAAAGTCAGCTTATCCTTCTATTGTTTCCTATCCATTTGGAGAACAATTTAAACTTGCAGCAGGCTGGTTGATTGAACAAGCCGGGTGGAAGGGGTATCGCGAGAACAATGTAGGCTGCCACGAAAAACAAGCACTTGTTCTTGTAAACTATGGGGATGCCAGTGGTACAGAAATTTTAACCCTAGCACAGAATATCCAAGACTCCATTAAACAAAAATTTGGAGTGGATTTAGAGATGGAAGTAAATCTGATTTAGTCTTAGTTTTATTTTATCAAATAGCTTCAAATTCTCTCCCTTTTTCAACCTAACTTTACCATTCTTTGTTATTATTTTATCTAAAATAACTTCCGGTAAATGAAAGGTTTCCATTTCTCAAAATTTGTCCCTTCTGAAGGGGGAAAGTCTGATTTTGATCGACTGCTGGAAATCTTCATGCAATTGCTCAGCTATACCAATGGGGATGCGGAAGAAGCACTGAGATGGATGTCTGAGCTGGATAAAGAATACCAATTTTCTACTCCTCAATATGGTATAGGAGATTTCATCGATGAACTTAAACAAAAAGGATATATTGATGAAGACAACCGCAGCGGACAAATCAATATTACACCAAAAACAGAACAAGGAATTCGCAAACGTTCTTTGGATGAAATCTTTGGAAAGCTAAAAAAAGGGAAAAAAGGCAATCATACCACTTTTAAAAGTGGACAAGGAGATGAAGTGAATCCAGAAACTCGTCCTTTTCAATTCGGAGATGTGCTGGAACAAATAGATTTTGTGAGTTCCATCCGAAATGCACAAATCAATACAGGAATTGAACAGTTTAGTCTAAGGGAAGATGATCTGGAAATTCGTGAAACTGATTTCAAAACACAGACCTCTACAGTGTTGATGATTGATATCTCTCACTCTATGATTTTATATGGGGAAGACAGGATTACACCTGCCAAGAAAGTTGCCATGGCTTTGAGTGAATTGATCAAAACAAAATATCCAAAAGACACATTGGATATAGTGGTGTTTGGTAACGATGCCTGGACAATCGAAATCAAGGATCTACCTTATTTGCAAGTAGGGCCGTATCATACAAACACGGTCGCTGGGTTGGAATTGGCAATGGATATTTTAAGAAGAAGAAAAAATCCTAATAAGCAGATATTCATGATCACAGATGGAAAGCCAACTTGTCTGAAAGAAGGAAAAAAATATTATAAAAATGCATTTGGACTCGACAGGAAAATCACCAACAAATGCCTGAACCTGGCTGCACAATGCAAAAAGCTAAAAATCCTCATCACCACTTTCATGATCACCAGTGACCCATATTTGCAAAGCTTCGTTCGTGCTTTTACCGAAAGCAACAACGGAAGAGCGTTCTATGCATCACTCGATCAATTGGGAAGTTTTGTGTTTGATGATTTTGAAAAAGGTAAAAAACGCAGAGTGTTTTAACAATTACAACTATTACAACAATTATAACAACTACAACATATAAATGAAAAATATTCGAACACTAAAAGACCTCAAAGCCTCCGGTTATCAAACCAAAAGCATCAAAGAAGAATTGCGGGATAACCTGATCCGTAAAATGCAAAACGGTGAAGAAAGATTTCCGGGAATTGTAGGATATGAGGATACTGTAATTCCGGATACAGAGAGAGCAATTTTGTCTAGACATAATATGTTGTTTTTGGGGTTACGCGGACAAGCAAAGACAAGAATGGCGAGGCAAATGATCGAATTGTTGGATGAGTGTATTCCTTACATCGACGGAAGCGACATTTACGATGATCCATTCAATCCGATTTCTTCGTATGGAAAATCTATATTGAAAGAGAAAGGAGATGAAACGCCTATTGCATGGTTGCATCGATCTGAGCGATATGGTGAAAAGCTTGCTACACCTGATGTTTCAGTGGCGGATTTGATTGGTGATATTGATCCAGTAAAAGCGGCTAATCTCAAATTGAATTTTTCAGACGAACGCGTTTTGCATTATGGAATTATACCAAGAAGCAATCGTTGCATTTTTGTAATCAATGAATTACCCGATTTGCAGGCACGTATTCAAGTTGCATTGTTTAATATTTTACAGGAAGGAGATATCCAAATCCGAGGATTTAAGTTGCGTTTGCTACTGGATATTGTTTTTGTATTCACTGCCAATCCTGAAGATTATACAAACCGCGGATCAATTGTGACACCTTTGAAAGATAGAATTGAAAGTCAAATTCTGACGCACTATCCAAAAACAATTGATGCAGCATTGAGTATAACAGAACAGGAAGCAAAAGTGCATCCCACCCAGAATAATCTCATTGAAAAAAGTGATTTGGTTGCTCGAATCATTGAGCAGATTGCTTTTGAAGCAAGATCAAGTGAGTATGTTGATCAGAAAAGTGGGGTATCAGCTAGATTATCAATCGCAGCAATGGAAAATGCATATAGTGCCGCTGAAAGGAGAGCCTTGATCAATAAGGAAAAGAGCACGCAAATTTGGATGAGTGATTTGCAGGGAATCATTCCGGCAATTACTGGTAAAATTGAATTGGTATATGAAGGTGAGCAGGAAGGTCCTTATCAGGTAAGTGTAAATTTATTAGAGAAGTCTATCAGAACAATTTTCACACAGTATTTCCCGGATCCAGAAGAATTCAAAAAGAAAAGAAAACAGGAAAATCCAGTTGAGAGTCCTTATAAAAAAGTCACCCAATGGTTCGATCAGGGGAACAGCATCAACATGCTATTCCATCTTAAAGACGCTGATCGCTTAAAATTATTAAATGGTGTAGATGGATTGTCTGATTTGGTATTGAAATACTATCCAAAAGCGGCTTCAAAACACAAAGCTTTATTGATGGAGTTTGTGCTATATGGACTCAGCGCATATTCATTGATCAGTAAGAAAATACTTTCTGAAAAGATTGAATTCAGAGACCTGATGGGAGCGATGTTTTCGAATGAAGAGTTGTAAGTTGTAAGTTATAGGTTGTAAGTTTTTTGTATTTAACTTATAACTTACAACCTACAACTTACAACTAGTTTTTCATTGCCTCAAGACTTCTTATATACTCCAACAACAGCACCGCTTGCCTGATTTCCTGGAACATCTGACGTTGATTGTTGGATAGGTTGTCTGCTTTGTTGGCCAATAGATCTTGAACTGCTTGTTGCAGCTCAGCAACACTCATGTTGCCAAGATATGCATAGTAAGCCATCTGCTCATTCAAGTCTTTTTTCAGGGCGAAACCAACTTTATCTGCGAGCTTTTTATCACCAGCGCGGATGGCTGCTTCCAAGAATTGGGTGCTGGCTGTATTATGGATATTCTGCCTACTTACCATCGCATATGGGAAGTTCTCTTGCAACATATTTTTGTCGCATATATTCAACAATTCGATTGCCTTATCTTTTTGACCTTCCTGAACCAATTGATTCGCTGTTTCCGCAAAAGCTTGACGAATACCAATTAGGTGTCTTCTGTTTTCTTCATCAAAGTAAACGCCTTTGATATGTGAATTTCCAAATGCGAATTTGTTTTTCAGTACTTCGTATGAAGCTTTTGAATTCAGTAAATTCTGTCCGGATAATGGTACCAGTTGGTATACTTGGCCTGTTACACGAAGATTCGTGCCAAAACCAAGTTCTCCAAATGGAGAAGTAAAGCAGATGGGCCTGCTCCATTTATTCGCTGCAATGATGTTTAAAACCGCTAAGTCATTTTTCAAAAGAATGTCTTTCGGAATATCAAATCTGATCTCAGATAGCACACTGTCTCCAGCTTCAACTGATCCATTTTTCTTAACTGCTGCAACGTCAACAGGCACACTTACTTTTTTAACTGGCAAGTAGTTCATCATGCTGCCATCCTGCATTTGGAGCTGATTTGCTGGGTTGTCTGAACCAATGAAATCATGCATCAAACTATATAGGTCAACATACCTGTTTTGATCCGAAACTCCTGCACGATCAAAATAACGCACATAGTCTCTTTTTCCACCTTCAATTTGTTCTGCAGTCCAGATCACGTCGATAGGGGCACTGTTGTTTACTTTGTAACGCAACTCATTGATGTACCAGTCAATACCTAACAATGAATAGTTGATGACACGAATATCTTTTCTGATGCCTTCAACTTCCTGTGCATACCAAAGAGGATAAGTATCATTGTCGCCGAATGAAAAGAGAATAGCGTTAGGCGGACAGCTTTCTAAATAGTTTTTAGCGAGGTCTCTCGCAGTTTGTTTTTTGCTTCTGTCATGATCGTCCCATTCTTCTGCAGCCATGATAACAGGAACAGCAAGGAGACAAACCAATGCAGCAGATGTATTCGCGACTGATTGTCCGGTGAACTTTGCCAACCAATCTTTGATTTGCATTACACCCAAGCCAATCCATATGGCAAATGCATAGAATGATCCAACGTATGCGTAATCACGCTCACGAGGCTGGTTGCCCGGTTGGTTTAGGTAAAATACAATCGCGAGGCCAGTGAAGAAGAATAAAAGGAATGATACAAATGATCCTTTTTTATCTTTTTTGTATTGGTACAATGCGCCTAATAATCCCAAAATAAACGGCAATGCGTAGAGCTTATTATTTGCTTTATTATGCTGGATGCTTGATGGCAGCTTGCTTTGATCTTTCAATGCAGCATTGTCGATAGTGTTGATGCCGGTAATGGTATTTCCATCGCGAATATTTCCAAAGCCCTGGAGGTCATTTTGCTTACCAATAAAATTCCATCCAAAATATCTCAGGTACATCCAACCAATTTGATAACTCAACGCCCAACTGATATTGTGTGCCATGGTCGGTTTTTCACCATCTTCTAAATTCAACCAACGCTGATAGAACGTAGCGTGACCCTGATCATTGCTTGCATCCCAAACACGTGGCAATAACATTTTATCCTCTGCATCGTAAACTGGAATTTGTTCTTTTCCTACTTCAAGGTATTTTTCTTTTCCTTTTACATATTTCATTTCACCCTCTTCATAGTCTGTTGGTTTTGCAGTAAATACTTGACCGTACAATAATGGAAAATCACCATACTGTTCACGTCCGAGGTATCCCTCCAAGCTCATTGGATTATCAACATTATACATATCGATCGAGGGATTTGCGCCAGAGCGAATAATGGTAGTTAAATAGGTTGAATATCCAAGCAACATAAATGCAAATGACCACATAGAGAGTTTCAAGAAGTATGGATTTCTTTTGAGAGATGGGAGTCCGTATGCAGCAGTTGCATAGGCGCCACCAAGAATAACAGTCAATTTTAAAATTGATGCGCCAGATGATCCACTTGCTATAAAGGGATAAAGAATGGCAATTGCAAACAACGCTAGCCAAATGCCAAATTGAGTTGTTGTGATTTTAGTAGATCCGGAAATTTTGATACCGAAATAAATCAATGCAATTAGTATAATGAAATAAACTGCGAATCCACTGAAGAATGGAAGTCCGAGTGAGTTGACAAAGAAGATATCAAAGTGTCCGGCAGATTTAATGGTGTATTGAATTACTACTTTTTGAGAAACACCGGTGATCAAACAACCTATGATGAATGCCCAGAAAGTACCCCAATTGGTAACTTTGTAACGTTTATAATAATACACCATCACAATTGCTGGGATTGTCAACAAGTTCAACAAGTGTACACCGATGGAGAGTCCCATCATAAAGAAGATCAGGATGATCCATTTGTCTGCTCCTGGCTGATCAGCATTGTGCTCCCATTTCAGCATCATCCAGAAAACCAGGGCAGTAAAAAAAGATGAAAGAGCATATACTTCGCCTTC
>Ga0075471_10002970_pt1 | contig 11065 bp, 8 predicted proteins | sample DEB19_08_DNA_2_FD_74787 | JGI IMG/M metagenome (GOLD analysis project Ga0075471, IMG submission 74787) | Aqueous microbial communities from the Delaware River and Bay under freshwater to marine salinity gradient to study organic matter... | ecosystem: Environmental > Aquatic > Marine > Coastal ... | reverse complement strand
CGACTCATCGGAATCGAGGGTGCGATCAACGTCATGCTCGCGGGCGAACCGCTCGCCGTCGGTCTGTTCGCCAAGTCGCCGCTCTTCGATCAGGTGGTCGAGTCCGATCTTCTCGGTGCCGCAGCGGGCTTGGCCGAGGCGTCGGCGGCCGCGGTCAAGTCGGGCAAGCCATTGCCGCGGGCTCGTGATCTGAGAGTGCGCGAACCAGACCTGCAGGCGCTCTGCCAGTTCGCCCGAAACACCGCCAAGACCGCGTTCAAAGAATATCCGGCGCCACTCGCCATCATCGACGCCGTGCAATTCGGCGCCGAAAAATCCTTCGATGCAGGCTTGCTTGAGGAGCGTCGGCTGTTTGAGCAGCTGATGAATGGTTCGGTGTCCAAGGCGCTACGCCATGTTTTCTTCGCCGAGCGGGCCGCTTCCCGAATCGATGGTATGCCGACCGAGACCAAAGCGCGGGAGATCCGTCAGGTCGCCGTGATCGGCGCCGGTACCATGGGTACCGGCATCGCCATCAATTTTTTGAATGCCGGCATACCGGTGCGTTTGCTCGAGGTAGGCAAGGAAGCGCTCGATCGCGGTGTGGCGCGGATTCGCGAGGTCTACGAGGGGCAACTCAAGAAAGGAAAACTGGATGCGGCCAAACTGGCTGCACGCATGGATTTACTGAAGCCCGTGCTGGAGTATCCGGCAATCGCCGACGTCGATCTCGTCATCGAAGCGGTTTTCGAGGAGATGACCGTCAAGGAAAAAGTGTTTCGAACGCTCGATACAACGATCAGGCAGGGGGCGATTCTTGCGACCAACACCTCGACTCTCGACGTCGATCAGATCGCTGCATTCACGGCGCGTCCACAGGACGTGATCGGCCTGCATTTTTTCAGTCCGGCAAACGTCATGCGGCTTCTCGAAGTGGTGCGCGGCGCAAAGACTTCGCCCGACGTATTGGCGACCGCCATGGCGTTGTCCAAAAAAATCAAGAAGACGGCGGTAGTGTCCGGCGTCTGCGACGGTTTCATCGGCAATCGAATGATTCATCGCTATTCGGCACAGGCCATGCAGATGGTCGATGAGGGCGCAAGCCCCGAACAGATCGATCGCGCCGTCGAGAAATTCGGCTTTGCGATGGGCCCGTTCCGCATGGGCGATCTCGCCGGCAACGACATCGGCTGGCTGATCCGAAAACGCAAGTATGCGGACGGCTCGCTCACCGAGCGCCAAGTCATCGCCGACAAGATTTGCGAACTTGGACGCTTCGGTCAAAAAACGGGCGCCGGTTGGTACGATTACAAAAAGGGTGATCGCACGGCGTATCCCTCGACGGTGGTCGCCGGGGTGATCGACGAGGCGCGTAAAGCTGCCGGTCGTCCGCTGCGCAAAATCGACGATCGGGAGATCGTCGATCGGCTCGTCTTTGCGCTCGTCAACGAGGGTGCGCGCATCCTCGAAGAAAAGATCGCCCAGCGCGCCTCGGACATCGACGTCGTCTATCTGATGGGCTACGGCTTTCCGGTGTGGCGCGGCGGCCCGATGCACTACGCGGAGTCGCAAACGCTGTACGAAGTGGCGCGACGCATGCGCGCCTTTGCGGCTTTGCCGGGCGCCGACGCGAAGTTCTGGCAGCCCGCTGCGCTCATCGAAAAGCTTGCGTCCGAAGTTCGTTCGTTCAACGGAGGTGCCGCATGAGCCGCGCCACATCGGGCCGCGAGGCCGTCATCGTCTCCACCGCACGCACCCCACTCGCCAAAAGCTGGAAGGGCGCGCTCAACATGACTCACGGCGCGACCATGGGCGGCCACGTGATCAAAGCGGCGGTCGAACGCGCGGGTGTCGACCCCGCTTCGATCGACGACGTGATCATGGGCTGTGGTAACCCCGAGGGTGCCACGGGTCTCAATGTTGCGCGGCAGGCCGCGTTGCGGGCCGGCTTGCCGGTGACCGTGCCGGGTCTCACCGTGGCGCGATTTTGTTCTTCGGGCCTGCAAGCGATCGCACTTGCGGCGCAACGCGTGTTGGCGGACGAGGGCGACGTTTACGTCGCCGGTGGTCTGGAGTCGATTTCCTGCGTGCAGGGCGAGGCCAACCGACACATGCAGACCGAGGGTTGGCTGCTCAAAAACAAGCCGTCGGTGTATCACAACATGCTGCAGACCGCAGAGACGGTGGCGGCGCGCTACGGAATCTCGCGCGATCGACAGGATGAATATGGCGCACGCAGTCAGCAACGCGCTTGCGCAGCGCGTGCCGCCGGATATTTCGATGCGGAAATCGTTCCGATCACGGTGCGTATGGCAGGCGTCGATCAGGCTGCAGGGGGCAAGCTCTACACGCGTGAAGTCACCCTTGCCGAGGACGAGGGTCTGCGCGAGGGCACGACCGTCGAGGCGATTGCGCGAATCAAGTCCGCGACGCCGGGCGGTTCGGTGGCTGCAGGCAACGCCAGCCAATTCTCCGATGGCGCGGGAGCCTGCGTGGTCATGAGCGCCGCCGAAGCTGCGCGGGTCGGTGCAAAACCGCTCGGCATTTTCCGCGGGTTCGCCGTAGCCGGCTGCGAGCCCGACGAAATGGGTATCGGTCCGGTGTTCGCCGTTCCCAAAGTTTTGAAGCGCGCCGGTGTCAAGCTCGAGGACGTTGGCTTGTGGGAACTCAACGAAGCCTTTGCCGTGCAGGTGCTTTATTGCCGCGACAAGCTCGGGCTGCCCGACGACCGACTGAACATCGATGGCGGCGCGATCGCCATCGGTCATCCGTATGGCATGAGCGGACAGCGTCTGGTCGGCCACGCACTCATTGCGGGCAAGCGCCTCGGCGTCAAGTACGTGGTAACGACGATGTGCGTTGCCGGTGGGATCGGGGCGGCCGGCCTCTTCGAGGTCGTCTGATGCGAGGCGTCACCGCAGCATTGGTCGCGATGCTGCTGTCACTCATCGCAGTACGACCCGCCATGGCCATCGAGATCCCGGAATATCGCGTGCTCGAGCAGGACGGCGCTTACGAACTGCGCGAGTACTCGCCGTACATGATCGCCGAGACCGAAGTCGATGCCGGATTCATGAACGCCGGCAACATTGCGTTCGGTCGTCTGTTTCGCTACATCAGCGGTGCCAACACGACGCGTACCGAGATCGCCATGACCGCACCGGTCGAGCAGTCACGCGACTCGGCTGGGGAAAAAATCGCGATGACGGCGCCGGTCGAACAGGCCAACGTCGATGGCGTGTATCGGGTGGGCTTCGTGGTGCCGCGCAAATTCACGCGCGACAACGTACCAAAACCCGTCGATCCTCGAGTCACGATCCGCGAAGTACCTTCACGTACCGTCGCCGTCTGGCGTTACTCAGGTCGTTGGACCGAAGAAAACTTCCGCGAGCACGAACGCGACTTGCGCGCCCGCTTGGCGCGACAGGGTCTGCGCGCCGCAGCTGGCGACAGCGCCATCATCGCGCGTTATGACGCGCCCTTCATTCCGTGGTTCATGCGGCGCAACGAGGTGATGATTCCGCTGGTCTCATCGACTACGCGGCAGTAACTTCTTCAGGAGCAAAGCCCCATGCCCACGTCCTCGCACGACGAGCTGCGCAGCCTTCGTCCCCATGCTTCGATCGATCGTCGCGGTTTCGTGACCACGGCGCTGGTCGGTGGTTTCGCGGCGGCGACCTTACCGGTTAGCGCGGCAACCATCAGCACCGATACGGTCGGTCTCGAAGCAGGCGAGACGCGCATCCCGGTGGGCGATGGCGAACTGCCGGCGTATTTTGCGCGACCGACAGAGGGAAAGCGGTTGCCTGTCGTGATCGTCATTCAAGAAATCTTTGGTGTGCACGAGCATATTCGCGATGTCTGTCGTCGCTTCGCCAAGCTCGGAGCGCTCGCCGTCGCTCCGGAGCTCTTCGCGCGACAGGGCAATCCGGCAACCATGGCCGACATGCAGATTCTCATGCGTGACATCGTCGCCAAAGTGCCCGACGCTCAAGTCATGAGCGATCTCGATGCCACGGTGAAATGGGCTCGACGCGAACGCGGTACCGGCAAGCTCGGTGTCACCGGGTTTTGCTGGGGCGGACGCATCACGTGGTTGTATGCCGCACATTCGCCTGAGGTTGCCGCGGGGGTGGCCTGGTACGGGCGACTGGTGGGCGAACCCACAGCGCTGCAACCCGAGCATCCGGTGGACGTCGCAGCGCGGCTGCAGGCGCCGGTGCTTGGCCTTTATGCGGGCCGCGACCGCGGTATTCCTCTCGAGACGGTCGAGCGTATGCGCGCCGCACTTTCTTCGGCGAACAAAGATTCGAGTATCACCGTATACCCTGAGGCGCAGCACGGATTTTATGCGGACTATCGTGCGTCCTATCGTGCTGAAGACGCCGTACCGGCTTTTCGCAGTGCCACGGATTGGCTCATGCGACACGGCCTTGCCCTGAAAAAGTCCGATACCTGAGTGCTGCTGCGTCTAACCGGGGTTTCGCTGGCGTTCGGCTCTCGACCGCTGCTCGATCAGATCGAACTCTTGGTCGGCGAGGGGGAGCGCGTCTGCGTAGTCGGCCGCAACGGTGAGGGCAAGTCGTCTTTGCTCAAGCTCGTGGCGAGCGTCGGTGTAGCCGATGATGGCGAAGTCTGGGTCAAGCCGGCAGCGCGTGTCGCCTGGCTGGAACAAGATCTGGATGTCATCGACGATCTCTCCGTATTCGAAGTCGTGCGGGCCGGTGTTCCGGGCGATCTCGAAAGTTGGGACATCGATCATCGGGTCGAGGCTGTTTGCTCCCGGCTGGGGCTGGCGATCGAGGCAAGGGTTGCGACACTCTCGGGCGGTTGGCGACGTCGAGTATTGTTGGGTCGCGCGTTGGTCTCGGATCCCGACATTCTTCTACTCGACGAGCCCACCAACCATCTCGACATCGCCGCCATCGAGTGGCTCGAAGAAATGATGCTCGGATTTCGTGGTGCCTTGTTGTTCGTGAGTCACGATCGCGCCTTTGTGAATCGCCTCGCGACCCGTGTCGTCGAACTCGATCGCGGCAAGTTGAGCTCTTGGCCCGGGAACTACGACGACTACGTCGCCCGAAAAAATCTGCAGCTCGAAATCGAAGCCAAAGCCAACGCCGACTTCGATCGCAAATTGGCACAAGAAGAGATCTGGATACGCAAAGGCGTCGAGGCGCGGCGAACACGCAATGAAGGGCGGGTGCGCGCTCTGCAAGACATGCGTCGCGAGCGTCGCGCACGTCGTGAGCGCATCGGACGTGCGGAGTTCGAGCTTGCCGAGGCTCAAGAATCGGCAAAACGAATTTTCGAGACCGAGTCGGCGACGGCGCGTTTCGGGGATCGCAGCGTCATTCGCGATTTGAGCGTGAAGATCATGCGTGGCGATCGCATCGGTATCGTGGGACCGAATGGTGCCGGCAAGAGTACGCTGATCAAATTGCTGCTCGGCGAGCTCGAACCGCAGGAAGGGCGAGTACTGCGCGGACCGCGATTGGAAGTCGCCTACTACGATCAGCAGCGGGATCAACTCGATCTCGCCGCATCGGTGGCCGACAACGTCAACGGCGGAAACGCTTTCGTACCGATCGCTGGCGAAAACCGCCACGTCTCGGGTTACCTGCGCGACTTTCTGTTTCGCCCCGATCAATTACTGACGCCGGCACGCGCTCTGTCGGGAGGCGAACGCAATCGGTTGCTGCTTGCGCGTTTGTTCGCACGGCCTGCGAACCTGCTGGTGATGGACGAGCCCACGAACGATCTGGACATCGACACCCTTGAGCTTCTCGAGGAGCGAATCGCGCAGTTCGACGGCACGTTGCTGCTAGTCAGTCATGATCGTGCCTTTCTCGATCGTGTCGTCACCAGTTTGCTGGTGCTTGAAGGGGATGGCAAGGTCCGCGAATTCATTGGCGGCTGGAGTGACTGGCGCAGCTGGCGTGACAGTCAGCCGGACGAACGTAAGACCGCAGCGTCGCGCCGCGAGGAGCCGCGCCGCGAGGCGACCCCGAAGCGCCGCAAGCTGTCTTTCAACGAGCAGCGCGAGTTCGATGCTCTGCCGACGCGTATCGAACAACTCGAGGCTGAAAAAGCGGCGCTGGACGCGCGCGTCGCCGAGCCCGCTTTCTATGGTCGCCCGCATGACGAAGTGCGGGAAACCTTGCGTTTATTGCAAGCCATGGCTTCCGACATCGAGGTAGCCTATGCGCGTTGGGCAGAACTCGAGTCGCGTCAATCCACTGCATCGTGATATAACGCGCCGCCGCTCCGCGGTCCCATTCGCAACCCCACTTGGTTCCCATGCAATTTTCCGATCTCGGGCTCACGCCCGATCTGCTGCGCGCCGTCGCCGAAAAAGGCTACGACACGCCGACCCCCGTGCAGTCCAAAGCCATTCCTGCGGTACTCGCCGGTGGCGACGTGTTGGCCGGTGCACAGACCGGTACCGGCAAGACCGCCGGTTTCGTACTTCCCTTGCTGCAAAAGCTCGGAGCGGCAGTCGGCCGTTCACCACGTGTGCTGGTGCTCAGCCCGACTCGCGAGTTGGCAGCGCAGATCGGTGAAAATGCGCGAACCTACGGGCGCTACACCAATCTGCGCACGCAGGTGATTTTTGGGGGTGTCAGTGAACGTCCGCAGATTGATGCGCTGCGCAACGGCTGTGATCTGCTGATTGCAACGCCGGGTCGGCTACTTGATCTCGTGGGGCAGGGCGCGCTCGATCTGGCGGCAGTCCGTCACTTCGTGCTCGACGAGGCGGACCGCATGCTCGACATGGGCTTCATCCACGACATTCGGCGCATCGTCAAAATATTGCCGGTACAACGTCAAAACCTGATGTTCTCGGCGACGTATTCGCAGGATATCCGTGATCTCGCCGCGCGAATGCTGCGCAATCCTGTCGAGATCGAAGTCGCGCCTCGCAACAGTACGGCCGAGCGCGTAGCCCAGGTGGCATTTCGCGTCCCCAAAGAAAGCAAGCGACACCTGCTGGTTCATCTGTTTCGCAACGGTGCGACCGATGAGGGTCCCTGGTATCAGGCGCTGATCTTCACTCGTACCAAACACGGCGCCAATCGGCTCGCTCAGCAGCTCGAGGGTGCGGGCATTCGCTCTGCCGCCATCCACGGCAACAAGAGTCAGGCTGCTCGCGTGCGCGCGCTCGCCGATTTCAAAGCGGGCCGTATCGCCGCACTCGTGGCTACCGATGTGGCCTCGCGCGGACTCGACATCAAGGAATTACCGCAGGTAGTCAATTACGAGCTGCCGAACGTTCCCGAGGACTACGTGCATCGCATCGGGCGCACCGCCCGTGCGGGTTCGACCGGACGCGCCGTAAGTCTGGTGTCGAACGATGAGGCGGGTTTGCTGCGCGACATCGAGCGCACCATGCGCCAGACGGTGCCGATCACACCGCTACCCGCGTTCGAGATCGTCGAAGTCAGCCGCCCGAGCGCTTCGCCGGCCAACCGAGCCGCACCAGCTCCGCGACCAGCACGTCACGGTGGTCGCCCTGGATCTCGATCACACCGTTTCGGACGCTCCCGCCCGAACCGCAACGCTTCTTGAACTGTTTGGCGAGATCGTCGAGCGCCGACGGTGCGAGTGGCAGCCCGGTGATGACCGTAACGCCTTTGCCCCCGCGTCCCTGAGTTTCCCGACCGACGCGCACCATCGTCTCTTTGCCGTGACCGCCGCCTTTGAGCGGGGCGACGAGCCCCCCCGCCAGAGCCTTGCGTTTTGCATCGATGTTCATGGTGTGAAGTCTAGGCGAACTGTCGGCGGGCTAAAATGCCGGCATGCATACTCAACTCCGTCGATCGATACATTCCGTGTCCCAACGGTTCAAGACGTTGAGCTTTTGGGTTTTGAGCCTTTGGGTTTCGACCCTGTGGTTGGTCGTGGTGCCAGTGACGATTGCGGCGCCGGTAGCAGTCAGCACGCCTGACCGCTCCGCGGAATTCGCCGAACTTGCGCAGCTTTTTTCGGGGCGCTATTCAGGGGTGGTTGCTGATCCCACCGATCCGACGGCACAGCGACGCATTTCTTTGTACCACAAGATCGTGCGCATCGATTGGTCGGCACTCGGCGAGTACGTCTACTACCATCAGATTTCCCTCGACGGTTTCGATTCAAAAAAACCCTGGCAACAGAAAATCTACGTGTTCGATCAGGACCCCGCGCGCAAGCAGGATGCGATGCGCGCCTTCGTCGTTCCGCCGTCTCTCGAGCTCGCCAATCTCGAAGCCGACCCCGTCAAGCTCGGTCGACTCACCAAGGCGAGTTCGCCCACGGCGGCAGGGCTGCAGGGTTTCGAAGCGGGTTGCGAGTTTCGCTGGAGCCGCGCTGCACAGGGAGTTTTCACGGCTCGCGTCCGCAAGCGGGACTGCAGTTACGACAGCACGGCGTTCAAGCAGAAGATCTCTCCCGAGATCGAATATCGTCTCGTCGCTGAATCTTTCGGCTTCCACGAAATCTTGTACGGCGCCAAGGGCAAGCCGCTGTTTCCGACGAGCGGCATGATCGTGCTCGCCCGTCAGGCCGTGACGGCTGCTGCCGTGTTGGCTGCTTCGCGTCCCGCCGAATGGCGCAGTCTCGATCCGGAGCGCACGGTCTACATGGATCTCGATGCGGGAAGAGTCATTTTCGAGCTGTCACCTGTTTTCGCGCCGCAGCATGTGGCGAATCTGCGCGCCCTCATTCGCACAGGCTGGTTCGAGGGTCTCAGCATCAATCGGGTTCAGGACAACTTCGTGACTCAGTGGGGAGACCCCGACGGCAAAAAGATCATCGTCGGTGCCGCGGCACGGGTACCGCCGGAATTCGAGCGCGAGTGGACCGCCGACATCAAATTCGATTCCTTGGCCGACGGCGACGTGTTCGCGCCGCAGGCGGGCTTCGTCGACGGATTTTGGGCCGCGGGGGATCGTGAGGCAGGTCGCATCTGGTTGACCCATTGCTACGGCACGCTCGGCGTCGGTCGCGACACCGCTGCGGATTCCGGCAGTGGTGCCGAGCTGTACGTGGTGATCGGTCATGCGCCGCGTCAGTTGGATCGCAACATCACCGTCCTCGGTCGTGCGGTGAGTGGCATGGAGCTTTTGTCGGCGCTGCCGCGCGGGACGCAAGCCCTCGGCTTCTACGCGACGGCCGCCGAACGCACGCCCATTCGCAGAGTGATTTTTGCCGCTGATCTTCCCGCGACCGAGCGCGTTGAGCTCGAGTTGCTGCGTACGGACTCGGCGAGTTTTGCGGCGCTGGTCGAAGCGCGTCGCAATCGGCGTGATGACTGGTACAAAGTCCCGGCGGGCAAGATCGATTTGTGCAGCATACCGCTGCCGGTGCGTCGCAAAGCCGTACCATGACCTCGGCTATCGTCGTCGGTGCAGGAATCGGCGGTCTCGCCGCTGCCCTCGGCCTGCTGCGCGCAGGACAGCGGGTTCGGGTATTCGAACAGGTTGCCGCGTTGGGCGAAGTCGGCGCGGGGCTCAGCATCACGCCGAACGCCGGCAAGGCCTTGCGCTATCTCGGACTCGAAACCGAGCTCGAGCGCATCGGCTCTCGACCACCTGCGGGCTGCATTCGTCACTTCAAAACCGGTGCGGTGCTCGTGGCGCTGCCGCAAGATCAAAGTCGCGAGCGCTACGGCATGCCGCTTTATCATGTACACCGGGCCGACCTGCATGCTTCGTTGCTGGCTGCCGTGCAGGCACTCGATCCGCAATGCATCGTGACGACCGCCGCGGTTCGGCACGTGCAAACGACGGCTGGTGCGGCCAGCGTCGAGTTGCAAGATGGCAGTCGCCACGAAGCCGACTGGCTCGTCGGTGCCGACGGCATTCACTCGGTGACCCGCAGCTCTCTCTTTGGACCCGATCGACCGAACTTCACCGGTTACGTGGCTTGGCGCGGATTGATTCCGGGCGAGCTCGTGCCGCCTCGATTACTCGATCCACCGTTGTGCATGACCGTGGGACCACGACGCCTGTTGATGCGCTATCCGTTGCGACGAGGCGCCTTGGTCAACTTCGTGGCCATCGCGCGTCGTAGTGCGTGGACGGAAGAGGGTTGGTCCGTTCGCTCCGATGTCGACGAACTCTTGAGCGAGTTCGACGACTTCGAGTCCCACAGCCTCGAACTGCTGCGACTCACGCCCGCGGATCGTTTGTTCAAGTGGGGGCTGTTCGATCGTGATCCCTTGCCCACCTGGACTTCGGCTCGAGCCACGTTGCTGGGTGATGCTGCGCATGCCATGCCACCCTTCACTGGGCAAGGTGCAGTGATGGCGCTCGAGGACGGTGCCGTGCTTGGACGGGTGATGAGTACTTCGCAAGACATCGATAAGGCGTTACGTCGCTACGAGTCGGCACGCCACGCCCGCGTGACGGCGGCACTCGTCATGTCGCGCGCGCGTTCCGAGCTTTATTTTGCCGACGATCCGCAGCAGCAGGTGCAGGCTCTCGGCGCCGGCATGGCGGAGCTACGCACACTTTACGATTACGATGCAGGGCGGGACGACGCTGGGGAAAGCGTTCGAGACGCAGGAGGTCGGATGTGAATAAGACATGGATCGTTGCCGTCAGCATCCTTGCAGCGCCGGCGTGTGCCGCTTTTGCATGGTCGACGGGGCTGATGTCGGGGGTCACCCAGCTGTGGCAGACGATGCTTTTCGCCTGGCCTCTGTCTATTGCTGCACTGTGGTTGTTATTTTCTTTGCTGTTGCGTGTTCCACCTGCCAGTCGGCCCAACGAGCTTGCCTGGAGTACGCTCTCCAAGATTTTTCATTGGGTGATGGCCTTGTCCGTCTTGGGTACGACCCGTACCCTTGCTCGGCTGGAGCGCTTCGATGACCTACGGCGGTCGCACCCATTTCTTCGGCTTGTTCGAACTGCCGGTGCTGCTACCGAAAAACATCGAATGGGCGAACATCCTGCAGCCTGCGCACATCTGGGCGGCCTGGACGCTACTCGCGTTGGTGGGTCTGCACGTCGTCGCTGCGTTGTGGCATCACTTCATCAAGAAGGACGCGACACTCGTACAGATGCTGCCGCGGGTTACTCGCGGCGCTGACGCGCTGCACGCTCGA
>Ga0075471_10002969_pt1 | contig 11065 bp, 7 predicted proteins | sample DEB19_08_DNA_2_FD_74787 | JGI IMG/M metagenome (GOLD analysis project Ga0075471, IMG submission 74787) | Aqueous microbial communities from the Delaware River and Bay under freshwater to marine salinity gradient to study organic matter... | ecosystem: Environmental > Aquatic > Marine > Coastal ... | reverse complement strand
TCCCGCAAAATGCGGATCTTCTGTTCCGTCGCGTGTCGTTTGCCTTTCATGGTCTGGGCTCTTTCTAAAGCCGCAGACTAACATCGCAACCGGCCCAGATTTCAGGGGATCCGCGCAGTAGCAAATATAGTGCCATAGCAAACTATAAATGGTATTAGAACCACTGCGCGCGCCACAGGGCGCGCGTTGTACATGAAGGGCTGGCTATCGGATCAAGCAAACGCTGACGCCTTGGGCCAGCGTGCGAGACCAATAAGTGACAGGTGCAGGATCAGGAGCCAACGCTGCTGGGTGCCGCGGGCGGGGTGGGCTGCTTGAATGTCAGCTTTTCCCCGTCGCGATCAACGACGCATGGTTCGCCGTCCTTTACCTCGCCACGAAGCAGGGCCTCAGCCAGCGGATCCTCGAGATAATGTTCCACCGCCCGACGCAGCGGCCTCGCACCGTACTTCTCGTCATAGCCCTTCTCTATCAGGAGCTGCTTGGCCGCCTCGGTGAACTCGAGGGAGATTTTACGCTCGGACAGCCTCTTCGCGAAGTTTGCTGTCTCCAGTTCCACGATTTTCACCAGGTCAGCCTTATCAAGCGGACGGAAAAATATGATGTCGGAAATGCGATTCAGGAACTCAGGCTTGAACACCCGCTTCGCCTCCTCGGAAACCTTCTCCCGCATCCGCTCGATATCGTTAAAAGATGAAGCGGCGGCGGCAAACCCCATCGCGGTTTGCCGCTGGAGGAGCTGAGCGCCCACGTTCGACGTCATGATGATGACCGCGTTCCGGAAATCCACGGTGCGTCCCAGTGAATCCGTCAGGCGTCCGTCCTCCATGATCTGCAGCAGAAGCTGCAGAGCGTCCGGATGGGCCTTCTCGATCTCATCGAACAAAACGACCGAGTAGGGACGGCGCCTCACCGCTTCCGTCAGCTGCCCGCCTTCCTCGTAACCCACGTAGCCGGGAGGCGAGCCGACGAGACGCGAGACCGCGAACTTCTCCATGTACTCGCTCATGTCGATCTGGATGAGCGCGTCCTGGTTGCCGAACATCTGGGCGGCGAGCTGCTTAGCCAGCATGGTTTTCCCCACCCCCGTCGGTCCGACAAAGAGGAACGAGCCTATCGGTCGCCGCGGATCCTTCAAATCCGCGCGCGAGCGCCGCAAGGCCCGGGCGACGGCAACGGCTGCCGCGTCCTGCCCTATCACCGCCTTTTGCAGCTCCAACTCCATCTGCAGAAGCCGCTCGTTATCTTTCCGCTCCATTCGGGAGAGAGGAATGCCAGTCCAGTCGGCGACGACCTGCATCATCAAGTCCTCGTCGATCGGCACGCGTTTTTCATCCCGCTGCTTTTTCCATCCGGAGATGATCTCCTCGTGGCGGGCGCGAAGCTGCTTTTCCTGGTCGCGGTACTTGGCGGCCTCCTCGAAGTGTTGCTCACTGATGGCCTTTTCCTTCAGCGCGCAAACGGACTCGATCTCCTTGGTCAGACCTTCCACATCCGGCGGGCGACTGAGCGCCCCGATCCTGGCGCGGGACCCGGCCTCATCCATCACGTCGATCGCCTTGTCGGGCAGGAAGCGTCCAGTGATGTAGCGATCGGAAAGCTTGGCGGCGGCCTCAAGGGATTTATCGGTGAAAGTCGCCTTGTGGTGGTCCTCGTACTTACCGCGGATGCCCTTGAGAATCAAAACGGTGTCCTCCACCGAAGGGGCCTCGACCTTGACCGACTGGAAGCGCCGATCGAGCGCCGAGTCCTTTTCGATGTATTTGCGGTACTCGTTGAGCGTGGTGGCCCCGACGCACTGCAGTTCCCCGCGGGAAAGGGCGGGTTTGAAAATGTTCGACGCATCCATGGCCCCTTCGGCCGCTCCAGCGCCGACGATCGTATGCAACTCGTCGATGAAGAGGATGATGTTACGCGCTCGACGGATCTCGTCCATGACCGCCTTGATCCGCTCCTCAAACTGCCCGCGGTATTTGGTGCCCGCCACCATGAGAGCGAGGTCCAGCGTGATCACTTTCTTTTCCGCGAGAATCTCCGGAACATTGCCTGCGGCGATTTCCTGCGCGAGTCCCTCGACGATCGCGGTCTTGCCAACGCCGGCCTCTCCGATGAGCACCGGGTTGTTCTTGGTCCGACGGCAGAGGATTTGAATCACACGGCGGATTTCGTTCTTACGGCCGACGACGGGGTCCATCTCCCCTTTTCGAGCCAGCTCGGTTAGATCACGGCCGAATGCCTTCAGGGCCGGCGTTTTAACCTCCTTCTTGTCCTCCGCCTGAGCACCCGGACGCTGCGGTGAACCGGCAGCGGCCTCCTCGCCCTCGCCTCCGGCGGCACCGCCGGAGAACTGCGGATCCAGCTCGCGGAGAATCTCGTTCCGGGTGCGCTCAATATCGATCTCCAGGGACTTTAGTACCCGGGCAGCGACGCCCTCACCCTCTCGGAGGAGGCCGAGAAGAATGTGCTCCGTTCCAACGTAAGAGTGGTTGAGGGCCTTCGCTTCCTTGCCGGCCAAGGCCAGTACCTTTTTCACCCGCGGCGTGTAGGGGATGCTCGCCTGCGTCTTGGTTTCCTGACCGACCCCCACCTGTTTCTCCACCGCTCCCCGCACCGTCTCAAGGTCCAAGCCCATCTTCTGCAGCACGCTGACGGCCACGCCTTGGCCCAGCTTGATCAGGCCGAGCAGAAGGTGCTCGGTTCCCACGTAGTTGTGGTGAAACCGGTCGGCCTCCTTGCGGGCCAACGCGAGCACCTGCTGCGCGCGCGGCGTGAAGTTGTTCATGGGTTCCTGGGACATAATTTAAGAGAGGTTCAGTTTTTGCCGCTTCCGGCGGCACCAAAGTCCGGTCTGGCGAAAGAGGCAAATTCGGCGCGCAGCCGCTCGGCGCGCAGCACGTCGCGCTGCCCGGGTTCCAACTCACCCTTCTGGGCGTGCTGCAGGTGTCCCGGCTGCGCCTCGATGAGGAGACGGTCGATGACGGCGCGCGACGTATCGGGAAAGAGAGCAAGATCCACCCCCAGCCGCAGAAGGGAGAGCAGGTTCATCGCCTCACCCGAGTTGAGGACATGGCTGTTCTGCAGGATGCCGTAGGCCCGGCCGATCTTGTCGAACAGCTTGGCGCCGTCGGCCTCGAGCAAACGGGCCCTGGCGTTCAACTCGTGCTCGATGATCGACTCCAGAACGCTGCCTAGGCGCTTGATGATCTCCTCCTCCGACTCGCCCAGCGTGGTCTGGTTGGAAATCTGGAAGATGCTCCCGCTGGCATCGGACCCCTCGCCGAACAAGCCGCGCACCACCATCCCGAGTTGATTAACGGCCCGCACCACCTTCTCCATCTGGTTCGAGATAACCAACGCGGGAAGGTGCATCATCGCGGAAGCGCGCATCGCCGTGCCCAGGTTGGTCGGGCATGCGGTGAGATACCCGAGCGTCGGGGAGAACGCGAAGTCGAGACGCTCCTCAAGCGCGGAATCGAGTTCGTTGATCGCGGTCCACGCCTTGCGCAGGTTGAGACCGGCCCGCAGCACCTGGATCCGGAGGTGATCCTCCTCGTTGAGCATCACGGAGAACGCCTGGTCACGGCTGATGACGACTCCCGCCCCGGACTTTGCCGCGCTCAACTCGCGGCTGATCAAGTGGCGCTCGACCAGGATTTGCCGGTCGAGCTCGGCCAGATCCTCGATGTCGAAGCTGAAACAACGCCGCATCGCGGCGGTCCCGGCGACAGCGGCCCGGCAGGGCTCAAGCGCCTTCTCGCGCTCCGCCGGTTTGGCCCAACCGGGAAAAGAGTGTCCGCTCAGGTTTCGCGCGAGACGCACCCTGGTCATCAGGACTACCGCCGACTTGCTCGCGCCGCCGTCGGTGAGTTCGGAGGGAGTACCCAGCAGGGTCGAAAGGGAACTGGACTTAGCGCGATTCATCCGGGTGGAAAGCCTGCTTCACCTGGGAGATCTCATCGCGGGCGCGGGCGGCGTCCTCGTAGCGCTCGGACTTGATCGCCTCGCTCAAATCCAGCTCGAGCTTGGTGAGACGGTCGTAGAGGGATTTCCGCTCCAGCGCTCGGGTCGGAACCTTCCCCGTGTGCGATACCCCGCTGTGCATGTTTTCCAGCATCGGCTCCACGAGCGCGCGGAAGGTGTCATAACAAGCGGGGCAACCGAAACGCCCCAGCTTCTTGAAATCCAACGCCGTGAAACCGCACTTCTCGCAACGCAGTTTCCCCGTCGCGGCCGGCTCGGGATTGAGCGACGCCTTCAGCAGGAGATCCGCCAGCGAGAATCCACCCGGGTCCGTCACACCCTTCGCTTGGGCGCACGCCTCGCACAGGTCCACCTTGTGCACCTGATTGTTAACAATCTGGGTGAGGTGCACCGTGGCGGGCTTGGAGCAAACGCTGCACTTGAGAGGATTGGCCATGAATTTTGCTCAGAGACTCTGCCTCAACATGCCACAGCCGCCGGCACTGGCAAGTGTGCGCACCGAAACGACATCCGAATCACAGACGCGCGCGCCTTGGGATGCCGATGATCCGCGCGACCCAACCTTGGGCGCGATACCAGCGCACCGCGTCGATGGGCCCATCAAAGGCGGGTCCCTTCCACCAGCACGCGCCTACGAAACGCTTCAAGCACACGCTTCGTCACGGGGCCCGGCCGACCGTCGCCGATTTCCCGGCCGTCAAGCTTGACCGCCGGAACCACCTCGGCGCCCGAACCGGTAAGGAAGCACTCATCCGCCACCCATACATCGTAACGCGTGAGATCCGCCTCGCGGATCGGGACCCCGATCTCGCGCGCGATGTCGAAGATCGTGGAACGCGTCACACCTTTCAGCGCGCCCTGGGAGGCCGCGGGCGTGATCAACTCACCCTTGTGCACGATGAAGATATTGTCCGCCGTGCACTCGGCGACGTACCCTTGGTCGTTCAACATGATGGCCTCAAGGGCGCCGAATTGCCGGGCCTCGATCTTGCCAAGGATGTTGTTGAGGTAGTTCAGCGACTTGATCGTCGGCGGCATCGCGGCCGGGTTGATGCGCCGCGTGGGCACCGTGACGATGGAGAGGCCGTTGTCGTAGTGCTCCTTCGGATAGAGCGTGATCGTGCTGGCGATGATGAAGATCGAAGGCTTGGGGCAGAGCCACGGCGCCAAGCCGAGGTCACCGACACCGCGAGTGACCACGAGGCGGATGTAGCCGTCCTTCAGCCCATTCTGGCGGCAAGTTTCACAGGTCGTCTCTCGCAACTCCGCGCGGGATAGAGGCAGCTTCAGCATGATGGCCCGCGCCGAGTACTCGAGCCGCTCGAGATGTTCCTCGAGCCGGAAAACATTTCCTGAGTACAGGCGGATCCCCTCGAAGACGCCGTCGCCGTAAAGCAGACCGTGGTCAAACACGGACACCTTGGCTTCAGCGCTGTCCACAAACCTTCCGTCGAGGTAGATCTTCATCGCGCCGAGGTTAGGAACGCGCGGAAAGTTTTGTCCAGCACGGCGGGGCAAATTCTGCTTGTACCGTATTTTGTTCGAAGAAACTGTTCGCGCGCCCGCGCGTCTCCCCTTTCACCCAAGCCCATGTTCCTCCGCCAACTATCCCCCTCCCGCGCCCGCCGGCATGCCGCGAGCGCCTTCACCCTCATCGAGCTCCTCACGGTCATCGCGATCATCGGCATCCTCGCCGCGATTGTAATCCCGACCGTGGGAACCGTCCGCGAGAAGGCCCAGCGCGCGGTCGACGCGAACAACCTCCGCGAGATCCTAAAGGCCGCGCAAATCTACGCCGGCGACAACCAGGATCGCCTGCCCGACCCGCAGAACATCTCCACCACGATCCTCAACGCCCCCCAGCGCGCGTTCCTGTGGTCGGGAATCCTCGCCAAGAACAACATCCTTTCCGACCCCACCTTCTATTTCGCGAAAAACGACCCCGCGTTCGACGGGACCTACCCGCAGTTCATCATCAACCCCTCGGCGCAGCGCAACTCCCTCCACTCCAGCTTCACCAACGGTCGCTCACCCTCGTGGGAGTTTGTCGGCGGCGTGAAGATGGGCGACACCCCCACGACCCCGGTGATTTACACCCGCGGTCTGCAGACGAACGGGCTCTGGAGCGCCACCTCCGGGGTTTACAAGGACACGGGCGGCTACATCGCGTTTTTGGGCGGCTCCATCTCGTTCTACCCGAACGTCAGCACCAACTCGCCGTTCTATTCGAACAATCCCAACAGCACGAGCACCACGCGCCCGACGAACATTCTCCAGGCCATACCCTTCAACACCGCCAACACCAACCTCAGCGGCCGCATCTACGGCGTCCCGCCGAGCTCCGGTGCGGGAGGTATGATCGGGAGCGCCAACGGGACCCTCGCCCAGCGCGGGCCCTGAGCCGAACCAAGGCTTTCCACGACCCGGCCGCCCTCGCGGCCGGGTTTTTTGTTTTCCCGCTTTCCCCGCGGGCAAAACCCACCAACGTTCCGCCCCTTTTTCATGACTCCCGAACGTCCGGAAGCTTCCGCCCGCGCAGCCGCGCCGTCCCCCCAGACGCCCACCTACGTGGTCGGTCACCGTAATCCGGACGCCGACGCCATCTGCTCCGCGATCGGTTACGCCGCCTTCAAGGAAGCGAAAGGGGAAAAGGGCTACATCGCCGCCCGTTGCGGCAACTCCAACGCGCGGATCGACACCATCCTTACCCGGTTCCGGCAGCCCCTTCCCCACTATCTCAGCGACGTTTCCCCCCGGGTGCGCGACCTGATGACACCCGATGTCATCTCCGTGCACGAGGACGCCACCTGTGCTGAAGCGCTTGAACTCATCGATCGCCACGCGGTGCACCTCCTTCCCGTCACCACGCGCCGGCGTAAACCCGTTGGCACCGTCTCCATCGCGCATCTCGGCGGCGTCTTCATCCCGCGCGTCTCCGAGCCGCGCTTGATGCGCCAGGTCCACACTTCCCTCGCGGCCATCACCCGCGCCCTCAAGGGCCGCGCCCTCGCCCTCTTCCATGAGGACCGCGTCGAGGATCTATTTGTGCGCCTAGGCACGATGGACATCCGCTCCTTCTGGAGCATTTCCGTGCGCGAGAATATCCCCGCCGCCCAGTCGATCATCATCGTTGGCGACCGGAGGGATATACAGCGGCGGGCCATCGAGCTTGGAATCCGGGCCCTCGTGATCACGAGCGGACTGGAAGTGTCACCTGAGATCGCCGCCGAGGCCGCCGCGCGCGAAGTCAGCATCATCATCAGCCCCTACGACTCCGCCACCACCGCTTGGGTGGTGCGCACCGCCTCAAACTTGGAGCGCGTGATCGAACGCGAGTTCGCCACCGTCGACGGAGACGCGCGCATCGCGGAGGTCCGCAAACGATTCAGCCTCACAACCCACGCGCTGCTGGTCACAAACGACGAAGGCGCGCTCACCGGCATCCTCAGTAAAAGCGACATCTTCAAGCCGGTGCGCACGCGTCTGGTGCTGGTCGACCACAACGAGCTGACGCAGGCCGTGCCCGGCGCCGAGGAGGTCACGATCTGCGAAATCATCGATCACCACCGGCTCGGCGCCCTACACACCGCCCAGCCGATTCTCTTCATCAATGAGCCGGTGGGTTCCACCTGCACCATCGTGGCCGACCTGTTCCGCCGTGAGAATCTGCAGCCCACCCCGGAAATAGCGGGTATCCTGATGTCGGGCCTGATCTCAGACACGCTGCATCTCAACGGCCCCACCACGACGGGAAAGGACGCCATCCTGCTCGCGTGGCTGTCGGAGATCTCCGGCGTGGAGTCCAAACGGCTCGCCGAGGAAATCTTCAACTCCGGCTCGGTCATCCTCGCCAACCCGCCCGAAAAGATCGTCCGTTCGGACTTCAAGATCTACGAAGAGGAAGGCGTTCGCTTCTCGGTCTCCCAAGTCGAGGAACTCGGCTTCGGCAACTTTCAGGCGCAGGCCAAACCGATCGCGCGGGCGGTCGACGAGCTGCGGGAGTCGGAGAAACTGGCCTTCGCCTGCCTGCTCGTGACCGACATCAACACCCAAAACTCGCTGCTGCTGGTAAAGGGCGACGCCACCCTGATCAGCCGAATCAGCTATCCGCACGTGGAGCAGGACGAGATTTTCGACCTTCCTGGAGTTGTCAGCCGCAAGAAACAGCTGATCCCTTTCCTTACGACCCTGCTCAAGGAGCTCTCGGCCGAGGGCTCCCTGCCCGTGGCCGGAAGCAGCTCGGCTCCGTTCAAGCGCCGCCGGAAATAGCCCCGATCGCGCGCCAGTTCAGATGTGGATGGCCTCGCCGGATGTCGCCGCCGCCGCTTCCATCAAGGCCTCGCTGAGAGTCGGATGAGCGTGGATGGCCCGGTGAACTTCCTCCGCGGTTCCCTCCATGTTCATCGCGAGCACGTACTCCGCGATCAGCTCCGGGGCCTCGTTGCCGAGGATGTGCACACCCAGGATTTCACCGGTCTTCGCCTCAGTGATGACCTTCACGAAACCTTCCGAGTCTCCCGCGGCGACCGCCTTGCCTGAGGCCGTGAACGGGAACTTCCCGATTTTGTAGGAGAGACCCTTTTCCTTGCAGGCCTTCTCGGTCAGCCCGGTACTCGCGATCTGCGGCTGGCAGTAGGTGCAGCCGGGGAAGATCTTGACCCGACCGCCGTGGGAATGGCCGAAAATCGCATTCACCGCGTTGACCGCCTCAAAGGTCGCGACGTGGGCGAGCCAGGGCGGACCGATGATGTCTCCCGCCGCGTAGATGCCCTTCACGCTCGATTGGTAGTTGTCATCGACCTTCACGTACCCGCGTTCAAGCGCCAGTTGCACCTTATTGGAAACTGCCCCCTCGAGGTTGGGAGTCACTCCGATGGCGAGCAGAAGGCACTCGGCCTCAATCTCCGTCGAGTTGGACTCACCCTGCTTCACCAGACTGAGCTCCACCTTGGTCTTACCGACGCGGATATTCTCCACCTTGGTGTTGGTGTGGACGGCGATGCCGGACTTCTCGAACGAGCGCTGCAGGGCCTTCGCGACCTCCTCGTCCTCGACGGGCACGATTTGCGGCAACATTTCGACGAGCGTCACCTTCGAGCCGAAGGCGTTGAAGAAGTAGGCGAACTCCACGCCGATCGCGCCGGCGCCCATGATCACGATCGATTTCGGCGCGGTCGCGCGGGGCTCCAAAGCTTCACGTGAGGTCATCACGCGCACGCCATCCAAGGGGACATCCGGCAGACGCCGCGGCTTGCAGCCCGTCGCGAGCAGCACGTTTTTCGCGCGGAGAAACTTCCCCTTCTGGGCACCCTCGGTGATCTCGACCATCCCCGGCACGGTCACCTGGGCCCGGCCGACGATGTAATCGACCTTGTTCTTGCGAAAAAGGAACTCGACCCCCTTGGCCATCTGGCCCGCGACCGTGCGCGAGCGGTCCATCACCTTGCGGAAATCGAACCCAAGTCCCTTCGTCTCCAGACCGAACGCGTCGGCCTTCTGGAACGAGCGGTACAATTCAGCGCTCTTCAGCAGCGCCTTGGTCGGAATGCAGCCCCAGTTGAGGCAGGTGCCGCCCGCGCGCTCGAGCTCGATGCAGGCGACCTTTTTGCCGAGCTGCCCGGCGCGGATCGCGCCCGCGTAACCCGCGGGACCTCCGCCGATGACGACCAAATCGTATTCGTTACTCTCAACCATTCGGTGACCGTCGCGAGCACCGTCGACACCGTCAAACGGAAACTCGGCCCGAGGAAGTCCGCGAATCGCGCGCCCTCTTCACCGCAGATGAACCCGCCCCGTCACCTCCAGGATCGTGGCGCCCTTTGCCGACAATCACCGTTCAAGCCGAAGGATCCGTCCTTCCAAATTCTCGCTTGCGCCCGCCGCGGGATCGCTCCTTCTTCGGCCCTCTTTCGCGCACCCGTAGCTCAATTGGATAGAGCATCTGACTACGGATCAGAAGGTTTGGGGTTCGACTCCCTACGGGTGCGCCAATTTTCCCTCCAGGGCCAAGGGACGCACAAAGGGCCCGCTAAAACGCCCCGTTCCAGGGAGCGCGGCGCCGGGGGAAATGGCACGGCTACCGGGCCCAGGGAAACTTTATCGTCGGAGGCGCGGCGTAGCGCCTCATCGTGAGCGCGAGCCGTGCACCTGCGCCCGGGGCGAGGAGGACCGTGAAATCGCGCCAGCCAACGGTCTGATTCTTCCCGTTCACCTCCACGGTCTCAATCCGGTGCTCGCCATACGCGCCACCCTGCACGACCACGGTGCGCGCCGCGGTGGGGCTGAGATTGACCAGCGTGACGACCGTGCTCGTGTCTCCGAGCTCACTCACAAGCGCACCCACATCCTCGGGCACGCCGGCTCGTTTCCGCTCAGGATCGAAATAGCGCAGGCGCGCGTTCATCAGCTCGCCCGCGCGACCCGGCGGGATCGCGCCCCACATAAGCTGCTGGAGCGCGCCGACCGAGGCGGGATTGTAGTTCATCATGTTGTCGGCGAGCCGGCGGTCCGCGGTGGTCGTGTCGCGACGGTAGCCCTCGGCGCGACGCGTCATCGCGGTCAGGTCGCGCCGCAGGGCTTCCTCGGGGAAACCGGGGTTTTTTCCTTCGAGATACATGAGCCACTCGCTGTCGCGCACGCGCGCGCGGTCGTCGGCGCGTTGCGACCAATACCAGACCTCGAGTGCGCCGACGTTCCACGACGTGCGCTGCCAGCCATACCACCCCTCGGCGCCGCACATCGTCGGGTATTCCCTGGTTCCGTCGAGGGCGGTGCGCGCATGGGAATTGACGGCGTTGATCATCGCGCGCCACGCGTCGGTGTACTTCTGATCGCCGGTCACAAGGAGGGCGTTGTGAAAGCCCACGATCGCTCGCGCGATGCGGTTGCGGTTTTCCTTCCGGCCCGTGACGGGATTCAGCGGCGAGAAGCCCCAGCCGTAGGCGTTACCCCACCATTTGTTTTCCGGTCCGCCGATCCTGCCGTCGCGGTAGTCGACGTAGCTCGGGATAACGTCGCCATTGGCCTTCATGCGCGCGAGCCACGCGTCCATGTACTCCACGAGCCACCGCTTGTATTTCGCCTC
>Ga0075471_10002968_pt1 | contig 11068 bp, 11 predicted proteins | sample DEB19_08_DNA_2_FD_74787 | JGI IMG/M metagenome (GOLD analysis project Ga0075471, IMG submission 74787) | Aqueous microbial communities from the Delaware River and Bay under freshwater to marine salinity gradient to study organic matter... | ecosystem: Environmental > Aquatic > Marine > Coastal ... | reverse complement strand
ATCGAGCGTGTGGTCGAGAAGCTGCTCGTCGAGATCGAAACTCAGCTCGAGGGTAAGCGCGTATCGCTGCAGCTCGACGACGAGGCGCGACGTTGGATCGCAAAAACTGGCTACGACCCGAAGATGGGTGCACGACCCATGGCACGAGTCATTCAGGAACACATCAAGCGTCCGCTCGCCGAAGAGTTGCTGTTCGGCAAACTCGTCGGAGGCGGTACTGTGCGGGCGAGTGTGAAAAAAGACGGCTCGGGACTCGATCTCGAGTGCATCCCGAACGAGGAGCCGGCGCTCGTCGAGTGACGAGCGCGATGGTGCTCAGCGACCGCGGTAGACGATGCGGCCTTTGGTGAGGTCGTAAGGTGTGAGCTCGACGGTGACCGTGTCGCCGGTGAGGATGCGGATATAGTTCTTGCGCATCTTTCCGGAAATATGAGCCGTCACGATGTGACCGTTGCTCAATTTCACGCGAAACGTGGTGTTGGGGAGGGTGTCGACCACTTCTCCGTCCATCTGAATCGCGTCTTCTTTCGACATCAGGTCCTGCGCATCGTGGCTAAAAGGAGCGGGGATTCTGCCGAAATGCCCCCGCCGAATCAATCAAACGGAGAAATTCGCTTCTCGGGATCGCTCTGCTGCCAAGCGAAGAGAGGTGCCTCGAGGGCATTTGGCAGTCGATGAGCTGCAATCCGAGTGCGGTACTGCGGCGCACCAACGCCGAAAGCGCCACCTTGGAGGCATCCGGTTCGCGACTGAACATCGACTCGCCGAAGAAGACGTCGCCGAGCCAAAGTCCGTAGAACCCGCCGACCAATTGGTCGGCGTGCCAGGTTTCGATGCTGTGTGCATACCCCAGGGCGTGTAACGCCGTATACGCCTCACGCATTTCGGTGGTGATCCAGGTGCCGCCCCCGTCGATGTGCCGAGGTGCTGCGCAGGCGTCGATGACCTCGCCGAACGCTGTGTCGTAGCGCACTTCGAACCCTGCGTTGCGCTCGCGTTTGGCAAGGCTGCGGCTGCGACGAAACTCCGCGGGGAAAAGCACCTCACGCGGATCGGGACACCACCAAAGAATGGGTTGTCCGGGCGAGTACCACGGAAAGATGCCGCGCGGATAGGCGGCGAGCAATCGCTCGGGGCGTAGGTCACCGCCGGCTGCGAGCAGACCCGCCGGCTCATCTAGCGCATGCTCGGCCTCAGGAAAGGCCTGCGGATCGCCGCCGGGTTCGAGCCATACGAGTCCGCGTTGAGGTCGGCGCGTCACGGCAGCGCCAGCGACTGCTTGTAGGGAACGTGCTCGGCGATGCCCGCGGCGTAACGGTCGATGGCTTCGCGCTCACGATCGAGATAATCGGCGATCGCCGCACGAAAGCGCGGCTCTGCGACGAAGTGAGCCGAGTGTGTTCGCGTCGGTACGAAGCCTCGACTGACCTTGTGCTCACCTTGCGTACCAGGCTCGAAACGCGCGAGCCCGCGTTCGATGCAGAACTCGATTCCCTGGTGATAACAGGTCTCGAAGTGCAGGCTGTGATAGTCCTCGGCTGACCCCCAATAACGGCCATAGAGCGTATCGCGGCCGATGAAGAACACGGCGACGGCGACGATCTCGTCGTTCTGCATCGCAAACTTGAAGAGCAAGGCGTCACCCATCGTCTTGGCGATCTGTACGAAGGTCTCAGGCCCGAGATAAGGCTCGTTGCCACGACGCAGAAAGGTTGTGCGATGCAGTTGCCAGGCGATGAGGATTTCATTGAGCGAGGCTTCGCTGCCGAGTCGAGATTCGAAACGGATGCCGGACTCCGCCACTCGCCGACGCTCCCGCTTCGCTTTCTTACGCTTATCGGCCGTGAACGTTTCGAGGAAGTCGTCAAAATTTTCGTAGCCTCGGTTCTGCCAATGAAATTGGCAGTCTATGCGAGGCAGCCACTCTGCACCGAGCGACTCGAGCTCTGGCTCGCTCGGGAACAACACATGCACTGACGATAGCGCCTCGCGTTCGGCCGCTGCGAGTAGCTCCTGCTGTAACGCGCGACGCCAGGTCAGTCGCTCTGCAGGGTCTGCGGCGAGATCGCCTCGCACGAGCAGGCGAGGGCCCGTCGCCGGGGTGAACGGCGCGGCGACGACGAGCTTCGGGTAGTACTTCAGGCCGTGACGCGCATAGGCCTGAGCCCAAGCGAAATCGAACACGAACTCACCGTAGGAGTCGTCTTTAAGCCACGCGGGGGCGGCGGCTGCGAGCCCGTATTCATCGTGTAGCGTCACGATCCACGGGCGCCAACCCGTGTTTTCGCCGATGCAGCCGGTGGTCTCGAGCGCCGAAAGAAACTCGTGCCGTGTGAACGGGGACCCCTCGTGATCGAGCGCATTCCAATCGGCGGCAGTGAGTGCTGCCACTCGTTCGACGACGCGCGCCGATCGTGTCATCCGCCGTGATCGAATCGCTCGAGCCAGCGATCGGCATCGAGTGCGGACATGCAGCCCGAGCCCGCCGAGGTGATGGCTTGGCGGTAAATGTGATCGGCGACATCCCCGGCAGCGAACACGCCCGGAATGCTGGTCGCGGTCGCCATGCCGGAAGTGCCGCTCTGAACTTTGATGTATCCGTCTTGCATCGCGAGCTGGCCTGCGAAGATCTCCGTGTTCGGCGAGTGTCCGATCGCGATGAAGACGCCGGTCACGCCGAGATCGACGGCTGCCGAGTCGCCGCGCGTTTTACCGTCCCGGTCGGTCGGGCGGACGCGAAGTCCCGTGACGCCCGAGTCGTCGCCGAGCACTTTGTCGACGCCATGATTCCAAAGAATACGAACCTTGCCTTCTTTTTCACGCTCGAAAAGGCGATCTTGCATGATCTTCTCGGCTCGCAGTCGATCGCGTCGATGCACGAGCGTGACGTGCGAGGCGATGTTGGAGAGATAGAGCGCCTCCTCGACAGCCGTGTTACCGCCGCCCACCACGGCGACTTGCTGACCGCGAAAGAAAAAGCCGTCGCAGGTGGCGCAGGCCGACACACCCTTGCCCTTGAAGGCATCTTCGGAGGGCAGGCCGAGATACTTGGCCGAGGCGCCGGTGGCGATGATGAGTGCATCGCAGGTGTACTCGCCGACATCACCGATCAAGCGAAAGGGTCGCTCGGTGAGCAGGGCGGTGTGAATGTGATCGCTCACGAGTTCGGTGCCGAAGCGCGAAGCGTGCGCTTTCATTCGCTCCATGAGCGCTGGGCCCAGCAAGCCGTGCGCGTCGCCCGGCCAGTTGTCGACTTCGGTGGTCGTCATGAGCTGACCGCCTTCTTGCAGACCTGAAATCAGCATGGGCGATCGATTGGCACGAGCAGCGTAAACGGCGGCGGAGTAGCCCGCAGGCCCCGAGCCGAGGATGATGAGTTTGCGGTGTTGAGAAGCCATGGCGAGATGTTAGGGGCAAGCGTTCCGGGATGCACGTCGTATCCTCGCCGAGCAACTGTCGCGATCTCGGCGATTCCCGTAGAATCAAGCCATTAGAGAACACTGCGCAGGTCACACCTTGCCCGAAAACGCCGCGGACACCAGCGTGTCGGACCGCTTCACCGAGACCGTCAAGCGCGCTTTGCGCGAGGGGGCGGTCATCCTCACGGGCGTTCTGGCGCTGATGCTTTTTGCATCACTCGTGACCTATCAGCCCTCCGACCCCGGGTTTTCCTTCACGGGTGAGGGTCCGCAGGGTGAGATCGGCAACCTAATCGGTCGTCAGGGCGCCTGGCTCGCCGATACGCTGTTCTTCCTTTTCGGCGGGCCCGCGTATCTCTTCCCGATCATGCTCGGCGCATCGTGCTGGCTGATGTTCCGCGATCGCGGCAGCGTCGAACCCACTTCGCGTCTGAACACCTTCGTTCGGCTCGGAGGTTTCGTGCTGCTGCTCGCCGCCACGTGCGGACTCGCGACGCTGCATTTCTCGCCTGGGGTTCTTCGACAGAGTGCGGGTGGTGTCGTCGGCAGCATGGTCGGTGGCTGGATGCTCGGTAACTTCAACTTCGTCGGCGGCACCTTGCTCGCACTCGCCGTGGCAATGGCCGGCGTCTCGTTGGCCTTTGGTGTCTCCTGGCTCGTCGTGATCGATCGCCTCGGCTCCGGTTTCTGGGGCGCCGTCGATTGGATCCGAGCGCGTCGAATTCAGCAGCGTGACGTGGCTGAGGGTGAAGAGCGCAAAGCGGCTCGGAAGGAGACCCTCGAGGTCGAGACCAAGAAAGCCGCAGCACGCCCCAAGCCTCGCATCGAGGCGCCTGCGCCGCAGCCCGAAAAGAGCGAGCGAGTCAACAAAGAGCGGCAGGTGCCGCTTTTCACGTCGAAGGCCGGCGAGCTGCCACCGCTGCAATTGCTCGATGATCCGCCGCCTCGAGAGGCAACTTATTCAGCCGAAGCGCTCGAGGCGATGTCTCGGCTCGTCGAACTCAAGCTCAAAGATTTCGGTGTTGAAGTCGAGGTTGTGGCAGTGCTGCCCGGACCTGTAGTCACGCGTTTTGAGATGCGTCCTGCTCCGGGTGTTAAGGCGAGTCAGATCAGCTCGCTCTCCAAAGATTTGGCTCGAGCACTGTCGGCGATCAGCGTTCGCGTGGTCGAGGTGATCCCCGGCAAGTCGGTCATGGGTCTCGAGATTCCGAACGAAAAGCGTGAGGTCGTCACGCTCGGCGAAATCGTCAAATCGAAGGCCTACGACGAGATCGGCTCACCCTTGGCGCTCGCGCTCGGCAAGGATATCGGCGGTGCACCGGTGGTGGCGGACCTGCAGCGTATGCCTCACTTGCTCGTGGCGGGTACGACAGGCTCGGGTAAGTCGGTCGCGATCAACGCGATGGTGCTCTCGATGCTCTATAAGAGCACTGCCGAGGATGTCCGTCTCATCATGATCGACCCGAAGATGCTTGAGCTCTCGGTGTACGAGGGCATTCCGCATCTGCTTGCGCCGGTCGTGACCGACATGAAAGAAGCGGCGAATGCGCTGCGCTGGTGCGTTGCAGAAATGGAGCGACGCTATCAACTGATGGCTGCGATGGGTGTGCGCAACATCGCGGGTTTCAACCGCAAAGTACGCGATGCCAACGAAGCCAAGAAGCCCATCAAAGATCCGGTCATGATGGCCCGGGCCGCCAACGACCCGACCATCGACCAGTCTAAGATTCCAGATCTCGAGCCGCTGCCGTTCGTCGTCGTCATCATCGACGAGTTGGCGGATCTCATGATGATCGTCGGCAAGAAAGTCGAAGAGCTGATCGCTCGCCTAGCGCAGAAGGCACGCGCATCGGGCATCCACCTCATTCTTGCCACTCAGCGTCCGTCGGTCGACGTCATCACGGGTCTCATCAAGGCCAACATTCCGACGCGTATCGCGTTTCAGGTGTCCGCCAAAGTCGATTCACGCACGATTCTCGATCAGGGCGGGGCGGAGTCTTTGCTAGGCCACGGAGACATGCTTTATCTCCCGCCCGGTACGTCGATGCCGAATCGTGTTCACGGTGCCTACGTGGCCGATGCCGAAGTGCATCGCGTGGTCGAGGCGCTGCGCAAGGCGGGTGCGCCCAACTACATCGAAGAAGTGCTTTCCGGTCCCAAGGGGCCGATCCCGGGTCTGCCGGGTGAGGGCGGCGAGGGCGGGGCTGACGGAGAGGGCGGCGATTCCGAGAAAGACGCGCTATATGACGAGGCCGTCAAAATCGTGGTCACTGAACGAAAGCCATCGATCTCGTACGTTCAGCGTCGACTCAAGATCGGGTACAACCGTGCCGCGCGTCTCATCGAGGCCATGGAAGCAGCTGGGCTCGTCGGCCCGCTGCAAGCCAACGGCGGACGCGAGATTCTCGTGCCTGCGCCCTCTGGCGAGTGATTCGGTTCATGGGCGAACGGTCAGTATTTCGCATGCGGACCGCATGGTGCGCGGCCGTCGTCGGCCTGTGGTGGCTCATCAGTGCCGCACACGCCGAATCTTTGACTGCGCTCGATCGATATCTATCGGGGCTCGAGTCTTGGCGAGCGGAATTTTCGCAGTCAGTGACCGACTCTCGTGGTCGCATGCGAAGCCCCCAGAACGGTCGATTGCTGGTTCAGCGTCCCGGCAAGTTTCGCTGGGAGATCGGCTCCAAGACCGAGTCTGCGACGCAGGTCATGGTGGCCGATGGACGTAACCTGTGGTTCCTCGATGCGGATCTCGATCAGGTCACTGTTCGCCCCGCGGGAAGCGGCGAGGCCGCAACACCCGCCATGTTGCTCTCTGGTACGACGCCGCTGCGCGCGAAGTTCAATGTGGTGTCAGTGGGCCGCAAAGAAGGTTTGGAGTGGGTGCGGGTATCGCCTAAAAGTGCCGAGGGTGAATTCAAAGAAATGCGCTTCGGTTTCTCAGGTCTCGAACTTCGTCGACTCGAGATCGATGACAAGCTCGGTCAACGCGCGTTGATGCTATTCAGCACCAGCATTCGAAATAGTCGTATCGATCCTTCGGAGTTTCGTTTCGTGCCGCCACCTGGGGCCGATGTGATCGGCAAGCCGCTCGAGTGATGCGATCGCTTCGGTACCGGGCGTGGTGGAGCGGAGTCGGCCTCGCGCTCGTGCTCGTCGTGCTCTACTTCTGTCTCGAACCGCCGGGGCAGGGCGGAGTATTTCTGATCCCGGACAAACTGTCTCACGCGCTGGCGTTCTTCGGACTGACTGCATGGTTTGCCGCGCTGGTGGAGCGACGATTTTATAGCCTCGTCGTCGTGCTCATGCTGGCGCTTGGCATCGCCATCGAGTTACTTCAGGCCTGGATGGCGCTCGGTCGTTCTGCAGAGCTGGCCGATGTCTATGCCGATGCGATCGGCGTGGCGCTGGGTCTCGCCATCTCATTGCCGATTCGTGAGTCGTGGTTGCAACGGGTGGAGCGATGGCTGTCGATCTGACGCGTCCGCTTGCGGATCGTATGCGACCGCGCAGCCTCGAAGAGTTCGTCGGTCAGGTGCAGGCCGTGGGTCCGGGCAAACCATTACGTGCGGCCATCGAGTCGGGTCAGGCGCACTCGCTCATTCTTTGGGGCCCTCCGGGTACGGGCAAGACGACACTCGCGCGACTCATCGCGCAGGCTTCAGGCGCTCACTTCATTGCGCTCTCGGCCGTGATGGCTGGGGTCAAAGATGTGCGGGCTGCGGTCGAGCGCGCACAGGCTGAGCGCGCATCCTCCGGTCGGCGCACGGTACTTTTTCTCGACGAGGTGCATCGGTTCAGCAAGTCTCAGCAGGACACTTTCCTGCCCTACCTCGAGGATGGGACGCTGATTTTCATTGGTGCGACCACGGAAAATCCGAGTTTCGAGGTGGTCAGCGCTTTGCTCTCGAGGGCGCGCGTGTACGTCCTGAAGCCTCTCGATGCAAAAAGCTTGGAGTCGCTGTTGCGTCGTGCGCTAGCGGATGTCGAGCGCGGTCTGGGATCAATGCAGCTGCAAATCGACGACGAGGCGGTCGCACTTCTCGCCTCAGCAGCCGATGGCGATGCGCGTCGCGCGCTCAACATGCTCGAGATCGCGGCGGATCTCGCCGAGGGCGGTCGCATCGATGTCGCGCATTGCGCTGAGGTTGCCGGCGGTACACGCCGTCGCTTCGACAAGGGCGGAGAACAGTTTTACGACCAGATCTCCGCGCTGCACAAAAGCGTTCGGGGCACCGACCCCGATGCCGCGCTCTATTGGTTTGCACGGATGGTCGATGGAGGCTGCGATCCGTCGTATCTCGCGCGTCGCATCACTCGCATGGCCGTCGAAGATATCGGTCTTGCCGACCCGCGTGCCTTGCAGTTGGCGATCGATGCGTGGCAAGCCTATGACCGACTGGGCACTCCCGAAGGTGAGCTCGCGCTCGCCAATGTTGTGGTGTATCTCGCTTGTGCCCCGAAGAGTAATGCCGCGTATGTCGGGTATGGCGAGGCGCGTGCGGATATCGAAAAGTTCGGCACGCTCGAAGTGCCGATGCATTTGCGTAATGCGCCCACTCGGCTCATGAAAGACCTCGGCTACGGCGCCGGATATCGCTATGCGCACGACGAACCCGAGGGCTACGCGGCCGGCGAGCGCTATTTACCGGACGAACTGACGGAGCGTCGTTATTATCGCCCCGTCGATCGTGGGCTCGAACTGCGTATTCGCGAAGCCCTCGAGCGTCTACGGGGCAAGTCGGGAGGAAAATGATGCCACTCTGGATCTGGGTTGCGCTCGGCAGTGCCTTGGGCGGTGTAGGGCGATACGCAGTCGCTAAAATTTTGCCCGCCGTGCCGGGCGGATGGCCCATCGCTACAATAGCGGTTAATGTCTTCGGCAGTTTTGCGATCGGCACGCTCTCCGTCTTGCTCGCGACGCGCGACTCGAGCGGGGAGGCCGCTGCGTCAGCGGAGGCCATGCGGGTGTTCTGGATGACTGGTGTCCTCGGCGGTTTCACCACTTATTCGGCGTTCGCGCTCGAAACCGTGAATCTGGCCTCAGGCGAGGCGCCATGGCGCGCAGCGGTTTATATCCTTGCGACCTTGATCCTTTGCTTGGCAGCCGCGTTTGCCGGAAGAGCATTCGTGGCGTCGTAGTCTTCTTTTTGAATAGCTCGGAATAACTCATGCTCGACTCCAAACAACTGCGTACCGATACCGAAAATGTCGCGAGCAATCTTGCGCGACGGGGTTTCCTTCTCGATCTTGCGGCGTTCCGTGCTCTGGAGGAGCGACGTAAGCAGGTACAAGTCGAGGCCGATCGGGTTCGCGCCGAGCGCAACGCGAACGCCAAGGCCGTAGGCATGGCCAAAGGCAAAGGCGAGGATGCGACGGCGCTGCTCAAGCGCGGCGAAGAACTCACTCAGCAACTCTCGAGTGCCGAGGCGGCGCTCAATACGGTTCAGGCCGAGTCCGACGCGTGGCTCATGGGTCTTCCCAATTTGCTGCACGAGTCGGTGCCCGAGGGTCGAGATGAAACCGCCAACGTGGAGATTCGTCGTCACGGAACGCCGCGAGTCTTCGATTTCACGCCACAAGATCACGCTGACCTCGGTACGCGTCTCGGTCTCGACTTCGAAGCGGCCGGACGGATCTCCGGTGCGCGCTTCGCAGTGCTGCGTGGCGGCATGGCGCGTCTTCATCGTGCTCTTGCGCAGTTCATGCTCGACCTGCATGTCGGTGAGCATGGTTATCAAGAGATTTATGCGCCGTACATCGTGTCAGGCGATGCCTTGACGGGTACGGGTCAACTACCGAAGTTCGAGCAAGACTTGTTCGCGCTCAAGAGTGATCGCCCGCTCTATCTCATTCCGACGGCAGAAGTTCCGGTCACCAATCTCGTGCGCGAGCAAATCATCGCGCCGGAGCAACTGCCGATGCGCTATGCCGCGCATACGCCGTGCTTTAGATCCGAGGCCGGAGCGGCAGGCAAAGACACGCGTGGCATGATTCGTCAGCACCAGTTCGATAAGGTCGAACTCGTACATATCGTGAAGCCTTCCGAGTCTTACGCGGCCCTCGAGCAGCTCACCGCGCATGCTGAAGAAGTGCTGAAGCGTCTCGAGTTGCCGTATCGCGTTCTCGCGCTGTGCGCGGGCGACATCGGGTTCGGAAGTGCGAAGACCTATGACCTCGAGGTCTGGTTGCCGGGGCAGGGCAAGTATCGCGAGATTTCCTCGTGCAGCAATTGTGAGGCGTTCCAGGCGCGGCGTATGCAGGCCCGCTGGCGTAATCCAGAGACCGGTAAGCCCGAGCCCCTGCATACGCTGAACGGATCGGGTGTCGCCGTCGGCCGCGCCATGGTGGCCGTACTCGAGAACTACCAGAACGCCGACGGGTCCGTCACCGTGCCGGCGGCCTTGCGACCCTATATGGGTGGAATCGAAAAACTCTCGCCCTCAGACAAGGCATAATTCACCCCGTCATTCGCTCGACGAGCCGGAGAGGTGGCAGAGCGGTTTAATGCATCGGTCTTGAAAACCGACGTTCCTTCACGGGAACCGTGAGTTCGAATCTCACCCTCTCCGCCATCGATAGCGCGTCATGCCCACTCAGCTCTCGCTGATCGCATGCCGCTGATCTTTTAGGCTATAAAGCAAGTATGCAGACTATTTTGGGTGCCGGCGGACCGATTGCCGTCGGTTTGGCGCAGGCGCTGCGTCGAACTCATGCCGTTGATTTACGCTTGGTAGGGCGCCAGCCCAAGAAGGTTGATCAAGCCGACGCCATCTTTGCTGCTGATTTGCTCGACGCTCGGGCGACGGCCACCGCGGTTGCGGGTAGCGAAATCGTCTACTTCACGGCGGGTCTACCGCCCGATACTCGCCTATGGGAACGACAGTTCCCGACGATGCTCGAGAACGCCCTGAGTGCGAGCCGTTTGGCGGGCGCTCGGTTCGTCTACTTCGACAACACATACATGTACCCGCAAGATGCCCGCGTGCTCAATGAAACGACGGCGTTCGAGCCGGTGGGTCGAAAGGGCCGGGTTCGTGCAGCCATGGCGACTCGGGTCTTGGAAGAAATGGCCCGTGGGGACATTCCTGTACTGATCGCTCGCGCCCCAGAGTTCTACGGTCCGGCTAAGACCCAGAGTTTTACCAATGCGCTGATCATCGACCATTTGAAAGCAGGGAAGAGGGCGCGAGTTCCTGTCCGTGACGATACGCGTCGAACGCTCATCTGGACTCCTGATGCGAGCCGCGCGCTCGCGCTGCTTGGAAATACCGAGGATGCGTTCGGTCAGACCTGGCATCTGCCCTGCGACGATAATCGTCTGACATACCTTGAGTTTGTGGCACTGGCGGCCGAGGCCCTGGGTCGCGAGCCCTCTCACACCGTACTCAGGAAATCGGTGCTCTGGGCGCTGGGTTTGGTCTCTCGACCCGCGCGAGAGCTGCGGGAGCTATTACCCCGATACGCCTACGATAATCTTTTCGATTCTGAAAAATTCAAGCGTTCGTTCCCGGATTTCCGAGTCACAACTTATCGCGATGGAATCTTTCAGATCTTCGCGGAGTCGTTTCCCGCCTAGTTCCTGCCTTGGCGCTCAGTGTTAGCTCACTCGTGTCGCGGGATAACGTCGTCGCTGTAATCACTGCAGT
>Ga0075471_10002967_pt1 | contig 11076 bp, 11 predicted proteins | sample DEB19_08_DNA_2_FD_74787 | JGI IMG/M metagenome (GOLD analysis project Ga0075471, IMG submission 74787) | Aqueous microbial communities from the Delaware River and Bay under freshwater to marine salinity gradient to study organic matter... | ecosystem: Environmental > Aquatic > Marine > Coastal ... | reverse complement strand
AGGTTCGGGGCTTTTCGGGTCATCTTCGTCTGCGGCCTGCTCTATGCCCTGGGTCTGGTGGGCATGGCCTACGCCGACACCCCGCTGATGTTTAACCTGACCTGTGGCGTGATGTTGGGGGTGGCACAGGGCGGCACGACCTATGCCGTCATCTATGGCGTGATTGGCCGCAATGTCACACCGCAGAAGCGCTCCTGGGCGCTGGGCCTGACGGCTGCCGCTGGCTCGTTTGGCCAGTTCCTTATGGTGCCCACTTCGGGCCACCTGATTGGTAGCATCGGCTGGCAGCAAGCCCTGCTGGTGCTGGGGGCAGCTGCCTTGCTGATGCTACCGCTGGCACGCGGCCTGCGCGAGCCCGGCTTCATCGGTGGTAAGGCACCGGTGCGCGAACAAACTATTTGGCAAGCCCTGCATGAGGCTTTTGGCTACCGCAGTTTTCAGCTGCTAATGGCGGGCTATTTTGTGTGCGGCTTTCAGGTGGTGTTCATCGGCGTGCACATGCCCAGCTACCTCAAGGACAAGGGGCTGACACCTGAGGTGGCCAGTTACGCTCTGGCCCTGATTGGGCTGTTCAATGTCTTTGGTACCTATGCCGCAGGCGTGCTGGGCCAACGCCTGGCCAAGAAAAATATTCTGGCTGTCATCTACCTGGCGCGCTCGCTGGCCATCACCGCCTTCTTGCTGCTGCCGCTCAGCCCGCTGAGCGTCTATATTTTCTCTGCCGTCATGGGCCTGCTATGGCTGTCCACCGTGCCGCCCACCAATGCGATCGTGGCCCAGATTTTTGGTGTGGCCCATCTGTCCATGCTGGGCGGCTTTGTCTTCTTCAGCCACCAGATTGGCTCCTTCATGGGGGTCTGGCTGGGCGGCTACCTGTTTGACCGAACCGGCAGCTATGACACGGTCTGGCTGATTGCCATCGCGCTGGGCGTCTTTGCCATGCTGGTCAATCTCAAAGTGCGCGAGACCGGCATCCAGCGCTCCCCCGTTCTCAAGCCGGTGGCGGCCGCATGAAATTTTCGCTGCGCCGCCCGCTGCTCTGGCTGGGCATCCTGCTGGGGTTGCTAGCTGTCTTTGCGCTCTACACCCGGCCAGACTTTTTGCGCAACCTGGCCGATCAGATGTGGGCCTGCTTCTAGGCCGCGCCATGGACCTGACCTGCGTTTGCGCGCACGCCCTGGATGCGCCCTCGGCCTGGGTACGTCGTTGGACCCACCTGCTGGCTGCGGGCGCCACAGTGCTGGATGTGGCGTGCGGTCACGGCCGTCATATGCGATGGCTGTCCGAGCAGGGCTGCCAGGTCACCGGCCTAGACCGGTCAGCCGATGCGCTGGCTGCTGCCAAAGCCTACGGCGAGGTGGTGCTGGCCGATATCGAAAACAATGACTGGCCGCTGCTGCACAACGGGGTGGCCCGGCAGTTCGATGGGGTAGTGGTCACCAACTATCTCTGGCGCGCCCTGCTGCCGATGATCGCTGCCTCGGTGCGGCCCGGCGGCGTGCTGATCTATGAAACCTTTGCCCAGGGCAATGAAACGGTGGGTAAGCCCTCGCGCCCTGACTTTTTGCTGGCGCATGGTGAACTGCTGGAGCACTTTGCCAACTGGCAGGTGGTGGCCTATGAGGATGGCTTTCTCGAGAGCCCGCCGCGCTTTGTGCAGCGCATCGCCGCCATCCGCCCAGCGCCGCGTCCACCCGAGTCGGGTGTGCCGCGTTACAGCCTGTAGTCAGGGCTGCGAACTGCCCTGCGCCAAGACCCTGTGATCCCTAGGTAAAATTCACCTTTGAGCCGAAATACTTCTCCACGGACATGACCTCTTCCTCCCCCTCCCTCACCGGCAGCATCGTCGCGCTGGTCACCCCGCTGCATCCGGATGGCAGCGTTGACTATGACACCCTGCGCAAGCTGATCGAATGGCATATTGCCGAGGGCACCGACTGCATTGGGGTGGTGGGCACCACCGGTGAATCACCCACCGTCGATGTGGAGGAGCATTGCGAGATCATCCGCGTATCGGTGGAACAGGCCCGTGGCCGGGTTCCGATCATGGCCGGCTGTGGCGCCAACTCCACGGCTGAAGCGATCGAACTGGCCCGCTTTGCCAAAAAAGTTGGCGCAGATACCCAGCTTCAGGTGGTGCCCTACTACAACAAGCCCACCCAGGAAGGTCAGTACCAGCACTTCAAGGCGATTGCCGAAGCGGTGGCTGATCTGCCCACGGTGCTCTACAACGTGCCCGGGCGCACGGTGGCCGATCTGGCCCATGACACAGTTCTGCGTCTGGCCCAGATCCCGGGCATCATCGGTATCAAGGAAGCCACCGGCAACATCGAGCGGGCTCAGTGGCTGATCCGCGAGGCCCCCAAGGGTTTTGGCATCTATTCGGGCGATGACCCTACCGCGGTGGCCCTGATGCTGTGCGGCGGTCACGGCAATGTCAGCGTCACCGCCAATGTGGCGCCCAAGCTGATGCACCAGTTGTGCATGGCGGCGATTGCCGGGGAGCGGCAACGCGCCATGGACATCCAGTTGCAGTTGCTGCCAGTGCACAAGCAGTTGTTCTGCGAACCCAACCCGATTCCTGTCAAGTGGGCGATGCAACGCATGGGGCTGTGCGGCGGCACCTTGCGCCTGCCGCTCACGCCGCTGTCACCCGCCAACGAGACGGTGCTTGAGGGCGCCCTGCGCGCCAGCGGCCTGCTCTGACCCCTAGCTGTGAGGATTTTCTGGTGAACCCTTCTTTCAAATTGGTGCTGATCGCAATGACGGCAGCGCTCTCTCTCTCAGCCTGCTCGGTGCTGGAATCTGACAAGGTCAATTACAAAAGCGCCGGTGCATCCAAGGCCCCCGAGCTGGTGGTACCCCCTGACTTGAACCAGATGCAGCGCGACCCGCGCTATGTGGTGCCCGGCAGCACCGTAACTGCCAGCGGTTATCAGCAGGCGGCCGGGATCAATGCTGCCATTCCCACGGCGGTCACCTCGGTGGCCGATGTGCGCATTGAACGCTCAGGCCGACAGCGCTGGCTGGTGGTGGACCGCCCGGCTGAAAAACTGTGGGACACGGTCAAGGACTTCTGGCAGGAAAACGGCTTCGTCCTGAACGTCAACCAGCCACAGATCGGCATCATGGAAACCGAGTGGGCGGAAAACCGCGCCAAGATTCCGATGGATGGCATTCGCCGCCTGTTGGGCAAGGTTCTGGACGGCGTGTACGACTCGGGTGAACGCGACAAATTCCGTACCCGCATGGAACGCAATGCCGCCGGCGGCACCGAGATATATATCACCCACCGCGGGATGGAAGAGGTTTATATCGCGCAAGACAAGGCACAAGGAACCCGCTGGCAGTCGCGTGCCAATGACCCCGAACTGGAAAACGAATTCCTGCGCCGCCTGATGGTCAAGCTGGGCGTGGCCAAGGAAGTGGCCCAGAAGCAGGAGACTGGCGAGGTGCCCCGACAGAGCGCCCGCCTGATCAGTGTTGACGGGCAAACCGTGGTGCAACTGGATGAAGGTTTTGAGCGCGCCTGGCGCCGTGTTAGCCTGGTGCTGGATCGCACCGGTTTCACGGTGGAAGACCGCGACCGCAGCCAGGGTGTATTTTTTGTCCGCTATGTCGAGCCGGCCAAGAAGGAAGAGGAATCCAACTTCTTCAAGCGTATGTTCAGCAGCTCCAAGACCCGAGACACCACACCGCGCAAGTTCCGCATCCTGGTCAAGGCTGCCGACCAGGGCAGTACGGTGGCGGTGCTCAACTCCGAGGGACGCGCCGAAGTCTCTGAAGTGGTTCAGGGCATCGTCAAGCTGCTGGCCGACGAGCTCAAGTAAAACCCGGCTTCAGACCAGCTGACCACCCTCAAGGTGCAGCTGGCGCTGACAGCGGGCAGCCAGGTCGGGATCGTGCGTGACCAGCACAAACGATGTGCCCTGCTCACGGGCCAGATGCAACATCAGTTCGAACACACCGTCGGCCGTGCCGCGGTCCAGATTGCCGGTGGGTTCGTCGGCCAACACACAGGCGGGCTGGGTGACCAGGGCCCGGGCCAGAGCGACCCGCTGACGCTCGCCACCTGATAACTCGGCTGGGCGATGCAGAGCCCGCTGCGTCAGGCCAACTGCGGCGAGCATCTGGCGGGCCTGACGGGTTGCCGCCTCATGCGGCATTCGGCGAATCCACAAGGGCATGGCCACATTGTCCAGCGCCGAAAATTCAGGCAAGAGGTGATGAAACTGATAGACAAAGCCTAAGTGGCGATTGCGCAGGCTGCCCTGGGCCTGCGCGGACAGGGCCGAAAAATCCTGTCCCATCAGCTGGACCTCGCCCGCGCTGGGAGCCTCCAGGCCGCCCAGCAGATGCAGCAGGGTGCTCTTGCCCGAGCCGGAGGCACCCACGATAGCCAGCGTCTGTGCGCGCTTCACCTCAAGGTTGACACCCTTGAGCACCGTGACATCAAGCTCACCTTCGTGAAAGCGCTTGTGCAGGCCACGCGCACTCAGGACGATGCCGGGGTTGTTCTGCTGAAACTCACTCATAGCGCAGCGCCTGGGCCGGGTTGACGCGGCTGGCGCGCCAGCTCGGGTAGAGGGTGGCCACAAAGGCCAGCGCCAGTGAAATCAGCGCAATCGGGACGATATCGCCTTGCTGCGGATCACTGGGCATGCGGCTGATAAGGTAGATGTCGCGCGGCAGGAAGCTTGCCCCCAGCAGGCGCTCCAGGGCCGGCACCAGCACATCGATGTTGTAGGCCACACCCAGGCCCAGCAGAAGTCCGGCCAGCGTACCGATCACACCCACCAGCGCGCCCTGCACCACAAAGATTGCCATGACACTGGCCGGGCTGGCCCCCAGGGTACGCAGGATGGCAATGTCGGCACGCTTGTCGGTGACCGTCATCACCAGGGTGCTGACCAGATTGAAGGCCGCCACCGCCACGATCAGGGCCAGGATGATAAACATCATGCGCTTTTCCAATTGGACAGCGGCAAACCAGTTGCGGTTCTGTCGTGTCCAGTCCCTAATCAGCAAATCACCGCTGAGGCTGCGCGCCAGATCCATCGCCACCTCACGCGCCTGGTGCAGGTCCTTGAGCCTGAGACGAATTCCGCTGGCGCCTTCGAGCCGAAAAATTTTTGCTCCATCCTCGATGTGCAGCAGTGCCAGGGTCGAGTCGTATTCGTAATGACCCGAGTCAAAGGTGCCCACCAGGGTCAGCTGCTTGAGGCGCGGTACCACGCCCGCTGGCGTGACCTGACCACCGGGTGCCACCAGCGTCACCTTGTCGCCCACGCGCAGCCCCAACGAACGGGCCAGGTCACCGCCGAGCACGACAGAAAATTCCCCCGGCCTCAATTGGGCCAGCACGCCCGCAGAGCGGGCGGCAAACAACTCACTGACCTGCGGCTCCAGCACCGGATCAATGCCCCGCACCAGGGCGCCCTTCATATCCTCGCCACGTGCCATCAGGGCCTGGGCGGCGATGAAAGGCGCGGCGCCCTGCACCTGCGGGTGCGTGCGCGCCTGTTGCAGGGTTTGGTTGGGATCAGCCAGAGCGGTGCCGCCGGGTGCGAAGATTTCGATATGCGCGATCACCCCCAGCATGCGGTCACGCACCTCTTTCTGAAACCCGTTCATCACGCTCAGCACAATGATCAGGGCCGCGACCCCCAGGGCGATGCCTAGCATCGACACCCCTGAGATGAAGGAGATGAAGCCGTTGCGTCGGCTGGCCCGACCAGCGCGGGTGTAGCGCCAGCCCAGGATGAGTTCGTAGGGAATTTGCATGGGACTTGCCTGATCCCCCGATTATTCGCCATGAATTGCCCCGCGCGATTTGTCCAGGCAATATTTGCCCGGACAATATCTGGCATGCATCTGCTGATCCCGTATGCCGCTGACCGTGACCCGGGCTGCCGCCAGGCCCTGCGCGACTTGCCGCTCACGCAATTGGCCAGCCTCCTCGGCCAGCTGCAGCCCGGGCCGATCCAGCGTCTGCCCACCGATTGCCTGGAACTGGCGCATGAGCGCGCCCTGGCCAGCAGCCTGGGCCTACCCGCTCCTGCCCCGTGGGCGGCGCTAGCAGCGCGGGCATTGGGTCTGAACAGCCGCTGGCCCTGGGCCTTTATTACGCCCTGTTACTGGGAGGTCGGCCAGGCCCAGGTCAGCCTGCACGACCCCCAGCAGCTCAAGCTGACTGACGACGAATCGCTGGCCTTGCTGGCTGCCATGCAGCCCTACTTTGCCGAAGATGGCCTCACTCTGCACTTTGAGCGCGCAGACCGCTGGCTGGTCAGTGGCGCACCGCTGGAGGGCTTGCACACAGCCAGCCTGGAGCGGGTGATCGGTCGCAATCTGGCACCCTGGCTGCCTGCCTCGCCCCTGCTGAAACGGCTGCAAAATGAAATGCAGATGCTGCTCTACACCCACCCAGTCAATGACCAGCGCTTAAGCCGCGGCCAGTCTGCGGTCAACTCGTTCTGGGTCAGCGACATTGGACGGCACGAGGGCCTGCCGCCCAGTACACCCCCCGTGATGCCGATGGATTTGCGTTTGCCTGCCCTGCGGCAGGACTGGACCGCCTGGCGCAGCGCCTGGCAGGCGATTGATCGGGGGCCACTCAAAACCCTGCTGCTGCACTTGCAGCAGGGCCACCCCGTGCAACTGACCTTGTGCAGCGAAAATGCCAGTCAATGTTGGGCCTCTCAAACCGCGACCTCGGCACTGCGCCGACTGCTGGCGCGTCTGCGCTGGGTTGCACCGGCTAACCAGCTTCAAGCCTTGTGCGACTGAATTAATGCGAGCGAATTAATGCGACTGATTTTGTGCAACCCATCTTATGCAACTGATTGAACGCGATGTGCCTCCCCGGGCGGTCTGGGCGCTGGAACAGGCGGGCATCCACCCGTTGCTGGCGCGCCTTTACGCAGCACGCGGCGTGAGCCACCAGGACCAGCTCGATGACGCACTGGCCCGGCTGCTGCCACCCGACACTTTGCTGGGCAGCCAGCCCGCGGCCACCCTGCTGGCCGATGCAATCAAGCAGAACAAGAAGATCTGTATCGTGGCGGACTATGACTGCGATGGCGCCACAGCCTGCGCGGTCGGGCTGCGCGGCCTGCGTCTGCTGGGCGCCCAACAGGTAAGTTACCTGGTGCCCGACCGGGTGGTGGATGGCTACGGCCTGACCCCGCCGATCGCGCAGCGGGTCAAAGACAGCGGGGCCGAGGTGTTGATCACAGTGGACAATGGCATCGCCAGCTTCGAGGGGGTGCGCACTGCCCGCGCCCTGGGGTTGCAGGTGCTGGTGACCGACCACCATCTGCCGGCAGCCGATGCGCCCTTGCCCCCGGCCGACGTGATCGTCAACCCCAACCAACCGGGCTGCAGTTTTGAGAGCAAATCGATTGCCGGGGTGGGGGTGATGTTCTATGTGCTACTGGCCTTGCGCAGCGAGTTGCGACAACGTGGCCACTTCGGCAGCGCCCAACAACCCCGACTCGATACCCTGCTGCCATTGGTGGCGCTGGGCACGGTGGCCGATGTGGTGCGGCTGGACGCCAACAACCGGCGCCTGGTAGCCCAAGGCCTCAAGCGCATCCGCGCCGGTCAGCTGCCGGCGGGACTGACCGCCCTGTTTGAAGTGGCTGGCCGTCAGTGCGCCACCGCCAGCACCTTTGACTTTGGTTTTGCCCTGGGCCCGCGCCTCAATGCCGCTGGCCGCCTGGCCGACATGACGCTGGGCATCGAGTGCCTGCTGAGTGATGATCCGGCGCGCGCGCTGGAGCTTGCACAGAGCCTGGACGGCATCAACCGCGAGCGGCGTGAGATCGAGGGCGGTATGCGCGAGCAGGCGCTGCAACTGGTTGATTCGATGTTTTCCGAGAACGACGCCGTGCCTGCGGCCATCACCATCTTTGACCCAGAATTTCATGAGGGTGTGGTTGGCATTGTGGCTGCCCGCATCAAGGACAAGGTGCACCGTCCGAGTTTTGTCTTTGCAGCCAGTCAGGCGCCGGGTAAATCCCACGAACTCAAGGGCTCGGGGCGCTCAATCGCCGGCTTTCACCTGCGTGATGCGCTGGATCTGGTGGCCAAGCGCAAACCAGGCGTTCTGTTGCGTTTTGGGGGCCATGCCATGGCCGCAGGCTGCACGATCGAGGCACAGCACTTTGCCGAATTTCAGCAGGCCCTCAATGAGGTAGCCCAGGAGTGGCTGGATGAAGCCACCCTGACCCGCAAGCTGGAGACCGACGGCGCCCTGCCCAGGCAATACCGCCGGCCCGACATGGCCGAGCTACTGCAGCGTGAGGTCTGGGGCCAGGGCTTTGCCCCGCCTACCTTCAGCGAAGAAGTGGAAGTGCTGTCCCAACGGCTGGTGGGACACAAGCACCTGGCACTCAAGCTGCGCCACCAGGGCGAGCCGGTGGACGGCATCTGGTTTGGCCACAGTGATCCGCTGCCGCCGCGCGTTCGGCTGGCCTACCGACTGGAAACCGATCAATGGCAAGGGATGCGTCGGGTCCGCTTGCTGATCGAAGCGGCCGAACAGCTGAGCTGAGGCAGCCGGCCACGTCGTCAGTCACCACCAGGTTCACAGTCAGCCCGGCCTGTGATTGGCGGCACCCGTCTGTGCCGGCCCGCCGAATTTTGGCGAAACCTTAGAATCATGGGGTGTCACACGCCATCCTCAACGCCGACCTGCACTGCCACTCGACTGTCTCCGATGGCACCTTGAGCCCCGAAGAACTCGCCGCCCGCGCAGCTGCCAACGGCGTGCAGCTGTGGGCACTGACCGACCATGATGAAATTGGCGGACAGCATCGTGCGGCAGCCGCTGCAGCCGCTCAGGGCATGCGCTACCTGACCGGTACGGAAATATCCGTCACCTTTGCCGGGCACACGGTGCATATCGTGGGCCTGGGCTTTGATCCGGATGACCAGCAACTGGTGCAGGGGCTGCGCCAGACGCGCGGCGGTCGGGCCCAGCGCGCCCTGGAAATGTCAGACGGTCTGGCCCAGGTTGGCATCCGGGGTGCCTACGAGGGCGCCTTGCAGTTTGTTGGCAACCCGGACCTGATATCGCGCACTCACTTTGCCCGCTTTCTGGTGGAAAGCGGTGTCTGCCGCGACACCCATGAAGTGTTTCGCAAATACCTGACCGAAGGCAAGCCGGGCTTTGTGCCGCACCGCTGGGCCAACCTGCGCGACGCCTTGTCATGGATTACCCAGGCCGGCGGCATGGCCGTGATAGCCCACCCGGCCCGCTATGCCTTCACCGCCAACGAGGAGTTCGCCCTGTTCAGTGAATTCAAGGCCCATGGCGGCGTGGGCGTGGAAGTGATGACCGGCAGCCATAGCAGCGCCGAGTGCGTTCAATATGCCGCCATGGCGCATGAATTTGGCCTGGCCGCTTCACGGGGCAGCGATTTTCACAGCCCGCAGGAGTCGCATACCGACCTGGGCACCCTGCCCTACCTGCCCGGTGAGCTTACTCCGGTGTGGGAACTGCTGGCTGACCGTATCCAGTAATGCATTACCCGAACGCTCTGAGCGGCATCGCACTGGTGCTGACCGCAGTGGCCTGCTTTGGCGCACTGGACACTACCACCAAGCAAGTCACTGTGACCGTACCGCTGTTGCTGGCCTTGTGGTTCCGCTATTTGTTTCAGGCCGTCATCACCACATTGATCGTTTGGCCGCAGCGCGGTCGCTCTGTGCTGCGCACCGAGCACCCAAGGTTTCAGGTGCTGCGTGGCGTGCTGCTGCTGGTCAGCAGTTTTTTGGCTTTCGCCAGTCTACGCTACCTGCCGGTGGGTGAATTTACCGCCTTGCTGATGATCACGCCAATTGTCATCACCCTGCTGGCGGCCCAGCGCCTGAAGGAGCGGGTGTCGGTGTTTCGCTGGGTACTGGTCTTGGGCGGCTTTGCCGGCACGCTGATCATGGTACGACCAGGCAGCAACTTGTTTGGCTGGGCGGTGCTACTGCCCCTGACGCTGGTGTTCACCAATGCCTGGTTTCAGATTCTGACCAGCAAGCTGGCACGCACCGAGGACGCGGTCACCATGCACTTTTATACCGGCTGGACTGGCGCTATTCTGGCCTCGCTGCCCCTGCCCCTGGTCTGGCAAATGCCGCAGGCGCGTGCCGAATGGATGGGGCTGTTGCTGATGGGTCTGCTGGCATCAGTGGGGCACTACTTGTTGATACAGGCTTACCGGCGCGCCAGTGCGGCTATTTTGTCGCCCTTTCTCTATGCCCAGATTGGTTTTGCCATGCTGGGGGGATGGCTGGTCTTCAGCCATGTGCCCGATGGCTGGTCGCAACTTGGCATGGCGCTGATTGCGGTTTGTGGTGCCACCAGCGCCTGGCTGACCGCGCGCGAGAACCGGTTGCCAACCCAACCGGTTGAGCCCTGATGTCACAGCTTTTTGAACTGCATCACGAGAATCCGCAGGTCCGCCTGCTCAAGCAGGCGGTGGCATTGCTGGAAAAAGGTGGAGTGCTGGCCGTGCCGACCGACTCCAGCTACGCCCTGGTCTGCCACCTGGATGACAAGGCGGCCGCTGACAAACTGCGGCAAATCCGTGGCGTGGATGACAAGCACCACCTGACCCTGCTGTGCCGTGACCTGAGTGAGCTGGCCAGCTACGCCCGGGTGGACAATCGGCAGTACCGGCTGCTCAAGGCGGCCACCCCGGGGCCGTTCACCTTCATTCTGGAGGCCACCAAGGAGGTGCCACGCCGGGTGAGTCACCCCTCGCGCAAGACCATTGGCCTGCGCGTGCCCGAACACAAGGTGCTGCACGCCCTGCTGGCGCAGCACGGTGGTGGGCCGCTGCTGGCCACCACCCTGATTCCAGCGGGTGAACAAGATCCACTGAACGATGCCCAGGAGATCCGCGAGCGCTACCAGCACCAGGTGGCTGCGGTGATCGACGGCGGTGCCTGCCCGCTGGAGCCCAGCACCGTGATTGACCTGACCCATGCCGAGCCCGAGGTCTTGCGTCTGGGCCGCGGTGACCCGGCGCGCCTGGGCCTGTAAAGTGCGCTGCCATCAACTACCGGGCCGGGTCT
>Ga0075471_10002966_pt1 | contig 11077 bp, 17 predicted proteins | sample DEB19_08_DNA_2_FD_74787 | JGI IMG/M metagenome (GOLD analysis project Ga0075471, IMG submission 74787) | Aqueous microbial communities from the Delaware River and Bay under freshwater to marine salinity gradient to study organic matter... | ecosystem: Environmental > Aquatic > Marine > Coastal ... | reverse complement strand
GTCAACCGCTGCTTGGCGTTGTTCTCCGTGTACTGCGCAGCCTGCTCGGCGGCGCTCGCGACTGTACGCTCGAACGCACGCACAAAACGGACATGCGCGGTGCGCATTTGTCCGATGTTGATCATCGTTTCTTCAGCCTTTGCTGGAGAAGGTAAACGTGCGTCTCATGCTTATCCGCGACGCCTTGCAGCAAGTTTTGTGCGCCGTCAGTCATGTCGCCCTTCATCGCGCTGGCGATGACTTGGAGCAAACCGCGTTCGGCTTCAAGCGAGAGCTGAACGAGCTTGTCGGCGTCGGGAACGTCACACTCGCGCCCGAAAGCTTCGAGCAATTCAAGCGCGAGTTGCGTCGTTTTCAAGGGACAGACAAGAAGCGGATCGCCAAGACCGACGGCGCGTTCACTCACCATATCAATCTCGTCGAGCGTCGCGTCGTATAGGTCGCCGAACAGCTTGTGGTCGCCGACGAACGACGGCCCCTTCGTCTGCCAGTGCGCCGCTTGGTGCATCAAGTACACAGCGCGCAAAGTGACCGCTACGCTCGCGAGCGAGTGCGCCATCGACTCGGCGTCTGGGGCCGCCTCTTCCCAACGGGAGAGAAGTTGCGGGAGCAGCTCTTTCGTTCCGTCTTCAATCACGTTCGCACCTTGCCGTAGTTCGGGTCGGGATTGGTATCAGTTCTCGCGACAATCGCATCGGGCAGAGTACCATCGCTGCCGCCGACGCCGACGCTAATGTCTGCGCCCTCGAACGTCGTTGCCGAGGAAGTGGGAATGACGTTGCCGTTCACGTCGACGACCATGCTCATGTCGTCTAGCTCGACGCTCTCAAGGTCGAGGTGTAAGGCGTAGTAGTAGTTGCCGCCCGTCTGGTCGGAAAAAGCTACCGGGCCTTCAGCGCTTGCGGTGACCTTCAGCGTGTCAAAGCCGCCGTAGCCTGGGCCGAAGATGAGCAACCCGTTTTGATACGCGGGATGCGAGCGCTTTCGCACAAGAAGCGTCAACAGCGAACGAACGCCGGACAACACGCCCGCGAGCTTTCGGCGGTCATCCACAGCAAGCGGCGGCAGAATGTAATCCACGCCCCATGTCGAGCGAATCAGCTCACGCTGCAAAGAGAACTCTTCGTGCACGGCGCTCGTGCGATAGCAGCACAAGAGCGGCATGCCCCAATTGGTCTCGCGCATCAGATCGGGCGTCGGCGCGAGATAGCAAACGTCCTGAACGGGTTGCGCGTTCGCGAGAACGGTGCCGACGCGCGCCGTGCCCCAAGCGCTCGACGCGGTGACCGTCGTGGTGCTGCCGCCGAGTTCTTGGTTGATGGCGTCTTTGAAGAACGCCAGCATTCGATCGCGCACGGGATCGAGTGCGCTGAACAACTGCCCGTTTTGTACGGCGTCGACGGGAAAGTTGACGTCGCCGAAACGAAGGTAGAGGAAGTCGAGATCGCTCACGGCGTGCCCGTTACCTGTACGCGGATGGTGAAATGCCCCGCGTAGTCGGTGTTGATTGAGACGAGGCGACAATACACGCCGTCGGGGTAAGCCGGCCCGACGAGCTTGTAATTGAGCACCGTGTTTGTCGGGAGCGTATGAGGTTCTAGCGTAGCCGCTAGAATACCGCCGCCGGGATAAGCGGGCGTGATCGGTCCAATCTCAATGGTCGCGCGCTCGTAGCCCGCAAGCGCGAGCTGCTCGGTGTCGAGCCAACGCGCTTTAGGCGGCTGACCGTAGCGCTCGACGATAGGCGTAGACGTAACGGTTTCGACGCCCTGACCGATCTCGGCGCCGCTCCACGTTCGCTGCTCAATCACGACGGTGTACGGGCGCCAACCAAGCTGCCCAGGAATAGCCCGAATCGCGTTGACGGACGGGAGAATGGCGTCGCGAAACGTCGCCATCAGTACACCGCAATTTCGCTGCCGGCGTTAGACGTGCGCAGATTGCGAACGCCGAGCGCGCTCGCGAGTTCGTTGCGCCAGTAGTCTTGCATGCGCTGCATCTCGCGGCGGATGCTGTACATGTTCCCGCCGAAAAACTCGATCTCGTCGACTTTCTTGATGCCGACTTGCTGCACCACGTTGGTGCCCAGCTTGTTCGCGATGTCGCGAAGCCGACCGAGAATCTCGCGCACGATGGACTCTCCCCGCTCGACGGTAACGGGATACGTTCCGGTATGCGCCTTCGACAGAAGCACGGTGATTGTCGAACCTGCGACGTTCTGCACCGTTGCGGCTTCCTGCCGGTCGTCGACGTCAATGATGACGCGGTCGCCCGATGAGAACCCTGTGGCACTCGCGAGCGTCAGAGTAACAGGCGACGCGAGCGCGCCGGCAGCCACCGCAGTGACCACCGTCGCGCTCGTCGTCGTTGCGCCTGCAAGCAGGTTTGGTTGAATCACCAACTCAAACACGCGGGCGACGCCGATGTACGGCTCCGCACCGATGGTGAGTAGGTTGTAGCCCAACTCGTACTTACACCTTGCGATTTCAGAATCGAGCAGGGCCACGATCGACCTCTCAGCCAAAGCCGTTGAACTTGCGGAAGCAGACCTGCATCGAGTACGTGTCCGCTGCTGCGCCGGTCGTGACGCCGACCTTCACAGCGGGACGCACGTACTCCCAGCCGAGAACGCCCGTGGGCGCTTCAAGCACGACGGTGACGGGATTGTCGGCACCCATCGTGCCCGTCGCCTGCGCGACGTACGCCGCGCCGTTCGACGGCTTGATGTCCACCCACGTGGAGTTGTCGTGAGACACCTGCCAGTGAGCAGCGAGCGTGATGGTATTCGTCTCGGCGTCGAGGACGAACTCGCACGAGAGCGTGTCGACGGCGATCTCGTTGGTCGGGTACGCAGTACCGCCAACAGAGGCGCCAGCCACGATCGTGTCGAGGTTGCCCGTCGCCGCCGCGCCCTTGAAGTAGCGCGCCGGGAAACTCATGCGTTGTCCTCCGAGTAGCGAACGCTGGTCACGAACCTGTTGTCGGCGAGGCCGAACGCGAGGAACGCGAGCCAGATCACCTTGGCCTGCTGACCATAGTTGTCGTCGCTCGCCGGAACGATGGCGGGCGGCGCACCCATGCCCGAAAGCGCAACGCCGGGGGCGATTGCGTGGGCGCGGTGGACCTTGACGCTGGACGAGTTCAACGGCTGCGCCAGGGTGGTCGAAACCGCAAGCTCGTACTCCGGCAGCGACGCGAAGTAGCCGGGGAACAAGGGGTTCATCTCCTTGTGGAACTCGGCGTAACGCGCGAACTGCGGGTCGTCCTTGAGCTGCTTCTTGCCGGTCGGGGACACGACGAGAAGACGCTTGCCGTTCGAGAACGTGGGCAAGTTCGCCTCGTCCTGCGCGCGGGACGTGCGGCTGATCTGCTCGTAGGTGAGCGGGGCCTGTCCCTTGGCAGTGATGTCGTTGTCGGCGGCGAAGCCGTTCGGGTAGATCGTCGACGACGCGAGGTCGAAGAGCGAAACCCACACGGCGTCGAGCCAGCGGTGGAAATCGCGCTTCAGGTGCGTGCCGACGAGCTTGGCGAGGTTGTGCACGCCCATCTGCGCATCGAACGCGTCGATGGCGTAGGGCTGCACAGCCGCCGCGCCGTAGGGGCCGGCGTAGCGCTTGATGGTGAGAGGCACCTGCTCCGAACCCACCTCGATCGGAGTCGTCGAGATCGACGACGCCGTACCGATGACGCGCGACGCCTCGGTGTAGGTCGAGTTGGTGAACTTCGGACGGTTGAAGCGCATGGTGTGACCGGGGCCACCCATGAAATCAACCTTGGTCGCGAAGATCTCGTTCGGCAGAGCCTTCGCAAGCTCAAGCCGATCCTCTTCCGCCGTCTTGTAGGGCGCGCCAACGCCGCCGACCTGACGGTTCGGGAGCTGAAGGCCCAGCATGTCGGGCACGTTGAGGTCTTGGCTGATGGCCGAGAGCATCATGCCCGCATAGGCGTACTGAGGCTCGGGCTGAACGAGGAGATCAGCCGACGTGATGTCGTAGAACTCTTCGGGGATCGTTACGCGGGAAGCCGCCATTGTTTGATTCCTTGGTTGTGACTGTACGGGTTAGGCTCCCCACGGCACAATTCACCGGGGGAAAATGTCGCTGACATGCCGCTTGAGAAAGTAGGCAGCAGCAACAGGGTTGGATTGCTTGAGCCGCTGGTACTCGGCCTTTCGGTCGGGCGGGCTCACGCTCGCGTCGACGGGAGCCGAACGCGGCGGTGCGGTAGAAGCAGCAGGCGCGGAAACAGGCACCGCAACAGGAGCGGGCGAAGACGCTGCGGCGAATCCCGCTGCGCTGAACACCTGCACGAGCGCGACGCGCTCTTCGGGATCATCCGTCGCGTCTTCGATGGCTTTTCGCGCCTGTTCAGGCAGTGACGAGAGCGCCGCGACGGCGCGCTCTTCCGCCACGGCGGCAAGAAGTGACTCCATCTCGGCGAGCTTCTCGGCCTGTTGCGCCGCCGCGCTTTCAAGCTGCGACCACTTCTCGTCGGTACGCGGCGCCGCCTTAGAAAGCAGCTCCTTCGCCTTGTCCAAGTCGTCGATGCCGAGTTCGGCAAGCACGCGCCGTTCAGCAGCCGCGCGCGTTTCGTCGAGACGCTCTTTGAGTTGAGCGCTCGTCAAACGCACCTCGACCGCGTTCGCTTGCGCGACGGGTTCTGGTTGCGGAGTCGAGACGGGTTCGATCACAGGAGTAGCGGGTTCGACAACAGTCGGTGTGTGTTGAATGCGTGACATGGTTCCTTCTTTCCGTTACGCGCGATGACGCTCGGCGAGGCGAGGATTGAGGAACAAAATTGAACAGGCTACTTCGCGCGTTCGCGCGCCGCGCCCTTAGTGGCGAGCTTCTGAAACTTCTTCTTCCCGTACTTCTCGCGCCCGATGTAGGCGGCGAGAGCGCCGGGATCTTTTGCGCCGCGTGCGGCGAGAGATTTCGTAAGGGCAGCAAAACGCTTGCCCGTGCCGAGCTTTGGCTTCTTCATGCTGAACCCTTTCGTTTTGCCATCATACGCCGAAAGCGTTTGGTTTTCTGTGCAATCTTTTGAGGCTGTGAGACGAATTGCTCACCGCGCTTCATCCCCTCACGCTTCGCGCGCGTGGTGGCCGCGTACTCTTGCGGCGAGAGCTTTTTGATTGCGGCTTCGGGCAAGTATCGCTCACCCGTCTGAAGCGAAGGCTTTCCGCTCTTCGTGCGCCACTTCTGCTTGGTCCAACGGGAAAGCGCGTTGCTCGCGCTCTTTGCTCCGACGTAGCCGCCGCCGGCTTGCTTGTAACGGGCGACTGCGAGCTGTGCTTTTCGCGCGGACCACTGCCCAGGCTTTCCGCCTTTCGCGCCCGCTTTGACGGAAGCGACGATGTTGCTCCACATCTTGGGCTTGGTCTTCTTCGCGGTCGTCACTTCTTCCCCATGATTGAAGAGACGGACTTTTTGCTCCACATCCGACACGACCAGTAGCGAGGTGTCGTGCGGTCGGTTGCGGTCGCGCAGTTGTGTCGTGCGCGGAAGTTTGCGCGACGCTTTGGGTCGTCGCGTTTGATCTCCATGTTCGGGTCGCCGAAGTTCACTTTCACGACGTTGCCCTTGGCGTTCTTGACGAACACCTTGAACTTCTTGACGTCGCCGCGCATGACTTTCCCGAGCTTCACGCGGCTTTTAGCCACAGCGCCCTTGAACTTTCCTGCCACGGCGACGTCTCCCCGATTAGAATCAGGCGCGATCAACGATCGCGACGATGCCCAGCTCGCTGTCGAGAGCGGTCGAGGTCGTGACCTCGGTGCCGTCCGCCGCCGAAAGCTGCCCAGTAAGGCTGTCCACCGACACGGTGAGCGCCTGGACGGCGGTGCCGGTGAAGTAGACCGCCTGCTTGTTCGTGTCCGCACCCGCGAGGATGCAGCTTCCGGCGCGGAGCGTCGACGCCTTACCGTCGCGCGCAGTCGCGTCGATAGCGGCTCCGACGCCGGCAAGCGACGCGGTGTCCGCTGCCCCGGTGTAAGCGCCGAAGTCGACGGTAATGAACCACGCCTCGCGCGAGCCGATGCCAGAGAACGAGCGAGAGATGCACTGAAGACCGCGAATCGTACCAGCGATGACTGCCATGATGATTACTCCTCAACCTGCCGCGCGCTTGAGCGCGTGGATCGTTGCCTTGTCTTGCTTCGCGGCCTTGATTAGCCGCCGAATTTGATCACGCTCTTTCTCAAGCGTTTTGCGCGCTTTGATCTCTCGCTCAACGTAGCGGAGACGCGTTTTCAGGTCGCGCAGAAGTTGTGTCGTGGACATGGGCTGAAGCGCGAAGTCGAGAGCTTTCGCTTCGACCGCCGTAGGAATCGGCGCGAGGGGTTCCGCAGTCGCAAGGACCACGGGCTCCCCGGCTTGTGGCCGGGGGGCGAACTGTTCACCGAACTCGAAGACGTGCGGATCGGCAGAAGCGTTGCCGTTTCGCACGACAGTGCCGCTCACAGAGCGCCTCGCTTCTCAATCTCCGCGACAAGAATTGCACGCCACTCAGGCGACAGCCCTTCTTCGCCGAGCAACGAAAGCAGATCGACTTCACTCGCCGCAGCGATTTCTGCCGCAAACTCCGCGTCGCTCACAACAGAATCGACAGGGGCGGATTCTGCGGGCGAAGACTTCTTCGACGCTTTCTTCGCGGGCTTCTTCGCAACGACAGGAGCCGCCGCGACGGGCGCGACGGGCGCGACGGGCGCGCCGCCGGAAAGTTTCCACGACGCCTCGCCACAAGCAGAGCACGCGAGCGCCTTCGCATCAGCGAGCGCACCACACACGAGACAAGACTTCATGCGCTCTAAGTACCAACGAATTTCACAACACGCAACGACGAGAACGCGCAACAAAACTATTCGTCGGCGCGCTCCCACAAGCGTTCAAGCTCGGCGCGCGAAACGTCTTCGACGCTGTAGAGCACCCAACAACGACAGCGCGGGTGCAACGGCGGTTCGCCAAAAGCAAAGCGTGAAGCGACAAGAACTCGCTCGCCGTGCAGATTCGAGCACTTTTCGCAAGCGCGCACGTCGAGGGTGGCGCGCCACTCTTTCAGCAACGGAACGCCGGTGGCGCGCGCAATCTGTTGTGCGACGCGTTCGCGCTCGCTCGTGAACGCGGTCATCGTTTCGGTCGTTGCTACGGTTCGCAACTGCGCTTCGGTCGATGCGCGTGCGGCGGCTTTTGCGTCTCTCGGGCTGGCGCTCTGTTTCGCAACGCGATCCCGCGTGTTCGCTTCGGCTATGACTTTTCGCGACAGCGTTCGCAAACGTGCGCGTTCTGGCTTGTTCAACGGCGGAAGCACGCGCGGGTTCGTCAGCACGACTTCGCGAAACGTGCCGTCGCCCATGTCAATTCGACGAACGACGCGTGACGTAGGGCTCGCGGGCTTCGCGCTCGTAGGAAATCTCAATTCGGCGGCGACGCGTTCGCGCGCAAGTACGCGTGCGCGTGCATGCGCGGTTTCGAGTTCGCGATCAAACACGCGAACGTCGCGCTTTTTTTCTGCGCGAAGAAGCGCGAGAAGCACGGCGGCTTCAAGCGCTAACAGTTCACGGTTCGTTTCGCGCTCGTCTTGAGAGACGCGACTAGCGCGCCGACTCGACGGCATCCTCGTCCTCGTCCTCGTCCTCGTCCTCGTCCTCGTTGTCGTCGACCGGCGGCTTCATTGCTTGCGCAAGCATGTGCTCGACGTCGGTTCGGTGCTTTGACTCTTCTTCGAGCTTCTCGGCGACCGCGTCGAGGTTCTCGAACGGGAAGATGGGTCGAAGCTTTTCGAGCGCCATGTGCGTGGTGACGAGACCCGCCTGCTTTGCGGCAGCGGCGAGCGAGACGAGCTGCATCTCTTCGGCAGCGGACGGCTTGACGAAGGGCGGCCAAACGACGGAGAGACTAGGCGGGTTCCACATGGTCGGACTTTGCAAGAATCGGCATCGCTTTAGCAAGGCCGGGGAGGTTGACGTTTCCTCGCTGACGCGCGACGTACGCGACGCGCAGCAACATGTTGATGGAAGGCAAGAGCAGCCGTGCTGTCGCGTCGTCGCGATATTGCTCGCAGCGGTCGAGCTGTCGCTGACGAATGACTTCGAGAGCTTTGCCTGAAAGCGCGCTCGCGAAGCGAACGCTCTCGGGGTCGAGAAACACGGCGGACATGCTCTCGGCAAGCTTGGTGCGTAGATCCATGCAGTGGTTTTCCAGCGCTTTCAGCGCATCGCCGGGGAGCGTGTGAAGTTGCACCTTCACGTCAGGGCTCTCGTACTGCCAGACTTCGCCGGGGCCTTTTCGTCGCCCTTGTTTTGGTTGCGGTACACGGTACTCGCCGATCGGTCGGTTGTCGCTCGTGATTGGTCCGCCCTTTGAGGTGGCGGGCACGGTGACAATCTCGCCGGGGCCTGTGGGCACGTAGCCGGGTTCGACGCCGATCTCGGTCCATTGCGGGTCGCCCGAGTACAACGCGGCGCGATGCTTCATTGAAAGCGCGAAGTCGAGCGCGGTGATCTCATCGAGATGCGTCTCGTGGATCGCGTGTCCGTCGTAGTTACCGACGACCGAGCACCCTTGCATGAACGGGTACCAGACGACCGGACAAAAACCGAAACCGTGATTCACGCGCGTTTCGACCTGCCAATCGGGAGAGGCGTAGCGCCCCTGAACCATCGTCTCGGACTTGAATGTGACGTCTTTGGTTTCGTCAATCTCGCGGCGATACAACTTCGCGACAACGCGCCAAGAACCGTTCACGCGCTCAGTGGCGAAATACGGGTACTCGATCACCAACCGCTTCACGCAACCGTCTTCATGAAACTCGGGCTCGCACCAGCGCGCCTTCGTCGAGTCGATGAACAAGCTGCCCGCGCGAACGCCGAACATGAGCGCGGCGCTGCCGCACCCTTGCGCCGCCGAGAACGCCTCGCGCATCGCGGGGCGAAAGCGCGAAACGCGCTGCGATTCAAGAATCAACTTGTCAAGATGCGCGGACTCTTCCAACCCGAGTCCGCTCTCGTCAAAGTCGCGATCGTCTTCGCCGGGGCGACACGTAACGCGCGGCCAGCGCGCGTCACCAAGCACGAGGTCGGTGTTCGATTGAATCACGTTCGCGGCGAGCGGGTACACAATGCACGGGGCGCGATGCCATAGCGGCACGCCTCGGTCGAAAAAGTTCGGTCGCCCGACGTACTGCGTGCCTTCGACGTAGCGTTCGAGGTTGAGCATTTTTTGAGCGCGCGGGCTCATGTGCTCGCCGATAAGTCTCGCGGCATCGGCGAAACCGTTCATGTGCTGCATGTCGTGGCTCATCTCATACCTCGTGCCGTCGTCGGTCGGGACCGCTGCATGCGTGCAGAGCGAGCGCAAGCGCCCACGCTCGATCGCCGTGACCTTCGTCGGTCTGTGGGGCATCGTAGCGCACATTCCCTGCGCTCGTCACGATTCGCCGAATTGAGAACAGGTCGGCGCGTAAAAGCTTGTCGTTGGAAGAAATTCTCACGCTTTGATCTGTCAACGCGGAGTACAGCCCCGTCGCCAGGTCTTCCTTCGACTGCGCGGTGAACGTAACGGGCTCGACGCGCGTGCGACCGAAGCGCTTTTGAAGCTGCTCGGCGGGGAACGTGCCCATGCCGGTGGCGTCAATGCAAAGACGCTTGACGTTCCACGTCGGCGAGAACGCGAGCGCGGCGAGTCGTTCAATGTCGGCGGTCGCGGTGCGCTTGCAGCTCTCGGCGTACTGAACCCAGCGAATGCCGTCGGGGTCGCGGCGCACGATGACGAGTTCGGTGCGATCGTTGGAGCGACCGAGATCCATGCCGGCGTAGCAGACGCCCTCGTAGGCGAAGCAGTCATCAACGGTGCACGCGTCAATCGCTTCGGTCGGCAAGTACTGGAGCGCGTTGTCGAGGAACGCGCAGCGAAAGAGCTGACCGAAGATTCGCTCGTCGCCGCGCGCAAGCTTCCAGCAGTCGGCGAGCGCGACGGGCAGGCCGTCGGCGACGGCGTCGTCGAGCGTGACGGCGTGGCGCGTGTAGCCCTTGTGCTGCTTCGGGTCGCTCCAGAGCCCGTGCCAGAAGTCGCCCGAGCCGTTCGGCGTCGAGAGCACGCGAATGCGGTAGCCGTGGAGCGCGGTGCCGCCGGCGCCGTCCCAGACTTCCTCGGGCCGCTCGTAGTAGGCGACCTCATCCAGGATGACGTTGCCCGAGAACGAACGGCCTGCGCTCGTGTTCGGCAACGAGAGGATGCGCCCGCCGCTGGCGAACTCCAGCTTCTGCGACGCCTGTCGATTGAAGCGCGCCCACTCACTGCCGAAGGACTGAAGCGCCTGCGCGTGCTTGTTCGCTTTGTCGAGCACCTCGTCGGCTTCGCGCTGGCCGAGTGAGATTACCGTCGTCGTCTCGCCGAAGAGCGCCCAGAGCACGGCGGCGCCGGCGATGGTGTGGCTCGCGCCGATCTGTCGCGACTTCAAGATGAGCGAGAAGCGGTTAAAGTCGAGCAGCCATTCAAGTTGGAAGCGGTAGAACGTGCCGAGCCACAACGACACCGCGCGCCACTCCGACGCGGGCAGCGCGTTCGCGAGCGCGTCGAGCGTGCGTTGCGCGGTCGGCGAGAGGTCAGCGCGATTCATCTACGGCTTCGGGCGCGGCGAGTTCGCCGAACAGCTCTCGCATCTTGGCGCGGGCATCGGCGGGCGTAATCTGCGCCTGCGCGACGTTCACGGTGACGTTCTGCGAGTTCTCGGGCTTCGCGCCCCATCTCTCGGGGAAGCGTCGCTCCAGCACGCGCAGCGCGAATGACGCGTCGTCTTTCGCCTTCGTCGCCACCGTCGCGACGAGACGCGCCTCGAACCCGGCGACGGCGACGGCGAGCTGCTCAGCGAACGACGCGAACGGTTCTTCGCCTTCGCCGCCGAGCTGAAGCCACTTGCCGAATTTGCGCTTTGTGACGCCGCACGTCGCGGCGGCGACTTCGGGATCGACGCCCGCCTTCACGATGGCAAGCACGCGCTCGGCGACGTCGGGCTTGTACGCGGCGCGTGCTTGCATCTCGGGCGAGCGAAGGTCAACCTGCGCGGCGACGACGGGCGG
>Ga0075471_10002965_pt1 | contig 11079 bp, 10 predicted proteins | sample DEB19_08_DNA_2_FD_74787 | JGI IMG/M metagenome (GOLD analysis project Ga0075471, IMG submission 74787) | Aqueous microbial communities from the Delaware River and Bay under freshwater to marine salinity gradient to study organic matter... | ecosystem: Environmental > Aquatic > Marine > Coastal ... | reverse complement strand
GACCACGCGTGTCGGCTCGCCCGCGTATTTTTTGTCCTGCGGCGCATCGCCGATCGAGGCGAACTGAAAGAACCGATTGTTGGCACCAATCTTCGTGTGCCCGGTGATCACCACGTGCGGACCGATCACGCAGCCCGGGCCGATGTCGACATCTGGCCCGATGATCGAGTACGCGCCGATCTCGATGTCGGCCGCGAGTTTCGCCGTAGGCGCGACGACGGCTCGCGGGTCGATGCCGCGCGTCATCACGCCGGCCCCTGCGCCGACTTGCCCGACTCGGGTGCGACCATCAGTTCGGCGGAGGCCGCCTCGACGTCACCGACGTAGGCCGCCGCTTCGAACTTCCAGATGCCACGCATCTGCCGTTGCAACTTCGCGGTCAGGATGAGCTGATCACCCGGTTCGACCGGCCGCCTGAAGCGCGCCTTGTCGATGCCGACGAAATAAAACCGCGTCTCCTCGTTCGGCAGCACTTTGGCGGTTCGAAACGCCAGAATGCCGGCGGTCTGCGCCAGCGCCTCGATGATGATCACGCCAGGCATCACCGGCCGATAGGGAAAGTGTCCCGGGAAAAACGGCTCGTTGTAGGTGACGTTCTTGAGCGCGCGGATGCTCTCACACTCCTTGCACTCGAGTACCCGATCGACCAACAGAAAAGGGTATCGATGCGGCAGCTGCCGCAGGATTTCATTGATGTCGAGTATGGTTTCGCTCACGATGATCCCTCGTCCGTTTTGGCCTGAACGGCCTGTTTAGTCGTCCTTGTCCGTCGTGCCCGCCGAATCGTTCGCCGAACCCGCACCACGCTCGAGATCGGTGACGCGCTGCGCGAGCGTCCCGAGTCTTTTGACGCGCCCGACGATCCGCCGCCATTCGCTCGCCGACTCGACCGGAATGCCGCCGCCCGCGTAAATACCGGGCTCGCGGATGTCGTGGGTGACGAAACTCGTACCGGTGAGCGTCACGTCGTCACAGATCGTCAGGTGGCCGGCGATGCAGACGCCACCACCGATCCGGCAGCGCGCGCCCACTTCGGCGCTGCCGGCCATCCCGGCGCAACCCGCGAACGCCGTGTGATCGCCGACTCGGCAGTTGTGGCCGATCTGCACGAGGTTGTCCATCTTCACGCCGTTGCCGATCACCGTGTCCTCGAGCGCGCCCCGATCGATGGCGGTGTTGGCGCCGATCTCGACGTCGCAGCCGATGCGTACCGTGCCCACCTGCGGCACGAACACCCAACGCTCACCCTCGGCGGCGTAACCGAAACCATCGGCACCGATCACCGCACCCGGATGCAAAATCGAGCGCTCACCGATCACGACTTTGTCCATTACCGTGACCCGCGCGACGAGACGAACGTCATCGCCAAGACTCACGTCATCGCCGATCACCGAACCTGCGCCGATGAACGCCCGCGCCCCGATGCGACTGCGCGCACCGATGACGACCAAGGGACCGACGTGGGCCGAGGGGTGAATGTCGGCATCGGCAGCGACGACCGCAGCGGGATGCACGCCGGCGGGCGCCATCGGCACCGGATGCAGCAGCTGCGCGATGTGCGCGAAACTCGCATGCGGGTTGTCTGCCAGCAGGCAATCGAGCGTCGTCGCCTCCTGCATCTTGGGATGCAGCACGATGGCGCCGGCATTGGCCGCCGCAAGTTGATCGACGAGCTTCGGGTTGGCAAAGAAAGCGAGCCCGCGAGGGCCCGCGCCCGCGATCGTGCCGATGTGATCGATGATGCGGTCGGGATCGCCGCGCAGCGCCAGTCCGAAACGGACCGCGAGCTCACCGAGCGTGAATGGCATTGCGTCCGCCCTGCGCGGCCGCCCGCCGACTCAACGCGTGGCGGGCTTCGCCGGCGCCGCGGCGCTCACGCGCTGCTGCAGTGCCGACAACACGCCCGGCGTGATGTCGAGCGTCTGGGTCGCGTAGATCACGCCGTCGGTGACGACGAGATCGAAGTTTTGCGCCTTCGAAAAGCTACGAACTTCTTCGATCAGCGTGCGCTGCAACTTCGACATTTCTTCGTTACGACGCGCGTTGAAATCGTCGTTCACTTCCTGCTGACGACGCGCGAGGTCGCGCTCGCCATCGCGCAGTTCTTTTTCGGCGCGCGAGACCTGATCGGGCGTCATGGTGGCGCGATCTTTGACGAGCTTGTCGCGCTTGCCCTGGAGCGAGGTCGCCTGGGTCTGCAACTCGCGCTGCTTCGCCGCCGCTTCGCTGCGTAGCGACTCGATGAGCGCCTTGCCCTGCGGGCTCTCGTCCATCAAGCGCCCGAAGTCGAGCACACCCACCTTGATCTCGGCCATCGCCGGAGCGCCCGCAAGCGCTGCCATTGCCGCCATCGCCGGAATCATCGCCTTGGAAAACATACGCATCGTCGACCCAACCTCTGAATGTGCGATCGGCTCAGAACGCCTGACCGATCGTGAACTGGAACCTTTCTTCCTCGTCTTCGAACTGCACGCCATCACCCTTGAAGGTGTTGAGCGGCAGCGCATAACTGAAGCGGAATACGCCGAGCGGCGCGAGCCACTGCACCGCGACGCCCGCCGACTTCTTCAACTTATCATACTTGAACTTGTAATCGACCGGGGTGACCCCGTCGGCGCCCGTGAACTTGTAGAAATCCCGCGTCGAGAACACGTTACCGATATCGAAGAACGCCGTCGCCCGCGCGGTCGTGCGCCACTTCTCCGGAGTCGGGATGATGAGCTCGGCGCGCGCCGCCACCTTGAGGTTGCCGCCGTAGGGGTTGCCGAAACTGTCCTTCGGGCCCAGGCGACTCTCTCGATAGCCACGAACCGTATCCGGTCCGCCGGCAAAGAAATTGCGGTACGGTGGCGGTGCGGTCGTGTCGCCGAGCTCCTGGCTGTAGCCGACATCGCCGCCGAGCGCCAACGTCCAGCGTCCGAAGAGCGGGACGAACTGCAGGAATTCATAGGCGGCGGTGGCGTACTGCACGTCGCTGAAGGGCAGCGCATAGCTGAGCGAGAACGTGTGGCGCATGCCGCGATCGGCAAAGAGCGCGCGGTTGCGGCTGTCGTAGCTCCAGCCGACGGCGAGTTCGAAGGAATCGAACTGCGTGGTGTCGAGCGTCGTCGCCGGAATGATGAACCCGCCACCATAGTCCTGCTCGGGCACGATCTTCACACGATAGTCGCCGTTGGTGCGCACCCAGCTGCGAGCCTGGTCGGCACTGCCCTCGCCGGTGATCAACGAGGAACGCTGGATCGAAAGCCCGACGCGCAAGCCCTGGAACTCGGTGATCGGATAACCGTAGTCGACACCGAGCGCGAGCGACTCCGAAGAAAAGTCCGACGAGGCCGACACGAACTGCGTGACGTCGCGGTACGTGAACGAGAGCGTGCGCGCGACGCCGTCGATGTTGGTGTACGGGTCCGTGTGCGAGACGCCATACACTTTCGAGTAGCGGCCGGAGTTCAGGTCGATGGCGATACGCTCACCCGAGCCCATGAAATTGCTGTCGGCGTAGTTGCCGTTGAGGATGAACGACTGCGACTCGGAATAACCGACGCCACCACCAAGCTGCGCCGAGGGACCTTCCTTGATCTCGAACTCGACGTCGACGAGATCGGCGGTGCCCGGCACCGGCTTGGTTTCCGATTCGACTTTTTCGATGAACGGCAGGCGCTGGATACGCTGCTTCGAGCGCTCGACGAGCACGTTGGAGAGCCATGCGCCCTCGAGCTGCCGCATCTCGCGACGCAGCACGTCGTCGTTGATCTTGGTCACCTTGTTGAAGACGATGTGACGGACGTAGACCCGATTGCCCGGGTCGATGAAAAAGGTGATGCCGACCTCTTTCTTGCCGTCATCGGGCGTCGGCACCGGATCGACTTTCGCGAAGGCATAGCCCTCGAGACCGAGCCGGTTCTGGATCAACTCCTGGGTCGCGGTGATGTCTTTCTTCGAGTAAGTGTCACCGGTCTTCACGAGTAGATAATTCTTGAGTTCTTCCTCGGAGACGACGAAGGTCCCCGCGAGCTTGACCGTGCTCAGCTTGAAGACCTCACCCTCGGTCACGTTGACGGTGATGAAAATGTCGTCTTTCTCTGGAGCGATCGCCACCTGCGTCGACTCGATCTCGAAGTTGGCGTAACCGCGATCCATGTAGAACGAACGCAGTTTTTCGAGGTCGCCCTGCAGCGACTCGCGCGAGTAGCGATCGTCCTGCTTGTACCAAGACAGCCAATTCGGCGTCTTCAGCTCGAAATCTTCGAGGACTTCTTTTTGCTCGAAGCGCTCGTTGCCGACGAGGTTGATCTGACGAATGCGCGCGCGCTTGCCTTCCTTGATGTCGATCTTGACGCGCACCCGGTTGTCCGAGACCTCTTCGACCTGCGTGTCGATGCGCACCGCGTATTTGCCGCGGCTGAAATACTGGTCGGTGAGAAACTGTTTCACGTCCTCGAGCACCGAGCGGTCGAAGGTCTTGCCGGTCGCCAGCCCCACGTTGCGCAGGCTCTTGTTGAGATCTTCGGTCTTGATGTCCTTGTTGCCCTTGATCTCGAAGCTTTCGATCGAAGGCCGCTCGAGCACGGCGACGATCAATGTGCCCGCTTCCCAGCGCAGCTCGACGTCGCGGAAAAAGCCGGTGTCGTAGAGCGCGCGAATGGCCTCGCGTACCCGCTGCTGCGTCAACCGATCGCCGATGTTGACCGGCAGGTAGTTGTACACCGTGCCTTCGGAGACACGCTGCAAACCTTCGACGCGAATGTTGTCGACGCGCAGCACCTGCGCCTCTTGCGCAAACACCGTGGCAACGTGAAAAGACGATGCCAGGAGCAGCACCGCGGCAAGAGCGAACCGAATCCGTGTGATCAACCGAGCTGCCTCGTGAAATCGTTGAAGAGCGCAATGCCCATCAGCATGAGCAGCAACGCGATACCCACCTGCTGTCCGAGTGCCTGTACCCGCTCGGGAATCGGCGACCCGCGGAACCATTCGATGAGCTGGTAGACGATCTGACCACCATCGAGGATCGGGATGGGCAAAAGATTGAGAAAGCCGAGACTGAGCGAGATGACGATCAGGAAGCCGAGGAATTCCGCCAGCCCGCTCTGCGCAGACTCACCCGCGAACTCGGCGATCGACAGCGGCCCCGATAAATTTTTGAGCGAGACCTGCCCGAACAGCATGCGCGCGAACATCTTGGCCTGCAGCACCGTCATGTCCCAGGCGCGCTGCGTCGCGACGGTCAACGACTCGAGCGGGCCGTAATCGCGCTGCTCGACGAGCTCGGCGGGCCAGGGCGGTGGTGGTGGCGTCGCGACGCGAATGCGGCCGATTTCTTTGCCCTCGATCAGATCGGCGGTGCTGCGCAGCGTGACCTCGGCCGCCTGACCGTTACGCAGGTAGCTGACGACGACGTCGCGATTCGGCCGGGCCGAGATCAGCTCTACGAGCGCCGGGAAATCGGCGACCGGCTCGCCGTCGATGGCTGTCACCCGGTCTCCCGGCTGCAAACCGGCGAGTGCCGCGGGACCACCGGCATCGACCTTGCCGAATTCCGCGGGCACGGGCGGCGTCCAGAAACGCATCCCCAAACCGCGCAGCAAAGCGGACGGCTCGGTGAGTGCGCGGCGTACTTCCGGATCGTCGATGCGCAGCGCGAGCGTACGTACGCCCGAGCCCGGACGCTGCACGTCGATCTCTATTTGGCCATCGTCGCTGATCGCCTCGACGAGCCCGAGCACCACGTCGGAGTGGGTGGCGACGTCGCGATTCTCGATCCGCAGAAATTGATCGTTGGTGCGCAGGTCGGCCCGCGCGGCGATCGAGTCGGGAACCACTTTGCCGACGACCGGCCTCACCTGCGGCTCGCCACTCGACCAAAGAATCGCCCACAGCACGAGAATGGCGAAGATGATGTTGAAGGCGGGTCCCGCGAGCAGCACCAGGATGCGTTGCCACGGTGCCTTGCGCGTGAAGGAGCTCGCGAGATCCTCGGGCGCGACCGGCCCCTCGCGCTCATCGAGCAACTTGACGTAGCCGCCGAGCGGCAGCGCGGCAAACACGTATTCGGTACCGTCGCGACGACCCACGCGCCTCCAGAGCGCGGGCCCGAAGCCGACCGAGAACCGCAGCACCTTGAAGCCGAGCTTGCGTGCCACCCAGAAGTGGCCGTACTCGTGCACGGTGACGAGCAAACTCACGGCCACGACGAAGCCGGCGATCGTCCAGAGAAAATCCATCAGCACGCCCTCGCCGCAGCCTGCCCGCCGATCGCGCGCAACGCCGCCGCACGCGCCGCGCCATCGGCCGCGAGCACGCTCTGCAAGTCCTTGACCGAACCGGCCGACACGGCGTTCATCACGCTGTCAATGACTGCGGGGATACCGCTGAAGTTCAAACGCCCCTCCAGGAAGGCCGCGACCGCGACCTCGTTGGCCGCATTCAGGATGGCGGGCGCGAGCCCACCGGCAACCGCCGCCTGTCGGGCCAATGCCAGACAGGGGAATCGACCCGTGTCCGGCGGCTCGAATTGCAGCACTCCGGTGCGGGCCAGATCGAGGAATTGTACACCGGAGTCGATGCGGTCCGGCCAACCGAGGGCGTGGGCGATCGGCGTGCGCATGTCGGGCGAGCCGAGCTGGGCGAGCATCGAGCCGTCGACGTATTCGACCAACGAATGCACGAGGCTCTGCCGATGGACCACCACCTCGACCTGTTCGATCGGCAGGCCGTAGAGGATGCAGGCCTCGATCACCTCGAGCCCCTTGTTCATGAGCGTCGCCGAATCGACCGAGATTTTGCGGCCCATGACCCACTTCGGGTGCTTGCAGGCCTGCTCGGGCGTTGCCGTTGCGATCGCCTCGGCGCTCCAATCGACGAAGGGTCCGCCCGAGGCCGTGAGCAGGATGCGCCGTACCCCGGGGGGCGCGCGACCGGTCTCGGCGCCTGCCGGCCAGCACTGAAAAATCGCGTTGTGTTCGCTGTCGATCGGCAACAACGTTGCCCCACCGGCACGCGCCGCGGCAACGAGAATGGGGCCTGCCATGACGAGCGGCTCTTTGTTGGCGATCATCAGCCGCTTGCCGGCCCGCGCGGCCGCGAGCGATGACGACAAACCGGCCGCGCCCACGATGCCCGCCATGACGTAGGGGGCCTGTGGCAGTGCTGCGATCTCATCGAGTGCCGCCTCGCCGACGAGCACGCGCGTCGGCAAACCCGCCGCGCGCAAGCCGTGCTCCAGCGTCTGCGCGGCCTCGGGCTCGACCAGGGCTGCGACCTCGGGACGATGTTGCAGACATTGCGCGAGCAACTTGGCGTGATCGCGCCGCGCGCCGAGCGCGATCGCGCGAAAGCGCTCGGGATGACGGGAGATCACATCGAGCGTGTTGTCGCCGATCGTACCCGTGGAGCCGAGCACCGCAACGCCGATCGGCTCACCGCCGCGAGCGGTCATCAGCTTGCGCCCCGAATCAAACCCGCCTCGAGCAGGCCGAGCACGAAGATGGGCACGCCCGCCGACAGACTGTCGAACCGGTCGAGCACGCCGCCGTGACCCGGGAACAGTCCGCCGCTATCTTTGAGCCCCGAGTGTCGCTTCATCAGACTCTCGGTCAAATCGCCGACCACCGAAAATGCCGCCGCCGCTGCGGCCAACCACAAGACCGCAGTGAGCGGCCAAACCAGCAACGGTGCGCCGATGGCGGCCACCACGAGCGAGGCGAGCACACCGCCGATGACGCCCTCCCAACTTTTTCCCGGCGATACTTTGGGCGCGAGTCGCAAGCGTCCGAAGCGACTGCCCGCGAAGTACGCACCGACGTCAGCCGCCATCACCACGACGAGGGCAAATAGCAACACCCAGGCCCCGTTTTCTTCGAAGCGCAAATGCTGCAGTGCGACGCCGGCGGGGACCATCACGCAAAGCCCGGCGATCGCCGTCACCCCCCGGCCGCCACGCGTCGGCGCAAACATCACCCAGGCGAACGCCACCAACCACCAGATCGCGGCAATCCCCATGAGCAACGACAGCGCGCCCGGCGCACGGCTGTATTGCCAGGCGGCGAGACACGTGACACCGACCAGCAGCACGTAGGCATGGCGCCAGAGTGCGTGCTGCAGCTTGAGGAACGCCGACCACTCCCAGGCGCCACTCAACACGACGAGCGCGACCAGCACCGTAGTGAACACCGCCGGCAAGGCAAAGAGCACGAGCAGCAGCGCCACCGCGAGCGCGATCGCCGTTGGCACCCGCTGCCGCAGACCTGCATAGCGACTCATTTTTTTGAGCCGCTCGCCTGCGCGCCCGTCAGCCCGAAGCGTCGCTCGCGACCGGTGAAATCTTCGATCGCACGCTGCAGCTCGGCAGCGTCGAAATCGGGCCACAGCAAGTCGGTGAAATACAGCTCGGCGTAGGCGATGTTCCAGAGCAAAAAATTGCTCACGCGATGATCACCGCCGGTGCGAATGAAAAGATCGGGGTCGGGAAGGTCGGCAAGCTGCAACTCGGCGGCGAAGCGCTCCTCGTCGATGTCGCTCGCGCGGATCGCACCGCTCGCCGCCTGCGCCGCGAGCCGTTTTGCGGCTTCGACGACGTCCCAGCGACCGCCGTAACTCACCGCGACCTGCAGGCAGAGTCCCCCGTTGCCCGCCGTTTTCGCCTCCGCCTCGGCGATGCGCTGCTGCAAACGCACCGCGAGACGCTGTCGATTGCCGATCACGCGCAGACGCACGCGATTGGCGTGCAGCTCTTCGACCTCGCGATCGAGCGCTTCCATGAAAAGGCCCATGAGCGTTGCGACCTCGGTCTCGGGTCGACGCCAGTTTTCACTGGAGAACGCGAACAGCGTGAGCGCACCGACGCCGAGTTGCACGCATTCGCGGATCACCTGACGCACGGGCTCGATGCCCGCGCGGTGCCCGGCAGTGCGCGGCTCGCCACGGGCTTCGGCCCAGCGGCCGTTGCCGTCCATGACGATCGCGATGTGCCTAGGCAGGGTCAAGGGCTGCGCTCGCGGCCTCAGACCTGCATGATCTCTTTTTCTTTGACTGCGAGAGCGGCGTCGATCTCGGCCACGTGCTTGTCGGTGAGCTTCTGGATCTCTTCCTGCGCCTTCTTTTCTTCGTCCTGGCTGATCATCTTTTCTTTGAGCGCTTCCTTGACGTCTTGCAGAACGTCACGCCGCACGTTGCGCACCGAGACACGCGCCGCCTCCGCATCACCACGCACCACTTTGGTGATGTCGCGCCGGCGCTCCTCGGTGAGCGGCGGCAGCGGTACGCGGATGACCGCACCGGCGGTATTCGGCGTCAGTCCGAGATCGGACTTGTAGATGGTCTTTTCGACCGCCTGAATCGCGCTCTTGTCCCAGGGCGTGATGACGATGGTGCGCGCATCTTCCACGCCGATGTTGGCAAGCTGCGACAGCGGCGTCTCGGTACCGTAGTAATCGACCTTCAGGTTCTCGACCAGGCTCGGACTCGCACGGCCTGTGCGCAGCTTCTTGAGGTCCGCCTGAAACTGCTGCACGCACTTGGCCATGCGCACGGTGGCGTCTTTCTTGAAATCTTCGATCATCGTCGTCTACCTCAGGAGTTGGTCACCACGGTGCCGATGTCCTCGCCCCGCACGATACGCAGCAGATCGCCGGCATTGGTCAGGTTATAGACCTGCAGCGGCAGCTGATTATCGCGGCACATGACGATGGCCGTCGCATCCATCACGTTCAACCGCTCATCGAGCACCCGATCAAAAGTGAGGCGAGGATAGCGCACAGCCTTGGGGTCTTTCATCGGGTCTGCCGAATAGATGCCGTTCACCTTGGTGGCCTTGACGAGGAGTTCGGCGCCGATCTCGATCGCGCGCAGCGAGGCTGCGGTGTCAGTGGTGAAGAACGGGTTGCCGGTGCCGGCGGCGAACAACACCACGCGTCCCTTTTCGAGGTGACGGATGGCACGGCGCCGGATGTATTCCTCGCAGACCTCGTTGATGCGGATCGCCGACATCACACGCGCGTAGCTGCCGATGCTCTCGAGGGCATCCTGCATCGCAAGGCAATTCATGACGGTCGCGAGCATGCCCATGTGATCGCCCGTGACGCGATCCATGCCCGCGCGCGCGAGACCCGCACCCCGAAAGATGTTGCCACCACCGATGACGACCGCCACCTGCACGCCGAGCGCCGTGAGCTCCTGGATCTCGAGGGCGATCCGCTTGATCACCGCCGGATCGATGCCGTAGTCGGTACCGCCCATGAGCGCTTCGCCCGACAGTTTCACGAGGATGCGCTTGTACCGAACCTTCGCTTCAGCCATTGCCCGTCTCCCCTTGAAGAAAACCCCGCCGAGGCGGGGTTTTCGTTGGCTCTCTGCGGCGGCTTACTTGCCGCTGCTTGCTTTGACCTGTGCCATGACCTCGCCTACGAAGTCATCCTGCTTCTTTTCGATGCCGGCGCCAACCTCGAAACGGCGGAACGCCTTCACCTCGGCCTTGGCGGCCTTCAGCAACTTTTCGATGCTCTGGTCCGGATCTTTGACGAAGGCCTGTCCGAGCAGCGCTTTTTCATTGAAAGTCTTGCGCAGACGGCCCTCGACCATCTTGGCGACGATCTCGGCAGGCTTGCCCTCGGCGAGCGCCTTCTCGGTTTCGATCTCGCGCTCTTTGGCCACCACGTCGGCGGGCACGTCGGCCGCCGAGAGATAGTCGGGATTGCTCGCCGCCACGTGCATCGCGAGATCGTGCGCGAGCTCGGCCGAGCCGCCCTCGATCGCAACCATCGCGCCGATGCGCGTCCCGTGACGATACGCGCCGAGAAAACCAGTCGCGGCAAGCGAGGCGTGCCGTCGGACCGAGATGTTCTCGCCGATCTTGGCGATCAGGGCACGACGACGCTCATCGACGGTCTCGCCCGAGGCCAGCTTCAAGGCGTTGAGCGCCTCGAGGTCGGCCGGCTTCGCGGCCAGCGCCACCTTGGCGACTTCGCTCGAGAACGACTGGAAATCGGCCTCGCGAGCGACGAAGTCGGTCTCGCAGTTGATCTCGGCCATCACCGCGGACTTGCCGTCGGCGGATTTCTCGAGCGCGATCACGCCCTCGGC
>Ga0075471_10002964_pt1 | contig 11080 bp, 5 predicted proteins | sample DEB19_08_DNA_2_FD_74787 | JGI IMG/M metagenome (GOLD analysis project Ga0075471, IMG submission 74787) | Aqueous microbial communities from the Delaware River and Bay under freshwater to marine salinity gradient to study organic matter... | ecosystem: Environmental > Aquatic > Marine > Coastal ... | reverse complement strand
ATTTCCTCTTCAAGGTCGAGGCCAGTGGCGCGGTGAAGGTCGAGCTGGGCACCAACACCGTCATCGAGTTCACCGGCGATGGGAAGAAAGCCAGCGACCCGACGAAGCCCATCCGCCTCAGCAAGGGCAACAACGCACTCAAGGTCACGTTCACCAGCCCCGCGAGCGGCGACGCGATGCTCAAGCTGCTGTGGTCGGAGAAGGGTTCGCTGTGGGAGCCCATCAACTCCGGCATGGTGAGCCGCGCCGTGGGCAACGAAGCTCTCGCTCAGCAGAACAAGCTGCGGCTCGGGCGCGAGACGTTCTTCGAGGCCCGCTGTGCGAAGTGCCACACCACCGAGGCGGGCGCGCCGGAGCTGGCGATGGACGCGCCGAGCTTCGAGGGCATTGGGTCGCGCCGGCACTTTGGCTGGATGGCTAACTGGATTCTCGACCCCAAGGCGCAGCGCGCCAACGCCCAGATGCCGAAGCTCCTCCACGGCGCGACTGCTCAGGCCGATGCCGAGGCCATCGCCGCTTTTCTCGCCTCGCAGACTGGCGCGGCCCCGGCGGGCGAGCCGAAGAAGGATGACGAAAGCATCGAAGCCGCGAAGAAGCTCGTCGAGGCGCTGCACTGCACCGGCTGCCACAACGTGCCGGACATCGGTGACTCAGATGACAAGAAGCTGAACCTCACCCACGTCAACGCCAAGTTCCCGCCCGCCGCGCTGCTGGCCTTCCTCAAGAACCCCGGCACGCACTACGCGTGGACGCGCATGCCGAACTTCAAGCTGAAGGACGCCGAGGCGGAGCAGCTCGCGGGCTTCCTCTCCTCCGTTGCGCCGATGGTCAAGCAGCCTGGTGCGCCGACCGATGCCGCCGTCATTGCGCGCGGCAAAACGCTCGTGCAGACCAAGGGCTGTCTCACCTGCCACACGCTCAAGCTCGACAACCAGTTCAAGGCCAAGCCCCTCGCGGAACTCCCCGCTGCGACGTGGACCAGCGGCTGCCTCGCCGAGGCGTCCGCTGGCAAAGCGCCGCATTACGCCCTCGCGAAGGCCGAGCGCGAGGCGTTGCAAGCCTTCGCCGCCACCGACCGCGCCGCCTTGAAGCGCCATGTCCCGGTCGAGTTCGCCGAACGGCAGGCGCGGAACCTGAACTGCACCAGTTGCCACGGCCAGCTTGATGGCTTCACCCGTTACGAAATGCTCGGCGGCAAGCTCCGGCCCGAGTGGATGGCGCAGTTCATCGCGGGCGACATCAAATACAAGCCGCGCCACTGGCTCGCGCACCGCATGCCGGTCTTCCCCCAATACGCCGCCGACTTCGCCACCGGCCTCGCGATGACGCATGGCTTCCCGCCGAAGACGCCCGCCGAGCCGCCGCAGGATTTGGAGCTGGCGAAGGTGGGGCAGAAGCTCATCGGTGTGGACGGCGGCTTTTCGTGCATCTCGTGTCACAGCGTCGGCGCGGTGAAGGCGGCGCAGGTTTTCGAGAGCGAGGGCGTGAACTTCGCGTATGCCACCGAGCGCATCCAACGCGCCTATTTCGAGCGCTGGATGCGCAACCCGCTGCGCATCGAGCCGCAGACCAAGATGCCCGTGTATTTCCAGGAGGACGGTTCCAGCCCGCTGCCCGACGTGCTTGGCGGCGACACCGTCAAGCAGCTTGACGCCTTCTGGCAGTTCTTCCGCCTCGGCGACAAGATCACCCCCCCCGCCGCGCCCTGACCACGGGGGAGTTTAACCGTGGATGGCCACGGATAAACACGGATGGAATTGCCACTCGAGGGCGCAAAGACCGCACAGATAAGCCGCTGCTGTATTTTCCCTCTGGGCGCGCTGCGCCCTTTCGCGGCTGACTATCCATGCGTGTCATTCCATGTGCATCCGTGGTTGAACCAGTCCTGACCCGCGCATCGGGGCGAGCACCGGAAAAGTGCGACTGGCATTTGCAGTGCTCTTGCTTCGCTGCATGACCGCCCGGATTGGCAGAAAGTTTTCCCTCCATCGTTTGCAGCTTTGCGCGAACGAACACGGGTTGATCCGGCTGAATGTGAAACGGCGGGCCAGCCGACCGCCGGTTGAGTTGCCTCCCGGTGCCTCCCTCGCGCAAGTCATGAGCGCTCACCTCGACCGCCTCATTGACTACCTGTTTGGGGTTTAGCTCCGGTGATGCCGTTGAAGCGGAATCAGTTCAACCAGAAGTCATGCGAGACGCGCCGGCCGATTTGGCGGCCGTCTACTTTTCCTTCATCCACTGGTCCACAAACCGCTCCAGAATCTCCAGCGGCACCGCGCCATTGCGCAGGACGACGTAGTGGAACTCGCGCACGTCGAACTTGGGGCCTAATTCCTTCGCAGCGCGGGCGCGGAGTTCCGCCTGTGTCACCTTGCGAAGCGGATCACTTTTCTGCGGAGCGGTAGAGGTGCGCCAGTGCCGCCCGAGCTTCGGCTCGCACGCGGGGCGAAAGCCATAATGAGGATTTTTCCAGCCCGGCCAGATGAGCCTCAGCATCCGACCTGGTCACCGCTCGGTTGGCCGCCGCCCAGAGGACAACACCAAGCGATCCTCGAGCCGTTATGCCAAGAGATTCGGCAACCAATCGCGCCGCTGCGTCGTCCGTCAAGAACCAGTCGGGCTTGATTTCGGTTGCGAGGGCCAGCGCTTTCGCTTCTCCACCGTGCAGCAGACCGGCTTGTTGCCAGGCGTCGGCACGTTGTTGGAGCGTGGGTGAAAGCAATTGGGTTCTTACCCATTCAGGCGGAAGACCCGGCCAAAGCGCAGGCGCATGGACGCGTAGCTCGGCCAGAACCAAAGGCGGGAGGAACACTTCCCCGATGAGTGGAAGCAAGTGCAGCGCGCCAGCCTCATGCAAATGCAGGAGCGGACCGGTATCGGCTACCAGACGCTTCATTTACCCGGCGGCTGCTCGCGCAAGGACCATTCGATGTCCGCAAGCTGCTGCTGCTCCATCAACGTGAACCGACGATGGCTGATAAACTCGCGCAGTGCGGTGCAAACCACTTCAGTGGGGCTGCCAAACGCACCCGTCGCCACGGCGCTCTCCACCTCGCGGGCCATCTGGTCAGGCAATTCCACTTCGAGCGTTTTCATGGCGGCTTGGTAGCACGATATTCCGGTGATTGCCACGGTCAATTCGCACGCTTCTCGTTCACCCACTCGTCCACAAACCGCTCCAAAATCTCCAGCGGCACCGCGCCGTTGCGCAGAGCCACGTCGTGGAATTCGCGCACGTCGAACTTCGGGCCGAGTTCCTTGGCGGCGCGGGTGCGGAGCTCCTTGAGCTTGAGTTCGCCCACCTTGTAGGCGAGCGCCTGGCCGGGCCAACTGATGTAGCGGTCAATCTCGTTGATGATGTCGTTCTCGGCCTTGGGCGCGTTGGCCTTGAAGTAATCAATCGCCCGCTGGCGGTCCCACTTGAGCGCGTGCATGCCGGTGTCCACCACGAGGCGGACGGCGCGCCACATCTCGTAGGTGAGCTGGCCGAACTTGTCGTAAGGGTCGGCGTAGAGGCCGAGTTCCTCACCCAGAAATTCAGAGTAGAGGCCCCAGCCCTCGATGAACGCCGTGTAGCCGCCGTAGCGCCGGAAGTTCGGCAGCTCGCCCTGCTCCTGCGCGAGCGCGATTTGCAGGTGGTGGCCGGGCACAGCCTCGTGCAGCGACAGGGCCATCATCTCCCACTTGGGGCGCGTCTCGGGCCGGTAGAGGTTCACGAAGTAGGTGCCTGCACGGGAGCCGTCGGCGGCGGGCGGACGGTAGTAGGCCGTCGTCGTGTCGGGCGCCATCTTGTCCGGGATGGCCTCGACGCCATAGGGCATACGCGGGAGGGTCTTGAAGACTTTCACCAGCAACGGGTCAATGCGCCGCGACATGGCGTGGTAGCCAACGAGGAGTTCCTGCGGCGTCTTGTAGTAAAACTGCGCGTCGGTGCGCAGGAACTGGAAGAACGCGCGCAGGTCGCCCTTGAAGCCCACCTTGTCCTTGATGGCGAGCATCTCGGCGCGGATGCGGGCGACTTCCTTCAAGCCCAGCTCATGAATCTCGCGCGGTGTGAGCGAGGTGGTGGTGAACTTCTTCGCCTCGAACGCATAGCGCGCCGCGCCCTCGGGCATCTGCCAGCAGCCCACCTGGTCGAAGCACGCGGGTAGATACTCCTTCACGAAGAACTCGTGAAACGCGCGGTAGGCAGGCACGACTTGCTGCGCAATGACGCGGCGGGCTTCGGCCTGCAAGCGGTCGCGGTCGGCGGCGAGGGGTTTCGGGATGTTCGCGAACGGCTTGTAGAACGGGCTTTTCTCCGGGTCGGTGACGAGCTGCTTCTCGATTTGTCCCGGCACGCGCTGCATGACGACCTTCGCGTGGACGATGCGCGCGCGAATGCCCTCGCGCATGAGGTCGGTGGTCTGCGCAGCGTAGCGGGGCAGGGCGCGCAGGCGGGCGAGCCAGTCCTCGAAGTCCTTCACCGTCTCGAAGCGCAGGCTGTCGGCCAGCTCGTCCTCAGTCTGGAGGCCGCCGCGCTGGTTGAGCGGGACGAAATGCCAGCGGAAGGCGTGCCCCTCGATGGACTGCGTGAGGCGGTGCTCGAAGAGGTCGTAGTTGAGCTGGTCGCGCTGGGAGAGCGCCTTGCGGTCAATCTTACGCAGGCGAGCGAGCGCGTCCTGACTGTGGCGCTGCTCGGCTTCGATGGCAGCAGGCGTGAGGTCTTCCCAACGGTCGTTCCAGCGGCGGTCGCCAAGCTGCGAGGCCCACGTCGGGTTGCGCTGCATGCTGTCCTCCCACTCCGCAGCGAAGAAGTCGTGGAGGGCCTTGGTGGCGTCGGCGGCTAGGGCGGTCGCGGCGGAAAGCGCGAGGCAGAACAAGACCAGTGGGCGTGTCATGGTGAGGCGGTAGGATAGCGACGGCCCGGCGGCGGGAAATGCAAAAGGCGATTTAACCACAGAGGCACAGAGAAGGAATCCAGAAAGCCCCTCTTCGCAGGAGTCCCCTCTGTGCCTCTGTGGTTGAAAATGATGTGGCTATGCGCTCCGTCACGCGCGCGGCCAGAGCAGCAGGCGCAGGCTGTTCAGCACGACGATGACGGTGCTGCCCTCGTGGCCGAGGACGCCGAGCGTGAGCGGCACTTTGCCAAAGAGTGCAAAGCCGACGAGCACGACGACGGTGCCAAGGGAGATGACTACATTCTGCCGGATGACCGCGCGGGCGCGCTGGCTGAGACGGTAGGCGGCGAGGAAGTTCTCCAAACGGTCGTGCATCAGGACCACTTGCGCCTGCTCCAGCGCGGCGTCGGAACCGCGTGCGCCCATTGCCACGCCCACATGCGCGGCGGCGAGGCTGGGGGCGTCGTTCACGCCATCACCGACCATCGCCACGCGTTGGCCGGCGGCGTTGAACTCGTGGATGGCCCCGACCTTTTGCTCGGGCTTGAGGCCGGCGCGCAGTTCGTCGAAATGAAGTTCACGCTTGAGCAACTCCGCCGCTTCGGGGCGGTCGCCAGTGAGAACGACAGTGCGGAGGCCTGAGCGGCGGAGTTCCGTGAGCACGCCGGCGGCTTGGGGACGAATGTCGTCGCGCAGGAGGATGCGGCCAAGCAGTTCGCCGTCGCTGACCCAGACTTCGGAAATGCCAGCGGCAGTCGGTGGCGCATCAGGATGCGAGCCACGCGGGAGCTTGCTCAGGACAAGTTCACGACGACCGAGCAAGCAGACTTTGTCGCCCAGGTGCGCGCGGAGACCGAGGCCCGTGATGGACTCGAAGTGGTCGAGCGCGAGCGGCGGTAGCGTGTGCTGCTTGCCGTAGCGCGTGATGGCCCGGGCGAGCGGGTGAGTGGAAAGGCGCTCCATCGCGCAGGCCAGCGTGGCGATGTCCTGCTCGCGACCGGCGGGAAAGCTCTCGACCTTCTCCACTTGCAATTCGCCCGTGGTCAGCGTGCCGGTCTTGTCGAGGGCCACGACGTTCACGTCCGCGAGTTGCTCGATGGCCGCCCCGCCGCGGAAGAGGATGCCGCGCCGCGCACCCCACGCGATGGCCGCGAGCACGGCGGAGGGAATCGAGAGCACCAGCGCGCACGGCGACGCGACGACCAGCAGTGCCATGGTGCGGTAGAACGCGCTCTGTGTTTCTGTCGTGCTCGTGAACGCCGGCAGCCCGAAGCCCTGCCACCACACGAAGAACATCGCAAACGCCAGCCCGGTGATGGCGTAGGTGTAGGTGCTGCCGAACTTGTCCGTGAAGCGCTGCGAAGGGGCCTTGAGCCGCTGTGCCTCGCGGATGAGGCGGATGATTTTTTGGAGCGCACTTTGCCCGGCGGCGCGGAGGACGAGCACTTCCACGGCACCCCACAGGTTCAGCGTGCCGGCCAGCACGGAGTCGCCGACGTTTTTCTCCACGGGCGCGGCTTCGCCGGTGAGCGTGGATTCGTCAGCGGCGGTCTTGCCTTTCACGACCTCGGCATCGAGCGGGAACTGCGTGCCGGGCTTGATGAGCAGGCGCGCGCCGGGCTGGAGGTCGGCGACAGGCGTCTCGTGCTCGTGGCCGGCGTCGTCGAGCAGGGTGGCGGTCTTGGGCGCGGCCTTGAAGAGCGCGCCAATCTCGCGTTGCGTGCGGCCCATCGCGTAGTGCTCCAGCGCGCCGGAGATGCTGAAGAGGAAGAGCAGCATCGCGCCTTCGTCCCAATGCCCGATGAGCGCGCTGCCCAGCGCGACGGCGAGCATGAGGAAATGCACGTCGAGCACGCGGTGCTGAAGGCGCTCCCAGACTTCGTGCGCGGCGAACCAGCCGCCGCTCAGATAGGCCGCGAGGTGGAAGCCCAGCGCGATCGAACCGTCACCGACCAGCGCGGCGGTCAAGGTGGCCGCGCCGCAAATTCCGGCGGCGACCATCTGCGGCTTCCATTCGTCGAGGTCGGCGTCCGCCTCGGGGATTTCGACTTCGCGGGGAATGATTTTCGGCAACGGCAGGTCGCGCCAGCGCCAGAAGCGCGGTGCGGTCGGGCAGGTGATCCGCGCGATGACCGAGCGGTCGCCGTCGCGCGTCACGGTCACGGTCTGTTGCTCGGCGGGGGAGAGCGGGATGTCGCACTCCGCGCAGTTGCCGGTCGGGGCGAGGAGCTGGCAGCGATGCCGCGCGCTGGTCTGGCGTCCAGCGGCGACGGCGGCCGTGACACGGTCGGCAAGGCCCTCAACCTCACGGTTGGCGAGCGTGGCGATGGCGATGGCCGGTTCCGTGCGGTGGACGGTGACGGCTTCGAGCGCGGGTTCGCGCGCGAGCATGCCCGCGACCGAGCGCGCGAGGCAGGAGGGACCACCCGCGCTGCTGCTTGCACCCACGAGATTCGCGCTGGGATGGGCCTCACCGCTCATGGGGTCAAACTGAACACAGCTCTGGTGAAAGACAAGCCATCGGCTGCAAAAGAATTGCCAGCGGTTGCGAAACCGCCAAACAATCCCGCGCTTTCGCCTGCTATGAAACATATCGCGATCATTGTCGCCTCGCTTGCCCTCGCGTCCTCCATGTCCGCTGCGCCGGCGGGCAACTCCGCCGACGGCATCCTGCGCGGTCCGTTCTTCTCCGGCACCATCATGTCCAGCGACGGCAAGCAGCTCGCGGCCGGCAAGGGCATCGTCGTGACCGTTGGGCCGAACAAGGACCACTACCTCTGCTACGACACCGACACGCTCCGTTGCGCGATGGGCTGGTCGGGGGACTTCCTCGAATTCGGCAAGACGCAGGAGCGCATCGAGTGGCCGCCGCCGCCGAAGATTAAGGGCAAGCTCACGTTCGAGACCAAGATTGGTCCCGGCTGGGCCAAGCCCGGGAGCCAGCGCGATGCCTTCACCGACCCGCGCACGAATCAGCAGGGGCCGCTTCCCAGAGATTGGGCGAAGTATCGCGGCTTGTATGTGCATGGGGACCAAGTCGTGCTGTCTTACACCGTGGGCGATGTCGGTGTGCTGGAACTGCCGGGCTACGAAGTCGTGGAGGGCGGGTTCGGCGTGCTCACGCGCACGATTCAGCCGGCCAAGGCTGAGCGCATGCAGTTGCTCGTCACCAGCTTCGGCGGGGGGAAGCCGATGCGGGAGAAGTTGTCCTTCGGCGTCGAGGGCACCAACGGGATGGTCACGGCTGTCACGTTGCTTGAAGGTTCAGGCACTCTGGAAATGCAGGCCGACAACGCTGGTGTGGTTTTTTCCCCCAAGCCGCCCTTGATGGCCACGAAACTCGCCTACTGGACGGGCAACTCCGCCGACTTCGCGCGCTATGCTGACGCGGCGGAGAAGCGGCGCGTTGCCGCGGCGACAACCAAGAAGCTCGTAGACCTCACCGCCCTCACCAAAGGCGGCCCCGCCCAGTGGCCCGCCGTCGTCACCAAGGGCGCGCTCGGCACCAATGCCGGCCCCTACGTCGTGGACCACATCACCGAGCCGACGCCGAACCCGTGGAACGCCAAGACCTACTTCGGCGGTCACGACTTCTTCCCTGACGGCCGCGCGGCGGTTTGCACCTTCCACGGGGATGTGTGGGTCGTCAGCGGCCTTGATGAGAAGCTGGAGAAGATTACCTGGAAGCGTTTCGCCTCCGGCCTCTTTCAGCCGCTCGGCACGAAGCTTGTGGACGGGAAGGTTTACATCACGGGCCGCGACCAGATTACGCGCCTGCATGACTTGAACGGCGACGGCGAGGCGGACTTCTACGAGAACTTCAACAACGACACTTTCGTCACCGCGAACTACCACGAGTTCTGCCTCGGTCTCGACACCGACAAGGCGGGCAACTTCTACTTCGCCAAGGGCGCACCGTGGCCGCCGACGGTCCAGTCGCCCCACCAAGGCACGATGCTCAAGGTCTCCAAGGACGGCTCGAAACTCGACGTCATCGCCACCGGCCTGCGCGCGCCCAACGGCATGGGCATCGGGCCGAACGGCTGGATCACCGTGAGCGACAACCAAGGCCACTACATGCCCTCCAGCAAGTTGAACCTCATCCGCGACGGCGGCTTCTACGGGATGCGCCAGGCCGCGCACGGCAAGGCCCCGCCGGACGACAACATCCACGCCTACGACCAGCCGATGTGCTGGTTGCCGATGAACATGGACAACTCCAGCGGCGGCCAGGTGTGGGTCGAGAGCACGAAGTGGGGGCCGCTCAACGGCCAGTTCCTCTTCATGAGCTACGGCAAGGGCACGCTCTTCTCCGTCATGCCGCAGGAAGTGGACGGCGTGGTGCAGGCTGGCATGGTGCAGTTCCCGCTGAAGTTCCCCAGCGGCACGATGCGCGGTCGCTTCAACCCCAAAGACGGCCAGCTCTACACCACCGGCCTGCGCGGCTGGCAGACGGCGGGTGTGCGCGACGGCGGGTTCAGCAGGGTGCGCTACACCGGCGAGCCGGTGCGGATGCCGCAGGCGCTGCACGTCTCGAAGGCCGGCGTGCGCATCACCTTCACCACACCGCTTGACGAGGCCAGCGCGAAGGACGCGGGCAATTGGAACGTCGAGATGTGGAACTACATCTACTCCGCTGGCTACGGCTCGCCCGAAGTCTCCACCAAGGACCCGAAGGTCAAGCAGCACGACAAGCTGGAAGTGACCGGTGTCGAGCTCAGCGCGGACAAGAAGAGCGTCACGCTCAAAATCTCCGAACTGACTCCGGCGATGCAGATGCGGATTCGGTTCAACGTGAAGTCCGCCGACGGCCAGAACGTGGCGGCGGACATTTACAACACCATCCACAAAGTCGCCGCCAAGTAACCGTCAGCGCGGCTTCCAGCCTCCGGCTTCATCTCATCCGTATCGATTCCAGCCAGCCTCTTCTCCATGAAACAGTTTGTCGTAGCTTCCGCCCTGCTTGCCCTCGCCGTCTCCGTGTCCGCCGCGCCGGCGGGCAACACGCTCGACGGCATTGAGCGCGGACCTTACTTCACCGGCACCATCAAGAGCGCGTTCCCCGCCGCCAACAACTTCGCCATGAAGGGCGTGGTCGTGTCGGTCGGCGCGAACCGCGACGTGCATGTGTGCTACGACACCGACCTGATGCGCGTGTCGGTGGCGTGGGCGGGCGACTACCTCAAGTTCGGCAAGAGCCAGGTCGAGATTGTTCACCCGCAGCCGCCCGAGGTCATGGGCAAGCCGCTCTTCGGCACGCAGGTCGGCCCCGGTTGGGCGATGGCCGGCAAGCTCGACGACGAGCGCACGAACAAGCAGGGCCGCCTCCCGACCGAGTGGGCCAAGTATCGCGGCCTTTATCTCAACGGCTGGAACGTGGTGCTCAAATACACCGTCGGCACCGTCGAGGTGCTGGAGATGCCGGGTCTGGAGAAGGTCGGCGAGGCGAATGTCGTCACGCGCACCATCGAGCTGGACAGCAAGACGCCGCAGACGTTGGTCGTGTGCGACGCGGTGCCGGCGGGCGGCGCGGCAGGGGCGAAGCTCACGCTCGATTTGCCAGCCGCTGGGAATGAACTCGCGCAGTCGCTCGCCATCGCGGTGCTGGGCGGCAACGGCGTGACGCTGGAGAACGCCAACGGCCGCGTGCTCGCGAAGATTCCCGCCGGCAAGCAGTCCTTCCGCATCGCGCTCTGGAAGGGTGCGAAAGCGGACTTCGCCCCCGTGGAAGCCGCGTTGAACAGCGCCGCCAAGCTCCCCAGCCTCGCCACACTCACCAAAGGCGCTCCTGGCCGCTGGACAGAACCCGTCGTGACGCAGGCGGTGCCCGGCACCAACGACGGCCCTTATGTCGTGGACGACCTCACGCCGCCCGTGCCGAACCCGTGGAATTCCAAAACCTTCTTCGGCGGCTTCGACTTCCTGCCGGATGGCCGCGCTGCCGTGGCGTGCTTCCATGGCGATGTGTGGATTGTCGGTGGCCTCAACGACCCGCAGGGCAAGCTGACTTGGAAGCGGTTCGCCACCGGCATGTTCCAGCCCCTTGGGCTGAAGGTCGTGGATGGTCAGATTTACGTCACCTGCCGCGACCAACTTACGCGCTTGCATGACTTGAACGGTGACGGCGAGGCGGACTACTACGAGTGCTTCAACAACGACACCGTCGTGACGCCGAACTACCACGAGTTCTGCCTCGACCT
>Ga0075471_10002963_pt1 | contig 11081 bp, 14 predicted proteins | sample DEB19_08_DNA_2_FD_74787 | JGI IMG/M metagenome (GOLD analysis project Ga0075471, IMG submission 74787) | Aqueous microbial communities from the Delaware River and Bay under freshwater to marine salinity gradient to study organic matter... | ecosystem: Environmental > Aquatic > Marine > Coastal ... | reverse complement strand
CATTAAAACCTGGCGCAACTTGGGTTGAAAAAATAAATGATTTAACCCAAAATGACAATTATAGAAAGTTTATTGCTGGTCTGGCTAATATGCATATTAGTGGAGGCCATAGTGTTCTCATTGTAGCTGATAGAGTAGAATTCTTAGAAAAGGTAAAGGAATATGTTGGAGAAACGTGTTTGTTGGTTACTGGCGAAACAGACTTCGAAGCTAGGCAACGAGCCAAAGAACAAATACTCAACCGAGAAAAGATGTGCATTGCTGGTTCCCGCCAAATATTTGCAGAAGGAATCTCAATCAACATCTTAAGCTGCGTAATATTAGCAGTACCAATGAGCAATGATAGCTTACTAGAACAAATTGTAGGCAGAATAATGCGTCCACATGAAGGCAAACAAAACCCCATAGTTGTGGATATACAGTTTGCTGGCTGGGCGGATAAAAAGCAGAACACTGATAGGTTGGGTCTTTACCTGCGAAAAGGCTGGGAAGTTGTAACGGTTTAAAAAATTCAACTTGTAACCACGTAGCCGTTGTGCTATAATATACTTTAAGTTACAGATTATGGCACTTTTCTTTAACCTACAAACTCTTGAGACTAAAACACGGAATGATCCTAAAAAATTAGTCGAGACTTTGCGATTGCATTATATAGGTAAAACAGCACCAAAAAACGCTAGAGATTTAGTGAAACCACTTAGTAACCTTGTTGGAACTAGTTTCTTACTTAATGCAAAAGCAATATTTGAAGATAAAACTACAGATATAGTATATAGGGCACAGTATATAAGACTGGCCGGTCGTAGAGATTACTTACTCTATAAATTATATGGATATACGCACTTAGATTTATCTTATTTTTTGGATATAAATGTTAACACAATACAACATAATCCGCTATTAACGATAACCGAAAACAAAATTTATTTTAAATACGAGGAAAAAATAAAAAATGGCACTTAGTTTTAAACAAACCAAAGGCAAAGCAATCAAAAATACAGTTGAAGCATACGAATACAAAGATGGCGAAAACACAGTTCGTTTGATTGGCGGAGTCCTTCCACGATATATTTACTGGCTCAAGGGTACTAATAACAAGGATATTCCTGTGGAGTGCCTGGCCTTTAGTCGTGAAAAAGAAAAATTTGATAATCTAGAAAAAGACCACGTTCAGGACTTTTTCCCAGATGCAAAGTGCAGCTGGAGCTACAGTGTTAACTGTATTGATCCTAAAGATGGTAAGGTAAAGGCACTAAATCTTAAAAAGAAACTGTTTGAACAAATTCTTACAGCCGCAGAAGATTTGGGCGATCCTACCGACTATGACAGTGGCTGGGATGTAGTATTTAAGCGTACCAAGACTGGCCCGCTGCCTTTTAACGTAGAGTATACATTACAAGTTCTGCGTTGCAAGCCACGTTCATTAACTCCTGAAGAAAGGGAATTGGCAGACAAAGCTCAACATATTGATGAGAAGTTTCCACGTCCAACATCAGAGGAGGTTTTAGCGCTTTTAACTAAGATTACTACTAATACAGAAGAAGAAGCTACTGACGAGTCAGAGCAAGAAGCTGTAAAAGAATTAGGCTAAAATCATAAAAGCCCGCTAAGTCTAAACATTAGCGGGCTTTTTTGTCTCGTAAAAGGAAAGCATGAAAGTTTTATTTACAGCAGATATACATATAAAACTGGGTCAGAAGAATGTACCAGTGGACTGGGCTAAAAATCGCTACGATTTACTGTGGAAAGAGTTTCAGCGCTGTCAAGAACAAGCAGAAGTATTTATCATAGGTGGTGATGTATTTGATAAGCTGCCTAATATGGAAGAACTAGAGATATACTTTGATTTAATTAATCACTGTACAATTCCTACCATAATTTATAGTGGTAATCATGAAGCTATCAAGAAAAACACGACATTCATGTCTAATCTTGCTAAAGCCACTAATAAGATGAATAGAAATGTAATAGTTATTGATGACTATTACAGCGATTATGGAATTGAATTTGTTCCATATAACAAGCTAAAAGATTTTGAGCAGGGTAACCATCCGTGGCCAGAGGGCGGCCAAATACTGTGTACCCATGTTCGCGGAGAAATTCCACCACACGTTAAACCAGAAATTAATCTAGATATACTTAATAACTGGGATATAGTGCTGGCTGGGGATTTACACAGTTATGAAAACTCGCAACGTAATATTTTGTATCCAGGCAGTCCTGTTACCACTAGCTTTCATAGAAATTCCGTGGACACTGGAGTTATCTTGCTTGATAACGATACTTTGGATCACACTTGGATCAAACTCCAAGTACCACAGCTTATCAGACAAACGGTCGGAGTAAACGACCCTAAGCCGCCAACACCTTATCATCACACAATATATCAAGTTGAGGGTGATATGCAGGAGTTGGGCGAGCTAGAAGACAGTGAGCTAATTGATCGCAAAGTGCTAAAGCGCGAAACAGATACAGCGCTGCTGCTAGACAAGGACATGACACTAAATGAAGAAGTTAGTGAGTACTTGCGATATATCTTACAATTGCCAGAACAGACAATTGAATTAGCCCTACAGGAATTACAAAACTATGCAGACAAAATCGAACAAGTATAGTACTGCACAGGTATGGTCACAAAGCAACTGTCCTGCCTGTGAACAAGCAAAGCGACTACTAGAAAAACACGGTATACCCTACGCTGTTTGCGAAATCGGTATAAATACCGGCTACACCAAAAAGGATCTAATCGACATGGTTCCTAATGCACGCAGTGTGCCGCAAGTGTTTTTAAATGGATTCCATGTCGGCGGTTTACTGGAGCTAAAGCAATTACTAAATGATAACTATTAAAGAACTCAGATGGAGTAATGCTTTTAGCTATGGACAGGATAATAAGGTAAACTTTATCAATGCCCCACTCACGCAACTAGTGGGTAAGAATGGGCATGGTAAAAGTAGTATTGCACTTATACTAGAAGAAGTACTGTTCAACAAAAACAGCAAAGGCATTAAAAAAGCGGATATTCTTAATCGCTATATAAAAGACAAGAATTATCAAATTGAGCTGGATTTGGAAAAAGATGGTGTAGAGTATACCATCAAAAGCAGTCGTGGTACTCAACAAACTGTTAAACTACTCAAGAATGGTCAAGATATTAGCGGGCATACTGCCACCACAACCTATAAAATGATTGAAGACATTATAGGTATTGACCACAAAGGGTTTTCACAAATTGTTTATCAAAGCAATGCAGGCAGTTTGGAATTTTTAACTGCTGCGGACACTGCGCGTAAAAAGTTTTTGATTGAGATTTTAAATCTTACCAAGTATACTAGGGCGGCTGAAGTTTTTAAAGAAGTAGCCAATGACCTTAGCAAGGATATTACTGGGGTTCAGGGTCAAGTAAACACAGTTAAAGCTTGGTTGGATAAATACGAAAAAGTAGACCTAACACCCAAACCGCTAGTAGTAGTACCTGAACTAGATCAAGAACTGCTACAACAAGTTGCAGAGTTAGAAACTAGCTTAAAAGGTATAGATACCACTAATAAAAAGATTAGTCAAAATAATACCTACAAGCAGCTACAGTCAAAGATTCAGCTAGTACCCATACCTGACGAACCAACAGACTCAGTTGAGCCTGTAAAAACTGAAAAGGTACGCTTAGATAAAACTGTGCAAGATGCACAAGTTTTTATTAAAAAGATGAAGCAGCTGGATGGTACCTGCCCTACTTGCTTGTCTCAAATAGACGAAACTAAAGTGGCCAGTATGATTGGTGAAAAAACTGCAGAACTGGAGCAGGCAGAAGCCAGAATCGACGAACTAACAAAAATTATTAGCGAGCTGCAAACTGCTAAAAAGCTGTGGGAAGAATCTCAAAAGTCTCAAGAGTCCTGGGAAAAGTATCATCAGCTAATTGATCTGACACTGCCTAACGAGCCCCTGGACCGTGATACGCTGCAAGCGCAAATCAGCGATCTACAGAGCAGTATTCAGCAAACTAAGCAACAGATACAGGAAGCTGAAAAGCATAACAGTAGTGCAAATACTCACAATGCTAAAGTAGACACTATTAGCAAGCAGTTAGTGGAGATGACAGAGGAACTGGAAACTTACAGTGAGTCACTACACAAACTAAGTGAGCGCATGAGCATTCTAAATGTATTAACCAAAACATTTAGTACAACTGGTCTAGTTGCTTATAAAATAGAGTGTTTAGTCAAAGACTTAGAAGAAATTACTAATAAGTACTTAGTAGACCTGAGCGATGGCAGATTTCAAATAAGTTTCAAAGTCAATAGCAGTGACAAGTTAAATGTAGTAATCACTGATAATGGCAAAGATATAGAAATGGCGGCACTGAGTGGCGGTGAAAAAGCCCGCGTAAATGTGGCCACACTGCTAGCAATTCGTAAGCTAATGCAAACGCTAAGTAGTAGTAGAATTAACTTGCTAATACTTGACGAAACTGTTGAGGCGCTGGATGTGGACGGCAAGGAAAAACTAGTAGAAGTCTTGCTAAAAGAAGAACACCTAAATACCTTTTTGGTGTCGCACGGTTTTACGCACCCATTACTAGAAAAAGTGAATGTTGTAAAGCGTGGAAATATATCCAGTATAGAGGCATAACATGATTAAAATAGAAAAACTAAAGGACGATGCTAAAGCTACTTACACTCGGGATGGTGTTAAAAAGCCAATCTTTTTACACCAGCTAATCACACACCAAGACCTGACTACTTTAGAAGTTACTCAAGGTACAGTGGTGTACAGTGTAGACGAGTTGGAGATTAAAGAGCAGAGTGCTCCAGCAAGCCCCACACAAGAAGAACTACCAGTAAAAAAACTATCGGCTAAAGAAATTGCTGCACAGGCAAAAATAGCAGCCAAAAAGCAGGCTCAGGAAGCCAGTGAGTAATGGTAGATAGTAGAGCAAAGGGCGCTCGTACAGAAACATTAGCCCGTGATATGTTGCGAAAGCATACTAAGCTGAATTGGGAAAGAGTACCTGGTAGTGGTGCTCTTGACCCTAAACATCAGCTAAAAGGCGATCTGTACGTGCCTGGTATGCAGAACTTGTTTTGTGTAGAAGTAAAAGGCTATGCAGAAGACCATCTTACTAGTCAAATACTGACTAGTAAAACACCGCAGTTAATGCAATTTTGGCAACAAACCTATCGCCAAAGTTGCCAGGTAAATAAACACCCGCTACTAATATTCAAATTTGATCGCAGCAAATTATTTGTGGCGTTTGAGGACTTGCCAAGCCAACAGTACAGATTTATGTGCATAAGTTGTGATGGACACGAGTTCTTTGTAGCCCTGCTAGAAGATTGGCTGACGCATGAGAAAACACAATTTGTGTCTTGAATTTTTCAACTACTTGTAGTATAATAAAAGATTAAATAATGGCAATAACATTCCAAACAATGCAACAAACAACAAACACACTACTAGTAGTTGATGCACTTAACTTGGCTTTTCGCTATAAACATAGCGGTGCCACCGACTTTGCAGATGACTACTTGCGTACTGTACAAAGTCTTAAAAAGTCATACAAGGCTAATAAAGTAATTATTGCTTGTGACCAAGGCAGTAGCCAGTACCGCAAAGAGCTTTATAGTGACTATAAGCAAAATCGTAAAGATAGATTTGAGCAGCAAACAGAAGCCGAAAAAGCACAGTTTGAGCTATTCTTTGAAGATTTTACAAAAACACTAGAGCACATTCAACAGAATACTGACTATCCGGTTATCCGATTTCAAGGAGTCGAGGCTGACGACATTGCGGCATACATAGTCAGTCGCAAGCGTGATTTAAATACTGAAAGTATTTGGTTGGTGAGTAGCGATAAAGACTGGGATTTACTAGTACAACCCAATGTAAGCAGATTTAGTTATGTTACCCGCAAAGAAACTACCGTGGACACTTGGTCTACACAATATGACTTCAGCCCTGAGGACTACATTAGTATTAAGTGTCTTACAGGCGATACTGGTGACAATGTACCTGGTGTGCCTGGTATTGGGCCTAAGCGTGCTCAGCAACTTGTTGCTGAATATGGTAGTACTTACGACATTATTGCTAGCATTCCTATTAGTAGTCGATACAAATATGTTCAAGCGCTCAACGAATCCAAAGAACAGCTCTTGCTCAACTACAAACTAATGGACTTGGTAACCCACTGCCATGAAGCACTGGGTGCCGAGAATTGTAAACAAATAGATGAAATTTTAGAAAATTATGTCAACAGCAATTAGTATTAATCCGCAATATGCAATAACCGGTAGCAATACAGTAACATACTATGCAGGACCGCGCATTGAATGCCTTGTAACCCCTGGTGCTAAACTGCCACAACGAGCACACCCTAGTGATGCTGGTGCTGATCTGTTTGCGTGGTTTGGCGAAGATTTGGCTAACGCATATACAGAGATTATGCCCCAGGAACAAAAACTTATTGATACAGGTATAGCGGTCAAAATTCCGTATGGCTTTGCCGGATTCGTATATAATCGAAGCAGTCAAGGCAAAAAGGGCATTCAAATCCCTCACAGCGTAGGCATTATTGACAGTGACTATCGCGGCACAATCAAAGTGATTTTGAAAAATTTGAGTAATGAAGTTTACAAAATCGAGGCAGGTGACAGGATTGCACAGCTTGTAATTCAAAAGATTGAGCTTTGCACATTCAGCGATATTTGGAATGACACACAACGAGGTACTGGCGGTTTCGGCAGTACAGGAACATAATAAAGGATAATATGGCAGTTTCTACACGAGCACAAGTCATCACACGTCGAACATACAACAGACCAGTTTCAGACGACGGTAAACAATTTGAAACCTGGCAAGAAACTGTTGCCCGAGTAATTGACCATCAGCAGTGGTTATGGGAGCGAGCAGTAGATCGTGATCTAAACGACAAAGAGTACGCAGAACTTTACGACTTAGAACAGCTAATGCTGGATCGTAAAGTTTCAATGAGTGGTCGTACCTTATGGTTAGGCGGCACAAGCGTAGCTAAAAATCGTGAGGCTAGTCAGTTTAATTGCAGCTTTACAGAAGTTGAAACAGTATACGATGTAGTGGATGTACTATGGTTGTTGCTACAAGGCTGTGGAGTAGGCTTTAAGCCAGTCGTTGGCACGCTAAATGGTTTCAGCAAGCCTATCAAAAATATTAAAGTAGTCAGAAGTACGCGCACCGAGAAAGGTGGCAATGAAGAAAATGTGGAATATTGGGAGCCTGATACCAAGACTTGGACAATCCAGGTCGGAGATAGTGCAGAAGCTTGGGCAAAGTCTGTGGGCAAGCTGCTTGCGGGTAAGTACCCTGCTGATACTCTTGTACTTGATTTTTCACAACTCAGACCCGCTGGTGAAAGGCTAAAAGGCTATGGCTGGATTAGTAGTGGTGATGAGGCTATCAGTGTTGCTTATACTGCTATCGCCAATATCCTTAACGGCCGGGCAGATAGTTTACTCACCCGCATGGATATTTTGGATATTGTTAACCATCTTGGTACTATTTTGTCTAGTCGCAGAAGTGCTGAAATTGCGCTATTCGACTACGGCCAACCAGAGTGGGAAGAATTTGCAGTAGCCAAAAAAGACTGGTGGCTGTATGGTAACTCGCATCGTCAGCAAAGTAACAATAGTCTAGTATTCCAAGAAAAACCGCTGCGCAAAGACTTGGAAAAAATATTTGACATGATGCTGGAAGCTGGCGGCAGTGAGCCTGGCTTTATTAACGCAGTGGAAGCGCGTCGTCGCGCACCTTGGTATAAAGGCGCTAATCCTTGTGTTGAAATCTTGCTGGGCAATAAAAGTTTTTGTAACTTAACAGAAACAGACATTGCCAAATTTAAAGGCGATACTGCAGGATTACATGAAGCCATCAGACTAGCAGCACGTGCCAACTACCGTCAAACTTGTGTTAACTTAAAAGACGGTATCCTGCAAGAAGCCTGGCACCTAAACAATTACTTTTTACGCTTATGCGGAGTGGGCTTGACAGGTATTGCTAAGCGTCCTGATATGAATGGTTACGACTACGAGTATTTAAAGCGTACTGCCACAGCTGCTGCAGTAGGCATGGCGCAAGAGTTAGGCTTACCAAGTCCTAAAAATATTACTTGCGTTAAGCCCAGCGGTACCTTATCCAAGATTATGGATACTACAGAAGGCGTACACAAGCCACTAGGCAAGTACATATTCAACAATGTACAATTTAGCAGATTTGATCCAATAGTAGAAGTTGTACGTGAAGCTGGCTACAAAGTTGTAAATCATCCTACAGACCCAAGTGGTGTATTGATTACATTTCCGGTGGAGTGGCAAGATGTACCATTCCACAAAGTGGCTGGCAAAGAAGTTAATTTAGACAGTGCAGTTGAGCAACTGGAAAAGTATAAACTAATCCAGACTAGCTGGACTCAGCAAAATACTAGTGTAACAATCAGCTATGATCCAAGTGAAGTACCACAGATTATAGATTGGTTGTTAGATAACTGGGACTGTTATGTTGGTGTTTCGTTTATTTACAGAACAGACCCAACCAAAACAGCAAAAGACCTGGGGTACTTATACCTGCCCCAAGAAGTAGTAGATGAACATACATATCGCGAGTATGTTCAGAACTTGAAGCCTGTTGATCTTGAAATGGCAAATAGCTTTGACGAGATTATGGGCGAAGATTGTGCAACCGGTGCATGCCCTATTAAATAAAGAGATAATATGATCGATCCAAAAACGTTTGAACTAACTTTTAAGTTTACAGTTGAAGAAACCAATATTCTTCTAGCCGCACTACAAGAATTGCCTGCAAAAGTATGCAATCCTATGTCGCAAAAAATTCAGATGCAAGCGCAGCCTCAGCTGCCACAGCCTGAACAGCCTCAAGGCGAATTAGCAGATAAAGTGTTGAACTAAACAAAAAAGCCCCTAACTAGCAATAGTTAGGGGCTTTTTTTATGTTGGTGTGTCTTCGGTACTATCTTCGTCGTCTACAGTGTTATCACCTTCTTCGGTAATGTCTAGTTCACTAAACACAGTAACTAAAATATCACGATACTCTGGGTCAACTAAGTGCAAATCTAGTAAGTATACGTCCAGGTGGCCGTTGCGTAACAGTTGTGCATGATACATAAACTGGCCAAATGCATCCTCAGACTCAGGAATGCTTTGGTTTGCATAGTCTTCAAGCATTTGTGCGGCGGCTTGTAAGAGCATATCTGGTACAATGCTCTTTGTAATCTGCAGTAGCTTTAGGGCTTTGCCTTCGCGTTCGCGCATAATCTGGTTACGTTTAGCAGTACTCCACGAGTATCCGCCATCTCCGCCCCAAAGATCCCAAGCTACACGACCCTTACTTGGAAATCCTTCTTCACCACTGTTAAAACCAGTTGCACGTTTGTCTACTTCATGTCGTGAAAAGAAACTGTACATCCGCATTACAGTGCTGGCACTGAGTGGTTCACGATCTTTTAGTTGATTAGCTCTGGCTAAGCCAACAAGTGTTCCGCCTGGCTTGCCTTCGTCTTTCCATTTTAGGGCTCGTTTAGCAGCACTAGCCATGCCACTTGTTGGTTTATAAGTCTTAGCCATTCTATCTCCTAATTTCTATAAGCTAAAATAATATCTTTGCACAACTTGCTGCGAACTATATCCTCGTCAACAAATCTAACAATATCTATTCCTTGTATATTTCCTAACCTACTAACGGCATCACTTAATCCGCTATTTGGTATATCGCACTGGTCAGTATCACCGCTAATAATCATTTTGCAGTTTTTGCCAATGCGTGATAGGATCATTTTCATTTCTTCTCGTGTAGCATTTTGTGCTTCATCAAGTAAGACTACGCAATTATCAAAGGTTGTGCCTCGCATAAAGCCTAGTGGCTTAGGCTCTATGTTTTTATTTTTTAGTGCATACTCGTAAAAACCTTTTCCCAAACTTTTTGTAAAAATACTGTCAAAAGGCTCTAAGTATGGAGCATACTTTTCTTCTAATGTACCTGGTAAAAACCCTAAACCGCGGCCGGTTTCTATGTTGGGCCTGGTTAAGATAATTTTGTGTATCCGTCTGTGAAATAACTCACTAGCTGCATACAGCGCTGCTATATAAGTTTTACCTGTACCTGCACTGCCTATACCAAATATAATCTGATTTTCGTGTATTGCACGTAAATATTCGTGTTGAATATAATTTAGAGGTTTAACCTCTTGAAATCCATACTCAACTGGATTATCTGGTGTATTGCTTACTCGTCTTGCTTTCTTACCACTAGCCATAGACTTCCTTAAAGGATTAATGAAAAGTGGTCTGCTAGACTATATTATAGCAGACCACCCACGGTGTGTCAACTATAATTATTTTTTGGCTGCCTCTTTTTTAGCATCTTCAACTTTTGTGCCTTCTAGCTTTTTGTGTTGTTTAACTTCTTTGCAGTCTTGTTGAGGCTTACCTTGCTTATCTAGAACTGGCTTACCGTCCTTGATTTTATCAATACAGACTTTTTTAGTTTCTGGAGCACTTGCTGCTTTTGCAGGCTCTGCAGCATAAGCCGCAGAGACTGCTCCAAAGGTTAGTAGTGTAGCTAAAAATAACTTCATAAACACCCTTTAAATTTCAGGAAAATGTTGTTGTGGTGCCGGTTTTCCACCAAAACCTGTAGAAACTTGCGGCTGCATGCTTCTAGGTTCTTGATAAGCCATCGGCTGTGGCTGTGAGTATTGAACTTGTTGAGTTGTTGTAGTAACTGTGGTAGGTTGTGGTTGAGAGGCAACGCCTGCCATTTTCTCTTGACCACGACTCCAAGCAGTAATACCTAATACAGCACCCATTGCCATATGGAATAGGCCACCGCCTTGCAGTGTTAGTGGAGCCCACTGGCGAAATGCGTCGTTGGCTGCCTGTGTTTCCCAAAACTGTACAACGGTAAACATTATGGGAAATATAATAAAGTCAGCAGCGCAAACGCACATATACATCATAGCCATCATTGGCCGCCACTTTTTTTGCAACCAACTTTCTTGTTCTTTTGGCGGTGCTTCGTCTTTCTTTTCTTCAGA
>Ga0075471_10002961_pt1 | contig 11083 bp, 13 predicted proteins | sample DEB19_08_DNA_2_FD_74787 | JGI IMG/M metagenome (GOLD analysis project Ga0075471, IMG submission 74787) | Aqueous microbial communities from the Delaware River and Bay under freshwater to marine salinity gradient to study organic matter... | ecosystem: Environmental > Aquatic > Marine > Coastal ... | reverse complement strand
GCATTATGATTCATGCAACAACACCTCCAACATTGAAAGGCGCAACAGCATTAACAGCTTCTCAGTTACACGGCCAAAGCCCAATTCTCAATGGTCTTTCATCAACCACAGGTTTAACGACAGCATTACCTAATCCGGCTGGTGCTATAACAGTCGCCACTACACAAATATGGGGGTGTGTAAGCTAATGATTACTCTAGCCGCAACTAATACACTTCGAGCAGTCGCTGGGTCCGCTTCTGCAATCACACTCACCGTATATGGGACGGAAGTTACAGGCAGCACCGAGGTCAGTAAAGTTCTGTACCAAAATCAACTTCCCGCCGCCACCACCAGTATCTACACAGTACCCGGTGGAGCGGTAACATTGATAAAAAGCATTACTGCCGTTAATTTGAAAAACGTTGATACGACGTTCCAATTATTTGTGAACGGTACGACAACAAATACCGCCATCAGTTCAGTAATGACACTACCGCCATTTACCGCAGCAGAATATGATGATATGGGTTGGGTTTTTCGTGGACCCCAAGGACAAATTCTCACGGAAACCAACTCATCTCTTCAAGAAGCCAACTATACTATAGCTTTTGCTGAAACCTTTGACCGTAATTTTTGTACGGAAGCCAACCTTTCTGCCTTAACTTCAGGACGGTTGTCCCTCCAAGCCATATGGCTAACAGCCGGTGAAGTCATCAAATGGATTAGCTTTCATTCAGCAACCACCGCAGCAAACGCACCAACCAATCAATTGTTTGGTTTATACGACATCAATAGAAATTTATTAGCTACCACCGCTAATGATACTACTGCGGCATGGTCCGCAAACTCTATTAAAACATTAAGATTGACTTCGCCCTATACAGTACCAACAACCGGGTTATATTATATCGGGATCATGGTCACTGCGACGACAGCAGTACCCACGCTAAAAGGGTTAACGTCACTGACAGATACACAATTACACGGTGCCTCTCCAATTTTAGGCGGTACATCAAGTACGGGTCTAACAACGTCGCTGCCGAACCCCGCAGCCGCGATAACAGTTGCTACAACACAAATTTGGGGTTGTGTGAGCTAAATCAATGGCTCGTTTAAACGCGAAATGGTATAATACATGGAAGCGTGGTCAGACGTGGTACCACCTCTGGCAAGATAGCACACCGTCTAACACCTCGGCATCGTTGTCTGCTGGGGCAAACTCGATTACTATTTCTGCGCCCGCAGTAACACATTCAGCAACTGTAGCAAACGGCGCAGGAGTTAATACGGTTGTTGTTACCGCGCCCGCAGTAACACATTCAGCAACTGTAGCAAACGGCGCAGGAGTTAATACGGTTGTTGTTACCGCTAATAATGTCAGAACTGCTCTGTTTATCCCGCTTGCTACAAATATCATTAGTGTCTCGGCACCAACAGCAACAGTCACCCGATCCACACTTCGCATCGAGTTGCGCCATGCGTCCGGTAGCGTTCTCATTGCTTCGTGGACAGTTGAGCCGTCCGAGAATTGGGAACAATACACATATACACTCACGCAACCCGAATTTGAAGCAATTTCTGATTGGGCTGATATTCAATTATGGTTAGTGGCCAACGGCAAACAAATGCAAGTGGCATGGGCGGGTTTGGCAACGCCCGCCGCAGCGGTGGCGTTGAATTTTCACGTCGATAATATTGCGATTGCTGTGAGCAATCCTTCAGTATCTATTGCAACACAACGTACGATTGCCGTTAACACTAATATTATTAATAGCACCGCACCAGCGATTCATGTATCGCAAACCGTACCGGTTACTATTAATAGTATCACCGCAACCGCATCGCCAATTACTGTATCACAAAAGATACCAGTTAATAACAATAGTATTACTATTTCGGCCAATACGATTACTGTATCACAAAAGATACCAGTTAATAACAATAGTATTACTATTTCGGCCAATACGATTACTGTATCACAAAAGATACCCGTAACAGCCAGAAATATTACTGTTTCGGCACCAACCATTAATGTATCGCAAACATTACCAATCACGACTATTGATATCGTTGTTTCTGCAAATACCGTTCGGGTAGCATTAACGACACCCGTAGCCGTTAATACTATTATTGTTAGCAATGCAAACGTTACGGTTTCGCTAAAGATACCTGTTACCGCAAACATAATTACAGTTGATGCGTCGGCCATAAAGATTTCGCAGAAGATTCCTGTAACGACTAATACCATTACGGCGACGAATGGTGCGATTAAGGTTTCTCAGAAAATACCATCCACCACTAATACACTTGTGGTGACAGCCGGTGCCATTAAAGTTTCGCAAAAGATACCAGTCGCGACGAACGCCATCGTCGTAACTGCATCTGCTATCAAGGTTTCCGAAAAGATACCGGTTACGGTTAATACTATTACGGTTACGAATGGTGCTGTTGGTATTACTGTTAAGATTCCCGTAACAACCAATGTTCTTACTGTTAGCGCAGCGAATATTCGTGTATCTCAGAAAATACCAGCAGCCGTTAATACGATAACAATAACTGCGTCAGATATTACAGTTTCTGAAAAAATACCAGTTGCAACTAATATCATTGCAATTACTGCCCCCGTTATTAGAGTCACGCAAAAAATACCCGTTACGGTTAATACGATTACGGTATCTGCGGCAGTCGTCACTATACGTCGTGGTATAGCCACGACGAACAACCGAATCGTTGTTACCAGTAATGCCATCACGGTTTCGCAGCGAATACCGGTCGCGAGCAATACCCTTACAAGTTCTGCGCCGGTCGTTACTGTCGCCACCAATATTCGTGTTACTACCAACGTTGCACTTATCACGACCAACGCATCGGCGGTTCGGGTTTGGCTGAAGGTGCCAGCAGTTTCGGCCAATATAAATGTATCGGCACCGACGCCAACTATTCATACGCGGATACCTGTGGCGTCTGCCACTATTGTCGCAACTGCGCCAGCAATATCAGCATCGGTTACGATACCAATTAATACGAATACGCTGACTGTAACAGCGAACGCCACCAGAGTAGCGTTGCGGATTCCAATCGCGGTTACTACGATTACGATTTCAGCCAATCAGGCAGCGGCGTCTCGGTTCATCCATCTGTCATCGGCAGCGATTCAGGTAACCGCGCCAATCGTTTCTATTAACGAAACCATTCGTATTGCAGTCGGCACGAATATTATTACGGTCAGTTCAGCAAATGTTGCACGAGCAACAACCGTGCGGACATCTACGCCAGTCAATGCCGTAAATATTTCAGCACCATTCGCATCAATTGGGGTTAGTGGCATATTCACGGTTGTGATTCAAATTTTCGCACCCGATCACACAGCAGCGACGGTTTCACGAATCAATGCTGGGCCGCAAACGATTAGTGTAGTTGCAGGGACCACGACCAAAACCAACAATATTACAAAGGCAAGTAACGGTAATACTATTACGGTTACGAACCCAACGGCAACAACGCGGATTATCCACACGGTGGCGACGAATGTTATCAACATTTCAGTTGCAAACATTACCGCCCGTCAGACACTACGAGCCAATGTTGCGTCAGTTACCATCACAAATCCGACCTGCGCCATAGATATTCGGAAACATATAGGTACTGGAACAAATAGTATTACGACCGGTAATCCATCGGTTGTGGTATTACGAACAGTCGGGTATCTAGCTAATACTAATGATATTACTACAACAAACCCTGTTGTGGTAGGTTATGCCAACATTAATCGGCAAACACAGACCGGCGTCATAGAAGTAACAGCGCCCAGCCGCGTTGAGATGACGGAAGTAGAGACAAACATTGTTGTCATTACCAATGCGCCAGTTAGCATTCATGTGGCATACCCCCATGTGGCTGCGCCTGCTGTCATTACGATTACGCCAGTCGTGCCTATGGTTACAGCAAACATTCCTGCGGATAAGGTGCGGAATGTCCAGACATGGCTTGTCGAAAAAATCGATTCAACATGGTATGTGAATCGGTCAAGTATCTCGTCAGATAGCACGACCACCACATGGGTTGTTGAAAAAATAGACGACACATGGTATGTGAATCGGTCAAGTATCTCGTCAGATAGCACGACCACCACATGGGTTGTTGAAAAAATAGACGACACATGGTACGTACAATATACTAAATAATCTATATGGCTATTGTTACTAACACGTTAATTAAAGATCCCAACGAAACCCGCATGTATAAAATGGATTGGTCTGCTCAATTGGGGACTGACCGTATTGTTGCATCTTCGTGGGATGTGCCTGAAGGGCTAACGTTGGTCGCGAATGGTATTGTACAAGGTAATACGAAAACGTATATTAAGCTATCGGGCGGAACTGAGGATACATCATATATCCTTACCAACACCGTCACGCTGGCCAACAGCGGAGAAATATTCCAACGCAGTGGCCAGCTTGACGTGCAGCAAAACTAATGATGTTTTCGGACAATCCTGACGTTTCTAAACGCAACCCACGCATAAAATACGAAAATCAATACTGCCGCAATATACCCTGTTCGATGATCCACGCTATACGCCAGCACAGCCATACCAGCCGAGACTCCGGTTCCTATACTTTTAGCTAAACGGATATTTGAACGCACAATTGGATTGGCTTCAACCGCACCTCTGTGTAATGCGTATCGCGTGGACGCATAATCTAAACCATGCGCAATAATAACAAGTGCAAGAACGATTAGCATATTACATCCATTCAATGTTGCGAATAACGATGTCGCAATTCGGATGCCGCTTTCGCAAATACGCAAGCACCGACGTTTCTGAAGCGACAGGCACATACCCAAGCTGGTTTGTGCTTGTTGTTAACGAGGTATTCGTTCCCACACCACTTTCAGTCATATAGCTATATTCAACACGAAATGCATTTGTCATAATTTATTCTCGTTCTGCCCACTGATGCCGATACATGCGACCACCGCATTTCGGACAGTCTGGGCGCTTCTCACCCCACCCAAGCCACGGGCTTCGCCCTTTACACCCACCTTTACCATCCATACAAATCCACGCACGTTTCGCCACCAGCTTGCGAGAGTCGGTGCGCATTTCCGCTTCTGGTTCTTCGTCGTTCGTCTTCTTCCGGCGACCACGCTTTGGCTTTTCCGGTTCTGGTTCAGCAGCCGGTACCGCAGGCTTATTCCAACGAGCTTGATCTGCGAGTGATGGGAACAGGTTTGTCTCAGTCATGTGAACCATCATACGGTATGCGGGTCAATGTGTCAACAGTTTTTGCGCGCATTCGAACGACGCCGCAATTTGAATACTTATACCGAGTCATATCAATCATCGGTCGTGGCATCGCATAACGCGGTATCGACGGGTTAGGATGATCAAGCTCTTCCCGGCATCGCACACATGTCCATATTTCGTCGGGCAACCACAACGGCGTGGCGGGTGACCATATCCACTCACGCACGACGCCGGGGTGATTAACTACCCGACACCATAGACGCTTCATCCATAATATCATATGTTATTTACTTTTCGCACTCCATGTCGCAAAACCCATATATGCGCCGACTATGCTGACCATCGCAAAATAAAACCATGAAATTACATCACTCGCAGCAGTCAATCGATCTAAAGGCATATATGGACTTAGCACATAACATGTGGTAGCAATAATGCTATACAATGAGATATAGGCCATTCTACGACGATGCTTCCATCGTTGGGGGTGATTCGGGTCATCCGCAAACACAGGCGCATTCGTTGTCTGTGTTGTTTGCGTCGTCTCAGCTTCTTCGTCTGATGCGTCAATTATGGTATCCATATACCATATTTATGCCAGCATTCGAATAGCTTGGCGCACCGGGTCGTTCATGACACGGTTCACTCGCTTCACGGTATAGATGTGTGTGCTATCAAATGGTTCAATCGCTGGCTTAAACATTGACGGCGACCAGACACCGGGTATCATCTCATTATTTCGAATGCGTTCAACCATATCCATACTATCTAACGGTGCATGACCTTTATGCAATAGAATCGCATTAATCGGATGTGCTGGCATCTTATTACGGCTTAAATGAAACGCAAACGTCGGCAGCAATAGCTCTTCAATAAACACAGGAATCGAATGCATAGTAATCATAGAAAATCGCGCACAGAATTCCTGATACATCCGGTCAAACAATTCACGCGTATAGAATGAACCTTCAACATGACCCGCCGCATATTGCTGCATATCCGACGCATCAAACAATGACCGCAATGCTTCCTGCATGGGTTCACGACGCACGAATTCATAGGCAGGCCAGCCATTCAGCGAAGATAGGGTACCCGGTGGGTTCCAAATCCCAAATTCATGTTGTGACATGTAATCAAACACACCATGCTTCACAAACATTTCACCCGAATGCGTGATGGTTACATAATCAAAATCAATATCTAAATTTCTTGCATATAGATATGACGACAACACAATCGCTAGTTGAGAGAATCCGTGAGAAAAATTCCATCGTCGCGGGTTCACAACCACGTTTGTCATTTCTTTAAACCGTGCAGCGTCAAACCGAGTGAAGGCTTCGTTGGCATGAAGCACGACGGTTGCAGACGGCACGAACTTAGCAATGTTTGCTAGGTTATCGGCAATCACTTCGTTCGGGTCGCTGTTAGGATCACAGGCATACGGGTCAAATGGCCCGTATGCGGGTTTCGCACTGACAGAAAAATCATGAACCGGCGCAATAATCAATAGTCTCATTGGTGATACACACTAAACGTATTAAACATCACTTCATTTAAAATATCCATATACACGTCAGAACCGATATATGTGTAAATACCCTCGACTAACGCACGATATTCCGGTGTCATAAAATAATAATGACCTGACGACCAAATCTTTTCTTGTGGTGTCATGTCCGGGCCGTATTCCCACTTCTTCCACTTATCACCCTTCAACACCCGCATTCTAAAATCATTCAATTCCGTGCGCAACTCAGGAATATTCGAAGCATTTTGCAAGGTGACAACCGTCTGAAGAACCCCAAGCTGCGGGGCAACATTTGTCGCACCTACACCAGCCAGCTTTCGTTTCATCACATCACGTCGTGAAATATAGTCGGCGTTATGTTCTTTAAGCAACACACCTTCGGATTCAGCAATAGCAGCCATTTGCATTACCCGCGCATCATCGAAGGTACCTACCTGTTGTACTTTCTTCACTAACGAACCAGTCTGCGCTACCACGAATGTCGGCTGACAAAACTGTTTGGCAAACGCAATATCATGACGAAACGTTTCAACAGACGCAGCCACGCCAACGTTTTCTTCGGTTCCGAATTCAAACTTAATCTTATCATTAAGCTTAACAGTATGCTCAAAGAGTTCTTTCGCGGCGGCATATGGGTCCGGCGCTCGTGAGGTATCGATATGAATTAAATCGAAACCAGAAGCCACATCGACCTCAATACTGCGCTTCACGCGGTCCATGGTTTCTCGATACGTCATGTGCTTCTCGCCGTCGTGCATATACGGACCTGCATGATCACGGCACAGCAGCAATCGCTTGTCGGGATCGTAACTGCGAACGACCGTCGCATATCCTTCAGTCGTCCAATTATTAACGTAACCACCACCAAAGTCACTACATTCAATCTGATTGCGTGATGCAATCAACATATGCGTTGATTTATATATTTCTGCATATAGACTTAACGCCTGTATAACTTCTTTACTCATCGGTCCAAAACATGTCATCATAATATTATACCATTCCCGTTTTTACAAGATACAAACACGCATCCATGACCGCACCTTCACCAGAACGCGATGGTGTCACAAACGTTGCGGCTTCTAAGCATTCTTCACGTGCGTTAATAGGACATAGAGAAACCCCTACATGCGGAAACACCAATGCATCATAATATCCATCACCCATAAAGGCAATACATTCTGGATCTTCATGCTGGTTTAAAATAAAGTCTCGCCGTTCAGATTCAGACACCATCGTGAGCGGATAACCCATATCACGTTCGATTCTCGCCCGAGTAATTGATTCTCCGTTAGTATCCGCAGAAATAAACAGAATACGTACCATATCACGAATCATCTTCAGACCATCTGCGTCGTGCGGCCCGAATACCTTGAATGCTTTGCCATACTTATCATATAAAAAGTGTCCGGTGGTCATTACCCCATCTACATCTAACACGAATACTTCAATCTTCTTGTCATTATTTGTTCGCATATTTCAGATTCAACCTTTGCAACGCAAGACTAAACAATAGTTTATCATAAGGTGCCCCGTGAAGGGGAGACATATTTAAATAAATCAATGACACAATATCGTCAATAATTGGGTCATTGAATTTCGTTCGCAGTAACGCAATCATTTCATCATACGTACTTCTACGTGTAAATTCAATTTGTACATGACCCGGTCGCGGTTCCTTATACCAGAACTGATTTTTCTTAATTAAGTCATAATTGACGATCATACCACCAATCAGTTTGGCGATATCATAATACTTATCACCGACCGCAAGACGACCTGCAAAGTCTTGCCGCCAATCTAACATCACGAACCGGTCTTCACCGGGGTTGTAGATGATATTATCAAATTGTAAATCCCCATGAATGAATGCCGACCGTTCATCTAAGGATTTTCCACACAGATCATCCCAATTAATCTGGTTTAATACCGTCTCCATATTCATAGTGACACGCACGTTATTAATCATTTGCGGATTGAAGTCTGGATATTTCTGCCGGAATTTTTCCAACCGCCTCATAGTCTTGTCATAATAAAATGACAGACACATCTTTTTTGTTAATGGATATTCTGCTGCGGCGTCTGGATGCATTGATGGTTGTATTGGTGGCCAAAAATCTGTATCCAGCCAATGCACAAATGTTTCAAACAACTGAATCGGATTATTCTCGTATAACGTATGACCCGTCTCATAATCATAACCATAAAACTGTCCAGACACATCAATCTTCGGAAAATGCAACGGCTTATATCGAGCGCGAATTACCCGGTCATCAGTGATTTCGATATCCTTAAAAAACTTGACAACCCGATTATTCACAAAGTACAAGAATTCATCGGTCTTGCTGTAATCATATGATACCGTGCTATTCATTGAATTGTCATAGTATGTCTGATATTTTTCGAACGTACCCAAATCCACAAAGGGAATAAGCTGCACATAGGTCACAAGATTTTGATACCCAGAGGATAATTCTGTGCCTGAAAGATTGGCGAAAAATTTCTCAACATCAAAGATGTTATAGACACCATTGGCCGCAATTCCAGATTCACAATACCGTTTATCGATGATATCGGTAACCCGATCCCCTTCTGTGACAATGTTACAGTAATCAGGCGACCGTTCAATCGGAATGGCGGATACCGCAACCACATTTTCATCCGTGGGAATTTGTGCTAACCCTGTGTATAACGCATCACAGGCAATAATCATAAACGGCCCGTGCAATAGATGTTTGCACTTCGACACCGATACCGCTGGCCCTGAACCCGGCCCCGAAAAATCCCCAACATGCACAAACGTAAAGATGCGAGTCGGATGTGCAATCTTCAGATATGACATCACCTGTTCATGCTTATACCCAACAGCCACAACAAAATTTGTATCATCAGGAAATTGATCAATAATATGGGAAATAATTGCCTTTTCATGAACCGGCAGCAATGTCTTGTTAATCATATCGGCATAGATACCCATTCGGGTTCCAAGCCCAGCCGCCAATAAACATACCGTACGAGGGGTTGTCGTTGCCATATTATTGATGCTCCGTTTCAATATGTCCATGCGGACGATTCGTGTCATCCTGTACGCGAATGACATCATCAAGATGTGGGGTGGATGCTTCTAACATCACAATGCTGGTTCTCGCGCACATCCGATGAAGCGTCCGTGGTTCGAAATGCACACAGGTTTTTGGGAATAAACCGAGCGTTTCTAAATCTTCGGTCTTCACGTCGTCAATCGACACGTTAAAATTCTTTTGACGAACTAAATCTGCCGACCCCTGATACAAGAAGATTGTTTCTTCTTTCTGCGCGTGATATTGCAGGCTCGTCTTATGACCTTCATTGACTTCAATACGCTTCAATACATACGAACAATCTCGGTCAGTTAACCAAATTTCCTTACCCCATGGCTTTGTGACGACATGATGCCCGGTCGTGACGCAGGTCGCGGAAGGCGGTGTGTCTGGGTGTGTCGGAACTTGCACAATAAACAATTCAGCACCGTCAACGGATGTTAACGTCAACGCATAATTAATTGAACGAACAGTCATACCCGACGTAATAACGGCATCGCCAATCATAAATGAACCTGATGCACAATAAATGGTTCTGTCCACGGCCCCCTTCAACTTCAATTTACCAAACAAATGTTGTTGATAATACAAATACTCGACGTTCGCCAATACCTGCGTTTTGTGTTGCGGCACAATCATATTCTATTCCTTTACATTAAATTTTCTTGATGGTGGAGAACCCTCGATCCTTTGATACCATCATAACCGTGTTAAATTTATCCGTGAGTTGGTCAACCTTATGACTAATCACAAAGACGTTTGTGTCGGCGTCCATCGTTTCTAACAACCGCATGAAGTCATCGACTCCAGCCGAATCCAAGGATGAGTCAAAAATCTCATCGAAAATTAAAAGATTAGTATACACGCTATTCTTCAAACGCGCAATAGCTCTCCATGTTAATACTAACGCCAAATCAATCCGTCGTTTTTCACCATCCGAGAAGTTTTCATACGAAAATTCATCACGATACCGGCTCTTGATGCTTTCGTTAAACTGTTCGTCCAACGTAAATTGCACAGAAAAATTCATGGCGTGAAGATAATAATTCACCCACCCGTTAATGACTGGCAAATATTGCTGAATAATCTTGGTACGAATGCCGCTATCTTTCAGCAGACCAATGCACTGTTCGCATACAATCTTTTCATAATTGGCGTCATTCAAAGCTTGAGACGCTCGGACCATGTCATCCTGCGAATTTGTCGGCATCGCAGGAGGTGGTTCATATGTCTTCTGTATTT
>Ga0075471_10002960_pt1 | contig 11085 bp, 10 predicted proteins | sample DEB19_08_DNA_2_FD_74787 | JGI IMG/M metagenome (GOLD analysis project Ga0075471, IMG submission 74787) | Aqueous microbial communities from the Delaware River and Bay under freshwater to marine salinity gradient to study organic matter... | ecosystem: Environmental > Aquatic > Marine > Coastal ... | reverse complement strand
CTCAACCGCAACGAGCGGCTCATCATCATCCTCTACTACTACGAGGAGCTGACGATGAAGGAGATCGGGGCCACGCTCGACCTCTCCGAGAGCCGCGTCAGCCAGATGCATTCCGCGATCGTGGAGCGGCTGCAAAACCAGCTCGACAGGCGGAAGGTGGAGTTTGCGTTCGGCTGAAACGGCGCGGATGGCCGACGTTCTCGCGACCGCAGCGACCCGGCGGAGTGGGCAGGATGCGGGGCTTTCGGGCCGGCAGAATGCGAAAAACAGGAAGGCTGATTTTTTTCTGAAGTTCAGGGCGGTGGTTGGTCGATGACGCAGAGTTGGCCGCGGCGTCCGGCAAGAAGCTCCGAGGCGAGCTCGGCCGGCCGCTGTCCTCGCGACTGGTGTCGCCTGGACGCGGAAGCGCGGCAACAATGGTCGAGTGTTCGGTCTGTCAGAGCCAGAAAGGAACAGACGACTGCGGATTCCTCAACGTCACGCGAACCCTGCGTTGGATTGCAGCGTAAGAGCGTCGTGAGAGGGGAAGGGATTCCGATTCGCCGTCTGCCAGGAGAGCCATCATGAACATCTGGGGTGTCACGTCGACGCAGGGATCGCAGGGACTCAACGCCTTGAAGGGCGTCGAGGCCGCACAGGGCACGCAGTCGATCGCCGAGCAGGCCAATACGGTCCAGCAGGGCGTGGGCGAGGTGCATGATTCCGTCACGCTTTCGGTCGACGCCGTGCGTGCGGCGGAGTCGACCGGCGACATCCGCTTCGACCGTGTCAACGCGATCAAGGCGGCGATTGCCGACGGATCGTACGAGACGCCCGACAAGCTCGATCTCGCGCTCGAGCGGCTGCTTGACCGCCTGGGTTGATCCCAACGCGGACGGCGACCAAACGTTCAAACCCTTGCAGCAGCCGGGCCGGCGACGGTCCGGCTGCTCTCATTGTGAGGGGGCGTTCGGGCCTGTCCACGTCCTGGGCGGGTGGCGGTACGGGGACCGTGGTGTGACGGACCGTCTTGCCGCAGGGTAAACTCATGAAGGGCTCCGCCGGAGCCTGCTCTCTCCACCGGACGACCACCTTCGCACCATGGCCGTGGCGCAAGACTTCTCCCTGGGCAAAGTGAGCGTCGCGCTGACGCCGCGCGAGCGGTTCGAGGAGTTCCTGCAGGCGCGGGGTAAGAGGATCACCAGGCAGCGACGGGTCATCGTCGACCACGTCAGCGGACGTCACGAGCACTTCGACGCGGAGCAGCTCCTCACCGATCTGCGCCGCACCCGCGACGGTGCGGACGCCAGTCGTCCGACCGTCTACCGGACCCTCGCGGAGATGGTGGAAGCGGGACTCTTGCGGAAGATGACCCTGGGTGGTCGCGCCGTCTACGAGCACGATTACGGCTACCCGCAGCACGATCACCTGCACTGCACGTCGTGCCAGCGATTGATCGAGTTTTCGAGCGCGGAGCTGTCGAGCATCTGCGACGCGGTGGCCGCGCAGCACCAGTTTCGTGCCCGTGGGCACCGGCTGATCATTTCGGGGCTGTGCGCCGAATGCCGCAGCACTCGCAGCAAGTCGCGACACCAGGACCGCGTGTGAAGGCCGGGAAGGGCTCTTCCCGCCAGTCCGTCAGACCCGCAGCCTCGATTCCGCGGCCCGCGCCGTGGTCGCCGCCAGTGCCGCCCGCACGGGGCCGGCGACGAATTCCTCGACCTGGGCCGCCGCCCGGCCGGCGAGCCCCGGCACGTCCATCGCCTTCACCAGGTCGATCCCGGCGAAGAGGGGATCGGCCGCCAGGCGGCCGACGAGGTCATTGTCGCCTCCCTCCCGCATCCTGGCGGTGGTCGCGTGGCTGTGGCGACGGATCGCCTCGTGGAGTTCCTGGCGGTCGCCGCCCGCCGTCGTCGCCGCCATCAGCAGCCGCTCGCTGGCGAGGAACGGCAGGTGCTGCTCCAGGTTGCGCCGGATCGCGCCGGGAAGAACGACGAGTCCCCCGGCGATATTGGCGTAGATGACGAGCTGCGCGTCGGTGGCGAGGAACGCCTGCGGCAGCACCAGCCGCCGCGGGGCGGAGTCGTCGAGCGTGCGTTCGAACCATTGCACCGCCGCCGTCTCGCTCGCGATCGCGGGCAGTCCCATCACGAACCGGGCGAGACCGCACATCCGCTCGGCCCGCATCGGGTTGCGCTTGTAGGGCATGGCCGACGAGCCCACCTGGTCCTTCTCGAACGGCTCTTCCATCTCCGCCCAGGCGGCCGCCAGCCGCAGGTCGTTGCCCGCCTTGTGGGTCGACTCGGAAATGCCGGCGAGGACGGAGACCACCTGGGAATCGACCTTCCGCGTGTAGGTCTGGCCCGTCACGTCGTAGGAGCGATCGAAGCCGAGCTTGCGGGAGACGATTTCGTCGAGACGCCGCACCCGTGCATGGTCGCCCTGGAAGAGTTCGAGGAAGCTGGCCTGGGTGCCGGTCGTGCCCTTGACGCCGCGGCCGCGCAGCAGCCGGCGACGATGCAGCACCTCCTCGAGATCCAGGAGCAGGTCGTGGATCCAGAGGCAGATCCGCTTGCCGATGGTGGTGGGCTGCGCCGGCTGCAGGTGCGTGCGGCCGAGGCAGACGAGGCCGCGGGTCTCCAGGGCCCGCTCGGCCAGCCGCTCGATCACGACTGCCAGCCGCGCGGCGATGAGATCGAGCGACTCGCGGACGAGGATCAGGTCGGTGTTGTCGGTGACGTAGGCGCTCGTTGCGCCGAGGTGCAGGATCGGCCGCGCCAGAGGGCAGGCGTCGCCGAACGTGTGGAGGTGGGCGAACACGTCGTGCCGCATCTGCTGCTCGTATTCGGCCGCCTTCGCGAAATCGATCGGCTCGAGGCGGGCCCGCATCTCGGCGAGCTGCGCGGGCGAGATCGGCAGGCCGAGCTCGGCCTCGGCCTCGGCCAGCGCCAGCCACGTCTCCCGCCAGAGGCGGTAGCGATGGTTGTCGCTCCAGATCCGGGTCATCTCCGCCGACGCGTAGCGGGAGGCCAGTGGGTTGTCCCAGCGGTCGCGGGGATCTGCGTGTGGTTCGGGAATCAAGGCATTCCTCCTGGGGAGCGGTCACTGACGCCGAGTCGGCCTGTCAGGCTAGCGTTTTTTCGCGGCGGCGGGCGGGGCCATCTGCCGGGACATCCTGCAGAACAGCCGTTCCAGGGCGAGCCGCGCGCGGATGCCGCGGGAGGCGTCCCCCTTCAGTTCGCGGTCTAGCTCCAAGAGCAGCGCGGGCAGCCTTCGCGACCGCTGGGCGCCCAGCTGCAGGAGTGACTCGCGGGCCTGGGCCAAGGCCTTCGGCCAGGCCGCCACGCCGGCCTCCCGCAGCGCCTGCTCGATGCCCGCCGGGCGGCCCTGGCCTGCCGGCAGGGAGAGCAATCGTGCGGCCGTCGCCAGCCGCCGCAGCACGAGCGCCACCTGCGCGCTGATGCCGATCGGGTTCTCGCCGGCATCGAGCAGATCTGCCAGTTGGGCCACTGCCTCGCGGGCATCGCCTCCCGCGGCGCTGTCCACCATGCCCCACGCCGTTCGTTCCTGCGGACTGCCGGCCACGTCGTCGACGAGTTCCGGCGGGATCGGTGTCGTGCGGTCGGTGGTGGCGGCGGCGAGCCGAGCCAGCGATTGATCGACCTGGCCCAGGTCGTTGCCCAGCCGCTCGAGGAGACGTTGTGCCGTCGCGGCGGCCAGCTGGATGCCGTGCCGCGACCGTCCCCATTGCCGCACCCACGCGGCCAGATTCGCCCGCGGTGGAATCGAGACGTCGATGACGAGTCCGTGCTTGGCCACCGCCTTCGCCAGCCGCGTGTTGGCCGGCAGGCTCTTCACCTCCAGGATCACGAGCCCGCGGCCCGCCGACCGCGGCCCGCCGGCGATCTTCTCGAGCGATTCCCTTGCGGTGGACACGAAGCCGTCGGCGGAGCGCACGACAGCGGCCCGCGTCGCGCCCGCGAAAAGCGGCACGGTGGCGGCCTCGTCGAAGACGTCGCGGGGATCGAGATCGTCATCTCCGGAGAACTCACGCCAGGCCCAACTGCGATCGGCCTCGTCAGGGCAGAGGCGATCGCGGAGCAGGGCCAGCATGTGCAACGAGAGAAACGGCTCGTCCCCGACCAGGGCGACCAGCGCGGGTGTTCCGAGCGACCACTCGCCCGGCTGCGCGAGGATGTCGATGGCACTGGCGGCATCGGGCACGGGTCGGCTCTCCGCGGGAAAGCCGGGATTGTAGCGGCGACGGGGCGGAGACCGTCGAAAAGGCGTCCGCGCCGGCCCTGCGAAAGGTGAAGACGACTCGAGCGCCTGCGACTTTGCCGTCGCACCGGCTCGGGGGCGGCAGAAGTAGGCCGCAGCGGCCCCACGCTCGTCGAGCGTTCGCAGACCCCCCTTTGCCTCGCTGCCAGACCGCCGGCGCGTCGCTACGGCAAAACGAAATCCGCTTCTAGGGCGCGGCGGCCGCGGGCAGCGTTCGCAGGCCTCCGAGTCGGCCGACGACGCGCGAGGCGGTGATCGTGATCGGCTCCAGGCAGACCGCCGAGCCCACGTTGCCCGCTACGTCGGAGACCTCGGCCCGGATGTAGACGCGGGCTGGCGTGGCTCGATCAGGCTGCCACCGGTATTCGCCCTGATTGTCGAGGTCGGTGGCGAGCGTCGCCCACGGGCCGTCCTGGTTGGGCGAGAAGAGGAGCCGGGCCGTCTTGGAGGCGGGCAGCTGGTCGTGAGACGTGTAGCGGATGAGGATGGCGCCGGCATCGCCTTCGCCGATCCGCGCGGTGGAGAGAAGCTCGACGTGCGGGGGATCCTCGTCGACGCCGATCCAGCTCTCGGCAGCGTCGCCCGGCCGTGGGCCGCCGCCGGCCCCCGGCAGATCCGGCACGATCTCCAGCCGGAAGCCGTAGAGTCCGGCCGCCGGCAGCACCACGTTGATGGGGCTCGTGGTATCGTCGTCGACCGCCGCCCGCTGCCAGGTCACGCCCGCGTCGCGTGTGCTCCAGAGTTCGACCCGAAGCCGGTCCGCTTTGGGACGGTCCGCGGGCATCTCGTAGTCCCAGGCGAATCGTCGCGAGCGGGAGATCTGCAGCGGTTTGCCCCGGTACTCCAACTGCGCCGCGGTGTCCTGCGGGGGCGACGGAAGACCGAGGCCGGCGAGGCCCGGCACGCCGCCTCCACCGTCGCTCCACGACGCACCGCCCGACGGTTCGGAGGATGCCCTGCGGACGAGCACACTCTGCGATCCGCTGGGCCTGGCGGGAGCGGCGGTCGACGGTCGCGGCTGCTCGCCCGCCCACGCCGAAGCGGCCTCCGCGGCCCACTCGCCCGGCCGGCGCGGAGAGGGTGGCCCGAGGGGCCTGGAAGCCGGCGGGGAGGGGACCGCTTCGCCGCGATCGACCGTTCCGGCGGTGTCCTGCGACGGCAACGGAGGCACGCCCAATTCACGGGCGAGCGCGGCCTGGTCCACGTTGGGGTCCGCGGACTCCAGGGAGAATTGCTTGACGGTCTGGTTTCCAGAGGCATCGGCCACGCTGATGCGGACGGTAAGCGAGTCCACCTTCTCCCCGGCCCACCAGATCTCCTCGCCGACGAGGTGTGCTGGCGCTTCGCGGGACAGCACTCCCTGGGCGGCGATCGGCTTCCAGCCGGGGCCGGCCCCGACGCGGTATTCCACCGTGAGCGAATCCATGCGGATGGAGTCGTCGACCGCGGCATAACGGCAGACGATTTCCCCGTCTCCGCCCTTCCAGACCCGTGCCGACAGCCGCGGAGCGGCCGCGTCGACCAGCACCCGCATGTCAGGCCCCTCGCCGCCCCGGGTGCGGCCCTTGCGATCGACCGCCCGGAGACGGAACCAGTATTCGCCGTCCGCGCCCGCCTGGTAGGTGAACGACCCGGCCGAGGGCGACACCTCTCCCGCGGGTTCCCACGTGCTCCCGAGGTCCTTCGACACGTTCATCACGACCCGCTGCGGGGAGGCGTCCGCGTCCTGGGTGGGCGGCAGGCGAAAGGGGATCGAGAACGTGCGCTGCTTCGTTCGCACCAGGTCCGGTAGGCCCGGCTGGCTCACGACGCCATCGACCGCTCCTGCCTGCGGGATGCCCGCGGCCGCCCATATCGCCATCCAGCCCGCAATGGCCGTGAGAACGGCATGTCGCACCACGGCCCGCCGCAGGGCGGCACGGCAGATGAACGGTGGTGGAGTGGGCGAACAGACCATGTCCGGGAGAATCGGCCATTCCGCACGGAAAGTCTCATTTTTTCGTCACAAGCGGGAAAGAAAGCCCATTTTTCGCCGCGCAGGTTTGCCATTGCGACAGCCTGTGCAGCCTGCGAAAAGTGGGGGGACTTTCTGGACCCGTTCGAGCCGTGGCCGCCATAATGCCCGTGACGGGGTGGCAGTTCCGGCACAGCGGGGCCGAACTCCCTCCGTGTCATCCGGCGAGCCTGTCTGCCGTGCAATCGTTCGTTGTCAGTGCGGTCCTGCTGGGCCTGTTCGTGGCCGTCGGCGTCGTTGCGATCGTCGCGGTCCGTTCGTGGTGGCAGCAGTCGGGTGCCGATCATGGCGATTGGGAAGCCGCGCTCGTCGGCTACAAAAATCTCCGTGACAAGGGTGTGCTGAGCGAGGAGGAATACCGAAAAATATCTACGCTCGTGGAGCCGCACGTGCGGTTCGAGTCGGAGCCCGTTGACCGCGCGCAGCGGTCGGATTCCGGCGGCTGAGCGGGACGGCGGCCTGCGGGCCGTGGGCGGAGCATCATTTCGAGGAATTGAAGCATGCCAAGTGGGAAAGACGTCGGCGGTCTGGGACGCCGCGGTGCCGGTGGGACGACCAAGAAGAACGCCTTCTGTTCGTTCTGTCGCAAGAGTTACCGCGACGTGGGGCCGCTGGTCGAAGGGCCCGGGGACGTCTACATCTGCGGCGAATGCATCGACCTGTGCCAATCCATTCTCGATCAGGAGAAGCGGCGTCGCGGCACCAGCAAACAGCTCTTCACCTCGATCCCGTCGCCGCGGGAGATCGTCGGCCATCTCGACCAATACGTGATCGGCCAGCAGCACGCGAAGCGGGTGCTCGCCGTGGCCGTGCACAGCCACTACAAGCGGCTCAATCTGGGTGCCGAGGGCAACGACGTCGAGGTCGACAAGTCGAACATCCTGCTGCTGGGCCCCACCGGCTCCGGCAAGACGCTCTTGGCCCGCACGCTCGCCCGCATTCTCGACGTGCCCTTCGCCATCGGAGACGCCACGACGCTCACCGAGGCCGGCTACGTGGGCGAGGACGTGGAGAACCTCCTGCTCAAGCTGCTCAACGCCGCCGACTTCGACATCGAGGCGGCGCAGCGGGGCGTGCTGTACATCGACGAGATCGACAAGATCGGAAAGACCAGCCAAAACGTGTCGATCACCCGGGACGTCTCCGGAGAGGGCGTGCAGCAGGCACTCCTCAAGATGCTCGAGGGGACCGTGGCCAACGTGCCCCCGCAGGGAGGCCGTAAGCACCCAGAGCAGCAATACATCCAGATCGACACGTCCAACATCCTCTTCATCTGAGGAGGGACGTTTGTGGGCATTGAGAAGATCATCGGACGACGGCTCGGCAAGCGGACGATCGGCTTCGGCCAGCCCTCCGGCCATCGCGGCGATGCCGACCTCGCGGAACTCCTGCCACAGGTCGATTCCGACGACATCCTCGAATTCGGACTCATCCCCGAGCTCGTGGGACGGCTGCCGGTGATCTCGTCGCTGCAGCCGCTCGACGAGACGGCCCTGGTGAAGGTGCTCCGCGAGCCGAAGAATGCGCTGGTGAAGCAGTATCAAAAGCTGTTTGCCGTGGAGAATTGCACGCTGGAGTTCACCGACGACGCGCTCGTTGCGATCGCGCGGCGGGCGATGAAGAAGGAGACGGGAGCCCGCGGCCTGCGGTCGATCCTGGAGGACGTGATGCTCGACATCATGTTCGACCTGCCGGAGAATGGCGGCAGCACCTACGTCATCAACGAGCGGAACGTCGAGGGCACCGAGCCCGTGGTTCCGATCCGCGAGGCTCGCCACAAGAGCGCCTGACCGGACGCGAACGTGCGGGGGATGCGGGAACTCCCCCCGGTGATGTGCCGGGACTGCCCGTGCCCCATCGCCGGACGTTCGCTTCGGCCCTCCGGGACCTTCGCTCACTCGGAGATGACTGCGCTTCGACATCCTGTCTGCGCTGGTCATCTACGCCGGCTCCCGGGGCACGGGCAGCCCCTCTTTGCTCGACTGCTTCGTGCTGGCCGGATCGGCACGAAGCCGAGCGCTCGCCAGCGGGGAAATAAGGTCGCGACGGTGCCGGGGTTGCCCGTGCCCCATCGCCGGACGTTCGCTTCGGTCCTCCGGGACCTTCGCTCACTCGGAGATGACTGCGCTTCGACATCCTGCCTGCGCTGGTCATCTACGCCGGCTCCCGGGGCACGGGCAGCCCCTGCTTGCACGGCTGCTTTGTGATGGCCGGATCGGCACGAAGCCGAGCGCTCGCCAGCGGGCGGAGCCCGCCAAGCGGCGAGGGAGGGACGGCCATCCGACCGTCACGGGTCCGGAGGGCCGTTGATGTTTTTCGCCTGTTGGGCGCGTGGACTGCGAGGCACGAAGCCGAGCGCTCGCCAGCGGGCGGAGCCCGCCAAGCGAAAATGGCCCGGAGGGCCATGTTTCGCGTGTATTTAGAAAATCCCCAGCTGGTCCCGGGCGGCGTCGGTCATGCGGTCGGGCGTCCAGGGGGGATCCATCACGATCCGTACCTCGACGGAGGCGATCCCGTCGCGGCTGCCCACCGTCCGCTTCGTGTCGGCAATCAGCTGCGGGCCGGCCGGGCAGGCGGGGCTCGTCATCGTCATGTCGATGGACACGTGCTGCTTGCCGGGCGAGTCGACCACCGGGGAGAGCGTGACGCCATAGACCAATCCCAGATCGACGATGTTTACGAACAGCTCGGGGTCTTGCACCTCCTTGAGCCACTCGCGGACGACTTCCTCGCCGGGAACACCGTCGGTCACGGTCGCATTCCCGCCGGCGGGAATCGCCACCGCGGCTGTCGTCGCCGGCGAAGCAGCGGCGTCGGCGCTGGCGGTGTTGGTCGGTGTATAGCTGCGAAAGTCGGCCGCCTGGTTGTCGGGGCCGGGCGTGGCCCCGTGGCCGGTTCCCAGCCGCACCCAGACGCCGCCGTCCTCGACCTTCACATCATGGCGACGGGTGGGCCGCACGGCGGGCATCGAGAGCGCGGCACCGGTACGGATGTCGAACTTCGCCCCATGCCGCGGGCAGGCAATCTTATGGCCTACGAGCTCGCCGTCGGCGAGCGTGCCGCCGTCGTGCGTGCAGACGTCGTCGATCGCGTGGAACCGTCCCTCCACGTGAAACAGGGCCACGACGTCGCCATCGACCTCGACGAGCATTTTGCCGGGGTCGGGCAGGTCTACGACGTCGGCCACGCGGACGAATTCAGCCATGGGAATCCTCACGTCACGCGGCGAATGCGGCTGCCGATCGCCCGGGCCAACGCCTCGCGGACCGGCAGGATCGTGATCCGGTCGAACACCTGCTGGAAGAAACCGGCCACGACCAGGCGAGCAGCCTCGTCGGCGGACAGACCGCGGGCCTGGGCGTAGAAGATCTGCTCCTGATCGACTCGGCCGCTGGTGGCTCCGTGGGTGCAACGGACGTCGTCGGCCTCGATTTCCAGGCCGGGAATGGAGTCGGCGCGGGCCTCCCGGGAGAGCATCAAGTTGTCGTTCCGCTGGTAGCCGTCGGTCTTCTGCGCCGCTTTGTCGACCTTGATCATGCCGCGCCAGACGAGACGCGAGCGGTCCTGGAGCCCGCCCTTGTAGAGAAGGTCGCTGCGGCAGGCCGGCGCCTGGTGGTGCTGCAGCGTGTTGTAGACGAGTTGCTGCCGGCCCTCGGTGAACATCACGCCGTTCACCTGGGCCGAGCCGCCGCGGCCCACCAGGGCGACGTCCTGCGCGACCTGCGAGAGTCGGCTGCCGAGGGCGCCGAGCGTCCATTGCAGCCGACCCTGTTCGTGGACGACGGCCTTCTGGCGGGCGAAGTGCCAGACCCCGGTATTCCAATTCTGCAGGTTGACCATGCGGAGGAACGCGTCGCGGCCAACTACGATCTCCGTGCCGCCGCAGTGGAAGCCGCCGCTGGCAGCCCCCGCGGCTGCCCCGCCGGCGGTCTCCGTCAGCACCGTGGCCTCGGCCCCCTCGCCAAGCACGACGAGCACGTGGGCGGTGTCGACTCCGCCCTCGCTGATCGCCGAGAGCACGTGCAGCGGCTCGGCGATCCGCACGCCCGGCGGTACATAGAGGACGGCGCTGGCGGCGTGGAAGGCGGCGTGCGTGGCGGCAAACCAGTCACAGCCGGAGTCGATGCAGGAGAACCAGTGCTGTCGGAGGACGTCGGCGTGACGGCCGAGCAGCCGGTCGGCCGAGCCGAAGACGACGCCTCGGGCGGCGAGTGCGGGATCGAGATCCTCGGTGACGACGTGCCCGTCGAGCGAGTGCAGGCGGCCGGCGAGCCGGGTGCCGCCGATTCCACCGTCGTCTTCTCGCGACGTCTGGCCCGCCGATCCACCCGGGGCGGCGGCCAGCGCATCGGCCAAGAGCCCGGGCGGCATCCACGCGCCGGGAGGGGGAGCGGGCCGCGGCCCCCAGGCCTTCGGTTTGAAGAGCCGCAGATCGGTCCGCATCCAGCTCTCGTCGCGTCGGTCGGGCAGCCCGAGCGAATCCAGCCGCGCGAAGGCTTCACGGCGGCGGTCGCGGACCCACGCGGGCGAGTCTGGCGCTGCGAGGAGGTGTTCGAGAGCCGTCCGGTCGAAGGGGGCGGACAAGGCTGGAGCTGTGGAGGGGGGCATGGGTGGTGGATCGGGTCGTCGTGGACGACGGCGGGGAAACGAACGGGCGGGGGCCGACGGGCCGGCGCGATGTCAGCCCACGGAGCCCTCCATCTGCAGTTCGATGAGCCGGTTCATCTCCACCGCGTATTCCATCGGCAGTTCTTTGACGAGCGGCTCGATGAAGCCGCCCACGATCATCGTGCTCGCCTCGGCCTCGCTCA
>Ga0075471_10002958_pt1 | contig 11085 bp, 11 predicted proteins | sample DEB19_08_DNA_2_FD_74787 | JGI IMG/M metagenome (GOLD analysis project Ga0075471, IMG submission 74787) | Aqueous microbial communities from the Delaware River and Bay under freshwater to marine salinity gradient to study organic matter... | ecosystem: Environmental > Aquatic > Marine > Coastal ... | reverse complement strand
ATCGGCATCTACAACGAGCTCGGCCTTCCCGCCGCCGCCGCGTTCCTCTTCTGGGGGATCTTCTCGATCACCATGCATGAGCTCGCGCACGGCTGGGCCGCGCTCTCGCAGGGCGACGACACGCCGCGCATCTACGGTCGCATGACCGCGAACCCCGTCGTGCACATGGGCTGGATGTCGCTCATCCTGCTTGTCCTGACGGGCATCGCGTGGGGCATGATGCCGACCGATCCGAGCAAGTACCGATGGGGACGCCGGGGCCGCATCATCGTCTCGGGCGCAGGTCCCGCGATGAACGTGGTGCTCTGGGCGCTCTGCTGGGGCGGGCTCGGCGTGCTCGCCGCGAAGCAACTCGAGGCAGAAGGCAGCCTGATTGAAGCGCTTCGCGCGCTTCCCCGCGGCACGGAGTTCCAGCTGGCGAACTTCCTGCTGATCGGCGGCGGGCTCAATGGAATGCTCGCGCTGTTCAACATGCTGCCGCTGCCGCCGCTCGACGGGGCAAGCGTGGTCGCCGGCTTCTCGCGCACCTACTACCGCTGGATGCACGATCCGCGCATCGCCAACGCAGGCTTCTTCATAGTGCTCGTCGCGATGTTCAGTGGCTTCAGCAGCAGCGGCGGGAAGCGGGGCTGGTTGATGCCAGTGTCGGACTGGACGCAGGAGCAGGGCGTGAACCTCGCTACTTGGGTCGCTGGTCTCGTCGCCTAAGTTATCGCGCCCTTCGGCACCCTTCCGCGCCGCGCCGCGACTCTTGCGGCGCCACGCTCGTTCCCCTACCCTGTGCGACTCGCAACCGCGAGCCGAAGGCGCAGCGCACGGCGGTCACTCCCGCTCCACACTGCGTCAGAGTCCTCACGAGTCCGTCAAGAGACGGACGGGACCGAGGCTTGCCTTTCCGAAAGGGTGACGACATGGTCGTCCTCCGCATGAAGCGAATGGGCCGCGCCCATTCACCGTTCTTCCGTCTGTCCGCCATGGACAAGCGCAACCCGCGTGACGGAGCCGTCATCGAGAACCTGGGGTGGTACAGCCCGACCGCGAAGCCGGGCGCGCAGTATCAGTTCAACACCGAGCGCGTGAAGCACTGGCTCTCGATGGGCGCCCAGCCCTCGAAGACCGCCGCCAACCTCCTCAAGAAGGTCGGCATCGATCCCACCCCGGGCAAGAAGTCGTAATCAAGTGATCTGACGAACGCCGTCGCGACAAGCGGCTGCGCTGCGTGGTGGCATGCGAATCGACGTGCTCACCATCTTCCCCGATCTCTTCACGGGTTTCCTCTCGACGAGCATTCCCGCGATCGCGATCGAGCAAGGCCGGATCTCGTGCCACACGCACGACATCCGCGCATACGCAGCGAACAAACACCGCAAGGTCGACGACCGGCCGTTCGGCGGAGGTCCAGGCATGGTCATGATGTGCCAGCCCATCTTCGACGCCGTGAAGGCAGCGGAATCGCAGGATTCCGAGCTGCCAGCGGTTCGCGTGCTGCTCACGCCGCAAGGCGAGCGCCTCACGCAGCCGCGCGTCGAATGGCTCGCGCAGCAGCCGCGCCTGACACTCCTCTGCGGTCACTACGAAGGCATCGACGAGCGCGTGATCGAGGAGCTCAAGCCCCTCGAGATCTCGATCGGCGACTATGTCCTCTCCGGTGGCGAGCTCGGCGCGATGGTCCTCATCGATGCCGTCGCCCGCCTGCAGCCCGGCGTCCTCGGTCACGAGGAATCGGCTGCGGAGGACTCGTTCAGCGTGCGCTCCACCGATGGCGCACATCTCCTCGACTGTCCGCACTACACCCGTCCCCGCGAGTGGAACGGGCGCGAAGTGCCGGACATCCTGCTCTCGGGCGACCACGCTGCGGTCGCGCGCTGGCGGGATGCGCAGCGGATCGAGCGCACGCGCGAGCGTCGCCCCGACCTGCTGCAGAACTCTCCACTCGCAGAAGCGCAACCCCTGCCGGCGGCCAACACCAACAAGCCCGCCGCGCAAGTTGCTCGCGCCAATCGGTCCCGCACTTCGGATGAAGTGGGCGGACTGCACGGCCAAGCCGCGCCAGAAGGCGCATAAGGAACCAGACATGGCCCGTATGAACCGTACCCAAGTGCTCGAAGGCGTCGTCGCCGCCCAGGTGAAGTCCGACAAGGACCTGCCGAAGTTCAGCGTCGGCGACACCATCGACGTCCACTACAAGATCATCGAAGGCGACAAGGAGCGCATCCAGGTCTTCCAGGGCGTGCTGCTCTCGGACACCGGCCGCGGCATCCACCGCATGATCACGGTGCGCCGCATCGTGGCGAACGAGGGCGTCGAGCGCTCGTTCCCCGTGAGCTCGCCGCGCGTCGCGAAGATCGAGGTCGTCCGCCGTGGCGATGCCCGCCGCGCAAAGCTCTTCTACCTCCGCGACCGCTTCGGCAAGAGCCGCCGCCTGCGCGACCAGCGCCGCGGCCTGAAGCACGTCGAGGGTGGCGAGTCGGCCGCGAGCTGATTCGATCGCATCACGATCATCACGGCCGGCCGCGCAAGCGGCCGGCTGTGTTTTTCCCCACCACTGCTCGGTGCATGGCACGTGCCGTGCACCGTCCCGATCTGCGCTGATCCGCGACTACACTGCACGCAGACATGCGCGTCACCCTTGCCAAGAGCTTCACCTTCGAGGCAGCCCACTACCTGCCCTGCTTCCCTGACGGACACAAGTGCCGCCGCATGCACGGCCACTCCTTCAAGGTCGAGGTCGTCGTCGCGGGCGAGATGGATCCAGCGAAGGGGTATCTCGTCGACTACGGCGACATCAAGAAGGCGATCTCGCCCGTCCACGACGCGCTCGATCACCGCTGCCTGAACGAAGTCCCGGGGCTCGAGAACCCAACCGCCGAGATGCTCGCCAAGTGGGTGTGGGACCGTCTCAAGCCGACCCTTCCCATGCTCGCGCAGGTGATCGTGTGCGAGACCTGCACAAGCCGCTGCGTGTACGAGGGCCGCTGATGCCGCGGCCCATCCATCTGCTGCATGACGCCGCGGCGCTCGCACGCATGCTTGCGATCGAGGCGCCCTGCTGCACCCACATCGCGATGCCCACGAACATGGCCACCGCCGGCGGCGCTCCGCGGGCGTGGGGCGCGTTCATCGACGGCAACCCGCTCGGTGGCAACTGGATCGCCGACGCAGAAGCCCCCGCCCGCCGCATCGTGTCGTACTCGGGCACGCTTGCCGACGAACCGTTCGGCGACGATCCGCGCACGTGGATGCGCGCGGGTCACGAGCGCTTCAAGGCATTCTGCGACGAGGTCGAGCCCGCGCTGCGCGCCCACGGGCGCACGCTCTGCTTCCGGCCACACCACCGGCATGTACTCGGTGATGTCCACGCCTCGGTCAAGTTCCTGCGCGACCGCGCGAGTGGGCCGTTCGAGGTCCTGCTGTCCCCCGCCGACCTGCTCGCGCCGTCGATGCTCGCACAGGCAGAGGATCACCTCACCCGCATGTTCGCGCACCTCGGTCCCGTCGCAGCCGCGGTGCTGCTCGCCGACTGCGCGCCGAACGCCGAAACGGGCGAAAACGGGCTGCTTTCCATGAGCCGCCTCGGCGAAGGCGCCCTGCCGATGCCGCTTCTGAGCCGCCTGATTGCGGAGTTCGTGCCTGCCGAAACCCCGATCGTGCTCCTGCCCGGGGCGGTCGAACACCAGCGCCAGGCGGTCGGTCTGTAGCGGTCGCGCCAACTGGAGTGAACGGAAACGAAATGTGGACTTTGCTCCGCGCCGCGGAGGGAGTAGACTTTTCGAGTCTGCGGAACGGAATCCGCGACATGGAGAGTCGATGACGGCGGCGATGTCGGGTCTGTCGGTCGGACTTTCAGGCGCAAGCGGTCTGGACGCCAAGGTCTTGGTGTTGAACCGCTACTTCAGCGCCATTCGCATCATCGATGCGCGGCGAGCGTTCGTGCTGCTCGCGAAGGAGATCGCCGAGGTCGTCGCGGTCGAGGACGGCTCGTATGTCTCATATCCCTTCCACACCTGGACCGAGCTCAGCGAGTTCCGCAAGCACTTCGAGGAGAAGGAGCACGACTGGGTGCGCACCGCGCGCATCTCGATCGCCGTCCCCAAGATCGTCCGCGTGCTCGGCTACGACCGCCTCCCGCGCGAGCAGGTCAAGCTCAACCGCCGCAACATCTACGCCCGCGACGGCAACCGCTGCCAGTACTGCGGCAAGACGTTCTCCACGCGCGAGCTCACGCTCGACCATGTGAAGCCGCGCGTCCAGGGCGGCGGCAACTCGTGGACGAACCTCGTCTGCGCGTGCGTGAAGTGCAACGCGCGCAAGGGCGGGCGCACGCCCGAGCAGGCCGGCGTCCGGCTCATCCGCCCGGCCGTCAAGCCCAAGCGCAACCCCGCGATCTCGCTGCGTCTCGGCAGCCCGAAGTACGAGTCCTGGAAGGCATTCCTCGACGAGGCGTACTGGACCGTCGAGCTCAGCGAGGATTGACCAGCGCTGCGGCGCCGCGGGCCGCAGGTCCGTTTCGCATGTGAAGTTTGCCGACGAGAGCGCGATTCCCCGAGGAATTCGCAAGGTCGCCCGCTAGCATCGCGCCCATGCCGAAGGACAAGCAGAAGAAGGACAAGAAGCAGAAGACCGAGCGGTCGCCCGAGGAACTGGCTGCGAAGGCCACCGCGAAGGCGGAGAAGGCCGCCGCGAAGGCCGCAAAGCGCGACGCGAAGAAAGCCGCGAAGCAAGCCGCAGCGCCCGTCTTCAAGCATGTCCGCAAGAAGAAGCTCGCAAGCGGCAAGGGGCCGACGCCGCAGGAGATCGGCGAGTCGCTGGTCGCCCTCTTCAACGCCGGCAAGAGCGACGAGGCGGAGTCGACCTGGTACCACCGCAAGATCGAGTCGATCGAGGACGACGGCGCCGTCTTCAAGGGTTGGAAGGGCGTGCAGGAGAAGGGCAAGTGGTGGAAGGAGAACTTCACCGTGCTCTCGATGCGCGCCATTGGGCCGTATGTCTGCTCGACCGGGTTCACGGTCATCTTCACCGGTCGGATCCGCATGCCGGACGGCGCCGAGGTCGACGCACACGAGTGCGGCGTCTACACCGTCGAGGACGGCCGCATCGTTCGCGAGCAGTTCATGAAGTGGGCGGGCGCGAAGTAGGCGCGCTCATCCCAGCAGCAGCACGCCGAGCGTCAGCGTCACCGCATTGTTGATGCCGTGCGCGACCATCGGCGCGATCAGGCTGCCGCGCATCTCGCGGAAAAGGCAGAACGCGACCGCAAGGCCGCCGAGCGCGGGCACGAACAGCACGCCCTGCGGGTGGATGATCGCGAACACCACGCTCGACGCGAGCGCAGCGACGATCATCGATCCCACGCGGATGCGCGGCATGACCGCCGCGCGCAGATGCCCGTACAGCACGCCGCGGAACATCGTCTCCTCGACGATGGGCGCGGCGACGCTCGCCAGCATGTAGAGCAGGAAGAGCCGCATGCCGCCCGCGCCGCCGAGCATCTCCACCGCTGGGTGCGAGGGCGGAGGCGTCGGTCCCTCGAGCATCCTCGCGATCGCGCTGAGGATCGCGAACACCACGAGACCTGCGGCCAGAAGCGGGACCGCGCTCAGGTAGCACAGGATCCCGTGGCCGACCTCGCGCAGGACGCCCTGCCCCGCGTGCAGCCCGATCGCGCGCCGAAGCTCGCGTCCGCTCACGCCGCGCAGCGTCGGATACACGAGCACCGTCAGCGATCCAAGCATGACCGCAAGTGAGACGAGAAGGCTGGCGGACTCGCCGAACCCAGCGACCGCGGGCGCGATTACCGCGATCGAGAGCACATTGAGCGCAAGGAACGAGATGATCCAGAGGACGAAGGTCTCGCCGAGCAACAGCATCGTGTTCGCCGACGCCGTTGGCTCGAGCGCGGGACGCACCTTTCCCTGCACATTCAGAACGAGCAGCACGACAAGCACCACGAGTCCCACGAGGAACGCAGCGACATACCACGCGATCGCGCCGACGAGCCCGAGGATCGCCGACGACGCCTTCGCCACCGCGTCGGGGCCAAGCACATCGGTCAGGTACCCGAGCGTCGGACGCAGCGGCTCGGCCGCGTTCAATGCGCCCTGGCCCTCTTCGTCGCCGCCCGCGGCGAGCTCCTCGCGCTTCTCCATGGCCTTGATGACGCCATCACGCAGCGCGCGCGCCTCGTCGACCGCGTCCGCCGGCAGCGCGACTTCCTCCGCGCGATCGATACCCGCGCGCCACGAGTCGAAGTAGCCGATCAGGACCGCGTAGCCAAGCCTGTCTGCGAACTCGCCTTCCTTCAGGACATCGGCCTGCCCGAGGAGTTGCTCGGCGCTCAGCGTGGGCGCGACCGACTTCATCGCTACGGTGAGCTTGGCGACGAGCTCGCCGGTCATCGAGACCGGCGCGATGCTCGGTCCCGCATCCTCGGTGTGCGCGCGCTCCTCCACCAGCCCGCCCTCGTCGGACGCGACCGCCGCGTCACCCTCGGGCCGCATGCGCTGCAGGACCACGGCGGTGACGGTGATCATCGCGATCGAGACCCAAATGACGGCCTTGCGGAGTTGCTCACGGGGAGTCATGAATCATCCAATGTGACGGTGGCGATTTATCGGGCGTTTCCCGCGGAAACTCGGCCGCTTCGACGGGGTTCGGGCACGATAGTCGACCCATCCAAGGGCGTGGCGACGACCGTCTCGTCTTGACACCGATGGGGGCATTGGTATCCTCGCCGATTCTCCGCACGGGATCCCGTGCTCACCTTGACTGCCCCGCAAAGTCCGTCGCTTGAACGGCTTCGTGGGCTGAACGATTTGGATAGACCATGCCCCGTCAGACCTACATTGCGAAGCCCGGTGAGATCAAGACCGTTTGGCGTCATGTCGACGCCGAAGGCAAGACCCTTGGTCGCCTTGCGACGGAGGTCGCCACCGTCCTCATGGGCAAGCACCGCCCCGAATTCACCCCTGGCGTCATCTCGGGCGACGCGGTGATCGTGACCAACGCTTCGAAGGTCGTCCTGACCGGCCGCAAGGCTGACCAGAAGACGCGTCGTCGTTGGTCGGGCTACCCGGGTGGTCTCAAGATCCGCTCGTACCGCCAGGAGATGGAGTCGAATCCGACCCGTCTCGTGAGCGAGGCGATCCTCCGCATGGTTCCGAAGGGCCGCTACGGCCGCTCGCTGCACGCGCGCCTGCGCGTGTTCGCCGGCGCAGCGCACACCCACGAGTCGCAGTCGCCGGTGGCATTCGAGAATCGCCCCGAGGCGCACGCAATGCCCGAGCGCAAGATGAGCGGCACCATCAAGGGCGCGCGCCTCAAGAGCGCACCCCGCCGCCCGCACTCGCGCACCGCAGCCAAGTGAACTGAATCAACGACCACGCCACGAAGAAGCACCTTGCGCGCGATGAACCGCGCGAACCCACGAAAGACACCATGGAAGACCTGACGACCACGACCGCTCCGACCACCACGCGCATCCTCCGCGGCCCCGATCAGAAGGGCTGGTACTGGGGCACGGGCCGCCGCAAGACGGCTGTCGCCCGCGTGCGCATCAAGGGTGGCTCGGGCGCCGTCGAGGTCAATGGCAAGGAGTTCGCCGAGTTCTTCGTCGAGGAGCGCGACAGGCAGCTCATCATGGCCGTGCTCGAGAAGACCGGCCTGAAGGGCAAGGTCGATGTGAAGGTCAACGCCTGCGGCGGCGGCACCACCGGCCAGTGCGGCGCGACCCTCCTCGGCCTCGGCCGCGCGGTCATGAACTTCGACTCGACCCTCGAGCCGATCCTCCGCGAGAACGCCTTCCTCACCCGCGACGCCCGCAAGGTCGAGCGCAAGAAGTACGGACAGGCCGGCGCCCGTCGCCGCTACCAGTTCAGCAAGCGTTAATCCTTGCTTGAGCGGTCGCCGCTGCGGCGGCTCCCTCTGGCGATACGAAGTTGTCGCTTTGGAGCGGTCGCCGCTGCGGCGGCTCCCTCTGGCGATACGAAGAGGAGCGGCCGTGGCTCAGACCGCGCGCAGCGCGTTCTCGGCGTCGCGCACCTTCTTCGTCATCATCGCGACGGTGGTGCGGTCCTCGGCGGCAAGCTGCTCGATCGTGCGCGGCGCAAGGCCACAGAAACCATGGCGACGCGCGACAAGGCGCGCGGGGAACGCAAGCGGTCCGCGCGGAAGCGCCGCCGCGACCAGGGCAGCGCGATGCGCCAGCGGATCGACGATGCCCTGCCACTGCGCGACCTCGCCGAGCGCGACGATCGCGACGCCCTGCGCATGGCGCGCGGCTGCGCGCTGCGTGCGCTTCGCGGGCACCAGCTTGGCGATCGCGTAGTCGGCCGCGAGGGACACGGCGCGGTCGAACTTCTGCCGTGACGGATCGAAGTTGACGACGACCTCGTGCACCGCACGCACGAGCGCGCGCACGAGCGCGCGGAGTTCATCGGCGGGAAGCCGCTCAGGTCCGCCCTCGAACGCCTGGTCGGCGCGACCGAGCGCGATCACAAGCCCGCGCTCGGCAAGCAGCGCGCGGATACGCAGCGCCGTGCGCAGGTCTGTCTCGATCGCATCGATCGCGGCGCGGTCGGGCCAGCGCGGGAGCGCGTCGATTTCGCGCGACGCGCGGCGCAGCAGATAGTGCATGGCGGCGCCGCGGGTCTCGTCGCGCTCATTGGTGCTGCGCGAATCGCGGGCAAAAAGCCTGCGGATCGCGCGAGCCGACTGGACGAGCGCCACCGCATCGCCGTCGGCAAGGCCGAGCGGCTGCAGCTTGCGCACCGAGGGCGCCGAGCAGATGGTCTCGTCGGCGCCGGGCAGGTCGAAGGTCGGAAGCTCGACCCACGACGGCTGCACGCCGCGCAGCAGCTCACCGCGCCTGCGGTCGACCAGCGCGCGCACCAGCGATTCGCTGCGTCCGATGCGCGCTGCGATCCTCGACGGCTCGATGCCGAAGCGCCACGCCCGCTCCGCGAAGCGCGCGAACGCATCGCCCACTCCGCGCCGCACCGACGGACGCACGCCGAACTCGCGCAGGAGCAGCAGCCGCACGCCCTCATGCGAGCGGTGAAACCGCGCCGCGAGCTCCTTCGCCGCGAGGTTGAGCGACTTGCCCGCACCGAGCATCGCGCGCGCCTCGTCGATGAGCGCATCGCGCTCGCTCGCGTCGAATCGGCGGAAGTTCTGCGCGCGCGCGAACTCGGCGGGATGCTGCGCCGCGAAGCGCGCGAGGCACTCGCGGTAGATCTCGACGCGCTGCTTGCCATGGTCGACGACCCAGTGCGCGCACAGACCCGCGCGCCGCCAGCGCTGCAGTGTCTTCGACGCGACGCCGATCTCGCGCGCAAGCTCCTCGGGGGTCGCCGATCCCCCCTCGCGCTCGTCGGGCGTCATCGCCACGCGCGCGGAAAGATCGAGCACGAGCGTCGCGAGATCGGCGCGCAGGGCGCGGCCACTCACGACCTCGCCCGCTGCGGCGGCGATCTCGGTTCCGAAGATGCGGACCAGCATGTCGCACAGCGCGTAGTCGGCGCGCGCGTCGATGGTCGGGATCAGCGCCTCGGCCGCCTCGATCTGCCGGCGCGTCGCATGATCCGACGAGTACGCCGTCTGCGCCGGAAGCGCCTGGATGGTGGTGAGGCTGTAGCTGGCTCGGCGTGGCATGGTGCTGAGGCAGGCGACCGCGGGGCATGCGCAGTCTACGGGTTCCTACGCAGGCTCTCGTCCGCCGACTTCCCCGCGCCCAGGAGGCGAAGGCGAATTCGGTTCGGACTCGTTGGCTGGTGCACGGCAGTTTCCGTTCGCAGCGGGCGAATCGCGGGTTCCAGCACAATGCTCCCGGACGGACGGCGCGGGCGCTGAAGCGCCGATTTCCTCGCAAATCCGCGGGTTCTCGGGTCAGCCCGCGGCGGAGCTCACCCGCGGCGCGTCGGCGGAAGCCGCCTCGTGGGCGACCTCGGGCTCAAGCACGCTGGCACGGATCGAGGTCGTGCGGGTGATGCGCGGGTTGAGCCGCGTCAGCATCTCGTGCGGGATCAGGCCCGCCTCCTCGGCCAGGCGCGGCAGATGGGTCGGCGCCGACGCATCGCGCGACACGAGCTCCACCGCGCAGCCGATCCAATCGTGCATGTCGCCCGCGTGAAGCCCCGTCACATCGACGGTGATTTGGTCCATGTTCACGGCGCCGACGACGGGCGCATGCGCCACGCGTCCATCGGGCGTGACCACGCGCACGCAGGTGCCCGACGCAGACTTCGCGTTTCGCGAGGCGGGATAGCCATCCGAGTAGCCGACGGGCACGAGCGCGATCGTCGATGCGCGCTGCGCGACCCAGCGGCCGCCGTAGCCGACCGCCGTACCCGCGGGCACTGACTTCGCCTGCACGACGGAAGTCGTCCAGCGCACGACGGGCTGCAGATCCGCTCGCTCGATCACCGTCGAAGCGGCCTCGAGCTCGTCGAGACCGTAGCCGAGCCACGCAAGGCCGAAGCGCACCATCGTGCGGTGGTAGCGCGCATCGCGCGCGAGCGCATAGGTGCTCGCGACATGCTGAAACACCGCTGCAAACTCGTCGGCAGGAAGAAACGCGCGCGCCGCTGCGATCACATAGTCGTAGAGCTCGAGCTGGCGGGCCGTCAGCACGGCGTCGGTGCGCGAGTGCGAGAAGTGGGCGAACACGCCGCGCAACGAGAGCCGCGTTCCCTTCGCGATGCGCGCGATGATGCGTACCGCCTCCTCGGGCAGCGCTCCGCCGCGGCTCATGCCGACATCGACCTCGACATGCACGGGAATGCGGAAGCCATGCAGCGCCGCGCAGGCCTCGAGCGCATCGAGATTCGCCTCGTCATGCACGACGAGGTGCAGCTGCCCGATGTGCATCAGGCGCACGAGCTCGTCCTCGCGCGGGATGCTCGTCACAGGCATCAGCACCAGGATGGGCGTCGACGCGTTGTTCAGCGCCGCCGCGGTCTCGATCGCCTGACGCAGCGAGTACACGGCAAGCATGTCTGCCCCTGCGGCAACCAGCCTTCTGGCAACGCGCGCCACGCCGAGCCCGTAGGCATCGGCCTTCACGATTGGGCAGAGCGCGCAGCCGGCGCC
>Ga0075471_10002957_pt1 | contig 11086 bp, 5 predicted proteins | sample DEB19_08_DNA_2_FD_74787 | JGI IMG/M metagenome (GOLD analysis project Ga0075471, IMG submission 74787) | Aqueous microbial communities from the Delaware River and Bay under freshwater to marine salinity gradient to study organic matter... | ecosystem: Environmental > Aquatic > Marine > Coastal ... | reverse complement strand
CTCGAGCCGTGTGCCGACGGCCAGCCCGACGTCGGCGAGCGGCAGTCGTTCGGGCCGGTCGGGGGAAAACTCGACACGCGGCTCGCCCCCGCCCACCCGCGTCAGAGGCACCCTGCGCTCGAGGCCTCCCGCGATCAGGTGCACGGCGGCGTCGCCGAGGGCGTGGTCGTCTGAGATCGTACCCACGAGCGGAAGGACGGCCTGGGGCGTGACGGCCGACGAGATGCCGGCGAGCCGCACCGCGACCTGTGGACGTTCATCGGGCACGACGGAGAGCATGACGACCACGGGATCGCGATTGACGAGTCCCACCGTGTCGGTGAGCCTCGCGAGCACCGCCGCGTCGGCGTCGAGAGGCGGGAGTCGCGCCGCGATCGATCGGGCGTCGGCAGTCGGCCGATCGATCGCGGCGAGCGTCTGCTCCGTCCGCGGTTCATCGGCCCCGTCCGCCACGCCGGCCGCCGACCGCACGGCGAGCGTCGCCGCCCGCAGCGGCTTGGTCGAGACACATTCAAGATCGATCGTGGAGCCACGCGGAATCCGCACCGTGCGGCTGGCCGTGACCTCGCGTCGACCGCCGCCGAGGTAGTCGGGCAGGTGATAGGCGATGCGGAGTTCGGCGACCGCCGGCGGATCGTCGACGACGATCTTCAGGCCCCGCAGCCTGCCGTCGCCGCCGCGGATCTCGAGATCGAGATCGTCGGCGACGGCCACGAGCACGTGCCCGAATTCCTGCCCCTCCGCGGTCGCACCACCTCGCATCCCCATGCGGTCGTGCCGCCAGCCCGCAGGGCCGCGGGTGCGGAGTTCCACGACCTCCGGCAGCGCGGCCGCGCGGGCCCGCACGACGACATCGACGTCGGTGCCGCGGGCGACCGTGCGGACGCCATCCGGAAACCCCGCGGCCTCGAAGTGCACCCGGCGCGGCCATGGATCGTCGGCGAGCAGGAGCAGCCGCCGGGCTCCGACCGTGGCGAGGGCCGGCCTGGCCGCCGCGGCGGCCAGGCTCCCCGCCAGGGCCACCAGCGCCGCCAGCACGAGCAGCGACAGCCGGCGGCGGCGAAAGATGGCGTCGAACCTCACGCCGTCGACCCGCGCGACCGCATCCGTGATCGTCCGCTCCACGAGTTCGTGATCGACGTCCTCGGGCATCTCGGCCGCCTCCGGGCCGCGGGCATAGGACACCGCGGTCGAGAGCCCGTCACCAAACTCGGGATGGCTCCGCTCGACGACCAGCGCCAGCGATTCGTCGGTCAGCGGCACGGCGAGCCTCATCACCAGCCGCACGACCAGGATCCAGGCGACGACCGCGACCGCAGCCGCCAGCATGCATGCCCGGGCCCATGCGGGCGGCTCGATGAAGCGGTCGATCAGGAGCATGATCCATGCCGCCGCGACGACGGCGATGACGGCGGCCGCCAGCGACTCGAGCCAGATCCACGTCCGAGCCTGCCGCCGCACCGCGGCGAGGAGGCGGGCCAGCGGCGGCGGCAGCGCGGTGGTGGATCGGGTGATGGACATCGGTCAGGCGAGCCTCGCGAGGCGGCGGACGATCCATTCAAGGCACAGGCTTCCGCACCCCAGGCCGAGAAGAAGCGAGTTGAGACCCTGCCTGAACGCCAGGTCGACGGCGCCGGTCTCATATTCCCTCCGCGAGCGATCGGGCAGTTGGGCAGCCAGCGCCTCGACCGCCTCGGGCGTGAGGCCGCCGTCGGCGAGAAAGCGGGGCGTGCCGCCGGTCGCGGTGGCGAGGTGCGTCAGCACGCCGCGGTCGAGCTGGGGCCGAACCAGTTCGCGATCGGGCAACTCCGCCTGGATCCGCCGCGACAGCGGCTCGTCGCCCACGACCGGCTCGACCTCGATCTGCCAGCCCCCTTCCCGCGAGGCCACGAACGAGCCCTGCAGCGTGCCGGGCCGGCCGGGCTCGGCTGTCAGCGGCACCGGCACCCGCACCCCGTCCGGCGTGACGGCATGACAGGCCGGCACGCGCTGGACGGCGGCGTCGGCCGCCACGACCCGAACGGTCACGGCACCGCCCACGGGAAAGCGGTCGCGATCGACGATCAGCCGACCGCGACGACTTCCCCGCATCAGCCTCCCCTGCGACACATGCCGGAGAAGTTGGGCCGCCAGCCGCTCGTACGCCGCGTCTTCAATCGCCCGCAACCGCCAGAGTTCTCCACTGCCCACCGAGAGCACGATGCCCGAACCGTAGAACTGCCCCGCCACGAAGACGCTCTCCCGGCCGCTCCGGCCGCCGGCTGCGGCCCGCGCATAGACGGTGGCCCCCGCCTTGACCGCGTCCGCCGGAAAGCAGGCGTAGACGCCGGGAAACTCCCGCCACACCGCTTCGCTGGCCGCGCGGCTGCCGGCCAGCCAGAGGAACTCGGCCTCCAGGCCTTCGCGGGTAAAGACAAGCGGCCTCGGCTCGGCGGCTCCCGCCACGTCGCCGCCGACCTGGCCCCCTCGCCGCAGTTCGATCGGAAACAGTGCCCGCATCCCGGACGACCGCGGATCGCCGAGCCAGGCATCCATGAAGACCGGCCCCGCGACGAGCACGAGGCCCCCCGACTCGCCGGCGACCCACCGCTCCAGCCTCGACTGCGCCGCCGGATCGAGCAGCCGCCAGTCGTAGTCGAACGCGACGACGGCGTCGTACGCGGCCAGCGCATCGTCGGTCGCCGGAAACGCATCGAGGATGCGTCGTGCGTCCTGCGAGATTCCCGGGGCGGCGGTGCCGAGCAGAACGTCGACCGCGAAGCTCTTGTCGCGCTCGAGCACGTTCCGCATGAACTGGTATTCCCGGCTCGGTCCCCCGGCCATCAGCAAGACCTGCGTCACGCGATCCACCACCTCGATGTCGACCGCCTGCAGATCGTCGGCCGGCGCGCGGTCGGCTTCGGGAGGCACGACACGAACGGCGAGCGCGCGGCGACCCGTGGCCGTGAGCCCCGGCACCTCGAACCGCACCGGCACGAGTTCACCGTCGGCACCCAGGCGTGCCTCGACCGTCTCGATCACCCGGCCCGGCGTGGCCCCGGAACCGCTCGCGGCATCATCGGCCGGGGCGGGTGCATCGCCGGGCGCGGGCCCCTCGGCCGCACCTTCGACGAGTTCCACACGAACCGTCTGACCGGCGAGTGCCTGCGGCTGCAGAAACGCCGACACCGCAAACCGGTCGCCCGGGAAAACCCGTGACGGGGCGAGCAGGTCGGCCACCCGCACGTTGGCCGGCAGCGTGTCGGCGCCGACACCGAGCGCATGCACATGCACGCCCGCAGCCGACGCCGCCGCGGCGGCGGACCGTGGATCGATGCCCGCGTTGTTGCCGCCGTCGGACAGCACGATCATTCCTGCGAGCACGCCCTTCGGCTCCGACTCGAGCACGCGGGCCACCGCCTCGCCAAGCCGCGTCTCGTAGCCGCGTGGCTCGAGACGTGCCTGCCAGCCGGGATTCCGGACGGTTTCGCCGGCCGCGGCCTCCTTCGCGATCGCGGGCTCCGCCGCCACCTCAGCGCCGCGGGGCAGCCGCTCGAGCGGCTCGGCGTCGGCATCGAACCGCCACACGCTCACCTCGTGCCTGGGCCGCAAGGCGGCGAGCAGGCCGCCCGCGTCGAGCAGATCGACCGCCTGCCGCGACCGCGAGCCGGACGCCGCGCTTCCGTCGACGAGCGACATGCTGGCGCTCGAGTCCACCAGCACGGCGACCCGCGACGGCAGCTCGATCTCGTGCTCCGCGATCCGTTCGATGTCGAGCAGGGCCGCCGCGACGGCCGTCAAGGCCGCCAGCCGCAGCATCACGAGCAGGGCCGCCACCGCCGGGTGCAGGTCAGCCGCATCCCGCCGAGCCAGCCAGATGACGGCTGCCACGACGGCCGCCACCGCCAGCACGGCCGCCGGCATCTGCCACCACTCGTCGAAGCCCTCGATGAGCCGGCTTGCGATGCGATGACGCACCTCGGTCGCGGCGAACAGGCAGGGCGATGACCACGGCGCGGGCATGGGATGGAGGCCTGATCAGGCGTGGGATGGGCGACGCGAGAGGGGATGATAGCCCGCCGCATAGGCGAGCAGCTGCTCCACCAGCAGCACGGCGACGACCGTCAGCAGCAATGGCATCGTGAGCGAGGCTCCCCCGAGCGAGCCCGAGGCCGCCTCGAGCGCGTCGGCCTGGTCATACCGAAACGTCACGCCCTCGAGCGTGCGGCCGAGCCGCTCGCGTCCGATCCGTTCCAGCCGCCCCTCGGTGGGATCGACGTTGACGGCGACGAGCCGCTGCCGCTCGCCGCCGTCGAGCCGTCGCCAACGGGCTTCGTAGATTCCCGGCACATCGGCCACGGGCAGCCGCGCCTCCAGGGCCTCGCCCACGACGGTCGCCGACTGCCGCACGAGACCACCCTTGGGGGGCACCAGAAAGTCGACGTCGATCTCGTCCACGCCCGGCTCCAGCCGCACCGTCACCGGGTCGCCCACGTCGAGCGTCTCGGCCCGCCGTCTCGTGCGGGCGAGGTGGCTCTCGAGTTCGAGCACGACGACCACCCAGCTCGGATTGCCGCGGGCCCAGTTGTTCCAGGTGGGGGCCGCGGTCGTGAGCAGCGCCACCACCAGGCCGTCACCGAACGGTTTCTCGACGGCCAGGGGCTGCCCCGTCCGCAGTGAGAGCAGCCGCCGAACGCCCTCGAGCACGGGATCATGCCCCCGTTCGACGGCCCAGAAACGGTCGATCCGCACCGCATCGACGAGCGGATTCCGCTGCCCGGCCAGCACCGCCACCACGGGATGATCCTCCACGACGACGTCGGGCACGGGTGTGGCAGCCGCGGTACTTGGAAGCAGGTCGACGGCGCCGGCGAGCGGCACGGGAAACAGGCCGGCACCGCCGCGATAGAGCATGCGGTTGACCGTCTCGGCCTGCGTCCGGGGACCGCAGCAGAAGACGACGCCGCCACCGCGGGCCGCGTAGGCCTCCACGGCCTCGACTTCGGCCCGCTCCAACCGCTCGACGTCGAGCAGCCAGATGCTGTCGAACATCGCGAGGTCGGCCGCGGCCAACGCCCGCGGCGACTCGATCCGCGGCCGCAATCCCGTCGGTGCTCCCGAGCCGGGCGCCAACGCCGTGGCGACGTAGAATCCGTCGCCCGTCGTGCCGCTCCCCCGGGGATCGCCGTCGATCACGAGCACGTCCACCTGATCGACGACATCGACGACCGCGCGGCGGACATCGTCGAACGGGAGGACGTCGGCGGCCAGCTCCGCCTCCACCGCGTGTCCGCCGACCGACGCAAACCGCGCATCGAACCGCCGCACCGCGGTGCCACCGGCGGGAATCTCGTCGATCCGCACCCCCGGCCGGCCGCCGCCGTCCTCGCGCAGTTCGACGAGCACGTTCCGCACGATCGTGGAGGAGTCGTTGCGAACCTCGACCTCCACCGGGAGCAGGACTCCCGCCGCAGGCACGCCGCCGATGACCTCCAGCCGCTCGATCGAAAGGTTAGCGCCGGGGCCCGGCTCCGCGGCACAATCCACGAATCGGACACTCACCCCGGCGGCGGAGAGTTGCCGCAGCAGGTCGGCGGTCGCGGCGGGCTCCGACCAGTCGCGGACCCGAAAGTCGCTCACGATCCACAGCACCCGTGGCCCGCCGCCCGCGGCCGCACACTCGGCCGCCGCCGCGGCGAGTGCCTCGCGTGGTCCCGCCGCCGACGCCGACACACGGCACCCGGCCAGCGCGTCCCGCAGCTGCTGCACCGCCTGGGGTGTGACGGGCTGCCGGGACAGGAGCGTCATGGTCGACCGCGGCGCTGCGGCGGCCGGTCCGGCAGCCGTGGCGACCGTCGCGGTCGCCATCACCGACGTCAGCCCGACGGCGAGCTCCTGGCCGCCGGCCTCCGCGACCAGGTCGGCCGCGATCTGCTCGACGACGCGGCGGCCGCGGTCGAAGGCCGTGGCGGGCCGGGTTTGTCCGTCGGTGACATCGGCGAGCACCTCTCCCGCGGCCGCGGCCGTCGAGAGATCGCCCATCGATCCGCTGTCGTCGAGCACCACGACGTGGGTCGTGGACGCTCCGCCGACGAGCCCCCCGAGCGTCTGCCGCCATCGCGGCTGGGCGAGCGCCAGCACGAGCCCGAGGATGGCCGCCGTCCGCACCGCGAGCAGGAGCAGCTGCCGCAGCAGCACCCGCGTCCGGTATTTCCGCTGGCTGGCGAGCAGGAACTCCATCGCCGCCCACCGCACCCGCCGTTGCCGCAGCAGATTGATCAGATGGATCACGAGGGGCGCCGCCGCGAGCGGCAGTCCCCACCACAACAGCGTCGTGAAGTCGAAGGTCGGCATGGCTCACCCGCAGTGCCTACACGGCCATGCTCGCGCGGCGCGAGAGGAATCGCACCAGCGCGGCATCGATCGACTCACCGGTGCGGATGAGGGCGTAGTCACAGCGGATCGCCGCCGCCCGGGATCGCACCTCGGCGAGAAACACGCCGAGAGCCTCCAGATAGCCGTCGCGGAGGGCCCGCGGATTGCAGGCGACCTGCCCGGGAAGCTCGAGCCCGTCGAACCGCACCGGACCCTCGAACGGAAACTCGAGCTCGTCGTCGTCGAGCACGTGGAGGATCGCCAGATCGTGCCCACGGGTTCTCAGCAGCTGCAGCCCCTTGAAGATTCCATCGCGGTCGCCGAGAAGGTCGGAGACGACGATCACGAGGCCCCGCTTCGGCAGCGTCTCCGCGGCCGTCCGCAGCACGCGAAGAAAGTCGCCGGCCCCGGAGTTCCGCGGCGCCTCGAGCACCTCGCAGATGCTCACGAGGTGCGACCGCTTCGTGCGGGTGGGCACGCTGGCCCGCAGCCGGTCGTCGAACACACCGCAGCCGACGGCATCGCCGTGCGAGAGCGCGAGCCAGGCGAGGCTCGCGGCGATCGTCGCCGCCACGTCGTACTTCCCCGCCCGAGGCGGCCCGCCGGCCGCCTCGGCGACGTAGTCCATGCTCGTGGAACCATCGACGAGGAGCGTGAGTCGGACGTTCGTCTCCTCCTCGTACTCCTTGACGGTCAGCCGGTCCTGGCGGCCCCAGACCTTCCAATCGACCCTCCGCAGGTCGTCGCCCCTGACGTACTCGCGGTGCTGGAGAAACTCCACCGACTGCCCCTTGGAGGGGCTTTTATGGAGTCCGGCCAGCACTCCCTCGACGACCGCATGGGCCCGGAGCTCGAGACGGTGGATGCGGGCGATCGCCTCAGGACGCAAATATCGTCTGGAACCGCGGATCACGCGTCAGCTCGTCCTCTCTGGCGGGTGTGGCCTCGATGATTCGCCCGATGATCGCATCGGGGGTGATTCCCTCGCTCTCGGCCGCGAAGCCGACGACGATCCGATGCCGGAGCACCGGCGCGGCGAGGGCCCGGATGTCCTCCGCGGCCACGTGGCTGCGGCCCTGGAGCAAGGCCCGCGCCTTGGCCCCCACGATCAGGAACTGCACGGCCCGCGGCCCCGCGCCCCACACCAGCTGGTCGGACACGAAGTCGGGCACTCCCTGCTCGCCGGTCCGCGTCTGCCGCACGATGGCAAGGGCATAGCGGACGAGGTGGTCGCTCACCGGCACCTCCCGCACGCTCCGCTGGAGGGCGATGATATCGGCCGCCGAGAGCACGGGCCTCGGCTCCTCGGCCGGCAGGCCGGTCGTGCGGCGGGCGATCTCGAACTCCTCGGCGAACGACGGATAGCGGACGAACACCTTGAACATGAAGCGGTCCTGCTGCGCCTCCGGCAGCGGGTAGGTGCCCTCCTGCTCGATCGGGTTCTGCGTGGCGAGCACGAAGAAGGGATCGACGAGGGCGTGCCGCACCCGGCCCACGCTCACCTGCCGCTCCTGCATCGCCTCGAGGAGCGCCGCCTGCGTCTTCGGCGGCGTGCGGTTGATCTCGTCGGCGAGCACCACGTTGGCGAAAAGCGGCCCCTCCAGGAAGCGCGGCTGCCGCATGCCGGTGGCCCGATCCTCCTCCAGCACATCGGCGCCGATGATGTCGGAGGGCATCAGGTCGGGGGTGAACTGGACCCGGCTGAAGGAGAGGTCGAGGCTCCGGGCGAGCGTGCTGACCAGGAGCGTCTTGGCGAGACCGGGCACGCCCTCGAGCAGGCAGTGGCCGCGGCTGAAGAGGCAGATCAGCAACTCCTCGATCACCTCCCGCTGCCCGACGATGACCCGCGAGAGCTGGTCGAGGATCCGGTCGTGCGCCTCGTGCAGGCGGTCGACGGCTGAGGTGGCGGAAGGCGTCATGCGGAACGAGGCTCCGAAGAAAACGGGCGGAAGGGTGGCAGGCAATCGCAGCAGCGGCTCACCGCTGGTAGATCGGCAGCGATCCCTTCTCGAGTTGCAGGATGACCAGATTGGTGGCGGTGGTGTAGACGGTGCCAATGTACCCCTGCGGCCAGAAGGCGCCGTCGCGGTCGCGCTGGGCCTCGGCCAGGAGCCGCTTCTCGACCTGGTCGCGGTACGAGTCCCAGGCTGCGCCCCCCTCGCGATACATGACCTGCGCATAGTAGAAATGCGCATAGTGCCAGTGGCCGAAGCTGTTGTTGGCGATCGCGCCCAGGTGCCGCTTGGCGTAGCCGAGCATCCGCGGCACGTGCGTGTCGTCTTCCTCGCCCGCGTTGAACAGGCAGGCGATCGCGGCCGCCGAGATGGCGGGACGGCCGCCGCCCCCCTTGGAGCTGTACTGCACGCCGCCGTCGGGCAACGTGCAGGCATGGATGTAGGAGATCGCCTTGTCGATGATCTCCCGGGGCACCGGGATGCCCGCGTTGCGGCAGCCGCGAAGCCCCTGCACCTGCGTGATCGTCGTCGATCCCTCGTCGAAGTCGTTGCCGTCCTTCGCGCTCACGTAGCCCCAGCCGCCGTCCTTCGTCTGCGCGCGACCGGAAAACACGACGGCCTTGGAGAGCACGCGGACGAGTTCCTCCCGCCGCCGCTCGTCCTCCTCCTCGCCGAGCACCTGGGAGAGGAAGAGCATCGCGAAGCCGTGGCCGTAGGTGTAGCGATCGTCCCCCTTCGGATCGCCGATCAGGCCGTTGGCCCGCGACCGGCTCACCAGCGAATCGACCGCCAGGCGGATCGCCTCGGCGTGGCGTCCCTGCGACGTCGTCGAGCCCTCCATGAGCAGCGCCGTGCCGGCCAGCGCCGTCATGGCCGTGGGATACCTGCCCTCGTTGGCGGTCCAAGTGCCCCGACGCGACTGCCTTGCCTCCAGCCACTCGAGCCCCCGGGCGACGACCTCGTCGCGTGCCGACGTCGCCGGCCCGGCGGCGCTGCTCGCACGGGTCGCGACCAGCGCGACCAGCGCGACCAGCCAGGCCATGCGGTGCACGCGACCCAACGCCAGAACGCGGCGCATGCCGGTGATGCAGGACGCCGCGGCACGAAAGCGGGGCTCGATCATGCCCCCATCATACGCCGATCGGCGACTCACTGATCCAACGCGGCGTCCGCAGGCGGGCCGAGTGATCGCTCGAGCCCGTCGAGCGGGCGGCGGGCCGACAGCGGCCGTCCCGCCTCCTGGAAGGGCGGCCGCGGCGGCATCGGCTCGGCGGTGAACCGGAGCGTGATCGGCCGCGTCGTGCCGTTGGCACCGCGGATCGTGATGGCATGATCGAGGGGATCCCCGACGACCTCGCAGCCCACGAACATGTGCGGCCTGACCTGAATGCGATCCTCCTCCAACACGGCATGTCCCGTCCTCTTGTCGAGGCAGAGGAGACTCAGCCAGGGACCACCGCCGTCGCCGTGGGCCCGCGTCTGCCGGCAGAACACGAGCACGGGGAGGTTCATCGGCTGGGCGAGATGCAGGCAGTGCCTGCTGACGGTGGCCGGCCCCGGCCAGAGCAGGTTGCCGTCGCCGCGATCGATCGCCCACACCGACCCTGCCATCGGCGGCGCCGTTTCGCTCGACATCAGCATGCCCTGGAGCGGCGAGAGAATGCCGTCGTCATCCGACTCGAGCGCCGCGGCGTCATCCTCACCCCCCACGAAGGCCAGATACCGATCCCGCCAGGCGGTCACGTGGAGATACTGCGGCTTCACGGGGAGGTCTGGCAGGCGGGTCTGCACCGCAAGGCCACCGGACGGCAGATCGATCACGCTGAACCTGCCGGACGGCTCCACGATCGCAAGCTGCTCGAAGCCGATCATCGCCGCCCGGGACTCACCGGCAAACTCGCCCATGGACCGAGACTCGCGATCGACGGGATCGACGATGTCGAGCCGCACCCGGGCCGCCACGGAACCGCCGTCGAGCCGCTCGACGGCCACGATCCGCCGGCCATGGGTCGCCAGCCGCTGACGACGATGCGGAAGATCGGCGGTGTGCATCAGCCGACCGTCCCGCATCGAGAGCACGGGCGAGCCGCGGCCGTCCGCCGTGCAGCCGCAGAGAATCTCTTCGTCGCCGATCCATTCGACGACCGGCGACAGGCCATGCCGCTCCCAGAGAACCTGTCCGGACACGGGATCGAGCACCGCCACCGCGCCGGCGGACGCGGCGACCACTCCCGCCGCATTCGCGGGCATGACTTGCACCGCCCCCGCCGCAGTGACGTCTTCGGGCTCGGTGATCCGGCCGCCCAGCGGGATGCCGCCGTGGCGGGCGACGTGGCCCACCGGGCCACCAGCCGGTCGCACGAGCACCAGATCCCGCACAGGCTCCGACCGGGCGGCGTGCCGCCAGAGCATCCGACTCTCCCCGGCCGCGGCGGCGAGGTCGAAGGCCGTCGCACCTCCGGCCGTTCGCACGACGAGCAGCCGGCCGAGGATCGATGGCTCGATCGGAAAACCCTGACTGATCCAGGGCATGGCCGGCCCGGATCCCCCGGGGTCGATCGCCAGCGGCTCGACCAACTTCCGGCCGCAGCCATCCAAGATAAGGAGCCGCCGCTGTTGCATGTCGTAGGCCACGGCCATGCCCGGCACCGGCGGGTCGGTCGCACCGACGAGCGGCAGGGACACGATCTGACTGCCGACGCTTCCGGCCTCCGCTCCATCCTCACCCCGGGGCCGCCGCACATCGACGCGGCCGAGCGGCCACTCGGCCATCGCGG
>Ga0075471_10002955_pt1 | contig 11088 bp, 9 predicted proteins | sample DEB19_08_DNA_2_FD_74787 | JGI IMG/M metagenome (GOLD analysis project Ga0075471, IMG submission 74787) | Aqueous microbial communities from the Delaware River and Bay under freshwater to marine salinity gradient to study organic matter... | ecosystem: Environmental > Aquatic > Marine > Coastal ... | reverse complement strand
GCGCCGGTGACGGTGAAGAACTCGACCTCGTCGATGGCCTCGGTGGGCTTGCCATCCTCGGCGAACATGAGCGCCACGCAGGCGATGGCGAACACCGCCACGTTGGGCTCCACCTGGGCGAAGAAGCGGTTCTTTTCGGCTACAGGGCCAATGCGGGCAACGGGACCCTGCTCCACCAGCGCGATGAGGATGCGGGCCATCGTCTCGCTTTCCGGCACGGCCTCGTCGAGGCGGGGCGCCAGGCTCCTCCGGGCGGCATCCACACGGTGCTCGAGGATGAGCCAGGGCGGTGACGAATAGCGCCCCGCGACATGGATGGCGGCGCGGTAGAAATAGGCATTGAAGGTGGGATTGTGGGTGAGGCTGTCGGTGCGGATGTCGCGCGCCACCGCATGCATGAGGCCCGGCGTGAAGGGCGATGGCAGCTTGCGCCACGAAGGCAGGAACAGCGAGATCGACAGATCGGCGCCGCAGCTCATCATCCCGTCGACCATGCGGGCGCCACGCGCCACGGTGCGGGACAGGAAGGGCACGCGGCTTGGCTCGCCCTTGCCAAAGCGATCGGCATTGGCGAGGTCGCGGATGTAATACTGTGCGGCACGCAGCCCGTCGCGCACACCGGCGGCGGCGCAGGTGGCATGGGCGGCAAGCGGAACGTTTTCGGCACGCGAAGCGCTGGTCATGGGCCCATTTGAGCCCCAGCCGGCCCCCGCCGTCAAGTTTTCCTAATTCTTCAGGGATGCGTTGCGGATGTCGGTCAGGCTGCGGGCGGGGGTGATGGCCTCGGGGTCCAGCAGGCAGTGGATGATGGCGGGGCTGCCGCTTTTGCGGGCACGTTCCAGCGCCGGGCCGAATTCGGCCGTTTCCCGCACTGTTTCGCCGTGGCCGCCATAGGCGCGGGCCAGTGCGGCGAAATCCGGGTTCTTCAGTTCGGTGGCCGAGACGCGGTTGGGGTATTCGCGCTCCTGGTGCATGCGGATGGTGCCGTACATGCCGTTGTCGACAACCACCACGATGACCGGCAGGCCATATTGCATGAGGGTGGCGAATTCCTGTCCGTTCATCATGAAGCAGCCATCGCCCGCGAAGGCGATCACCTCGCGGTGGGGCTGCAGGGCCTTGGCAGCGACCGAGGCCGGCACGCCATAGCCCATGGTGCCCGAGGTGGGCGCCAACTGAGAGGCGAAGGCGCGGAACGGCCAGAAGCGGTGCACCCAGGTGGCGTAGTTGCCCGCCCCGTTGCAGTAGATCGTGTCGGGGGGCATCGCCTGCTTCAGGTGCTGCATGACCCCGGCCATCTGCAAGCTGCCCGCTGTCTTCACCTTCGCGGTGTCGCTCCAGGCGAGGTAATCGGCATGGGCGGCCGCGGGCGCGCTCGCCCACGGCACGCTGTTGGGCTTCGGCAGTTCAACCGCTGCCGCCGCGAAGGCGTGGGGCGTGGCAAGGATGCCGAGCCCGGCGCGATAGACCTTGTTCAGTTCCTCCGCCCCCGGATGAACATGGACGAGCTTTGCGCCGTCGCCCGGAATGTCGAGCAGCGTGTAGCTCTGCGACGGCATCTCCGAAAGCCTGCCGCCGAGGAGCAGCACGAGGTCGGCGTTCCTCACGCGCTCGAGCAGCTTCGGGTTGGGGCCGATGCCCAGATCGCCCGCGAAGTTGGGATGGTCCGCCGGAAACAGCATCTGGCGGCGGAAGGTGACGGCGACGGGCAGGTCGAAATTCTCGGCGAAGCGCGCGAGGTCCTTGACCCCCTGCTCGCTCCAGCCGGACCCGCCGGCCAGCACGATGGGACGCTCGGCGGCGAGCAGCCGGCGCTGCAGCGCCTCCATGTCGGCGGCACCGGGCTTCATTACCACGGGGGCACAGGGCAGCGCGTCGGCCACCTCCACCTCATCGGTCAGCATGTCCTCCGGCAAGGCGACGACGACGGGGCCGGGGCGGCCCTGGGTGGCGATGTGGAAAGCGCGGCTGACGAGTTCAGGAATGCGCTCGGCGCGGTCGATCTCCACCACCCACTTGGCCATGGAGCCGAACACGGCCTTGTAGTCGATCTCCTGGAAAGCCTCGCGCTCCTTCATGTCGCGCGCCACCTGGCCCACGAACATGATGAGCGGGGTCGAGTCCTGCGAGGCGACATGCACGCCACAGGAGGCGTTGGTGGCGCCGGGGCCGCGGGTGACCATGACGATGCCGGGCTGGCCCGTGATCTTGCCCGCCGCCTCCGCCATGTAGGCCGCACCGCCTTCCTGGCGGCAGACGATGGTCCGGATGGCGGCGTCGTGCAGCGCGTCCAGCACGGCGAGGTAGCTTTCGCCCGGCACGCAGAAGACGTGGGATGTGCCGTGGAGCTTCAGCTGGTCGACGAGGATCTGGCCGCCGGTGCGCTTCGTCATCGATTGGTTCTCAGCAGGCGGGCGCGGGTTTCCGAGACGGCATTGGCATGGCCGTCGAAGCCTTCGTATCTTGCGATGACCTCGGCGTGCTTCGCCAGTTCCGGGTAGCCCTTGGCCGTGACATAGGCGACCGAGGTTCGCTTCATGAAATCATGCACCGTGAGCGGCGAGCCGGTCTTGGCCCAGCCACTGGTAGGTAACACGTGGTTGACGCCGATGGTGAAGTTGCCGAGCGTCGGCGGTGTGTGGCGGCCGAGCAGGATCTCGCCCGCATGGGCGAGGCGGCCCAGATACTGGAAAGGCTCGTCGGCGTGAACGCCGAGATGCTCGGGGGCGTAGTCGTTGCAGAAGGCGATGGCCTCTGCCTCGTCGCGCGCCAGCACGATGCCCCCCATCGGGCCACCGAGCACGGTGGAGGAATAGGCGACGCGCTGCTCGCCCATCTGTTTCCAGAATTCGGGGATCGCCTGCATGGCGTCTTCCGCCACCTTGGCGTCCCAGGTGACGAGAAAGGCGGACGAGTCCGGCCCGTGCTCCGACTCGATGATGAGGTCGAGCCCGGCGAGGCGGCCATCTGCCGTCTCGTCCGCCAGCACGATGAGTTCGCTGGGGCCTGCGGGCGTGCCGACGTCGATCACGTGCGAGCACAGTCGCTTGGCGGCACCCACCCACGGGCTTCCGGGTCCGACCACCTTGGCGCATTTCGGGATCGTCGCGGTGCCATAGGCCACCGCCGCGATGCCCTGCGCGCCACCGGCCTTGAACACGCGCGACACGCCCGCCATGCGCGCCGCGACCAGCGTCGCATCGTCGATGTGGCCGTCGGGGCCCGGCGGGGTGATGATGCAGATGTCCTTCACGCCGGCCACATGCGCCGGGATCGACTGCATCAGCACGGAGGACGGAAACGCGCCCTTGCCGCGCGGGATGTAGCAGGCAACGGAGGGAATGGCGGTGGTGCGATCACCTGCGAAGACGCCGGGGCGGATTTCGTGGAACCACATCTCCTCGGGCTTCTGGTCCTCATGGAACCTGCGGATGTTGGCTGCCATGAAGGCAAGCGCTTCCTTCACCTTCGGGTCCAGCGTCTTCTCGGCGCGGGCGAAATCCGCCTCCGTCGCCGCCAGCGCATCGGCTTCGACCGGGGCCTTGTCGAACTGGCGGGCGAAGCGCGCGACGGCTTCATCACCCTCATGGCGCACGGCGTGGATGATGGGCTTTACCTTGTCCTCGAACGCCCAGAGGTCGGCCTCGGCGCGCTTCAGGAGCTGGTCGCGCGCGGTGCGCGTCATCTTCGACAGGTCGTAGAAAGAGATGGTCATGCCGTGGCCCTCAGTAGGAGACTTTCTTGTAATAGCGGCGGGTCGTGAGCGGATGGTTGCGCTTCACCTCGAGATGGGCGGAAAGGCGCTCCAGCAGGGTGGCGAGAATGACCGGCGAGATGAGCGCGCGCGTTTCGGCGGAGATGCCCGGCATGCCGAAACCCGCCGTGTCGAGCACTGTCACCTTGTCGGTGTACTGCCGGGCGAAGGTCTCCACCCGCTCAGTGAGCGGGCGATAGGCGTCCTCACCCTTGAAGACGACGACGCTGACGCCCTTCTCGACCAGCTCCAGCGTGCCGTGGAAGAAATCCGCCGCGTGCACGGGACGCGTCCTGATCCACTGCATCTCCTCGAGGATGCACATGCCGTAGTACCAGGCCTCCGCCCAGCTGCCGCCCGCCGCGGTGATGATGTGATAGGGCTCGTTGCGGAAGGCCTCGGCCAGGCGTTCTGCCTCCGGTTCGAAGGCCTGCTTGGCGGCAACCAGGTGGCCGGGCAGCGTGGCGAGCTCCGCGACCGTCTTGTCATAACCGGCGAACTCGCCGCGATGCGCCATGACCGACAAGGCGATCAGGAGCGACTGCACATAGAAGGACTCCGACGACGTGTCATCCTCGGCGAAGTTGACGAAGGCGTGGTCGGCCTTGCGGCCCAGCGGCGTGTCGACGTTGCCCACCAGCGCAATGACCGTGGCGCCCCTGGCCTTGCAGTACTCCAGCGTGGCCACCGACTCGCTCGTGGTGCCCGAAACCGAGGGAATGACGACGATCGACTGCGGGCCAAGCGCCTGATGCCCTGCGGCAACGAGTTCCGCCGCGATCTCGATGAAGGCCGGGAAGCCGGATCGGCGCTGCAGCATGAGCGCCGCGGGCTGCATGAGGATGGCCGCACCGCCGGTGCCGAGGAAGAAGATGTTGGCCCCACCCTGCGCCAGCGCCGCGCCGATGGCAGCGTGGATGGGGGCGGCCAGTGCCACGGCGCCGGACTGGATCCTCAGGAAGCGGGCCTCGTCGAAATTCAGCATCACATCAGCACCGGATAGACTTCGAGGATGCCGCGCCAGATCATGTCGAGCGCCACGTAGAGAATGATGGCAAGGCCGACATAGGCGATCCAGCGATGACGGTTGAGCAGCCTGGCGATGAAGGAGGCGGCAAGCCCCATCAGCGCGATGGACAGCACAAGACCGATGACGAGCACGCCCGGATGCTCGCGCGCGGCACCCGCCACGGCCAGCACATTGTCGAGCGACATGGAGACGTCGGCCACGATGATCTGCCAGGCGGCCTGCGCGAAGGTCTTGCGCGGCGTGGCGCCGGCGACGGTGCCGTCGGCGTTGATGTCCTCGCCGGTCACGGCCTCGACGCCCTCGTCCTCGGCGTGGCCGTTGCGCAGCTCGCGCCACATCTTCCAGCTCACCCACAGGAGCAGGATGCCACCCACCAGAATGAGGCCCAGAACCTGCAGTAGCTGCGTGGTGATGCTGGCGAAACCGATGCGCAGCACGGTGGCCGCGATGATGCCGACGAAGATCGCCTTGTTGCGCTGGTCCTTGGGCAGGCCCGCGGCGGCAAGGCCGATGACGACCGCGTTGTCGCCCGCCAGCACGAGGTCGATCATGATGACCTGGCCCAGCGCCCACAGCGCGTCGCCCGTCAGCAGGGACTGCACGAATTCAAGCATGTGAAACTCCTCGCGGCTTTCAGCACCAACGGGGCGGACAGCGCAAGGGTTTCCTGCGGGACGGGGTTATGCCCTCAGGTGATCCGCTTGATCGAGGCGGCGATCTCCTCGGGTTCGAAGACCCGTTTCCAGTCGTCCCGCATCAGCATGGGCTTGCCGAACTGGATGGCCTTGTTGCAGGCATCCGAGAACACCCCGGGCTGCTCCCTGAAGATCACGGCGCCGAGGATGTTCATGTGGCCGAGCAGGAAATCCCGGGCGGCCTCGGCGGGCACGCCGCGGGCCACCACTTCGTCCATCGCCTCGCGCATCACGTCGAGCAGCGAGGCTACCACGGTTTCCGAAAGGCCGGGCTCCAGCAGAGCCATCTGCTCAACCGTGACGCGGTGCGAGCGCATGACGGGGGCCCAGATGGTGCGCGCCACCTCCTCGCCCAGCGCATAGTGCGCCTCCGGCCCCTGCATGAGAGCCGACACGATATGCTGCTTCGCGGCGATGCCGCCGAACCGGTCGCGCTTCGCGTCCATCTCCGTCTCGTCGTTGAAGATCGGCGGATGGCAGGGGTGGGTGACGAAATAGGTGAGGTCCGGCCGTTCCGGCAGGTGGCCCGCAAAGGGCGCCGCGGCATCGAGCACGACCACCATGGTTCCCGGTTTCAGCAGGTGATCGATGGATTGCGCCACCTTGCCGATGTGGGTGTCCGGCACGGCGAGGATGGCGACCTGCGCATCGGCCAGCGCCACGTCCGGCGAGACGCACTGCACGCCGAAATCCTGGCTCAGGCGCGCGCGGCCCTGCTCGCTCACTTCCACATGACGTATCGTAAATCGCGAGCCCTTGAGATTGCGCGAGAGGCGGTGGCCCATTTTGCCACCAGCCCCGAAGAGAGCGATTGACGTCATGCAAAAACCTCGGATAGCCTTCGCCACTGCTTACATGCTACTGGTATGACAAGTCAATCAGTGCGGTCCGGACTCAACCAGACCCGATGATGGGAGGACGACCCCGATGAGGCTCAAGGAACTCGCGCGCGCGCCGGGGCCGAAGATCGGCAATTTCATCGTCGAGTTCGCCACGCCCGGCATCGGCCACATCCTCAAGGCCGCGGGGCTGGACTTCGCCTTCTTCGACATGGAGCATTCGGGCTTTTCCTTCGAGACGCTGAAGAGTTCGATCCGCTACTTCGAGGCGGCGCAGGTGCCGCTCATCGTGCGCGTGCCCGCCCAGGAGAACGACATGCTGGCACGGGCCTGCGACATGGGCGCCGAGGGCCTCATCGCGCCGATGATCTCGACCGCCGCACAGGCGCAGGCGATGGTCGACTCGGTGAAGTATTTCCCCGCCGGCAAGCGCGGCGTGGGCCTGCAGATGGCACATGACAATTACCGCGCCGCGCCGGTGGCCGAAGCGCTGCAGGCGGCGAACGGCCGCACCGCCGTGATCTGCCTCATCGAAACGGCGGAGGGAGCGGAGAATGTCGACGCCATTGCCGCGACAGAGGGCGTCGATGGCTTGTGGGTCGGGCATTTCGACCTCTCCGTGTCGCTCGGCATCCCCGGCGAGTTCACCCATCCGACATTCACCGCCGCCATCGACCGCATCATCGCCGCAGGCAAGAAGCACGGCAGGTTCCTCGGACGGTTGGTGCCGAGCGCCGAAGCAGGCGTGGCTTTCTACAAGCAGGGCTTCGACTTCATCTGCTATTCGGGCGACGTCTGGGTGCTGCGCGACGGGCTGGCCGCGGCGGGCAAGGCGATCCGCGAGGGCGTGAAATGAGTGCCTTCCGCGTAGCCCTGTCGGGCGATTTCCGAAAGGCGGACGGCGCGCCCACCTTCCCCGACTTCGACCTCACGCCGCTGCGCGAAGCGAAGGACGTCGAGATGGTGTTCCTCGACAATGCCTCGCCGCTGAAGGCCGAACAGCTCGAGGACTTCGACGCGCTGATCCTGCTCGCGCATCGCTTCGACGCGACGAGCGTGCCGAAATCCGGCCGCCTCGCCGTGGTGGCGCGCTTCGGCGTGGGCTACGACACGGTGGACGTTCCGGCCTGCACGGCAAACGACATCGCGCTCGTCATCACGCCGGACGGTGTGCGCCGCCCGGTGGCCGTCTCCATCATCACCCTCATCCTCGCACTCACCGGCAAGCTGATGGTGAAGGACAGGCTGGCCCGCTCTGGCCCGCCGGGCTTCGCGGCGCGCGGCGAGCACATGGGCGTGGGCCTCGTCGGCAAGGTGCTGGGCTCGCTGGGCGTGGGCAACATCGGGGCCGAGATGTTCCGGATGGCGAAGCCCTTCGACATGCACTTCATCGCGCACGACCCCTTCGCCGACAGGCAGGTGGCGGCGGAACTCGGCATCGAACTCGTGTCGCTGGAAGACCTTTTCGCGCGCTCCGACATCCTGTGCGTGAACTGCCCGCTGTCGCCCGAGACCCATCACATCGTCAACGCCGAACGCCTGGCGCTGATGAAGCGCAGCGCCTATTTCATCAACACCGCGCGCGGCCCCATCGTCGACCAGGCAGCGCTCACGAAGGTGCTGCAGGACAAGAAAATCGCGGGGGCGGGCCTCGACGTGTTCGAGCAGGAGCCCCCAGACCCCGAAGACCCGTTGCTGAAGCTCGACAACATCATCGCGGCACCCCATGCCCTGTGCTGGACCGACCAGTGCTTCGCCGGCAATGGCGCGGCGGATGTGAAGGCCGTGCTGGACGTGATGAAGGGCCAGGTGCCGCGCGGCGTGGTCAACCGCGCGGTGCTGGAAAGACAAGGATTCAAGGCCAAGCTCGCCGGTTTCGGCAGGCGCTTCGGCTGAACGAAAATTCCCCGGGAACCGGGGATAACGAATGGCCGCAGGGCGCTGCCGTTCAACAATGGGAGGAAGGAACATGGTTACAAGACGTGACGTGGGCAAGATCGGCGTCGCCGCCGGCCTTGCAGGCTCGACGAGCTTCGCCGCTCGCCAGGCCGCGGCGGCCGATGCCGCACAGACGGCCGTGGATGCCGCAAAGCAATATTCCGGCCAGACGATTTCCATCGTCTGGGAAGCGGGCCTGCAGGCGCTCGACCCGCTCAACTTCTCCGCACCGAAATGGAAGGAACTGACCGGAATCGACGTGAAGGTGGTGGAAGTCTCGACCGCCGAGATGTTCACCAAGATCATGCAGGACTACAAGTCTGGTGCAGGCGCCTATGACGCGCTGAACGTCATCCCGTCATGGATGCCCGACCTCGTCAATGCCGGCGCACTTGAAGACCTCGACCCCTATGTCGACAAGTATGGCTACCGCGAGGAACTGCAGAAGATCGCCGCAACCTACCGTGACAACCAGATGATGGTGAACGGCAAGATCTATGGCCTGCCGGACGACGGCGACGTGTTCGTGATGTATTTCCGCAAGGACATCTTCGCCGACCCGGCGGTGCAGGCCGCCTTCAAGGAAAAGACCGGCAAGGACCTGGCCGTGCCCACCACATGGGCCGAATTCGATGCCACGGGTCCGGTACTGACCGAGATCCTGAAGGACAAGGGCACCTATGGCGCCGGCTTCTTCCGCCAGCCGCCCTACACCATGTTCATGTTCCAGGAGCGCTTCCGCAACGAGGGCGGCAAGTTCTTCGACGCCGACTCGATGAAGGCGACGATCAACTCCGACGTGGGCGTGAAGGTGCTGACCGACATGCGCGCCGAGAATGCCTGGATGCCGCCGGGCGTGGAACAGTGGGGCTTCGTCGAGAATCTCGCCGCCTTCCTGCAGGGCCAGACGGCGATGACCATCTCGTGGCCGCCCTATGGCCGCTGGGCCGCCGGATACGGCACCGACCAGGAAGTGCTGAGCTGGGTTCCCAAATCCACCATCGCCGGCAAGGTGGGCTATGCCATGCCACCGGGCGGGCACCCGGAACTGGCAGCGGGCTTCTGCCTCTCCGTCTCCTCCACGTCGAAGAACAAGGATGCCGCCTACCTGTTCATCCAGTGGCTGAACAGCGAGTCGGTCTCGCTGCAGCGCGTGCAGCTTCCCTATGCGCTGCGCGATCCGTTCCGTGACTCGCACTTCACCTCGGCCGAATATCTCGCCAAGTGGCCCGACGCGAAGGACTACCTCGCGGCGCTCCAGGCCGGCGCCCAGAACGGCCTTCTCGACCTGTCGGTGCTGCAGACCGACAAGTACGAGGAAGCGCTGCGCCAGATGATCTCCAAGCTGTGGGCCGGCGACGACCCCAAGGCCATCGCCGACGCGGCAGCCGCCGAGTGGGACGCCATCACCGAGAAAATCGGCGTCGATAAGCAGAAGGCGGTCTACGGCGCCTGGGCCTCGAAGTCGGGCGCCTATCCGAAAATGTAAGACTACACTGCGACAAGTCCCTTCTCCCATCGGAGCAACCGATGGGAGAAGGAAACCTAATTGCGCCTGGACCACATGACCACCACCACCGCCCACCAGCCCGACCGGGCCTTCAAGTACTGGATCATCGCGCCCGCGATCTTCCTGCTGCTGGCGGTTGGCCTGTTCCCGCTGTTCTACTCGCTTGTCGTGTCCTTCATGCGCATCGACATGATGGACACCGACACCTCCTTTGCCGGGCTCTATAACTACAAGCAGCTGTTCAAGGATGCGCGGCTCTGGCAGTCGCTGCTGCACACGCTCATCATCACCGCGGTGGCACTGCCGCTGGAACTGATCTTCGGGCTCGCCATGGCCTATCTGTTCCTCGAGAAGATGCCGGGCAGGCAGGTCTTCGTGTCGCTGCTGGTCCTTCCCACCATCATCTCGCCCATCGTGGCGGGCGCCACATGGCGGCTGCTGCTCGACAACCAGTACGGCCCGATCAACCAGATCCTCGGCTGGTTCGCGGGCCAGCGCGTGAACCTGCTGTGGACGATCAACCCCTTTCTCGTCTACCCCGCGATCATCTTCTGCGAGATCTGGCAGTGGACGCCCTTCATGTTCCTGATCCTGCTCGCGGCGCTGTCCAACGTCGACAAGTCGCAGACGGAGGCCGCCGAGATCGACGGCGCGTCCTTCATCCGCACCTTCCGCTACATCGTTCTGCCGGCCATATGGCCGGTCATGGCCATCGCCATCCTGATCCGCGGGCTGGACCTGTTCCGCATCTTCGACATCATCTGGGCGCTCACCATGGGCGGGCCAGGCACCATGACCGAGACCATCTCGATCTACACCTACACCATGGGCTTCAAGCAGTTCGAGACGAGCTACACGGCGGCCATCGCCTTCCTCGTCATCGCCATCCTCACCGTGGTCGTCACATGGGCCATCCGCAGAATGGGACTCGCAAAATGAGCGCCGCCCTGCCCTTCCACCGCCGCCCCGGCAATCGGCTTGCCTTCCGCTATGCGCTTGCGGTGATCATCACCATCATCTTCGTCTTCCCGGTCTACTGGCTGTTCATCATCTCGTTCAAGACGCCGGACGAGATCTTCGCCTTTCCGCCGGTGTGGTATCCGAAGTCCCTTCAACTGGCGAACTACAAGGTGCTGTTCAAGGACGGTGACGCCGCCACCGTAGGCAACAGCCTCATCCTCGCCTCCGTCTCCACCTTCTTCGCGATGATCCTGGGCACGATCGCCGCCTACAGCCTGGTGCGCTTCAAGACCGGCGGCGAGAACCTTGCCGTTTGGATCATCTCGCAGCGCATGATGCCGCCGGTGGCCATCGTGTTCCCG